>MDTB01216970.1_pt1 | contig 106491 bp, 111 predicted proteins | sample 811161 | NCBI WGS metagenome assembly MDTB01 (sample SAMN05326650, study PRJNA326480) | marine metagenome | isolation source: seawater | place: Mediterranean Sea | collected 2009
GCAGATTTGATTATTGAAGATGACTTTTCCACTCAACCAGTTGACCATGCATATCTCGAACCAATGGCAGGAATTTCTTACGTAGATCAAGACGGTGTGTTAACAATTGTATCACCTAGCCAGAACATTACTCATCATCGTCATATGATGGCAAAGATAATGGATTTACCAATTCATAAAGTTCGATTTATTATGTCACCAGTTGGAGGAGGTTTTGGAGGCAAAGAGGATATGATTTATCAGGGAATGTTAGCTTTATTAGCAATGAAAACTCGTTTACCTATCAAATATGTAATGTCACGAGAAGAAGATATTGTTTCAACTGCAAAAAGACACCCAACAAAAACTCATTATAAAATGGGATTGCTTAACAATGGAAAAATAACTGCAGTAGAGATTAAAACATTATCCGATGGTGGCGCTTATGGTTGTTCAACAGAGGGAGTAATGAGAAAAGCAGCTATTCTTGGTGCAGGGCCGTACTACATTGAAAATTTAAAAATGGATACAATTGGAGTTTATACAAATAATACACCAAGCGGGGCTTTTAGAAGTTTTGGAGCTTTACAAACAGAATTTGCAACTGAGTCAATGATGGATTTAGCATCAGAAAAATTAAATCTTGACCCTTTTGAGATTAGACGAGTTAATGCTTTTAAAAAAGGAGATCTGACGCATACAAAACAAAAACTTAATTCCGCAAGTATAAACAACGTTTTGGACGAATTAGAAAAATTATGTAAATGGGATAAAGGATCTTCAAATCACAGAGGTGAAGAAAGAAAAGATTTAAATAGCCCAGATAATAGAGAGTCCTGCACTTTAGGAGCTAGGCTTGAAACAATCAGGAGCAGAGTAACTAAATGAGTTTAACAAAAAAACGAGGTCGAGGTATGGCAGCTGCATGGTACGGTATAGCTAGAACTGCAGCAATGGATCAAGCAGGTGCATGGGCTGAGATTGATGATGGTGGAACTGCCAAAATTGTTACAGGAGTAACTGAAATAGGTGAGGGTATATTAACTGTTTTAGCTCAAGTCGCTGCTGAAGAGCTTGGTGTAAAGCCAGAAAATGTAATGATTGGTGAGAATGATACTTCTAGAAGCCCTGAGGCTGCTCACGCAGGTGCTACAAGACAAACTTACATGATAGGTAATGCAGTTGCATTGGCTTGTAGACAAGCGAAAAATAAATTATTTGCGCAAATAGCCAAGGAATGGAATGTAGATATTCAAACTTTAAAAGCTCACGATGGTGAAATTTGGAGTGAAGGAACTAATTACCGAATTCCAATGGGTGAAGCTATAAAAATCTGCAAAAAAAAATATGGGGTAGTGCCAGTAGGTGGTGAGAATTACACTTCTCATCATACCGGGCTGCACCCCAAGGACGGTTCAGGAAAACCTTGGCAAGCGTATGTATTTGGTGGTCAAGTTGCTGAAGTTGAAGTTGACACTGCTACAGGTGAAGTACAATTATTAGGCATCTGGGCTTGTCATGATGTTGGAAGAGCAATCAATCCTAAAGGAGTTGAAGGACAAGTTGAAGGTGGCGTTGTTCAAGCTGTAGGTCAAGCATTAATGGAAAATTTTGAGTTGGATAATGGTAAAACATCATCTGGTAATTTAGCTAAGTATATTTTACCAACTTCTCTTGATGTTCCAAAAGTTAAAACAAAAATTGTAGAGGATCCAGATCCTCTTAGTCCTTTAGGCGCAAAAGGTATAGGTGAGCCTGCAATGGTTCCAACAGCACCTGCAATCATGAATGCAATTTATGATGCCGTAGGTGTTAGAATAAAATCATTACCTGCAACACCTGAAAAAATATTAAGCGCGCTTAGAGAAAAACAAAGGAAGTCGCTAAATAAATCGTTAAATTGATTTATTGGCACTAATAAAAGGGGGCAAAATGAAAATAGTAAAAAAAATAGGTAGTCTAGTAGCAGGTATTTCTTTATTTGCTATGACTATCTCAACTCATGCTTTTGCTAAGTTTCCAGAAAAAACTGTCGAAATGACAATTTTGTTTGGTGGAACAGCTAAAAGCGTTGGACAACTTGTTGCAAAAGGTTTGGAAAAAAACCTTGGAGGCACAGTTGTACCAGTATCTAGAACTGGCGGTGGAGGAGCAGTAGGATATAAGTATATCCAATCAAGGCCTGCTTCAGGTCACGACATAGTTTGGAACTCAAACTCTGTAAGCACTTCACACTATAAAGGGAAAACAAAGTTTAATTATAAAGCTTTTGAACCTATATCAGCGATGACTACTGAAGTTCCAGTTTTGGCGGTTAAATCAGGTACTTTTAACTCTGTAAAAGAACTTGCAGCATATGTTAAAAAAAATCCTGGTAAACTAAAAGTTGGAATTAGTGGTAAAGGATCTTTCACTCATTTAACATCAGCAATTGTTTTTGATGCACTTGGTGGTAAGGTTACATATATTCCATATGGAAAAGGTAAGGCACCTGCTGAGTTACTAGCGGGAAGAATTGACGCTGCTGTACAGTGGCCAGGTCAGTTCAGATCTTTTCATAAAGCTGGTCAATTAAAGATGTTAGCAGTAACTAGTCCAAACAGAATACCATCAGACTCAAATATCCCAACTATGCAAGAACTTGGATATAAAAAAGTTGATGTTGTTATGTGGAGAGGCTTAGCTGCAAAAAAAGGAACTCCAAAAGCTCAAATTAAAGCTCTTGAAAAAGCTGCTGCAGCGTATGCAAACAGCTCTGAGTTTAAATCTGCATCTAAAAAAATCGGTTTTACGATTAATTACTTAAATGCTAAAGATTTTGGTAAGAAAATCGCTAAAGACGACAAAAAAATCAAAAAGCTAATGAATAAACTTGGTTTAGCTAAAAAATAAAACAAGTGAATTTCGTTATGGAAAAAAGCAAGTTCTACTTATACTTAGGGTTGGGTGTTCTTGCTTTTTCCATTATTTGGTTAATATTAGTTTTTTTTCAAATAGAGGGTGATCTTGGAGAATACGCCAATACTCCTCGTACTATTCCATTTTTTTTGGGAATGTGTATGTCAATTTTAGGTTTAGTTTTTTTGTATCAATATAAGTTAGGGTTTAGACCAAAACAAAGTGTGCAACCATTGAAAAAAAATGAAATTAGAAATATAATTATCTGTGTTATATTATTTTTAGTCTATGCCTATATATTAGAATTATTTGGTTTCATATTATCAACACCAATTGTTATTTATTTTATTACAAGATTTTTGCTAAAAGAAAAGAATTGGAAATTAAACTTTGCATTTCCAATATTAATGACAGCTTTAATTTATTTTATTTTTATAATTTTATTAAAATCAAGTTTACCAAGAGGAACATTAATACAGATAATATAAATGGAAAATTTAATAACAGCTTTAGGATTAATAAATAATTTCGAAGTATTTATTGCTATTTGTATCGGTTCATTTGCTGGAATTATTTTTGGCGCAATACCCGGATTAACTTATTCTATGGCACTTGCTTTGATGTTACCATTTACTTTTACAATGCAACCAGTTACAGGAATTTCTCTATTGTTAGCAACTTATATAGGCGGAATGACAGGTGGTTCTATCTCAGCAATTTTAATAGGAATACCAGGGACACCATCAGCTGCTGCAACGGTCTCTGATGGATATTCTCTATCTAAGAAAGGTGATGCAAGTATTGCATTAGGTACGGCTGTAATTGTTTCCACAATCGGAGGTCTTATCAGTCTATCTTTAATGATAGTAATGGTAGATTTTATATCAAAGTTTGCAATTAAATTTGGTCCAGCGGAAATATTTATGTTAGTGCTTTTTGGATTTTCTACAATTTGTGGATTAGCTGAAAAATCATTATTTAGAGGTCTTGTTGCAGGCTTGCTCGGATTGATGTTGATGACAATAGGAACCGATGAAATTGAGGGTGTCCAAAGATTTACTTTTGGAAATGTTCAAATGTTACAGGGAGTAAATTTGCTAGTAGCAATGATAGGATTATTTGCGGTCCCACATATACTAGAAGTTTTTAACAGCAGAATTTGTGATGAGGATCAAAAAAATTATGATATCGGTGTAGTAAAAACAAAATTACCAAGTTTTGCTTTATTAAAAAAATATTTTAATTTGATGCTTAGGTGTGTAGGATTAGGTACATCTATAGGTGCTATACCTGGATCAGGTGGTCCAATCGCTGCATTTTTAGCATATTCTCATGCTAAAAATTCTGAAAAAGATTTAAAAGAAAAAGAACTTTATGGAAAAGGACATTTAGGAGGAGTGATAGCTCCTGAGACAGCTAATAATGCGGTCACCGGAGGCGCAATGGTTCCTTTACTTTCACTTGGCATACCCGGAGACCCTGCAACTGCTATTATACTTGGTGGTCTCTTGATACATGGCTTAGTTCCTGGACCAATGTTATTTATAGAAAATGCACCCCAAGTATACTCTATATATCTTGCAATATTATTAGCTTATGTAGTTGTATTTTTATTCCAGGTAAATTTTATCAAACATATTGTTAAAATATTAAGGGTTAAACCGCACCATTTAGCAGTTGGAATACTTATAATGGTCGTAGTTGGCTCTTATGCAATAAGAAACTCTTTTTTAGATGTAAATGTAATGATTATTATGGGTTTGATAGGTTATTTTTTTAATAGAATTAGACTGCCAGTAACACCAATTGTTCTTGGTTTAGTGCTTGGTAGAACTATTGAGCAAGAATATCGCACAGCTATGTCATTGTCAGCAGGAGATCCTTCTATTTTTTTTGGCTCTATAGTTTGCGTATTATTCTTCATGTTAATAGTTTTAACAATTGCTCTTCAAGTTAGAAAAAGAGTAATAGATGTCAGAAGTCAAAAAAAATTAAAAGAGGCTAATCAAGTATGAATTTAAAAGCTATAGAACAAAGAGCATCAATTTTAGCAAAAAATAACGGAAACATTTTAGATTGTATTGATAAGAAACTGCTACCTCGAAATGTAGATGTCACTTTATCAGAGGGAATTATTTTAGGGTTATTAAAACAAAATGTAAAAAAATATTTCGCGATTTTTGGCCATGGTTCTACAGACTTTGCTGAAATTTTAAGAATTTATGAAAAATTCGGCGTAACTAAAACTTTCAATTTTAGAAATGAGATTGAAATGACACATGCTGCAACTGCACTGAGCTGGCAATATAAAGAAATACCTGCAGTAGTTACCTCAATAGGACCTGGTGCACTTCAAGCAATGGCAGGATCATTAGCTTCATCATCCAATGGTGTTGGCGTTTATCATATTTATGGTGATGAAACGACACATGGCGAAGGATATAACATGCAGCAGATTCCTAAACGCGAACAAGATTTGTATGGGAAAATTACCGCATTAATGTCAGAGTCTCATGTATTTCATACACCTGAATCAATAAGAGATGGACTAAGAAAAGGGTATTTAAAAACTAAACACCCTTATAAAGCCGGTCCTTTTTATTTTATGTTACCAATAAATACACAGCCAAAAATTATTAAAAATTTAAATTTAGACACTTTGCCAGGAAAAGATAAATTAGAAAATCATAATAAATTAAGTGAAAACAAAATAAAAGAATTTGAAAATTCTATAAATAAATTTAATAAAATAGTAATTAAGGCAGGAGGTGGTTCTAGAAATTTTTCTAAGGAACTTACAAGATTTTCAGAAATTTTAAATGTTCCTGTTGTTCTCGCACCTGGATCACTGGGAGTTTTAAGTGATGAGCATAAAAACAATATGCATGTTGGTGGTAGCAAAGGATCAATTTCAGGAAATTATGCAATGCAAAATGCTAACCTACTCATATCAATTGGATCAAGATCAGTTTGTCAATCCGATTGTTCAGGCATTGGATATCCAAAAGCAGAAGCTGTAATTAATATCAATGCAGATCTTTCAGATATGATGCATTATAATAATACTTTGGGATTAAACGGTGATATTGGAAATATTTTAAATCAAATTAATGACTCTTTACAAAATAATAAAATTAAAAAATCTAATACTAAAAATGATTGGACAGAAACTTGCGTGAGTAAGAAAAAAGAGTGGACAGAATTTAAATCTAGAATTTATAAAAACGAAACATTAAAAGATGATGCTTTTAAAAAATCGGTATTGACGCAACCTGCAGCTATCAAAACTGTTGTTGATTTCGCAAATTCTAACAATTGCGTTAAATTTTTTGACGCTGGAGATGTGCAGGCAAATGGATTTCAAATCGCAGAAGACAAAAATCCTTTTCAAACTTATACAGATACAGGAGCTTCATATATGGGTTTTTCACCGAGCGCCATTTTAGCATCTGCAATAGCTAATAAACCAAGATACCCAATTAGTTTTACAGGTGATGGATCTTTTATGATGAATCCCCAGGTATTAATCGATGCTGTTCACATTAAACTTAAAGGTATGATTGTTATATTTGATAACAGAAGAATGTCAGCTATTACAGGTTTACAACATGCACAATACTACAAGGAATTTAAAACTAATGACAGTGTCGAAGTCGATTATGCAAAAATGGCAGAGTCTGTTAAGGGAGTAAAGGGGTTTTTTGGAGGTTACTCAATTAAAGAATTACAAAAAATATTGAAAGAGGCTTTTAATTTTAATGGTTTATCTGTAATACATGTACCAGTATATAGCGGCACCGATGAGCTTGGAGGAATGGGTGCATACGGATCTTGGAATGTAGGTAATTGGTGCGAAGATGTACAAATAGAATATTCTAAGCAAAAAATTTAAATTAAAATGTATCAAAATTTAGGAAATTTTATAGATGGAAAATGGTCTAACAACACAAAAGAAAAAATTAGTGTTGTTAATCCCTGTAACGAAGAATTATTAGGCACTATACCATCCTCGAAAGAGAAAGACCTAGACCAAGCTTTACAATCCGCAAAAAAAGCAATGGAGAGCTGGAGAAAAACTTCTCCTTGGGAGAGGTCAAAAATAATCAAAAAAATTGCAGATAATATAAGGGAAAACATTGATACAATTGCAAACACTATGACATTAGAAACAGGCAAACCACTTGCAGAATCTAGAGGAGAGACAATGGCTTCTGCAGAACAATTTGATTGGTTTGCAGAAGAGACAAAACGAATTTATGGACAATTAATAGAGTCAAGATCAAGTGATGTTAGGTTACAAGTTAGATATGAACCAGTTGGAGTTGTAGCAGCTTTTAGTGCTTGGAACTTTCCAATTTTGTTACCAGCTAGAAAAGTTGCTGCATCAATCGCAGCAGGTTGTAGTGTTATTTTAAAGCCAGCTAGCGAAACACCTGGAACATGCATGCATATGGTAGAGGCTTGTAAAAAGGCAGGATTACCTAACGGAGTTGTAAATTTTGTGACAGGAAAATCATCTTTTATATCAAAATATCTTTTGGCTTCACCTATAATAAAAAAAGTTTCATTAACAGGATCTGTAGAAGTTGGAAAACAAATTCTTAAATTAGCAGCAGAGGGAATTAAAAAAGTTTCAATGGAACTAGGAGGACATGCACCAGTTTTAATCTTTGATGATGCAAATATCGATGAAGCTGCTGTTACATGCTCAAATTTTAAATTTAGGAATGCTGGTCAAGTATGTATATCTCCAACACGTTTTTTTGTTCAGGAAAATTCCTATGAAAAATTTTGTGAAATTTTCACAAAAAATACCAAAGGGTTAAAACTTGGAAATGGTTTAGACCAAGATACGAATGTAGGTCCGCTTGCAAATAAAAGAGGTTTAGAGCATATTATTGACTTAGTGGAAGATGCAAAAGTTAAGGGTGCAAAAGTTTTAACAGGAGGATTTCAAAGCAAAAAATTTAACAAAGGTTTCTTTTATGAGCCTACAGTTTTAAACAATGTATCTAGTAAAGCAGATATCATGACAATAGAACCTTTTGGGCCAGTTGCTCCAATAATTAAGTTTAAGGATCCAAATGATGCTTACGAGATAGCAAATAATACTAATTTTGGATTAGCAGGATATGTTTTTACTTCGTCATTGCAAAATGCACATATCGCTTCTGAGAAACTTGAAGTTGGAATGGTTGGCGTTAATGATATGATGCTTGCATCTGCAGAAATTCCTTTTGGTGGCGTAAAAGAATCAGGATTTGGAAGAGAAGGCGGATCATTAGGTATTTTTGATTATTTAGTTCCAAAATATACAAAGTTCAAAATTTCTTAGATGAAGAAAAAAATTAAAAAATCAGGTTTTGATAATAATTTAACAAATTACGGGGATATTGAATTTTCATCTTATTTAAGAAGATCTTTTGCTAAATCAATGGGTTACACAGATGAATCTTTAAATAAACCAATAGTTGGGATTATTAACACATCCAGCGGTTTCAATAGTTGTCATCGCCATTTTCCAGAAATGATTGACGCATTAAAAAGAGGAATTAATTCTAATGGTTGCCTACCTGTTGAATTTCCAGTGATTTCATTAGGTGAAGTATATTTACATCCCACTAGCATGATGTTTAGAAATTTGATGTCAATGGACGTTGAAGAGATGATAAGGGCCCAGCCATTAGATGCAGTTGTTTTATTAGGAGGTTGTGACAAAACATTACCTGCAATGATTATGGGTGCGATATCTGCAGAAAAACCATTCGTAGTTTTGCCAGCCGGGCCAATGATTACTAGTAAGTTTGAAAATGATAGGCTGGGAGCTTGTACCGATTGTAGGAGATACTGGTCTAAGTATAGAGAGGGAAAAATATCTCCTCATAAAATTAGTGAGGTTGAAAACAAACTAGCATCAAGCGCTGGAACATGTTCAGTTATGGGAACAGCAAGTACAATGGCGTGTATCTCTGAAGTGATGGGTTTAAGTCTAACAGACTCTTCATGTGTACCAGCTGTTTATTCTGAAAGATTAAACATTGCAGAAAAAACAGGCGTTATTTGTGCAAAGATTGCAAAAAAAAAAATTAAGAAAATAAAAAAAATTAATAAGCAAGATATTTACAATGCTCTAGTATGCCTTTTGTCACTTGGAGGATCAACAAATGCTATTATACATTTAACGGCTATTGCAGGCAGATTGGGAATTAAAGTTGACTTAAGAGAATTTAATAAAATAAGCAATAAAACTCCGGTATTAGTTGATTTGAAACCAACAGGCAAATTTTATATGGAGGACTTTTATCATGCAGGAGGAATGAAGGCATTACTAAAAGAACTCAAACCACTGTTAAAATTAGGTACAAGCAATATAGAAGGCAAAAGTCTATCAACATTAATAAATAGTAATTCGAAGAGTTTTCATGATCAGAATGTAATCAGATCTAGAAAAAAACCCTTTGAAAAACATGGTGGCTTAATTAGTCTTTTTGGAAATATTTGTCCTAGTGGTGCGATTTTAAAGAGATCAGCTGCTGACAAAAAGTTATTTGAAAAAACCGGCAAAGCAATCGTTTTTGAAGATATTAAATCAATGTCAAAATTAATTGATAAACAAAGTTTAAAAATTTCCAAGAATGATTTTCTCATACTTAAAAATATAGGACCAAAAACAGTTTATGGAATGCCAGAAGCAGGTTATCTGCCAATACCAAAGAAACTTTTAAAATCTGGAGTTAAAGATATGATTAGAATTTCAGATGGAAGGATGAGCGGCACAGCTTTTGGCACAATTATTTTGCATGTTTCACCAGAGTCATCTGTTGGTGGACCATTTTCAATAATTAAAAATGGGGACAAAATAAAATTAAGTGTAAAAAATAAAAGGTTAGATCTAATCATATCTAAAAATGAGTTAAAAAATAGATTAAATAAGCAAATTAATAAAAAAATACCAAATATTAAAAGAGGTTATTTAAAACTTTATTATGACTCTGTATTACAGGCACATGAAGGTTGTGATTTTGATTTTTTACAATATAAGAAGTAATTAATGAATTTAAAAGCTTATGCTCCTATTGGATTTTTAATTTTAGCAATAGTTGCAATTATTTTGCCAAAAGATATTTTTACTGCAATATTGATTTTTTTAATGATATTAAGTGGAACAATAGCAATATATACAAACATTGACGTATTTGATGATGACGAAAGGGACAAAAAATAATAATGAATATATTTACATTAACGACATCATATACTTTTGAATTTACTTTAATTGCTATGCTCGCAGCTAGCGCTTTTTTCATTCTTGAAAGGTATAAATTAAGCAACGAGTATAAATCAATATCAACTTTGGCTTTTTTGACAACTTTTTTAGCGGTTATAGAATATTACAATATGAGGGAATTTTTTTCTTTATCTAATCTAGATAATCCTAATATAAATTATCCAACTGAATACCGTTACATTACTTGGTTTATTGCTACACCAATAATGTTATATACATTTTTTGTAATTTCTAAAATTTATAAAACGAATAAAATAATTGTAAGCATAGCGCTAAGTTTAAATTTTCTAATGATAGTTTCCGGTTACTTTTCTGAGAGCTCATTCTCTAATAGTACAATGCCATTATACTTCTCCTATATAATGTTTATTATTGGATTTGGAAGCTGGTTAGGGATTTTATACATATTTAATTTTATATTACCAAAAGTAATTCAGAGAAATAACGTCAATGGAGCAATACATATTCAAAATTGTTTAAGTATAGTAAATAAATTTATTGTGTACGGTTGGGCAATATATCCTTTGGGCTTGGTAATTTCCTTTTATGACTCATCAGTTGAAACAGCTTTGACAAGAGAAATTATTTATAATTTTGGAGATTTATTTAATAAAGTAGGGTTCTCTCTAACTTGTTTTCTTTGTGCCGCTAGATTATCAAGAAATACTTAAGTTAATATAATCGCTGGACCCTTGAGTTTTCTAGCTTCTAGATCCTCGTGTGCCTTTGTAGCTTCGCTTAAAGAATACTTTTTTACAATTTCCATTTTAATTTTCTTTTCTTTAAATGCTTCAAAAACCATTTTAGCTGACATCTCCAACTCCTCTCTGGTCGAAGTATATGGAAATACTGATGGACGTGTAATAAAAATTGCTTTAGGAGCTAAATGTTTTTTTAATTCAATTGATTTAATAGGACCAGACGCATTTCCAAATGTTACAAACATCCCTCTAACTTTTAAAGTTTCAATAGATCCTTCAAATGTTTTTTCTCCTACTCCATCGTAAACAGCATCAACCCCTTTGCCATCAGTTATTTCTAATGTTTTTTTCGCAAAATCGTCCTTAGTATAATTAATGACATGATCACAACCATTTTTTTTTGCAATTTCAATTTTTTCATCAGAACCAACTGTTCCAATTAATTTACAACCAATTTTTTTAGCCCATTGGCAAAATATTTGTCCCACGCCTCCTGCTGCAGCATGAAATAGAATAGTATCTTTGCTTGTAACTTTATATGTTCTATGAAGAAGGTACTCACAAGTCATACCTTTTAACAACATTGAACTTGCAATTTCATGACTAATCTCATTTGGAACACTTACAAGTTTTTCTTCTGGCATTATATGCATCTCAGAATAAGCTCCTATTGGCATTGAACTATAAGCAACTTTATCTCCAACTTTAAACAACTTAACCTCGCTTCCAGTTTCAACTACCTCCCCAGAGCCTTCAACTCCAATACCCGAGGGTAAATTAAGTGGATACAGTCCAGAACGATGATATGTATCAATAAAATTTAATCCTACAGACCTATTTTTCAACAGTATTTCTTTGGGACCAAGTTTAGGCAAGTTTATTTCTTTTAATTCTAATACTTCTGGACCACCAAATTTACTAATTAATATTGCTTTAGGCACAATATTATATAAATAAAAAACAATATTATCTCAAGTTATTTATGAATCTATATTCTTTAATTTTTCTACTTTCTATTGCAAGTTTTACTCCAGGACCTAATAATCTTTTGGCTTCTTATTCAGGTTTAAATTTTGGATTTAAAAAAACTTTACCTTTAATTCATGGCGTTGCCTTGGGTTGGGGGTCACTTTTAATTTTATTGTGTGCTGGTTTAATAATTATATTCCAAAAATATGATTTTTTGCAATTATATTTAAAAATTTTTGGATCAATTTTTTTATTGTATATGTCTTATAAAATTGCAAATAATTCAAGTTTAGATAACCAGAAGTCAACAAACCCAATTACTTTTACAAAAATGTTTTTTTTTCAGTATATCAATCCAAAAGGAGTTTTAATGTCCGTTGTAATAATTTCTTCATTTATTGATATAAATTCAAACTATCTTTATGATGCTATTATTTTAATTTTATTAGGGATCTTTTTTGCTTACTCTTCAATTATTAGCTGGTGTTTATTTGGTTCTTTAATAAGAAAATTTTTAAATAATAAAAATAAAATTAAAATTTTTAATTATTGCATGTCACTCGCTTTAGTAGGCTGTGTTATAATGATTTGGAAAGTTTAGTTTGAAATTTAACATATATTTTGAATATAAAATAACATAAGATAAAACCAAAAATTAATCTTGCAAAAAATACTCCACTTACATGGGCGCCGATCATTAACATCAGCAATGTATCTTCTATCATAGCATGTATAAGATTTAACATCGAAACTGATAAAAAAGCACTTTGCTTATCAATTTTTCCAGATTTGACCTCTTTAATTAACAACCCTCCTCCAAATTGTATACCCAAAGTCATGCCTACTATTATTATATTCATAGCCTCTTTTTGAATCCCAAAGAATTTTAAGGGAACAGTAAAAACTTTTAAAAATAACTTTTCAATACCTACGAGTTTAAGAATTTCTAGAGATGTTACCAATAAACATACTATAAAAAATATATAAATTAGATTTATAAATTGATTTATAAACCACGGAATAACCTCTGTTGGTGGGGGTTGTAACTCAATAAAAGTCCTAAACTGCTGCTGGTGAATACCAAAGTTTGAGTATATTTTATCTAATATATATCCTAATACAAACGCAGATATTAGACGTAAACAAATTGTGTATGTAAATCCAACTCCAGTAGCCTTCGATATAGTTGACTCAACAGGTATGCCATGAGCTATTAATATCATCGTTGCTAAAACTGTTATTTGAGCAACGTTTAAGTCTAGACTGGGAACAGTGTTTGCAAAAACTACTATTGCGGCATAGATATTTACAAATAACCCAGTAACAAAAACAAGTCCTAGTTCAGGTTCTAGACCAACAAGTATCATGAACGGCTCAAGAATTCTTGCTATAATTTCAATTAATCCAGAAACTTCTAAAATTTTTAAAATAAATACGAATGGAATTAAAATTTTATATAAAGGTATCGATATATCTTTTATATCCTGTAAAACGTTTTTAAAAAAATTATACATTCAATTATAAAGTGAAAAATGTTTGTTCTATTTAACTTATATTGGATGTTTTAAAAATAAAATAATTTAGAAAGGATATTTAAGTGGCAAAATATATATTCGCAGCTTCTTACTCACAGCAAGCAATGGGAGGATTTTTAAAAGATCCATCCTCAGATAGAATGGCAGCAGCAAACTCGCTAGCCAGTCAATTTGGTGGCAAATGCGAAAAACTTACATTTACTAGAGGTGTATACGATTTTATCGCAGAATTTGATTTACCAAATTTTGAAGCGGCAGCTAGTATCAAAATGGTTACTATGTCATCAGGTGCTTTTACAGAAATGCACATATTGGAACCCGTTGATATAAATGGAATTGCTGGCTCAGCCTCAAAAGGATCGGCATCATATAAAGCTGTTGGCAAATAGATTTAATTTACTCTTTCGAATAAATTAAATAATAACTCAGCTATATGTTTGGGTTTTCTATCAGAAAAATCTGAAATTTGGTGTCTACAGCTTGTACCGTTAGCCAGAATAAAAGTATTTTTATCTGTTTTGTTGATTTCTGGAATTAAACTTAAATAAGCCATTTTTTTTGAAATATCATAATTTTTACTGTTATATCCAAATGAACCTGCCATACCACAACAACTACTATCTATCATTTTATATTTGATATTAAACGCATCTAATAATTTAAATAAACCTTTCATTCTATTCTGTGATTTTTGGTGACAATGTCCGTGAATTACAACCTCTTTATCAAAATTAATATGATTTATTTTATTTTTAATTTTAATCTGGTCTAAAATAAATTCTTCTAGCAAGAAAAATTTATTTTTTAATTGCTCTCTGTTGGTCAACCCTTTTAATGTTTTAAATTCATCACTAAATGTTAATAAGCAAGAAGGCTCTAAACCTATAATTGGTGTTTCAAAGTTTCCACTTTTCATAATATATTTGATAAAGCGGTTTAATTCTTCCTTTGCTTTATCTAATTGTCCAAAAGAAATATATGTTCTTCCACAACAAAGTGGTCTATCTAAATTATCATTGTCAAAACTTGGAATAATTACTTGGTACCCAAATTTGTTCAATATTCTGATTGCGTAAAGAACATTTTTCACTTCAAAATTAATATTAAAGGTATCAGCAAATAATATAACTTTTTTATTAGATTTAGATTGAGATCTATAAATAACTTTTAATTCAGATTGATTTTGCACAACCGGCATTTCTCTTTGTGTAGCAAAGCCATACCAATTAATTATACTTTCTATTATTGGAAAGTTTTTTATTTTATTAAAAATTGGTGCTATTATTTTTAAGAAACGAATATTTTTTGGCATACTACAGATAATTTTATCTTTGATGCTCATATTAAATTTTTTATAATAATGAGATAAAAATTCACTTTTCATTTTTGCAATATCGACTGACATTGGACACTCTCTTTGACACGCCTTACAACTTACACAAAGTTCCATACTCTCATACATTTCTTTTGACACAAATGAGCCTTTAGGAAGTTGATTGGAAAGTGCAAGCCTTAGTGTATTTGCCCTACCTCTAACTAGATCTTTCTCTTCTTTAGTAACTCGATACGATGGACACATAACTCCTGAGTCTAATTTACGGCATGCACCATTATTATTGCACATCTCTACTGCGTCGGAAAATTGACCCCACTCTGACCAGTCATAATGAGTAGAAATTTTTTCAATTTTATAGTCAGCCTTATAACGCATTAATGATCTATCATTAGATTTATAAGGTCTTATTATTTTATTTGGATTTAAAAGATTTTTACAATCAAATGTGTCTTTAACATCTTCAAATGCATTTATAATTTTTTTTCCAAACATTTTTTCATGGAATTCTGATCTAACAATGCCATCACCATGTTCACCTGAGTGTGAACCCTTGTATTGTTTAACCATCTCAAATGCCTCTTCGGCAATCTTTTTCATATTGCTTATATCTTTATCCGATTTCATATTGAGCACAGGTCGAACGTGTAATGTTCCAACAGAAGCATGCGCATAAAACATTCCACTTGTGTCATATTTTTTAAAAATTTCTTTTAACTTTGTGGTGTATTCGGCTAAATGATTTAGGGTAACGGCACAATCCTCTATAAAGGCTACAGGTTTTTTGTCACCTTTCATCGACATTAAAATATTTAGACCCGCTTTTCTTATTTCAAATATCTCCTTTTGATCTTTAATTTCTTTATAACATGAAAAATTATTATTTTTATTTTGAAATTTCACAAGACTTTCCAAATCTTTGATTTTTTTATTAATAAGATTTAAATCATTATCAATAAATTCAACCATTAAAACAGCCTTTGGATCACCAACAACATACTTTTTAATACCATCTGCATAAATTGGAATTTTCTTAGCTAAGTCTAGAAGATTTTTGTCCATCAACTCAACGGTTGTAGGTTTCAATTTAACTATTTCCTTTGTTAAGGTCATAGCTTCGTTAAATTTTTCAAAATAACAAACTCCTAAAATTTTCTTTTCTGGAATTACAGATAATTTGAGTTTAATTTTATTAAATAATGATAGAGTTCCTTCAGAACCTACTAGTATATTCGATGCATTAAATCCACTTGGGTTTATTAAATCAATATTGTAACCTCCAACTCTCCTTTGTGTTTTTGGCCAGTGTTCATTAATTTCATTTTTAACTTGCTCTCGTATGTCTATACATTTTTTAATTATTTGAAATTTTCTATTTTGATCATTTGTTTTTGAAAGATAATTTTTATCTATATTTTCAAAAGTGTGAATTGATCCATCGTCTAGAATAGACTCAATCGCCAACACGTTATTAACCATATTACCGTAGTATAGAGATCTGGAACCACAACTATTATTACCTGTCATACCACCGATTGTTGCTCTGCTGCTTGTAGAAACATCAACTGGAAACCATAAACCATGTGGTTTTAAATATTCATTCAGCTGATCTAGTACTATACCAGGTTCAACCCAAACAAATTTTTCTTTCGCATTGAATTCTAAAATTTTATTTTGATATCTCGAGTAATCTAAGACAATACATTCACCAACTGTTTGACCGCATTGGGAGCTTCCACCACCTCTCGCAAGTAATGGAATAGAATTTTTTTGAGAATATTCTATTATATTTAAAACATCAAATTGATCTTTGGGTAACACAACACCTATCGGTTTAATCTGATAAAGCGATGCATCAGTACTATATCTGCCTCTAGAAAATTCATCGAAAAGTACTTTGCCTTTAATTTTTTTCTTTAAATCATTACTTAATGTGACTGAGTTAAATTCTGATTTCATTATTTTTTACTTTTATATACGAGTTTTCCAATTTTTTTTATACACTTATCTGACACAGTCAAACCTAATCCTGGTTGATCATTCAATTTTATCCAACCATCCTTAATTTCTGGTGGATTTTCAAACAAGCCAGATTGAAGTGGATCTCTTATGGAGTCAAAGGACTCGACTGTTTTACCTATAGGGGTCGAAGCAACTAAATGAGCATGAATATTACAATCATGATGTGGAGCAACTTCTACGTGATTTAATTCACAAAGAGCAGCCAATTTTTTTCCATTTGTAAAACCGCCAAACATTGTGCAATCAAATTGCAATATTTGAATTGCATTCTCTTCAATTAATGATCTACAGCCAAAAATAGTATTTTCGCTTTCACCACCAGAAATTGGTATATTAGTTTTTCTTGATAATATTTTTAATTCTCTTCTATCATCGGCCCATCTAACAGGTTCTTCTATCCAAGTAGGTTTAAATTGTTTTAGTAGTGTACATCCTTCAATTGCTGTTTTTAAATTCCACCCTCTATTTACATCAATCATTAACTCTTTATCATATCCAATAGCATCTCTAACTATCTCTACACGTTTCATATCTTCAACAAGACTCAAAGCCCCAACTTTAATTTTAAACGCCTTATGTCCTTGATCGACAAGTTTTAAGATTTCATCTTCTAGTTCTGAATTACTTTTATTATCTCTGTAGTAAGCACAAGTAATGTAGCATGGTACCTTATCTCTGTATCCTCCAAATACTTTGTACAAGGGAAGTTTTGCTTTTTTACCTATCAAATCCCAACAAGCAATATCAAGTGCAGCCGATATACGTATTAATGCTTCTCTTGACCACTTGTTTTCACTTGCTTTTTTTGTATCTGTTAAATTAAAAATTTTCTCATATAATAATTCTGGGTAAAAAGGATTCATTCCAATAATTTCTTCTGCTAAATCATTTTTAAAGGGTCTTACAATAGGTTCAATATCAGTATAACTTGTTGCAAGACCAAAACCTTCTAGCCCTTCTTTAGTTTTAATTTTAATAAACAATTCATTTGCATTTGGAACTATAAAGTGACTGACCCAATGAGGTCTTTCTTCAGGCGGGCTTTGCAAAATAAAAACCTCAATAAAATCAATAATGTCTTCTTTCATAAACTATGTACAAAATATAAAATATGAGTTACCTTATATATAAGAATATATACAAGTATATGGCGAAATCTAATTCTTTTAAACCTGGAAAGCATTTTCTACAAATCCCCGGTCCAACAAACGTACCTGATAGAGTTTTGCGAGCGATGGATTATCCGACAATCGATCATAGAGGACCTGTATTTGCTGACATTGCTAAAAGAGTGTTGGAAAGAGTAAAAGTAATTTTTAAAACAGATGAACCAGTAATTATATTTCCTGCCTCAGGGACTGGTGCATGGGAAGCTGCAATTGTAAATACTTTAAGTGAAGGGGATAAAGTTTTGATGTTTGAAACTGGTCAATTTTCATCTTTATGGTATGAGCAAGCTAAACGCTTTAAACTAGATATTGACTTTGTAGCTGGAGATTGGAGAACTGGTGTTGATCCAAAAATTGTGGAAGAAAAGTTATCAAAGGATAAGGAGCATAAAATTAAAGCTGTTTTTGTAGTTCATAACGAAACATCAACAGGTGTTTGTAGTAGACTAGCTGAGATTAGAAAAGCAATGGATGCAGCAAAACATCCATCTTTATTATTAGTAGATACAATCTCCTCATTGGCATCTATCGATTTTAAACATAAAGAGTGGAAGGTAGATGTTACAGTTTGTGGTTCTCAAAAAGGATTATTATTACCACCTGGCCTGTCTTTTAATGCTATTAGTTCAAAAGCACTAGAAGCATACAAAACGTCTAATTTGCCAAAATCATTTTGGGATTGGAAACCAATGTTAGAAATGAACAAGGACGGATTTTTTCCTTATACTCCTGCAACAAATTTATTTTATGGTCTAGATGAAGCCTTGAATATGTTAATGGAAGAAGGGCTTGAAAACGTTCTTGACAGACATACCCGTCACGCAGAAGCAACAAGAGCAGCGGTCAAAGACTGGGGTCTTGAAATACTATGCAAAAAACCAGAGGAATATTCTAATTCCTTAACTGCAGTTATGGTACCAGATGGACATGATGCTGATGCCCTAAGGAAAATAATACTTGATGATTACAACATGGCTTTAGGAATGGGATTAGCAAAAGTAAAAAGTAAAATTTTTAGAATAGGTCATTTAGGAGATTTTAATGATCTAATGTTAGCAGGAACTCTAGCAGGCGTTGAAATGGGTTTAAGAAAATCCAAAATTCCATTTAAACAAGGTGGTCTTATGGCCGCAATTGATCACTTGTCAAAGTAATTTTTTTTTAAAAATTAACAAAATATCTAGATTATCGCTTAGTTATTTAATAGATTATTAGTAATTAACAATAATGGGGAGAAGTATAATGAGCAAAATAAATAAATTATTTGCTATTTTTCTATCTACTTTATTAGTAACTTTTTCAGCAAACTCAGTTGAAGTGAAATTTGGACACGTAGGAAAACCCGGTTCACTATTTTCAGCTTCAGTTGACCATTTTGCAAAATTAGCTAATCAAAGATTAGGTAGTAAAGGTAAAGTATCTGTATTCGGATCTTCTCAATTAGGAAAAGATAAACAAGGAATGCAGAAATTAAAACTTGGAACTGTTAATATGTGGTTGCCATCATCAGTTATGGCATCTATCCATGATGAATTTGGTGTATTTGATATGCCATTTATTATTAAAAATAGATCACATATGAACAAAGTTGAAAAACAAGTTCTACCAGGTATGTTTAAAAATTTAGAAGCAAAAACTGGTTATAAAGTTATAGCTGTTTGGGAGAATGGTTTTAGACATATAACAAACAATGTAAGAGCAATTAATTCTCCTGGAGACTTAAAAGGTATTAAGCTAAGAACTCCAAAGTCTAAATGGCGAGTTAAGATGTTTCAATCTTACGGAGCAAACCCGACGCCAATGGCTTTTTCAGAAGTATTCACTGCTTTAAAAACTGGGACAATGGATGGTCAAGAAAATCCATATGCTCAAATAGCAAGTGCTAAATTTCAAGAAGTCCAAAAGTATTTATCAATTACTGGACACGTTTATACGCCTGCATATGTAACTGTGCACAAAGATCATTGGAATAAACTTCCTGCAGATGTAAGAAAAATTTTAGAGAAATCGGCTAAAGATACTCAAAAATTTGTTTACAAAGAAGCGGCAAGTTTAGAAAAATCTTTATTAGGAGTTATTAAAGGTGCTGGTGTTAAGGTAAACACAGCTAACAAGGATGCTTTCATTAAAGCGAGCAAAGGTATCTACGATCAATTTGCATCAGAGGTATCTACTGGCGGTTCTTTAATTAAAAAAGTATCATCTTTAGCGAAATAACTAAACATTATTACCAACCCACTAAACAAGTGGGTTGGTTTAATTTATGACATTGCAAGGTTTTGAAAAAGGTTACGAAAAATTTTTACAAGTAATATTATTTATTATGATGATAGCTTTAGCTATTAATGTATTAGTTGGTGTTACTTTTAGATTCAGTGGTCACGCTTTAGTATGGTACGATGAAGTCGCTTCAGTTCAACTTGCATGGCTAACTTACTACGGATCTGCATACGCTTCGTTAAAAGGAGCACATATTGGAGTTCCTAGTATACTGAAATCCTTTCCATTAACTCTAAGAAAAGTATTTTTTGTTTTTTCAAAATTAGTAATATACTGTTTTTTAATATTACTAGCTTATTACGGGTATTTAGTTTTAACACTAATAAAAGGTGAGACACTAGTTACATTAGAATGGGTACCGCAAACTCTAGTTCAATCAGTCATACCAATATCATCATTATTATTTATTTTGTCGGAAACTTTAAGAATTCCAAAAGACTATAGCAGTTTAGTTTTACAAGTCAGCGATGAAGAAGAAACTACAGGAGATTTGACATGATTATATTAACAATGTTTTTGGTTCTTCTGTTTTTACTGAGTATCAATGTTCCAATTGCAATAGGATTAGCAGTTACAACAATTATAGCCATGGTAATGAAAACTGGAACTAGTTTTTTAATTGATACTGCAATTGTTATGTTTGATGGTTCTATGAAGTTTCCATTAATAGCAATACCACTATTTATACTTGCTGGCTCAATAATGAATAGCTCAGGAATATCCAGAAGGCTAATAGCTTTCGCATCTGCTTTAGTAGGATTTATAAAGGGTGGATTAAGTATGATTAATATTGCTACTTCTATGTTTTTTGCTGAGATATCGGGATCAGCAGTTGCCGACGTAGCAGCTCTTGGATCAATATTAATTCCCGCAATGAAGAAAAAAGGATATCCAGGACCATTTGCAGCTGCTGTTACATCCTCATCTGCATCACTGGCAATTATTATACCACCCTCAATTCCCATGATTGTATATGCTGTGATGGCACAGAGTTCGGTTGTTCAATTATTCGTTGCAGGTGTTGTTCCTGGAATTATTGGAGGTTTTTTAATGATGTTTGCAGCATATATTTATGCTAGGAGAAAAAACTTACCAATCGAAGAGAGTTTTAATTTAGTAAATTTAAGAAAGACTGCGAAAGAAGCGGCATTAGCATTTTTGTTACCTATTATTATTTTAGGCGGTATTTTTGGAGGTGTCGTTACAGCTACAGAGGGTGCTGGTTTAGCAGTTGTAGCAGCCTTGATAATAGGTCTTATATATAGAGAATTTGATTTTAAAAGACTATCCCAAGCCGCAACAGAAGGAGCGATTCAAACAGCGGCAGTAATGTTATTAGTTGCAGCATCAGTATTGCTCGGCGAATTTTTAACTGTAGAGCAAATTCCTCAAAAAGTAGCTGGGTCAATTATTGATATGACGCAAAATAAGTACGCGGTTCTTGCAATATTAAATGTATTCTTACTTGTTATTGGCTTTTTCTTACATTCAGTTGCCGCAATAATATTAACAGTGCCAATTGTAATGCCTCTTGTAAATGCAGTCGGCATTGATCCAGTTCATTTTGGAATTATTGTAACTTTAAACCTTGCGATAGGACAACAAACACCTCCAGTTGCTAGTGTATTGGTAACAGCCTGCTCAGTTGCAAAAGCAGATATTTGGGATGTGACAAGGGCAAATATAATGTTTATTTGCGTATTATTATTTTTATTAATGCTCGTGACTTATGTTCCTGCAGTACCAATGACTTTGGTTGAATTTTTTTATAGATCATGAGCTCTTTAATAAAATTAAAAGTCATAAATAATTATTGCGTGCAGGTTTCTTTGAATAGACCTGAAAAGTTAAATGCATTAACTAAACCAATGTGGAAAGAGTTAGGAAGTGTATTTCAAAAACTTAGCAAAAATAAAAACTTAAGATGCATCATTATCAGAGGAGAGGGAGGAAAGTCTTTTTCACCTGGAAACGATATTGGAGAATTTGAAAAACAAAGATCGACCAGTAAGCTTGCCAAAGCCTATGGCAAATTTTTACATGGTACGCTTAGGAGTATTCAAGATTGTCCAATCCCGACTATTGCTCTTATAGAGGGAATTTGTGTTGGAGGTGGTCTTGAAATAGCAGCATGCTGTGACATTAGGATTTGTGGAAAAAATTCAAGATTTGGAGTGCCAATAAAGAGATTGGGACTAACTATGGCTGCAAATGAACTTCAAGCTCTACTGAAGATTACAAATTATTCAATTGCTATGGAAATTTTATTAGAAGGCAAAATTTATAATGCTGATGAAGCTTATAAAAAATTACTTGTTAATAAAGTCGTTGACGATAATGAAGTTGAAAATGAAACATTAAAAACAGCAGAATTAATTTGTGAGGGTGCGCCAAAAGTGGCAAGGTGGCATAAACTGTTCGCAAAAGAAATAATCAAGACTGGAAAAGTTTCAGAAAAATTAAATAATATTGGTTATAAATGTTATGACACAGAAGATTTCAAAATAGGATATAAATCTTTCTTAAATAAAATTAAACCAAAGTTTAAAAATAAATGACATGCCAGGTCCTTTGAGAGGAACAAAAGTTTTGGAGCTAGCGCAAATTATGGCAGGACCAGCTTGTGGTTTAATGCTGGCTGATTTAGGTGCAGACGTTATCAAGATAGAAAAAATTCCTGAAGGGGATGACTCAAGAAAATTTTTACCACCAGATGTCAAAGGTGAGTCAGCTGCTTTTATGATTATGAATCGTGGCAAAAGAGGACTGGGTTTAAATCTAAAAGATAAAATGGGCATTAATATTTTTAAAAAAATGGTAGCCAAATCAGATGTTGTAGTAGAAAATTTTAGAAAAGGGACTTTAGAAAGGCTTGGCATAGGTTACGAAGAATTAAAGAAAATTAATCCAAAAATAATTCTTTGTGAAATTTCTGGATATGGCAGAACTGGACCATATGCAAATAAGGGAGGATTTGATTTAGTTGCACAAGGCGCTAGTGGTTTAATGAGTATAACTGGTGAAAGCAAAGAAAAACCACCAATGAAAGTCGGTGCACCATTAACTGATATAACCGCAGGAATCCTTGGTGCAACTGGTGTTTTAGCGGCATTGATAAGTAGAGAAAAAACTGGCAAAGGTCAAAAAGTAGATACTTCATTGTTTGAAGCTGGAATCATCCACACTTATTGGCAGTCAGCTATAGCTGGAGCAACTGGTAGTTCTCCTGGTCCATTAGGATCTGCGCACCCTTTAACAGCACCTTATCAAGCATTTAAAACAAAAGATAAATGGATAACAATCGGAGCATCAAATCAAAATAGTTGGATAAATTTAATTAAAGCATTGAAAAGAGAAGATTTAAACAAAGATGAAAGATTTTGTGACAACAAAAATAGAATGAAGAATCTAAATGCTCTAGTGGAAATATTAAATATTGAACTTGCAAAAAAAACCTCACATGAATGGTTAATAATTTTTGACAAAGAAGGTTTACCATGCGGGCCTATAAATTCAATTTTAGATATGCATATTGATAGTCAAACAATTCATAGAAAAATGATAATTGATGTTGAAAATAAAAAAGCTGGTAAAAGTAAAGCTATTGGAATGCCAATTAAATTTTCTAATACCAATAACGAAAAGTTCGTTGGGTCACCAATACTTGGGGAGCATACTAATCAAATTTTAGAAGAATTTGGCTTTAGCATAACGGATATAGATAAATTTAAAAAAAATAAAGTGATTATATAAATTCGTTTGTTATATTTTTTGATCGTACTTTCCTACTTTATTGGTTTTTTGTAATTGCTCATCAATAAAATCAAAAATTGCTTTTTTTCTATTATCAGATGTTGGACTTTCGGTTACAACGACTAATGAAGGCTTATTTGATGATGCCCTAATCAACCCCCACGAGCCATCACCAAGCGAAAATCTAATACCATTGACGGTCAATAATTTCTTTTATTTCTTCTCCATCAATTTTGATATTATCTTTCTTGAATTTGATAAATTTTTCAATCATATCATCTACTATTTTATATTTTTCTTCATCTTTACAATAAGGAGCCATTGTCGGTGTTTGATAAGTGGTTGGAAGATTTTTAATTATATCACTCATTTTATTTTTATTGTTATTTAGCAAATGACAGACTTGAATAGCTGAATTTATTCCATCGTCATAACCAAGCCCTAATGGTTTATTAAAAAAAAAGTGTCCACTTTTTTCAAAACCTGCCAGTGCTTTTTCTTCGTTTACTTTTCTTTTGATATGAGAATGACCAGTTTTCCAATAAATTGTTTTGCAATTATGTTTTTCCAATATTTCGTCCTTTGAAAACAAACCTGTTGATTTAACATCAATTATAAATGTTGAATTTGGAAATTGAGGTGCTAAGTTTCTCGCAATAAGAAGGCCAATTTTATCTGAAAATATCTCATTCCCATTATTATCAATTACTCCAACTCTATCCCCATCTCCATCAAATCCAAATCCTATATCTGCATTAGCATCTCTTACTTTCATTGAAATTTCATGCAGCATTTTTAAATCCTCAGGATTTGGGTTGTATTTTGGAAAAGAAAAGTCTAGATCACAGTCCATTTCAATAACTTCACAACCAATACCTCTAATTATTTCTGGTGCAAATATTCCTGCCGTACCATTTCCGCATGCCACCACGGCTTTAATTTTTTTGTTTATCTTATTATTTTTAATTAAATTATTTTTATATATTTGACTAAAGTTTTCTATTTTTTTATATTTACCTTTTTTTTTAATAAACTTTTGATTGATTACAATATCTTTTAGTTCTTTCATTTCTTCTGGTGCATGAGTAAGGCCCTTTTCGATACCCATTTTGACTCCAGTCCATCCGTTTTCATTATGACTGGCAGTAACCATCGCAACACCATCTGCGTTTAATTCAAATTGTGCGTAATATGCCATTGGAGATAATGACAAACCTATATCCTCAACATTACATCCTGAATTTAAAAGACCTTGAACTAAAGAATTTTTTACTTCTTCACTGTAAGATCTATAATCATAACCCACTACAACTCGAGGTGATTCTTTGCCTGTTTTATTTAAGATTTGAGTACCTAATCCAAGGCCCAAATGTTCTAATCCAGCAAGATTTATCTCATCAGGATAAAGCCACCTCGCATCATATTCTCTAAAGCCATTTTGATTTATGTGGATATCAATTTTGTTCACAAAAATTTAATAGTAAAATTAATAACTTAATAAAAGATAATAATTAACAGCTTGTTTTTTTTAAATGTTCATGTTATGTTCTATTGTATTACTTATACTTATAGTATATTAAGAATATTAATACACAACATCTAGTTGTTTTACTTAAAAAGCACTAAAAAAAGGAATAAAATGCAAGAAAACATAGCTCTGGCAATAAAAAATGCTGTCGAAAAAAACCAGTCAGACATCATTAAAGATTCTACCAAGAATTTAAAAGAGATAAAAAAACCTGATTTATTTTCACTTACTAATTCAACAGAACTTTTTCAAAATGAAAAAGGAATAACAATTAAGATTGATAGAGAAAAGGACTCAAAGCTTACTGACTTTGGAAAAGCTACTTTAACTGATAGATACTTAAGCGAGGGAGAGTCCTATCAAGATTTATTTGCCAGAGTTGCCGCAACTTATGCAGATGATAACTTGCATGCTCAAAGATTGTATCACTACATTTCCAATTTATGGTTTATGCCAGCAACACCAGTTCTATCAAACGCAGGAACAGAAAGAGGATTGCCAATATCTTGTTTTTTAAATGAAGCTTCAGATACACTTGAGGGAATAGTAGATTTATGGAGTGAAAATGTTTGGCTTGCCGCAAAAGGAGGTGGAATAGGTAGTTATTGGGGTAATCTTAGATCAATTGGTGAAAAAGTTGGAAGAGTTGGCAAAACTTCTGGAATTGTACCGTTTATAAAAGTCATGGACTCCTTAACCTTAGCTATTAGTCAGGGATCTCTAAGAAGGGGTTCCGCAGCCTGCTATTTGCAGATCGACCATCCCGAAATTGAAGAATTTATTGAGATGAGAAGACCAACAGGAGGAGACCCAAATAGAAAAGCATTAAATTTACATCATGGAGTTTTGGTAACTGATGAATTTATGAGGGCTGTAGAAACAGATGGCGACTGGGCATTAAAGAGTCCGTATGATGGAACTGTTCAAAACAAAATAAAAGCTAGAAATCTTTGGATAAGATTATTAACAGCGAGGGTAGAAACAGGCGAACCATACATTGTTTATATTGATACAGTTAATAGGATGATACCTCAACATCATAAAATGGCAGGACTAACTGTTAAAACTTCTAATTTATGTAGTGAAATTACACTACCGACTGGAATCGATAAATTTGGAAAAGAGAGAACAGCGGTTTGTTGCTTATCATCTCTTAATATCGAAACGTATGATGAATGGAAAGATCAAAACGGTTTTATTGAAGATGTAATGAGATTTTTAGATAATGTTTTAACTGATTTCATAACACGTGCACCTAATTCTTTTAAGGACGCAACATACGCAGCAATGAGAGAAAGAAGCGTAGGATTAGGAGTCATGGGTTTTCATTCTTTTTTACAAAAAAACAACATTCCGTTTGAGTCAGTTATGGCAAAAGCGTGGAATAATAAAATATTTAAACAAATTGACAAACAAACAACTGAAGCTTCAAAAAAACTCGCTGAGGAGAGAGGTCCATGCCCTGATGCAAAAGATTACGGAGTAATGGAAAGGTTTTCAAATAAAACTGCAATAGCTCCAACGGCTTCAATTTCAATTATTTGCGGAGGAGCCTCACCAGGTATCGAACCTATCGCAGCAAATAGTTATACACATAAAACTTTGTCAGGCTCGTTTAACGTTAAAAATAAGTATTTAAAAAGATTATTGCAAAAACATAACAAAGATAATAATGAAACTTGGTCTTCAATTACCACTAGTCAAGGCTCAATAATGCATCTAGATTTTTTAACTGATAATGAAAAAGATGTATTTAAAACAGCTTTCGAATTAGATCAGAGATGGTTAATTGATCATTCAGCTGATAGAACGCCACACATTACTCAGGCTCAATCACTTAATATATTTTTACCAGCTGACGTTCATAAAAGAGATTTACATCAGATCCATTATCAAGCGTGGAAAAAGGGTCTCAAAAGTTTGTACTACTGTAGGTCGAAATCAATACAGCGTGCAGAGGTAGTAAATACAACTGTTGCTAAGGCGACAAAAACAAAAGGAAATAATAATAATGAAGAAAATAATAACTATGAGGAGTGTCTATCATGTCAGTAGCCCCAAAAATTAAGGAAAGTCAAAAGCCAATTATAGATCAAAATTATTGTGTTGATCACGGTTTGCTTAAGGAGAAAATTGTTTATAAACCATTCAGATATCCATGGTGTTATGACGCTTGGTTAACTCAACAGAGAATCCATTGGTTACCAGAAGAGGTACCACTGGCAGAAGATGTAAGAGATTGGCAAAAAAAACTAACCGCTCACGAAAAAAATCTTTTAACACAGATTTTTAGATTTTTTACTCAAGCAGATGTTGAGGTTAATAATTGTTATCTAAGACATTACACAACTGTATTTAAACCAACCGAAGTTTTAATGATGATGACCGCTTTCGCAGCCATGGAAACAATTCATGTCGCAGCTTATTCACATCTTCTTGATACAATTGGAATGCCAGAGACAGAATATTCGGCATTTTTAAAGTACAAGGAAATGAAAGATAAGTATGACTACATGCAAAACTTTAATACAAACAACAAAAGAGAAATAGCAAAAACAGTTGCTGTTTTTTCTGCTTTTACCGAAGGCTTACAGTTGTTTGCAAGTTTTGCAATTTTATTAAATTTTCCTAGATTCAATAAAATGAAAGGCATGGGTCAGATTGTTACTTGGTCAGTTAGGGACGAAACTTTGCATTGTAACTCAATGATAAAGATATTTAATACCTTTTGCCAAGAAAACCCGGGTTTGTTAGATAAATCTTTAAAGAAAGAAATAGAAGATGCATGCAGGACAATAGTTGATCACGAAGATGCATTTATCGATTTAGCTTTTGAAATGGGTCCGATAGAGGGCTTAACAGCTCAGCAAGTTAAAGATTATATCCGTTGGATTGCTAATAGAAGATTAGCACAATTAAAAATGGATGAAATTTATGATGTAAAAGAGAATCCTCTTGAGTGGTTAGATACCATGTTAAATGGAGTTGAACACATGAATTTCTTTGAAGGAAGAGCTACTGAATATTCTAAGGCTTCTACAAGAGGATCTTGGGTCGAAGCATTTGACTTCACTAAGTAATTAATATTTAAATTACTAAAGGGCGGTAATATTTTATCGCCCTTTATATATTTAGAAACAATTTGATAAATTATTAAATGCATTACCTTCAATTAATAAGATTAATAGCAATTATATTTTTTTTATTAACAATAAAAGTTGTTGCAGAACCTATATATCATGAAAAGAAATATCCATCAGGCAGTGAACCTTTCCCAGTAGTAATTCTTTTACATAGCAGTGGAGGATTTAAATCAAATTATTTAATAAATTATATTGGTAATGACTATTTAAATGCAGGCTTTGGAATATACAGCCCAGATTTTTTTAAACGTCACGGAATTACTCCAAAAACTAGGGGTAAAACCTGGACAACCTTTAGAAAACCTATTGAAAATGAACTAACCGAGCTCGTTGAGGTTATAAAAAGAGATCCAAAAATTGATAAAAAAAATATTTTTGCTGTCGGCTTTTCAAACGGAGGTTATTGGGCGACTTATTTAGCCGGTTCTAAACAAGTAAATGCTGCATCAAGTCATTATGGAGTTTGGAATTTTACAGGAGGCTTAAATGGTTACCCGGCTAAATACATTAAAAAAGATTGTAATTCATTATTAGTTTTGCATCCAAAAAAAGACACAACACAGCCACTTAAACGGGTAAGACCTGAAATTAATAAAGCTTTAAAAAAATGTGCTGAGGTTGAAGTTCATTATTACGACAATGGGGGCCACGCTTGGGAATCAAAAAAATATAAAGGTGGAGCAGGTTACAATAAAAAGATTTGGAAAGATGCTGCTAAAAGAACAATAGATTTTTTTAATCAAAATAAAAAATAATTTGTTTAAATTATTTGTTTATTTTTTAATTTGTCTGTGTGGAGTACCTGTATATTTAGAAAGAGGTCTGATCAACTTGTTGCTTTCAAGTTGTTCCATTATATGAGCACACCAACCAGTAATTCTCGATACAATAAAAATAGGTGTAAAAAAGTCAATATCAAAACCCATCAATAGATAAGTGGGACCTGCTGGAAAGTCTAAATTTGGTTTAATATTCTTTTCTCTTAGCATTGTATCTTCAAGAATTTTTGAAATCTTGGGTAATTCAGAATTTTTATAATATTTAGCTGTTTTATGAAAGTATTCAGTCATTGTGGGAACTCTTGAGTCGCCATTACGATAAACCCTATGACCAAACCCCATGATTAGTTCTTTATTTTTAATTTTGTTTAAAATAAATTCCTCAGCTTTATCTGAAGAGCCCACTTCATTCAGCATATGTGCGACTGCTTCGTTTGCACCTCCATGTAATGGTCCTTTTAAACTAGCTACTGCCCCAGTTACTGCTCCATGCATATCTGACAAGCTGCTAGTAATCACTCTTGAAGTAAATGTCGATGCATTAAAACTATGTTCAGCATATAATGTCATCGATGCATCAAATGCTTTGACAACCTCTTTACTGGGCACTTTTCCAAAACACATATGAAAAAAATTTTCGCAAAAATCTAAATCATTGTTAGGTTCAATAATATCTTGCCCTTTTCTTATTCTAAAGTTCGCAGCTACAGCAGTAGAGACTTTTGCAAGTAATCTTAATGATTTTCTCATATTAGCTTCTTTTGAATTATCCGATGCATCTGGATCTTCTAATCCCATGTGGCTGATAGATGTTCTGGTAGTATCCATTGGATGAGCTTTTTTTGGATAGTTTTCAATAATTGATTTTAAATTATCTGAAATCTCTCTATTATTTCTTTCATTCTTTTTAAATTCTGATAATTGATCTTTATTAGGCAAGTCATCATTAAGAATCAAATATGCAACTTCTTCAAAATTACATTTTTCGCAAAGCTCTTGAACTGTATATCCACGATAAGTTAAAGAATTTATATCTGGCATTACTTCAGATATTTTTGTTTCATCGCTAATTACACCAATTAATCCTTTTTTTATCTCATTATTCATTATTCATGACCATCTGTGTTAAAATCAGTAATTTTTTTACCGGGTTGATTATACTTTTCATACTCTACTAATTCATACAACCTTTTTCTAGTTTGCATATTTTTTATCACATTATTCTGATGTCCATCTTTAAATATTGAATTTAAACCATCCTCTACATTTTTCAGAGCTAATCTTTGGGTTGTAACAGGGTAAATTACAATATTATAACCAAGGTTTATAAGTTGCTTCTTGCTTAATAGCTTGGATTTTCCAAATTCGGTCATGTTGGCTAACAAAAATGTTTTTGCATTTTTTCTAATAACCTCAAATTCTTTTTCGTCTTTCATTGCTTCTGGAAAAATCATATCGGCACCTGCGTCTTCATATGCTTTAATTCTTTCAATAGTTTTATCAATGCCCTCAACAGAGTTGGCGTCTGTTCTTGCTATAATTAAAAAATTCTTATCTTTTTTTGCCTTCACAGCGACTTTGATTTTTTTAACCATTTCGTCTTTAGAAATTAGTTCTTTATTATCTAGATGCCCACACCTCTTCTCTGGAATCTGGTCCTCAATATGTAAACCACTAAGTCCAAATGCTTCAAAAATCTCGACAGTTTTTTTGCAATCGGAAAAACCAGTGTCAGCATCTACAATTGTTGGTAATAAAGTGCATTGAGAAATTTGCTTAGCACGACTACTAACATGCTCTAATGTTGTTAAACCAATATCTGGAAGACCTAAATCATTTGACATAACACCTCCTGATACATATATGCCGTCGAACCCAATATCTTTGATTAGTTTAGCTACTAAAGCATTGTAGGCTCCTGGAAAAACTAAAAGTTTTCCTGACTTAAGACTCGAAAATAAATTAGATCTTTTTTCTTTTGAATCAATATTAACAAAATGCATAGGTAAAATAACTTATCATTTTTAAATCGAAAAAGTCAAAAAATTATTTAATTTTAAGTAATTTTTCAGATATTCCTTTGATCATATTAAAATCATTTATTAAATAGTCGTGCTTTATATTTTTTTCATCTTTTTCGGTATACCCATGAGCAACTAATATAAATTTTATTTTTGCTTGAATTGCTGCTTCCGAGTCAGTTTCGCTATCACCTACCATAATTGTATTTTCTTTTTTTATATTTAATATATCTATTATATTTGTTAGGTGTCTTGGATCTGGTTTCTTAAATTCAAACGTATCTGAACCTGCTACGAAAATAAAATATTTATCTACATTCAATTCTTTTAAAAGTTTCACAGCTAAGTATTCAGGCTTGTTAGTACATATTGCAAGATGAATATTTTTTTTTTTACACCAGCTTAATAAATTAATTACATTTTTGTTTAATCGTGACTTTGTCGATATATTATTTTTATAAAAATGTATGAAATCTGAGGTCATATTATCAATTTTTTTTGAATTAGAAACTTTTTGAATTTTTTCGTGAGTATTGACTGACCTTATGATCATCTGCTTAGCTCCTCTTCCTGCTAAAAATCTTATTGAGGTTGCAGGCTGCTCAGGGTATCCATATTTTTTCATGACATGGTTATGAGCCATCATTAAATCTGGAGCTGTATCTACCAAAGTTCCATCTAAATCAAAAATTATACATTTTTCCATGCTTTTCGTTAATTACTTGTATCTTAACCAGTAATCACAAAATTAACATAGTTTTAATTAAAATTTGAAATATTGATCTAACTTAAAGATACATTTATAGCCTATAAAATATTATGCAAAAAAAATTAAGAACTTTGGCTAAAAAAGCAGGCGTGAAGTTTGTAGATATTGAAACAGTTTATTTAAGCAAAGATACAAAATTTGGTAAAAATGTAATTATAGAGCCATATGTTGTAATTGGATTAAATGTAATTATAGGGAACAATGTGATTATTAAATCTTTTTCTCATATTGAGAAAGCAATCATAAAAAATAATATCGAAATTGGTCCATTTGCACGTATTAGACCAGATAGCACAATTGATGATAATTCAAAAATTGGAAATTTTGTAGAGGTAAAAAAATCATACATCGGCAAAAATAGTAAAATAAATCACCTTTCTTATGTTGGTGATACTAAAATTGGTAAAAAAGTAAATTTAGGCGCTGGCACTATTACCTGTAATTATGACGGGAAAAAGAAAAGCAAAACAATAATTGAAGATAACGTTTTTGTAGGGTCAAATACATCATTAGTTGCTCCAATTAAAATTGGATCTAATTCGATAATTGGAGCAGGATCAGCGATAACAAAAAATGTCGGCTCGAATAAACTCTCTCTTACAAGAGCAAATCAAAAGATCTTTAAAAATAGGAAATAAATTATGTGTGGCATTATCGGCATATCTAGTAATAAACCAGTATCATCAATAATACTAAATTCTTTAAAAAAATTAGAGTATAGAGGATACGATTCTGCAGGTTTAGCTACTATAGACAAAGGTTTTATAAATGAAATTAAATGCGAAGGTAGAGTTAATAATTTAGAAAAAAGCGTACTGTCGTCTAAGTTTGATGGTGTAACAGGGATTGGACATGTAAGATGGGCTACGCATGGTTTACCAAATACAATAAATGCGCATCCTCATTCGTCGGAAAAAGTATCAGTAGTACATAATGGTATAATAGAGAATGCGACTTTATTAAAAAAACATTTAGTAAAAAATGGGCATAAATTTAAATCTCAAACTGATACAGAAGTAATAGTACATTTAATAACAGAATATTTAAAAACTAATAATATTAAAAATACTATCACTAAGGTTTTAAATAAACTTCATGGTAGTTTTGCTTTGGGTATAATCTTTACCGACTATCCAGACTTGTTAGTTGGAGCGAGAAGAGGGTCTCCTCTAGCTGTTGGATATGGACCAAGTGAGAACTACCTTGGTTCAGATTCTTACGCTTTAAAATCTATGACAAATAAAATCACTTATTTAGATGATGGCGAGTTTTGTATTATAAAAAAAGATAAAGTTGAATTTTATAATACAAATGGATTAGTTATAAATAAAAAAGTTTTAGAATTATCAAAAGAAGATCTAGATATTAATAAAGGAGACTTTAAACACTTCATGGCCAAAGAGATTTCTGAACAACCAAATACAATAAGCGCATGTATTAAAGAGTATATTAATAAACTAAATAATGAATTAAATATTTTTAATTTTCCATGGAAAAAGGAAGACTTCAATAAAATTATTTTAATAGGTTGTGGTACTGCTTACCATGCATGTGTAATAGCTAAATACTGGCTAGAAAAATTAACTAACCTTGAAGTAGATGTGGATATTGCTTCTGAGTTTAGGTATCGGAATAACAGATTAAAAAAACAAAATTTATATATATTTGTTTCTCAATCTGGAGAAACTGCTGATACATATGCTGCCTTAGATTTGTGCAATAAACACAAAATGAAAACTTGCGCTGTAGTAAATGTAGTAGAAAGCTCTATTGCAAGAGACGCGCAATTTGTATTACCTATACATTGTGGACAAGAAGTTGGAGTTGCCTCTACCAAGGCTTTTTTAGGCCAAATGTTAGTTTTATATTTGATTACCTTAAAAATATCAAAAATTAGAGGTGAGATTAAAGATAATGAATATACAGATAAAATTGATGAATTAAAATTACTTCCAAATTTAATTTCGAAAACACTTAAAACCGAAACAAAAATTAGCACTTTGAGTGAGACATTTACAAAAGCCAAAGGCTCCATGTTTTTGGGCAGGGGCCACTCTTATCCTGTTGCTTTAGAAGGGGCATTAAAATTAAAGGAATTATCTTACATCCATGCCGAGGGTTATCCTGCAGGAGAGATGAAACACGGCCCATTGGCTTTGATAGAGGAGGGTATGCCAGTTGTTGTTATCGCACCAAGAGATGATCATTATGAGAAAACCTTATCTAATATGCAAGAAGTCATTGCAAGAGGAGCAAAGGTATTACTAATAACCAACAAAAGTTCTGATGAAATTAAATTTGAAAACTTATGGGAAAAAATTGAGGTTGAAACATCATCAAATGATCTAAATCCATTCCTCTTGACACTGCCTTTACAAAGCTTGGCTTATTTTACAGCTTTGTCATTAGGCCACGATATAGATAAGCCCAGAAATTTAGCGAAATCTGTTACTGTAGAATAAATTACTTGTCAAATTTGTAACTAGGTTTATATACTTTAAGTTGTATGGCCAAGTGGAAATTAAATAGTTGGAAAGATAAACCCGTAAAGCATATTCCGGAGTATGAAAATAAAGAACAACTTAGGAATATCTTAAACGAACTATCAAATTTTCCGCCATTAGTATTTGCAGGCGAGACTCGTTCTTTACTTAAAAATTTAGCTGATGTTTCTCAGGGTAAAGCTTTTTTATTACAAGGTGGAGATTGCGCAGAAAGCTTTGCCGAATTTCATCCAAATAATATTAGAGATTTTTTTAAAGTAATATTACAAATGTCATTAGTATTAACTGTATCATCAAATTTACCAGTTATAAAGGTGGGCAGAATTGCTGGACAATTCTCAAAACCTAGAAGTTCGCCAACTGAAAAAAAAGATAAAATAGAATTACCCAGCTATCTTGGTGATAATATTAATGGGTCAGAATTTACGAAAGAAAGCAGGAAAACAGATCCAAATCGATTATTGAAAGCTTATTCACAATCTGCATCAACATTAAATCTTTTAAGAGCATTTTCTCAAGGAGGTTTCGCAGATTTAAATAAAGTTCATCTATGGAACATGTCATTCATAAATGATAACGCGAAAACAAAATTTAAGGAAATTGAAGAAAAAGTAAGCGACTCACTATCTTTTATGGAAGCCTGTGGAATAACATCAGAAACTAATAGAAGATTAAGAACTGTAAATTTTTATACTAGTCATGAAGCTTTATTATTACCAGTAGAGGAAGTTATGACACGAATAGATTCAACAACTGGTGAATACCATAATACCTCTGCGCATTTTTTATGGATAGGAGATAGAACTAGACAACTCGACGGGGGCCACGTTGAGTATTGCAAAGGTATAAAAAATCCAATAGGCATAAAATGTGGACCAACTTCAGATCCTAAAGAAATTATTAAACTTACAGAGATTTTAAATCCAGATAATGATGCTGGAAAAATTACTCTAATAATTAGATTAGGTCATGACAAAGTTAAAATTAAATTACCTAAGTTAATTAAAGAGATTAAAAAAGCAGGACGAAATGTAATATGGTCATGTGATCCAATGCACGGCAATACTGTTAAATCATCTACAGGATTTAAAACGCGACCTTTTGATAATATTTTAAAAGAGGTGAAAGAGTTTTTTGATGTACATCAATCCGAAGGAACTTTTGGAGGTGGATTACATATTGAAATGACAGGAAAAAACGTAACTGAGTGTACCGGCGGTGCACAAAATATAACCGATAAAGATCTTTCGAATAGATATCATACTCATTGTGATCCAAGACTTAACGCAAACCAGGCTATTGAGTTAGCATTTTTAATATCTGAAGAAATTAAGAAAAATTCGCATTTTTCAAAAAATAAAATTAAATTTGCGTCATAATTATTAATTTTATTATTGTAAGAATTGGTTAAATTAAAGTAATGACACCAGAATCAAGAATAAATTTTATTAAAGATTGGTTAATCAAATATATTAAAAGTATGCCAAAACCTGCTACTAGTTTAGTTGTTGGTGTATCAGGAGGTATAGACTCTGCTGTCGTGAGTACGATTTGTTCAATGACTGGTATAAAAACACTCGCTTTATCAATGCCTATTAAGCAAATTAAAGAGCAAGATGATTTAAGCAAAAAACATTGTAAATGGCTTTTAACTAAGTTTAAAAATATTGAAATTTTAAATATTAATTTAGATGAAGTATTTACAAACTTTGAAAAAGCTCTAACTAAAAATAATAGCGAGCATGCTTTTGCTAATAGTCGTGCTAGAATTAGAATGACTACGTTGTATCAAGTCGCAGGATCTAATAATGGCATTGTTGTGGGAACTGGAAATAAAGTTGAAGATTTTGGAGTAGGATTTTATACAAAATATGGTGATGGAGGAGTAGATATTTCACCTATAGCAGATTGCACAAAAACTGAAGTTTGGGAGATGGGAAAAGAACTCAAAATTGACGAAAAAATCATTTCAGCAAAACCAACAGATGGATTGTGGGTCGATGGAAGAAACGACGAAAATCAATTAGGAATGAGTTACGAGGAATTAGAGGAAGCCATGGTTAATCCAAATTCAAAAAACTATAAAAAATACCAAAAAATAAGAGAAACCAACCTGCATAAAATGAAAGAAATTCCAGTTTGTAAATTTGATTAATTCTTATATTAATCAAACATGCAGAACTTACTATTAAGTAATACATTATCTAAAAAAAAAAGAGATATTCGTTCCAATAGATAAAAATAACATTCGTATGTATGTCTGTGGACCTACTGTTTATGATTTTCCTCATATTGGCAATGCAAGACCATTAATTGTATTCGATATATTATTTAGAGTTTTAAAAACAATTTATGGAAAAGATAATGTTACCTATGTAAGAAACATAACCGATATAGATGACAAAATTATAAAGGCATCCAATGAAAAAAACATTGATTTTAAAAAATTAACTGATGAAGTTACACTCTCTTTTAATGAGGATTGTAAGTATCTTGGATGTTTGAAGCCTACATTTGAACCCAAAGCAACAGATCATATAGAAGAAATGATTGAAATGATAAATTCATTACTAAATAAAAATTATGCTTATGAAAAAGCAGGCCATGTTTTTTTTGATATAAATAAATTTAGTTCTTATGGGGCACTTTCAAAAAAAACAATCAAAGATCTTGATGCAGGATCTAGGGTAGGAATATCTAAAATTAAAAAAAATCCAGGTGATTTTGTTTTATGGAAACCAAGTAAAAATAATGAACCCAGTTGGGATTCTAAATTTGGAAAAGGAAGACCTGGTTGGCATATTGAATGTTCTGCGATGTCAAAAAAATATTTGAGTAGCAACTTTGACATACATGGGGGAGGATTAGATTTAATATTTCCTCATCATGAAAATGAAATTGCCCAATCATTTTGTGCTAATGACAAATTATTAGCAAAATTTTGGGTACATAATGGTTATGTAACTGTCAATAAAAAAAAAATGGCAAAGTCTGAAAATAACTTCGTTACTATTAACGAATTAAAAAAAAAATATAACGGTCAAACTGTAAGATTGGCAATGCTAAGTACACATTATACCCAGCCATTTGATTGGAATGAGAAAATTTTAAAGGATGCAAATACAATTTTAGATAAATGGTATGAATTTTACATTGACGAAAATATTCATATTAGTGACAACAATAAAAAGTTTTTATTAGATGACCTGAATATCCCTAAAATGATTGCTAATATTCATAGCCTTTATAAGAAAGCCAAAGATGGAGAAGAAGATGCAGCCAAACAATTAACTGCTTCATGTAAGTTTCTTGGATTATTTAGTGAAAATAAAGAAACATGGTTTAAATTCAATAAAAAAACTAGTATCAAGCAAGAGGAAATAAATAAATTAATTAATGAGAGAAACTCTGCAAGAAAAAATAAGGATTTTAAAAAATCAGATGAAATAAGAGATTATTTACTAAAAAATAATATTTTATTAGAAGATACTGAAAATGAAACAATTTGGAAATTTAAAAAATGAGCAAAGATAAACTTTTTATATTTGATACGACCTTAAGGGATGGTGCACAAACTGAAGGTGTGGATTTTAGTTTGGAAGATAAGTTTAAAATTACAAATGCTCTATCTAATTTAGGTGTTGATTATATTGAAGGTGGGTGGCCTGGGGCAAATCCAACAGACACAGAATATTTTAATCAAAAACTAAATATAAATTCAAATTTAGTTGCTTTCGGCATGACAAAAAAAAATGGGAGAAGTGTAGAAAATGATCCCGGTCTTGCAGCTCTATTAGACTCGAATACATCCGATGTATGCGTAGTAGGCAAATCATGGGATTTTCATGTTGATATTGCATTAAATATTTCTAATGACGAAAACCTTAAAAATATTCAAGAGACAACCAAATTTTTTGTTAAGCATAAAAAAAACTTTATGTTTGATGCGGAGCATTTTTTTGATGGATTCAAAAACAACAAAAATTATGCTTTTGATTGTATAAAAAGCGCATACGATAGCGGTGCAAAATGGATTATATTATGTGATACTAATGGAGGTACACTTCCTTATGAAGTATCAGAAATCGTTAGTGAAGTATGTAAAAAAATACCTGGTAAAAATATTGGGATTCATGCACATAACGATACAGAAAATGCTGTTGCAAATTCACTAGCTGCCGTGATGGCTGGTGCAAGACAAATACAAGGAACTTTAAATGGCTTAGGAGAAAGGTGCGGAAATGCAAATCTAGTTTCAATTATACCTACACTAATGTTTAAAAACTATTTTAAAAATAATTTTAAAATCTCAATTGATGAAAAAAAGATTAGTAAATTAACTGAATGTTCTAGGTTATTAGATGAAATTTTAAATAGAAAATCAAATAAACATATGGCTTATGTTGGTGCATCTGCCTTTTCACACAAAGGTGGGCTTCATGTTTCGGCTGTTCAAAAGGACCCAAAAACTTATGAACATATTAGCCCCGACTTAGTTGGTAATATGAGAAATATTGTAATATCAGATCAATCTGGAAAATCTAATATTTTATCCAGATTAGAAAAGCTCAATATAAAGATCGATAAAAATGATCCTAATATACAAAAAATACTTGATGAGGTGAAGGATAGAGAGTTCATAGGTTACTCATATGATGGAGCCGATGCATCATTTGAACTATTGTCTAGAAGACTACTAGGACAAGTAAAAAATTTTATAAAAATTAAAGATTATGAAGTAATAGTTTCAAAAAAATCTAACAAGCCCGACGAGATAGACTCATTTGCTAATGCAATCTTAGAGATTAACGGTAAAGAAATAAAATGTCAGGGAAAGGGAAATGGACCCGTTAATGCATTAGATAATGCTATACGATCGAATCTTTTAAAAACTGAAAAATTTAATCAATATCTAAAAGATCTTAAACTTGTAGATTATAAAGTAAGGATTTTAAACACTGGCACAAATGCCACTACGAGGGTTTCTATTGAAAGCACTGACAGCAAAGGTATTAGTTGGTTTACTATTGGAGTTTCACCAAATATCATTGAAGCATCTTTTAAAGCTTTAATAGATAGCATCGATTACAAATTATTTAAGGAAAATGCACCATCTGATAGCTAAAATTTTGCCTGATTTATTGACAAACTTTTCCCTATAACTATAAATGCTGTTTTTAAATGTCAAAAAGAATTAAATCTAAACATAAAGTAGATAGAAGGCTAGGTGTAAATTTATGGGGTAGACCTAAAAGTCCTTTCAACAAAAGAGCATATGGTCCAGGACAACATGGCCAAAGAGCTTCAGCAAAACCATCGGATTATAAAATACAATTACAAGCTAAGCAAAAACTAAAAAGTTATTATGGAAATTTAAACGAAAGGCAATTTAGAAATGTTTATAAAGAAGCAGCTAGAAGAAAAGGAAACACAGGAGAGAATTTAGTTGGAATTCTTGAGTCTAGATTGGATGCGATAATTTATAGAGCTAAATTTGCAAATACAGTATTTCAAGCGAGGCAATTAATAAATCATGGACATGTAAAGGTAAATGGCAAAAGAGTTAATATTTCAAGTTTTTATTTAAATGAAAATGACGAAGTTGAAATCAAAGATAGTTCAAAACAGTTGAATACTATTTTATCAGCATCTTCTTCAAAGGAAAGAGAAGTGCCTGATTATTTAGTAAGTGATCAAAAAAAACTTACTGCGAAACTTTCACGAATACCAAAGTTTGAAGAAATACCTTACCCAGCAATAATGGAACCTAATCTGGTTGTAGAATATTATTCTAGATAATTATTTTTTTAGCTGTATTCCCTTATCTATAAAAAAATTTTCTAATTCTTTTTTTTCAAACATTTCTTTAAGAATATCACTTCCACCTATAAATTCTTTATTAACGTAAATTTGTGGTATTGTAGGCCAATTACTATATTTTTTGATACCTTGTCTAATATTTTCGTCCGAATAAACATCAAAACTTTTAAAATCAATTTTAAAATGTTTTAAAATATTAACAGCCACCATAGAAAATCCGCATTGTGGCATTTCAGGTGTTCCTTTCATAAATAAAACAACATTACTAGAATTTATTACATCTTCAATTTGTTTATTTATATCTGTCATTTTTCCTCCGTAGAAATTGATAATGCATGCAAATCGCTATCCATTTTACCCTTCAAGGCCTTATAAACCATTTGGTGTTGTTGTACTTTATTTTTACCTTTAAATAAACTGGAACATATTTTAGCAGCAAAATGGTTATCATCGCCCGCTAAATCGCTTATCTCAATTTCAGAATTTGGAAATGCCTCTATAAGTAAGTTTTCTAATTCGGACTGCTTAATTGTCATATTAATTATTTATTATAATTTTTAAACCATTTATTATGTAATTCAATTAAATTATTTAAATCTAATTTATATTTATTATTAATATGAATATATTTTTCTTTGATAGTTTTTCCTATTTTCTCGTAACTAACGGCTTTATTTTTCATATTTTTCAGTAGCACAGCTTCATTTTCTGGCTTAACTTCTATAACATATCTTGATTGATCTTCGCCAAATAAATATTTAATTAGTTGAAAGCCCAATTTATCTATATTTAAGTTAATACCAATTTTAGATGGAATACACATTTCAAGGATAGATAGAATAATTCCACCAGAAGAAACATCATGCGAGGATTGTATTAAGTTTTGTTTTATAACTTCAATTATAAATTTACCGTTTTTTATCTCTTTCTCTAATTCTAATGGCGGTGGTTCACCTTTTTTAAGATTAAGTATATCATAACACAAAATACTTTGTCCCAAGTGACCTGTAGTATCTCCAATAATATAAACTAAATTGCCCGCTTCTTTAAATTTGTGATTAGAAGTTTGATTAATATTTTTTATCAATCCCACACCTCCAATTACAGGCGTAGGATTAATACCAATTCCATTTGTTTCATTATATAAAGAGACGTTACCTGAAATTACCGGGTAATCTAATTTTTTACATGCTTCAGCAATGCCTTTGATCACATTTACAAATTGTCCCATAATTTCTGGCTTCTCAGGATTACCAAAGTTTAAACAATTTGTTATAGCGATTGGTGTTGCTCCCACTGAACACAAATTTCGGTATGTTTCACAAACTGCTTGCATACCACCAAGAAACGGAGAGATTTTACAATACCTGGGTGTACAGTCAACAGTTGCTGCAATTGCTTTATTTGTATCGTGCACTCTTATTATAGACGCATTACCTCCAGGTTCATTAATTGTATCACACATAACCATATGATCATACTGCTCCCAAACCCATGATTTGTTTGTTTGGTTAGGGTGTGAAATTATTTTTTCTATTAATTCGGTTATTTGAAAATTTTTAATTATACTTTCGTAATCTATTTTTTTTTCAGTAATTGGTTTCTCCCATTTTCTATCATACTCTGGAGCCTGATCCGATAATGCAGATATTGCTAAATCACAGACTACTTTGTTATTTGATAATAGGATTAATTTATTTGTATTAGTCAATTTTCCAATCACAGAAAAATCCAACCCCCATTTATTAAATATTTTTTCACAATCCTTCTCTTTCCCGTCTTTCAAAACAATCAACATTCTTTCTTGGCTTTCTGACAGCATTATTTCGTAAGGTGACATGCCTTTTTCTCTACATGGAACTTTATCTAAATTAATCTCAATCCCAACCTTACCCTTCGATGCCATTTCTACAGATGAAGAGGTAAGTCCAGCTGCGCCCATATCTTGAATTGAAACAATAGCATTTGTTTTCATCAATTCTAAACATGCTTCCAGAAGTAATTTTTCTGAGAATGGATCGCCAACTTGAACAGTCGGCTTTTTAGCTTCTGTATTTTCATCGAACTCTTGAGAAGCCATTGATGCACCGTGAATACCATCTCTTCCGGTTTTTGATCCCACATATATAACTGGATTTCCAACACCACTGGCAATCGAGTAAAAAACTTTATTTTTTTTAGTAATACCTATATTCATTGCATTTACTAAAATATTTCCATTATAGCAGCTATCAAACTCTATCTCTCCACCCACGGTTGGAACTCCAATGCAATTTCCATATCCTGCAATACCTGATACTACCCCATTCAAAAGATATTTTGTTTTGGGATGATCTGCAGATCCAAATCTTAAAGAATTTAGACTAGCCACCGGTCTTGCTCCCATTGTAAATATATCTCTAAGTATGCCTCCAACCCCTGTAGCTGCTCCTTGATATGGTTCTATAAATGAAGGATGATTATGACTTTCTATTTTGAAAATTGCCACATCATCATCATCAATATCAATTATCCCTGCATTCTCACCTGGCCCTTGAATTACTCTTTCATTTTTTGTAGGTAAAGTTTTTAGCCACTTTTTTGACGATTTGTACGAGCAATGTTCATTCCACATTGCTGAAAAAATACCAAGTTCTGTGAAATTCGGTTTCTTACCTATAATTTTAATAATTTTTTCATATTCATCTTCAGTTATTCCATGATTTTCAGCTGTTTTTTTATTTACCTCAATCATTTTAATAAAGATTCAAAAAAAGGAATTCCATCGGCCTTTCCAAAAAAATTTTCAATGCATCTTTCAGGGTGGGGCATCATACCCAAGATGTTTTGTTTTTCATTAACTATTCCAGCAATATTTAAACTCGAGCCATTGGGATTACCATTGTTATTTATTTCATAATTTTCATCACAATATTGAAAAACAATTTGTTCATTTTCTTCTAATTTTTTCAAATTTGTATCATCTGCATAATAATTACCTTCATTATGTGCGATTGGGATTTTGATTTTTGCTTTTTTTTTATATTTTTTGGTAAAGGGTGTATTATTATTTTTTACTATTAAATTTATATGTCTACAAATAAATTTTAGCTTGCAGTTTCTTAACAAAGCACCTGGAAGCAATTTAGTTTCTGTTAATATTTGGAAACCGTTGCATATACCAATAACATACGCTCCAGTAGACGCGTGTTTAATTACCTCATTCATTATGACTGATTTAGATGCCATCGATCCACATCTAAGATAATCTCCATAAGAAAAACCACCAGGAAGAATAACCAAATCTGCTTTTGGCAATTCATTTTCTTGATGCCATATCATTTTACATTTTATTTGAAATTTTTCTAATGCAACTTTTATGTCTCTATCGCAATTAGAACCTGGGAAGACAATTATATTTGCTATCATTTAACTATTTTAAAACTATATTCTTCTATAGTCTCATTAGCTAATAATTTTTGGCATGCAGATTTTACTATTTTTTCTGCTTTATTTTTTTCCTTTTCATCAATTACAATAGAAAAATATTTACCTTGTCTTACTGTTTCAATTCCTTGAATGCCGAGGGAACTCAAAGCATTTTCGATTGCTTTACCCTGAGGGTCCAAAACCTCTTTTTTTAAAGTGATAAAAACTTCAAATTTCAATTTAACTTTTTTTTAATTTAATTGTTTTAGAAATACCTGTTTTAATTTCTTTGATATTAGTACCTTCTGGCATGATTCCAAGCCTCTTTGCAACTTCTTGATAAGCCTCAATTAATCCACCTAAATCTTTTCTAAATCTGTCTTTATCGAGTTTTTTTTCATTTTTAGTATCCCACAAACGACAGGTATCAGGACTAATCTCATCAACCAAAATGATTTTTTTTTCTTCATTATTCCAATATCTACCAAACTCTAATTTAAAATCCACCAGCTTAATTCCTACCGCCCTAAACAAACCTGATAAAATATCATTTATACGTAAACTAATGTTAGTGGCCATTTTAATTTCTTCCTCATTTGCCCAATCATTAATTTTAATATGCTCTATCGTTACAATTGGATCTCCTAAAGCGTCATTTTTGTAATAATACTCAACAATCGGATTTTTTAAAATAGATCCCTCGTTTAAACCCAATCTATTAACTATTGATCCAGCAGCAATATTTCTAACAACAAACTCAATTGGCAATACTTCACATGATTTGATCAGTTGCTCTCTCATATTTAATCTTTTTATTAAATGAGTTTCTAATCCAAAATCATTTAATTGATTATATATAAATTCAGAAATTCTGTTATTTAAAACTCCCTTACCTTCAATAATTGCTTTTTTTTCATTATTAAATGCTGTAGCATCATCTTTAAAGTACTGCACCATAGTATTTCTCTCTGGACCTTCGTAAAGAATTTTTGCTTTGCCTTCGTAAATTAATTTTCTTCTACTCATTTAAGTACTCTTGAAATAATATTTTTAACATATCTTTTATGATAATTAACATCAAATAAAAGCTTCAATTCTTTCGATGATATATTTTTAGATATAAACTTATCCTTTGATATATTCTGATAAAAACTAGAGCTATTTTTCCAAGTTTTCAAAGCATTTTTTTGAACAATTTTATATGCAGTTTCTCTTGATACTCCTTTTTGTGTCAATTTTAACATAATTCCTTGGGAAAATATTAAACCATTTAAAGCCTCCATATTCTTCTTCATTTTATTTGGGTAGACTACTAAATTTTTTATAACGTTATTCAGTCTATTTAATAAAAAATCTAATGTAATTGTAGCGTCAGGACCAATATTTCTTTCTACACTTGAGTGGCTTATGTCGCGCTCATGCCAAAGTATTATGTTTTCCATAGAAGGGTTTACATAACTTCTAACAAGCCTTGCTAGACCTGTGATATTTTCAGATAAAATTGGATTTTTTTTATGGGGCATTGCAGAAGATCCCTTTTGTCCAGCAGAAAAAAATTCTTCACATTCTAGAACCTCTGTTCTTTGTAAATGTCTTATTTCTGTCGCCAACCTTTCTGCCGAGCTAGCTATTACCCCTAAAGTTGAAAAAAACATTGCATGTCTATCTCTTGGGATTATTTGGGTTGATATTGGTTCAGGTTTTAAATTTAATTTTTTCGCAACGTATTTCTCAATGCTAGGATTTAAATGAGCATATGTGCCTACCGCACCAGAAATTGCACAAGTTGAAATTTCATTAATTGCAGATTTAAGTCTTAATTTGTTTCTTTTAAATTCTTCGTAAAAAGTAGCAAGTTTTAATCCAAAGGTAATTGGCTCAGCGTGTATGCCGTGACTTCTGCCTATTGTAAATGTATTTTGATATTTTTTAATTTTTTTTTTTTAGACTTATTAATATATTATCTAAATCTTTAAGTAATATGTTTGCAGATTGTTTTAATTGAACATTAAAACATGTATCCAAAACATCTGATGAAGTCATACCTTGATGTAAATATTTCGCATCTGGGCCTACTTTTTCTGCTATTGAGGTTAAAAATGCAATTACATCGTGTTTAGTTTTCTGTTCAATCTGATCAATTCTTTTAACATCAATTTTTGATTTTTTTCTTATTTTAGAAGCAACGCCAGATGGTATTATTTTAAACTTTTCCATTGCTTTTGCTGCGTGCAGTTCTATCTCTAGCCAAACTTTATATTTATTTTCTGGCTCCCAAATTCTCAAAACCTCTTCTCTGGTATATCGTGGTATCATTTAATTTTTATTTAAAGTAAATATTTCGTACCCATTATTTGTTATACCAACAGTATGTTCAAATTGTGCTGATAAGGATTTATCCTTAGTCACTGCGGTCCATCCATCTTTTAATACCTTTGTTTCAAATTTACCCTCATTAATCATAGGCTCAATCGTAAAAACCATACCCTCTTCTAATATTGGACCTTCGTTTTTATTACCGTAATGTAAAACGTTCGGTTCTTCATGAAAGTTTTCACCCACACCATGTCCACAAAACTCTCGAACAACAGAAAATCCTTTTTCCTCCGCAAAACTTTGAATTACATGACCGATATTTCCAAAATGAATACCTGGTTTTAAAATTTTTATTGATCTATTTAAACACTCTTTGGTGATATTAATTAAATTCTTAGCTTTTACCGAAATTTCTCCTACACAAAACATTTTTGAACAATCTCCATGAAAACCGTCTAGATAAGCTGTCACATCTATATTTAATATATCTCCATTCTTTAACTCTTTGTCAGAGGGAATACCATGACACACTACATGATTTATTGAAGTGCAAATTGATTTTGGATACCCTCTATACAACAGAGGGGCAGGGTATGCATTGTGATCTCTTAAAAATTTTTTTATTATTTCATCTATTGTTTGTGTTGTAATTCCCGGCAAAATTTTATCTTTAATAATGTCCAAAGCTATCGCTGCTAACTTACCTGCTTTTCTTAATTTAACAAAATCGCTTTCATTGTATTTTTTTATTGAATTCATGAACTTAATTTATAATTTTAATTTTTTTTTCTACTTCAATTTTTTTACTATTTACCTTACATGAGTAAGCAATAAATTTCACACCTTTTTTCTTATTTTTATTATATGCCTCATAGTACTTATGATCTATATCTTTCGCTATTTTAAAAAAATTACAATCTTCGCGTTGTATAAGAAATATAACAACAGCATCGTAGCCATGTTTCATTGATAGTCCTAATTTTTTTATGTGTTTAAGGCCTCTAGAGGTAATAGAGTCCGGAAATTCTGCAATTCCTTGCTCTCTTGAGAGTGTAACATTTTTAACTTCCAAAAATACTTTTCTATTGTTTATTTTAAGTTCAAAATCAAATCTAGTATCATTCGAATAAACAACCTCACGTTTTAATTTACGAATTTTTTTAAATTCAATAATTTTTCCTTTAAGCAAAGCTTCTTCTATGATTTTGTTGGCGATTAAAGTATTTACCCCTACATTGCTTTTGCCATCATTAATAATTTCTAAAGTATATTTTAATTTTCTTTTTATATTATCACTTTTTGAAATCCATGATTTATTACCTTTTTTTAACAATTCAAGCATTGAACCTGAATTAGGACAGTGTGCTGTTAAAATTTTATTATTTTTTTTCACATCTGCAAAAAATCTCTTATATCTTTTTTCAAATTTTACAGGTATTAGTTTTTTTTTAAATATCATATGAATAATAATAAAGATATTACATCATCTATTATAATAATTGGAAATGAAATTTTATCTGGAAGAACTCAAGATAAAAACACTTCAGCTTTGGCAAAATGGCTAAATAAGAAGGGTATTTTAGTTAAAGAAGTGAGAATTGTTGCGGATAATATTAATGAAATTATTTATCATGTTAGAGATTTAAAAGATAAATTTAATTATGTTTTTACTACAGGAGGGATCGGCCCCACTCATGATGATATTACAGCAGAAGCTATATCTGTTGCGTTTGATCAGAATTACGTCTACCACAAAAAAGCCTATCAAATATTAGAAAATTTCTACGATAAAAAAAACTTCAATGATGGTAGAAAAAAAATGGCAAAAATGCCAGAAAAAGCAAAATTAATACCTAATCCAAAAACATTTGCAGCGGGTTTTTATGTCCAAAATGTTTTTGTTTTACCTGGTGTTCCAGAAATATTAAATGCAATGATTAATGAATTGGATAAAATTATTCCTAATAGTACAGAAATTCTCTCTATTTCATGCGATTTAATTACAAAAGAAAGTGAAATTGCAGATGAATTAAAAAATATTCAAAAAAATTTTGAAAAAGTCGTTGATATTGGCAGTTATCCTTTTTTTAATAATTTAAATTCTGGTACATCAATAGTGATGAGATCAAAAAATCAAAAAAAACTTTTAGAATGTGAAAAAATTGTTAGAACATCATTTTCAAATTTGCTAAAAAAATAATTTCCTATAAAATTTTACAAATCTTCTATAAATAGACCAAAATTTACTATATCTGCTATATTTACCTTTATAGTTGCATACGGTTACTTTTTCGGTTTTTTTTTGTTAGTATTTGCATACTAATAGGAGGGACATAAAGTGAAACTACTACGAATAGTACTATGTATATTGTCGGTTGTAGCATTAAGCTTTAATGCAAATGCTAAGACAATTAAAATGGCAAAAGCCAATTGGGATACTGGTTATTTTCAAGCTGAAATTTATAAAATGGCGCTTGAAGAACTTGGTTATAAGGTTGCAAAACCGCAAGCAATCAAACCTTCGGTTTTTTACGTTGCAGCAGCTCAAGGCGATATAGATCTTTGGGTTAACGGTTGGTTCTCAACACATGACACTTATATTAAAGAAGCAAAAGGAAAAGTAAAACCTGTAGGTTACGTAATGAAAAAAGGTGGACTACAAGGATACTTAATTGACAAGAGAACTGCTGACAAACTTAATATTAAAAGTGTTATGGATATAAAAAAACACGCCAAGACATTTGATGCAAATGGAGATGGAAAAGCAGATATGGTTGCATGTCCTCCGGGGTGGGGATGTGAAAAACAAATAACCAAACATTTCGCTGAGCTTAAATTAGGTGATTTTATTAATCCTGTTAAAGCTGAGTATTCTGCATCTATGGCTGACGCTATAGCAAGGTATAAAAATGGAAAATCAGTTCTATTTTATACTTGGACTCCAAATTGGACAGTTGGAGCGCTTCAACTTGGTAAAGATGTTGTTTGGATTGAAGTTCCATATTCTAAGACCAAGGCGACAAAAGTAAATAATGCAACTAAGTCTTCAATTAATTTGGGTTTTGGTGCTGATGATATTAGACCAGCAGCAAACGTAGATTTTTTAAAGAAAAATCCTAAAGTTGAAAAATTACTTAATGTAGCTTCCATACCTTTAGCAGATATATCTGCACAGAATATGAAAATGAATAAAGGTGAAAAAAGCGAAAGAGATGTAAAGAGGCACGCTAAAGAGTGGGTGAAAGCAAATAAAAGCACCTTTGATGGCTGGATTAAAAAAGCTAAATAATTTTGGACTTTTTAAACCCATCAAAATATGTCTATTTACCAATAGCTGAATGGATAGAAAAATACGTTAAAGAGTGGTTGTTTGAGCAACGACCACTCTTTAAAAAAATATCGGTTCCAATAGATAATGTTCTAAATTCACTAGATTTTTTTTTTAATTTCGTCCCTCTACCGTTAGTAATAATCTTTTTTACTTTTGCTGCTTATAAAACAAATAGTTTAAAATTTGCGATCTTCACTTTTCTAAGTTTAATTTTTATCGATTTATTAGATATTTGGGAGGAAACAATGACAACTATGGCTATGATTATAACAGCCGTTATTTTCTGTTGCTTTATAGGAATACCTTTAGGTATCCTCTCGTCGAGAAGTAACTTTTTTGAAGCCTCTCTCAGACCAGCTTTAGATGTAATGCAAACTATACCAAGCTTTGTATATTTAATACCAGTTGTTATGCTCTTCGGGATTGGTTTAACACCTGGAGTAGTAGCAATTATAATATTTGCTCTCCCACCTGTCATAAGGCTAACTAATCTTGGATTAAGACAAGTTAGCAAAGGAGTAATAGACGCAGGAAAAGCTTTGGGGTGCAATAAATTAACTATACTTTTAAAAATTGAATTACCATTAGCTTTAAAAAGTATATTAGCTGGTGTAAATCAAACCTTAATGTTGTCTCTATCAATGGCAGTTATTGCAGCTTTAATAGGCGCAGGTGGTTTAGGTTTAACTGTTTATGTAGCATTAGGGAGATTAGATATAGGCCAGGCTTTTGTTGGAGGGCTAGGTATTGTCTTAATAGCTATAATATTTGACAGAATTACACAAAAACTTGTGAAATAATAAATTTATTATTTGTTAAATAATTCAATTTTCTGTAAGTAAAATATTTATGAAAATATTAGGTCTAGGCGTAGATATTGTAAATATAACAAGGGTAGATAATATTATAAATTCTAAAAAAAAAAATTTTTTAAAAAAAATTTTTAAAAATAATGAATTTAAAAATAAAAAAATCAATAAATTTACAGTTGCAAAAAAATTCGCTGCAAAAGAAGCTTTTTCTAAAGCAATTGGGACTGGTATTGGAAAATTTGTTTCATTCAAAGAAATAAGTGTTTTAAATAAATCTAATGGATCTCCGTATATTAAAATAACAAAAAATCTTGAAAAAAAAATTGAAAAAAAGATGAAATCTAAAAATATTAAAATACACTTAAGTATATCTGATGATTTTCCTTGGGCTATTGCTTTTGTTATTATATCTAGGGAAATATGAAAAAAAAAATAATAGAAAATTTTAATAGCATTATAATAGCTATTTTTTTAGCAATTTTAATAAGAACATTCTTATTACAGCCGTTTTACATTCCCTCATCTTCAATGGAAAAAACATTATTAATAGGAGATAGATTGTTTGTTACTAAATACAGTTATGGTTATAGCAGACACTCATTCCCTTTCAGTATTGGACTTTTAAAAAAGAGAATTTTATTTAAAGAACCTAACAGAGGAGATGTTATAGTATTTAAAACTCCAGCAGATAATCGAACAGACTATATTAAAAGATTAATAGGAAAATCAGGAGACAAAATACAATTTATTAGTGGGGATTTGTACATTAATAATAATAAAATTGTAAAAACTTTTGTTGAAAATTCCAAAATTTATTGTGGTAATGAAGAGGTAAATGTGAAAATTTATAAAGAAAAAATTTCAACAAAAAATAATTATAAGATTGCATACTTTTCAACAGGCTCATTTACAGACTCTGATGTGTATACAGTGCCAAAAAATCATTATTTTTTTTTAGGCGACAACAGAGATTGTTCATCAGATAGCCGTTACTTGACAAGAGTAGGATATGTTAAAAAAGAAAATTTAGTCGGAAAGGCAAGATTTTTATTTTTTTCCAATGATAAAACAAAAGGTAACTTTTTTACCTTCTGGAAATGGCATCATTCCATAAGATTCGAAAGGATATTAAAAAAAATCAATTAATGAATAAAATAGAAATTGAACAAATTGAGAAAATAATAGGAATTAAATTTAATAAAAAAAAAATTTTAGAGCAAGCTTTTATTCATAAAAGCGTATCAAAGGCAATCGAGATTAACAATGAACGTCTTGAATTTTTAGGTGATAGAGTATTAGGATTAGTTATTGCAGCTAATTTAAATAAAATTTATCCAACGGATTCTGAAGGACAATTGGATAAAAAATTGGCTTCGTTAGTAAATAAATCTACATGTGCTAAAATAATACAAGATTTAAAATTAAATAACTTTCTCAATCTTAGTAAATCACAAAAGAAGAACAAATTTGGAAATGAAAAAATATTCGGTGATTTATGCGAGTCTCTAATAGGCGCAGTATATCTTGATCAAGGTTTCGAGGTTACTAATAAAGTTGTTCTAAAATTATGGAAAAATAAATTTAATAAAATATCCGGTAATATAATAGATCCAAAAACTAAATTACAAGAATATTCATTAAAAAAATTTAAAAAATTACCAATTTATAAAAATATTTCAAATCATGGGCCATCTCATAAACCAATTTTTAAAGTATCGGTAAATATAACGGGATCCAAAGCTTATATTGCTGAGGGAAGATCAAAAAAAATAGCTCAGTCTTTAGCTGCAAAGAAACTATTACAAAGTTTAAAAATATGAAATCATCTTTAGTTTCAATAATAGGTCCAACAAATTCCGGAAAATCAACACTAATTAATGCTTTAAATAAAAAAAAAATATCAATCGTTTCACATAAAGTTCAAACTACAAATTTAAACATTCGTGCCAATATTAAGTTTAAAGATAGTAATATCATATTTATAGATACACCTGGTTTTTACAGCAAAAAAAATAATGTTAATTTTATTAATACTGCAAATGAAGCAATAAAATCCTCGGATATAGTTTGTGTACTAATTGATATAAAATCAAAATTGGATTTTCTAAATGATATAAAAGATAGAATTATAAAAGTTAATAAACCTAAAATTTTAATTTTTAATAAAATTGATTTAGTTTCAAAAACATATGTAATTAATAAAGTTGAAAAAATTGAATTTTTAAATATTTTTCAAGACATATTTTATATTTCTGCACTTAAACAGATAAGTTTAAATAATTTTTTACAATATATATATAAAAATACGAAACAAAAAAAAAAAATACAATTTAGAAAAAAAACATACAATGTCTAAGAGCAAATTTTTCGCTGAAATTACAAGAGAGGCGATATTTAGGTTCACAAATCAAGAGATACCTTATCAAACAAACGTGATAACACAAAAAGTAATAAGAACAAAATCTGTGAAGATTTATCAAAATCTTGTAGTAAAAAATAAAAATCAACAGAGAATTATTATAGGCAAGTCTGGAAAAATGCTCAAATTGATTGGTCAATACTCTAGAAAACAACTAGAAGAAATATTAAAATCAAAAGTACATTTATTTCTTAACGTTATCGTTGGTAATTAGAATGATTTGGACAGACGAAGGATATTTAGTAAAGCTAATTAATTATTCTGAAAATTCGATAATAGCAAATTTTTTTACAAATAATCATGGTTATTATAGTGGAATTATCTATGGTGGAAATTCAAAAAAATATAAAAATAAATTGCAAATTGGAAATAAATTACACTTACATTACAAGTCAAAAACTGAAGACTCCTTAGGATACTTTAATTGTGAATTATTGACTTCAAATGGATTTTTATATTTTAATGATAAAAAAAAATTATTAATTTTTAATTCTATTTTTGAAATTTCCTCAAAAATTTTTCCTGAAAGACAATCTTTTAATAAAATTTACAATTCACTTGATAATTTAATTAATAATTTTGATGAAGATCCACTCAAAAAATTTGTTCTATGGGAATATGATACTTTATGCGATTTAGGTTATGGTTATGACGATCAAGATAATATTAAAAAAAGTTATATACCTTCATTGTTATTGGATAGAAAATCAGATTATATTTTTAATGATTTAAAAAATATTTTGGATATAAATAAAAATATTTATGATAAACAATTTCATGATAAAAATATTAAATTCTATTATAGAAACATGTTAAATACACTTTTTTATAATGAATAAAAATATCTTAAAAGAAGAATTAAAAAATCAATTTGCAAAAAAATATCTATCTTACGCATTATCCACAATAACGCAAAGAGCACTTCCTGATTTAAGAGACGGATTAAAGCCAGTACATAGAAGATTGATTTACGCGATGTACTTACTTAATTTAGGACCAAAATCACAATTTAAAAAGTCTGCAAGAGTTGTTGGTGATGTTATCGGAAAGTTTCATCCACATGGCGATCAATCAGTTTATGATGCGCTTGTTAGACTTGCTCAAGATTTTTTAACAAAATACCCACTTGTTTATGGCCAAGGTAACTTTGGAAATATAGACGGTGATAATGCTGCCGCAATGAGATACACTGAGGCTAAACTTACTTCAGTTGCTGAGTCTATACTTAAAGATATCGAGTACGATACAGTAAAATTTAAAAAAACTTATGACGGCGAACTTGAGGAACCAGAAATATTGCCATCACAATTCCCAAATATATTAGCAAATGGATCCAGTGGTATTGCTGTAGGAATGGCAACAAATATTCCGCCGCATAATATTACAGAATTATGCAACGGAATTAAAATTATTAATGATAAACCTAATACAAAATTAAATGATTTACTTAAAATTATTAAAGGGCCTGATTTTCCTACCGGCGGTGTTTTAAATAACAACAAGAAGGAAATACAAAGAGCTTATAAGACAGGCAAAGGTTTTTTTGAAATAAGGGCAAGTTACAAAATTGAAGAGTTAGGAAGAGGATTATATCAAATAGTTGTAACACAAATACCATATCACGTTAATAAATCTAAACTTATAGAAAAAATAGCGAGTTTAATTTTAGAAAAAAAGAACAAACTTCTTGATAATATTATCGACGAATCTGATGAAAAAGTAAGAATAATATTAAGGCCAAAAAATAGAAATGTTGATCCGAATATTTTAATGGAGTCGCTTTTTAATCAAACAGACTTAAGTACCAAATTTTTTCTAAACATGAATATATTAAATGATAAACAGCAACCACGTGTCATGCCTTTGATTGATGTTTTAAAAAATTTTTTAAAACACAGGTATTTAATTTTAAATAAAAAAAATTCTTATTTACTAAAAAAAATCAATAAAAGATTAAATATTTTAAAAGGTTTTTTAATAGTATTTAGAAATGTTAATAATATTATTAAAATAATAAGAAATGATAAAGACCCTAAAAAAAGCTTAATAAAAAGGTATAATTTAAATAATTTTCAAGCTGATGCAATACTTGATATGAAATTAAAAAACTTAAAAAAAATCGAGGAGCATGAAATTAAAAATGAATTTAAAAATTTATCTAGTGAAAAAAATATTATACAGAAAATACTAAGATCAAAAACATTACAAAAAAAAGAAATTAACAAGGAATTTGATCAAATATCATTAAATTTTGGAGAAAATAGCAGTTTTGGAAAAAGAAGAACGGTATTAGATAATTTTAAACAAATGGACGCAGATGAAGTTCAAGAAAATTTAAAGACCAATGAGGATGTTACTATTTTTATAATTAATGGAGCTTATATAAAAATAAATAAAGGCAATTATTTACCAACGAATTTTGATGAATTAGACAAAACCTGCAATTTGATATTATGTAGTAAATCTTCAAAAAAAATAATTTTATTATCCAACTTTGGCAAATCTTACACCTTATCAATCGAAAAACTAGTAGGAAGATCTCAAAAGGGTAAGCAAATATCTAATTATCTAAAACTTAAAGATTCGGAAAAAATAATTGATTGCTTTGAGTATGTTGAAAATAGCAAAATTTTGTTATCAACTAAAATGGGAAAAATGTTTATTACTGAGTCAGATAATCTTTACTCTAATAAAAGATCAGGGAAAAAAATTCTTAATATTAATTCAAATGATTCTTTTTTTGGAAGTTTAATGTTAAACGGCGTTTCTGAATACATTGCTGTTTTTTTGAATAGATCAGAAGATTATAAATTAATTATACTAAATAAAAAAGAAATACCAAATTTGAATCACGGTGTAGGAGTGAATTCATTTAAAAATAAAGAATACTCAGTTTGTAGCTTAAGTTGTATAGAAAAAAATTTAGTATTTAACGATATTTTTGAACAAGAGATTAAAAATTTTCAATCTAAAAGTTATATTACCAAAAGACCGGGATCTGGTAAAAAGATAACTAGTAAATTTAATCTTAATTTATTTAGAGGATATAAAAAAAATATAAAAATAATTAATGACTAGGGATATTAAAATAAGAAGTTTGATAAAAACAATTACTTGGAGAATACTAGCCTCATTAGATACATTCTTAATAGCTTGGTTTGTAAGTGGCAGTATATCTGTCGGTGGATGGATAGCTACAATTGAAGTTATCACCAAAATAATTTTGTATTACTTTCATGAAAGAGCATGGAATAGAGTTAAGTGGGGTCAGTTTGAAAAATAAATTTATAAATTGTCTCTCACTTTTCACTACAGGAATAACCTCAATTATTTATAAGAAAGATTCACAATATGAAGGTATTACAGTAAATTCATTTGCTCCAGTTTCTTTAAAACCTAAAATTATTATGTGGTGTCTTGATAAAACTTCTAAATCTAAAAAGAATTTTTTAAGGAAAAACGTTATCTATAAAATAATATTCTTATCGAAAAAGCAAAAAAAAATTTCTAAAAAATTAGCTAGTACAAATAATACTTTCAATAAATTGTATTTAAATAATATTGTTAAAGAATCTTTAGGTTATTTAGAGTGTAAATTATATAAAACATACAATGTAGGTGATCATTATTTAGTATTACACAAAGTAAAAAGTTTTAAAATATTAAAAGGAAAAGAACCTTTGATTTTTTTTAAAAGCAATTATTTTTGAATTAAAAATTTCTCAATATATTCGATAGCAAAATAACTAACAATTGCGCTAGCACCAGCTCTTTTAAATGATACCATGATTTCTTTTAAAATATTTTCATTAAATATTTTATTTTTAATACCATTTTTAATCATAGAATACTCACCTGAAACATTATAAGCTACAATTGGAACATTATATTTATCTTTTGTTTGAGATATAATATCTAAATAGGTTAAACCTGGTTTTATCATGATCATATCTGCACCATCCTTTAGATCCCCTTCTATTTGTCTTAATGCATCATCAGAATTTGCACTATCAAGTTGATAAGAGCTTTTATCAATTCCTTCTTTTTGAGTTGATCCTACGCCGTCTCTAAATGGACCATAAAATCCTGATGCATATTTTGCAGCGTAAGAAAGTATTAAAGTATTTTTAAAATTGTTTTTTTCAAGTGCATTTCTTATACTAAAAATTCTTCCATCCATCATATCTGAAGGAGCTATAACGTCGGCACCTGAAGTAACCTGTAACAAGGATTGTTGTACAAGTCTCTCAACTGTTTCATCATTTTGTACTGAATTATTTTTTAAAATACCATCGTGTCCATGTGTTGTATATGGATCCAACGCAACATCAGTAACAATTCCTATCTCTTTATTATATCCTTTTTTAATTTCTCTAATTGATTTATTAATTAAGTTATTCTCATTTAGTGCCTCTGACCCAACAGCGTCCTTTTTATCTTGAGGAGTTTGAGGAAATAAGATTATTGCCTGTATCCCATTTTTTATTGCATTGTCAATTAGTTGCTTTAAGTTATCAGGGCTATACCTATACACGTTTGGCATAGATTTAATTTCTTGCTTTTGATTTTTTCCGTCAGTTATAAAAATTGGAAGGATAAAGTCACTGGCTAAAATATTATTTTCTCTGAATAAATTTATTGACCATTTACTTGATCTTAGTCTTCTTTGTCTTTTTAATAATAGCATACTCAATTAATACCTAAATTTTTCATACATTTACTGCGTCTTATTGCAATTTTTAATAACTATATATTGTGATTTTTTCATAGTATTGTATAGCTTTAGTGTTTTGAGAAGCAATAATAGCAGATATTTGGTAAGAAATGTAATAATTGCTGCAGATCATGCCGGTGTTGTTTTGAAAAAGCGTATATCTAAATATTTGTTAAGAAAAGGGTTTAAAGTGAGCGACGTAGGAACAAATAATTTGTATAAATCTGTTGACTACCCAGATTATGCAAAAAAACTTGTAAAAAAAATGAATAAAGAAAAAATGGGCATCTTAATTTGTGGTACAGGTATTGGAATGAGTATTACTGCAAATAGATTTAATAGAATTAGAGCTGCTTTACCTCACAATCAAAAAGCATCTAAGCTATCTAGAGAACACAATGATTCAAACGTGATTATTTTAGGTGCAAAATTAACAAATTTAAAAAAAGCTAAAAAGATGGTAGATATTTTTTTAACAACTAAATTTTCAGGAGGAAGACATCTAAGGAGGATTAATAAAATATAATGTCTAAAGAATACAAAGTTACTTATAATTTTTTTAATGAAGGATTGTCAAAAACTGATCCTGAATTGATGTCATTTATAACAGAAGAATTAAATAGACAGCAAAATCATTTAGAATTAATTGCTTCTGAAAATATTGTCTCTAAATCAATTCTTGAAACCCAAGGTTCAGTGCTTACAAATAAATATGCCGAAGGCTACCCAGGAAAAAGATATTATGGTGGATGTGAATTTGTAGACAAAGCTGAGACATTAGCAATAGAGAGAGCAAAAAAATTGTTTAATGTTAATTTTGCGAATGTTCAACCTCATTCAGGTGCACAAGCTAATGGTGCAGTTTTTTTAGCATTACTTAAACCGGGAGATACAATCTTGGGAATGGGAATAGATCAAGGAGGTCACTTGACACACGGAGCTCCTCCCGCTCAATCTGGAAAATGGTTTAACGCTATACATTACGGTGTTAGAAAAGATAATGGTCTTATCGATTATGATCAAATTAAAGACTTAGCAAAAAAACACAGACCAAAACTTATCATAGCTGGAGGTAGCGCTTACTCGAGAATAATAGACTTTAAAATTTTTAGAGAAATCGCAAATAGTGTAGGAGCATATTTACTAGTCGACATGGCTCATTTCTCCGGTCTTGTAGCTGGCAAAGTTTATCCAAATCCGTGCGATCTAGCTGACGTAGTAACATCTACTACACATAAAGTTTTAAGAGGACCTAGAGGAGGAATTATTTTAACAAATAATGAAGAATTAGCTAAAAAATTCAATTCGGCTGTATTCCCGGGCTTACAGGGGGGACCACTGATGCATGTTATAGCAGCAAAAGCAGTTTGTTTTGGAGAAGCTTTAAAAGATGAATTTAAAATTTATTCGAGAAATGTTGTAGATAATGCAAAAATATTATCTGAAACATTAAAAAACTTTGGTTTTGAAATTTTTTCAGGAGGAACCGACACACATTTAATCTTATTAGACTTAAGACCAATTCACGTCACCGGTAAGGATGCAGAGAAGTCAATGGTTAAGGCAAATTTAACTTGTAACAAGAATGACATACCCTATGATGAAGAAAAGCCTTGGGTAACATCTGGCATTCGTTTAGGTACACCCGCTTGTACCACTAGAGGCTTCGGTTTAGCAGAATTTAAATATGTTGGTGAGCTAGTATCGGAATTATTAAAAGGTCTTAAAGAAAATAAAGATAAAAATTCTATTGTCGAAATGAAAGTAAGGGAAAAAGTTATAAAACTTTGTAATCAATTCCCAATTTATTAATTATGCTTTGTCCATTTTGCAAAGAAAAAGACACGTCTGTAATAGATTCTAGATCTACTGAGGATGGTACAGCTATAAGACGAAGACGATTATGTGGTTGTGGTAAACAGAGATTTACAACATTTGAGAGAGTTCAATTTAGAGAACTCACTGTAATAAAGAAGAATGGAAGAAAATCCCCTTTTGAACGAGAGAAACTAACAAAATCTATTATGACTGCTCTTAGAAAAAGACCAATTGATAATGACACAATTGAAAAATTTGTATCAAAAATTTATAGAAACTTAGAAGACCTTGGTCAAAACGAAATTATGACCTCAACTATAGGAAAATTTGTAATGGATGGGTTAAAAGAAATCGATCCGGTTGGTTATGTAAGATTTGCATCTGTCTATACAAATTTTAAAGAGGCAAAGGACTTTGAAAATTTTGTAGATAATATCGATGCCTACAGAAAAAAATAATTCATATTTTATTTATTTAGCGAACAAATTATCTTTAATAAATCAGTTTTTAAGCTTTCCTAATCCATCTGTTGGAGCAGTATCTGTTTCTGAAAATCAAATAATATCTACAGGTGTTACAGGACCAAACGGATCACCACATGCCGAATATGATTCAATTAAAAACGCTAAAAACAAAAAAATAGAAAAATTATATGTTTCTCTAATCCCTTGTGCTCATAAAGGCAAAAATCCATCATGCACTAAAATAATAAAAAAGAAAAAAATTAAGAAAGTAATTTATTCATCTGATGATTATGATATTAGAGTAATAAATTATTCTAAGTATGATTTGAAGAAAAACAAAGTCAAACTTTCAAAAATATCGATGAATAATCCCTGTTTCAATGAAATAAAAAAATATAATTATTCAAAAAAAAAAGAGTTACCTTATATAACTGCGAAATTAGCTATTAGCTCGGATTATTTTACAAAAAATAAAAATAAAAAGTATTTTACAAATAAAAAAGCGTTAAAATATGCTCATTTATTAAGATATAAAAATGACTCTATTATAGTTGGTAAAAATACATTTGAAGACGACTTACCTTTATTAAATTGCAGAATTAAAGGTATTAAAAAAAAAAATAAAATTTTTTTAATAAATCAAAATCTCAAATTTAGTAAAAATGGTTATAAACACTTAGCTAAAATAAAACCATATATTTTTCATAGTAGTAAAAATAACTATTTAATCAAAAAACTTAAATCGTATTGTAATTTGATATATATCCCTTGCATTCAAAATAAAAATATTGAAACAAAATTAATATGTAAGAAAATATTTAAACTCAATTGTCGAAAATTATTAGTCGAGGGAGGTTTAAAAACTCAAGAATTATTTTTAAAAGATAATCTAATAAATGAATTTTTAATTGTAAAATCAGATAAAAATTTTAGTAAAAAAGGTAGAATAAATGCTTTAGAAATATACAAAAATATAAAAACAAAATTTAAATCTAAAAAACCTTTTCGCTTAGACGATAATAGGATATTTAGGTATTATTCATAATGTTTACAGGAATTATAAAAAATAAAGCTCAGTTTGCATCTTTAAAAAAATATAAATCTAAGTATTTCTTAACTTTAAATACCGTTCAAAGATTTACTAATAAGGATATTGGTTCTTCAATATCAATTAATGGAATTTGTTTAACTTTAATCAAAGCAAAATCGATTAAAAACAAATACCAAATAATGTTTTATTTATCCCCCGAAACACTGAGACTATCTAATTTAAGGTTTTTAAAAAAAAAAGAAAATTTAAATATTGAAAAATCACTTAGATTTGGTGATGAGATATCAGGTCATTTTGTTCAAGGTCATGTCGATGATTGCTCATCTATTAGCAAAATAAATATTAAACGAGGTAGTTGGTATATTAATGTCAAATATAAACAAAAATTTAAAAAATATATAATTAAAAAAGGATCTATAGCTATTAATGGTGTTTCTTTAACAATAGTCTCTGTAAGCAAAAACCACTTTCAATTAGTCATAATTCCTCACTCTTTGAAATTAACAAACCTAATTAACCTTAAAAAAGATGATAAGGTTAACGTAGAATTTGATATTATTTTAAAATATTTAAATAGATAATATAAATGAAAAAATTTAAATACTCTAAAATTGATGAAATTATTAAAGCTGCTAAAAGAGGAAAAATTTTTATTTTAGTTGACGATAAAAATAGAGAAAATGAGGGAGACCTTGTTTTTTCGGCAAAAAAAACTACAGCAAAAAAAATTAATTTCATGGCTAAATATGGCAGAGGATTGATCTGTTTGGCTTTAGATAAGAAACAAACAAATAAGCTCGGCCTAAGTCTAATGCCTAGTAGAAATAGCTCAAGATTAAGAACTGCATTCACTGTAAGTATAGAGGCTCGAAGAGGAGTAACTACTGGTATCTCCGCATTAGATCGTGCAAAAACAATTTTAGTTGCTATTAATCAAAAATCAAACTCAAAGTCTATATCAACACCGGGTCACATATTTCCACTTGTTGCTAGAGACGGTGGTGTCTTAACACGAGCGGGACATACCGAAGCATCAGTAGATATTTCTAATCTCGCTGGAATGGGAAAATCTGCTGTAATATGTGAAATAATGAATGATGACGGCACCATGGCAAAAGGAAAAAAATTACTTGAATATGCAAGAAAGCATTCATTAAAAATTGGAAAAATAGATGATTTAATATCTTATAGGTTAAAAAAAGAATCTTTTATAAAACAACGAGAAGAAAAAATTGTCATAATAAATAAAAAAAAATATAAATTAATCTCATTTGAAAATTTTTTAGATAATAAGCAACATCTGGCATTAGTTTATGGAGATATTAAAAAAAATTCTATTCCAAAAGTTAGGGTTCTATCAACAAATTCATTAGACATTTTTACAAATAAAAATGTTCAAAAAGATATTAAAAATTCTCTAAAATTTATGTCATCTTTTAAACCAAGTGTAATATTACTGATAAAAGAGAGTGATTTTGCAGATTTGCCCAAAATAATCAATTATACTAGTATTAACGATAAATTAAGTACAAATATAAGAAATTACGGTGTGGGTGCGCAAATTTTAAAAAAGCTTAAAATTAAAAATATGATATTAGTGACAAGGTCTAAGAAAAAAGTAATAGGTCTTGAAGGTTTTGGAATTAAAATAAGAAAACAAGAAATTATAAATAAAAAATGAAAAAAAATTGCCTAATTGTCATTTCTAATTTTTATCAAGTTATATCTAATAATTTACTTAAAGGGACTATAAAAATTCTAAATGACAACAAAATTAAATATGATTTAAGAATTGTTGATGGTTGTTTTGAAATACCTCAGCTTGTAAATATATTATTAAAAAGAAAAAAATATTCTTTTTGTGTTGTTCTTGGTTGTATTATTAAAGGTCAGACACCGCATTTCTCATTATTATCAAAAACTGTTATAAATGAAATCATGCAAATATCTGTAAAATATAGTTGCCCAATTGGATATGGAATCATTTCTTGTATAAATAAAAAGCAGGCAATTATTAGGTCGTCTGGTAAGAAAAATAAAGGTGCTGAAGCAACAAAAGCTGCTATTTCAATTTTAAAAAATATCTGATTATGAACCCCTCTTTTAGATTGGTGGTTGTTCAGAAAATCTATGAAAAAATAACCAGTTCCAATAAAGACATTTCTTTTCAAAAACATCCATACCAAAGGCTTATCAAGAAAATATTTTATGGGTATTTTGATAAAGAAAATGAGTTAGAAGCTTTTTTAGAAAAATGGCTTAATAAAGAAAAGGTAAATATTCATAATTTAGAGTTATTGCTTAAAATCATTTTGAAAGCATCCATTTATGAGTTAATTTTTATTAAAAAAACTCCCTTTAAAGTAGTAATTGACGAATATTTAGAAGTTACCGGCAAATATTTTGATAAAAATCAAAAAAAACTAGTAAATGCCATTTTAGATGCTGTTTATAAATCCCAACAATAAAGTGTCAAAAATCTTGATTTTTATATTTTATTTTGGCACTAAGTCACATAATTAAGATATTTAATGAGCTCAGATATAATTTTACAGATTGTAATTTTTTGCGGTGTAATCTCCGTAATATATGGTTTTATATCTAGTAAACAAATATTGTCTGCTAGTGCTGGTGATGACAAAATGCAAGAGATTGCAAGCGCTATTCAAATAGGTGCAAAGGCTTACTTAAAAAGACAATACACTACTATAGCTATAGTTGGAGTTATTGTACTAATTTTAATTAGTTTTTTATTTTCAATATGGGTAGGACTAGGATATGTAATTGGAGCTACACTATCTGGAGCGGCTGGTTACGTAGGGATGTTAATATCAGTACAAGCAAATGTAAGAACAGCTGAAGCCTCAAGGACTAGTTTAGATGATGGACTAAGAATAGCTTTTAAATCAGGGGCAGTTACCGGTATGTTGGTTGCTGGATTAGCTCTTCTCTCAATATCAGTTTACTATTTTTTGTTATTGAAGTTAAACATCGATGAGCGTGAAATAGTAAATGCTCTAGTTGCATTAGGTTTTGGTGCATCTTTAATATCTATATTTGCTAGATTGGGTGGGGGTATATTTACAAAAGGAGCTGATGTTGGTGCAGACTTAGTCGGCAAAGTCGAAGCAGGTATTCCAGAAGATGACCCAAGAAATCCAGCGGTGATTGCAGATAATGTTGGAGATAATGTTGGCGACTGTGCTGGCATGGCAGCAGATTTATTTGAAACCTATGCTGTAACTATAGTTGCAACAATGGTGCTGTCCTCAATTTTTTTTTCAGGTAATATAAATATGATGATTTATCCACTAAGCATAGGTGGAATTTGCATACTTACATCAATAATTGGAACTTATTTTGTAAAACTTGGAAAAAGTCAAAATATAATGGGAGCTTTATATAAAGGTTTTATTGTGACTGCAGTTTTATCTTTATTAGCTTTATACCCTGTCACTGATTTAGTTATAGGTTTAGACAGTCAATTTAATGTAAATGATAAAGAATTTTCTGGACTTGAATTATATTTTTGTGGCTTAATTGGATTAATAATTACTGGCTTAATTATTTGGATAACAGAGTATTATACTGGAACAGATTATCGACCTGTAAAATCTGTTGCCGAGTCATCAACGACAGGTCATGGTACAAATGTTATTCAAGGTTTAGCAATCTCTATGGAGGCTACTGCAATACCTGCGTTAATAATCGTAACTGGAATAATTTCAACTTTCTTATTGGCAGGTTTATTTGGTATAGCAATAGCAGTTACTACAATGTTAGCTTTAGCCGGCATGGTAGTTGCTCTTGATGCTTATGGTCCGGTAACTGATAATGCTGGTGGTATAGCTGAGATGTCTAATTTACCTGATGATGTAAGAAAAACAACCGATGCTTTAGATGCTGTAGGTAATACAACAAAAGCAGTTACAAAAGGTTATGCAATTGGATCCGCTGGATTAGGAGCTCTAGTTTTATTTGCTGCTTATACCGAAGACATTAAATTCTTTTCAAAAGATCCTACTTCATCATTAAGTGGGATTGAAGTTAATTTTGATCTTTCAAATCCATATGTTGTTGTAGGTTTGTTAATAGGGGGTTTATTACCATATTTATTTGGTTCAATGGGCATGCAAGCTGTAGGTAGGGCCGGAGGAGCGGTGGTAAATGAAGTGAGAAGACAATTTAAAGAAATGCCAGGAATAATGAAAGGTACAGATAAACCTGATTATAAAACAGCTGTAGATTTATTAACCAAGGCCGCTATTAAAGAGATGGTTATACCATCATTGTTACCAGTATTATCGCCTGTTATTTTGTATGGTATTATCTATTTAATAGCTGGACAGGTCGCTGCGTTATCATCTTTAGGCGCAATGTTACTTGGAGTAATTATCACAGGTTTATTCGTTGCAATATCAATGACAGCAGGCGGTGGTGCATGGGATAATGCAAAAAAATATATCGAGGATGGAAATTTCGGTGGTAAAGGTTCTGAGGCACACAAAGCAGCAGTAACAGGTGATACAGTTGGTGATCCTTACAAAGATACTGCAGGTCCAGCTGTTAATCCCATGATAAAGATTACCAATATCGTAGCTCTTTTACTTTTGGCTATAATCGCACATTAATTAATGCTATTTAGGAAATGGAGAAAAATCATCATCTTTTTTTTTTGCTCGTTGAAGTCTTTTCCTAGAAGAATTTAATATTTTTGTAATAACAGAATCATCCAAAGCCAAGCTTTTTGTCTTATTTTCAGAAAACACAATGTTTTGCATATTGGATAAATTATATGTTTCTACTCTATTTATGATACCCTTATTATTAAATTTAATAATTAAGATATTATTCTTTTTAAATTTTTTTTTACCTAATTTGTTTTTTTCAATCACGATTTCAAAATAGCTCCACAAATTTTTATCAAAAGGATCTATTAATGGTTGATAACCCATTAATTTTAATACATCATTTTTGTTCGAAACATTTATTTTCAATATTTGTGATTTTAAAATTATATTCTTAACACCATGTGCCTCGTTAGGCTGTTTTAAAGAAGTGCAATTAGTTAAAATTAGGCAAAATATAGAGAGTTTTATATACTTCATTAGCTTAGATCACTTTTAATGCTTATATTAGTAAATTTAACATTTATATCAAATTATTAAATGATAATCCTAACAAATAAAAGTTGATTTAAAAGTCATAAATGATATTTACAACATTTTTATGGCAGTACCAAAGCGCAAAACTTCTGTATCTAGAAAAGGGAAAAGAAGATCCCATCATGCAGTTAAATTTAAAAATATTATCGAGGACAAAAAAAGTGGTGAATTTAGATTATCCCACCATATTGATAAAAAAACTGGCATGTACAACGGAAAACAAATATTTAAAAATAAATAATATCTTTAATGAATTATAAATATAACATTGCATTGGACGCAATGGGTGGGGATAACGCTCCAAAAAAAGTAGTTGAAGGACTAAGAATTTTTTTGAGAGATAACAAAGAAACCTCTTTTACTTTATTTGGAAAAAAAAAAAAAATTGAAGAATGTTTACAAAAATGTGATCTTTCGAAAAATCAAAGCATATTCATTGAGGATTGTGAAAAAATAATTACAAATGAAATGAGCGTGAGAGACTCTATTAAACTAGGTAAAGAGTCTAGCATGTGGAGGTCGATTGAGTCAGTAAAAAATAAAAAATGCGATATAATAATATCTTCTGGTAATACAGGCGCATTACTTGTTATTTCTAAATTACTTTTGAAAACGATTGATGGTGTCGATAAACCGCCACTAGCAGGATTATGGCCAAACAAGAAAAATCTTAGTATAGTTTTAGATCTAGGTGCGAATGTAGAGTGTAATGAGAAAAATTTTGTTCAATTTTCAAAAATAGGAAGCGAGTTATATTCTGTTTTATTTGATAAACAAAAACCAAATGTGGGTTTACTCAACATAGGATCAGAGGAAATCAAAGGGAATGAAACCTTAAAAAATACTCATTCATCATTAAATCAGACAAATAATAATTTCATCTATACTGGATATATAGAAGGAAATGATATTACTAAAGGAGATGTTGACGTTATTGTTACTGATGGATTTACAGGCAATGTAGCTTTAAAGACAGCCGAAGGAACAGCAAATTATATTACATCTGAAATAAAAAATTCTTTTAGTAATAGTTTTTTAAGTAAAATATCGTATTTAATAAGCTATCCAGTCTTTTCAAAAATTAAAAAAAAATTAGATCCAAGAAATTATAATGGAGCAATTTTTTTAGGTCTTACATCCCCCGTAATTAAAAGTCATGGAGGTGCAGATGGGTATGCATTTTATAATTCAATTAAATTGTCTTCCAAAATATTACGTGGTAATCTAATTGATAAAATTAAAAATAATTTTGTTGATGGAAAAAAATAACAATATAACGAGGCAAGATTTATATAAAATTGTTTTTAAAGAATTAGGGTTACCAAAAAGTGAATGTGCTAAATTCGTAGACTTAGTTTTTGAATTTTTAATTAAAGAGCTCGAAAAAAAAAATAAAGTAAAAATTGCTTTGTTTGGTTCTTTTAACTTAAAAACTAAATCCGCAAGAGTTGGCAGAAATCCTAAAACCAAGGAATTAGCTGAGATAATTTCACGAAATGTTGTAAGATTTAAACCTTCAAAAATGTTAATTAAAAAAATTAATAAACAAACCAATGAATAAAAAAAAAAAGGCGTTTAAAACCGTAGGCGAGGTGTGCCAAATATTAGGTTTAATTGACAATACTACTGGAAGAAACAAAACTTATCTACTTAGGTTTTGGGAAAAAAAATTTAAACAAGCAAAATGTTCGGTAGTTTATAATGGTAGACGATATTATTCTGATGATAATATTAAAGTATTGCATACTATAAAATCCTTATTAAATGACGAGGGATTAACTTTAAATAAAGTAAAAATGTTGTTAAATGAAAAAAAAACTAAAACTGAAGTTGACTCGAAAAATGATAAATATATAAATCATGAACAATTAAAAAAAATAAAAAAAATAATTAGTGAAATAAAAAATATTTTATAATGGCAAAAAAAACTTCAATTAAAGTTAGATTAGTTCCTGAACAAAAACAGAATAGCAGCTTTTATTATTACGTTAAAAAACCTACAGCTGGAGAAAAGGCAAAAAACAAACTTAAATTAAAGAAATATAATCCAGAAACAAAGAAACATGAGTGGTTTATAGAAAAAAAATTACCACCACATAGCAAATAATTATTTATACTTTATTCTCTGCAGCTTTATAAAAGAATTAATCATGGCTTTCCAAATACCTATAATAACAAATTTTTCTATTTTAAACGCTTTTGCTTTTTTACACCTCAAATACAGTATTTTATTTATTCTTTTTTGATCTACAATTTTACTTTTTGGTTTATACTTAATAATTTTTAGCACCTCATTTCTTCTATTTGCTAGTAACTTTAACATTTTGAAATCTATTTTATCTATATTTTTCCTAATGATTTTAAGTTTATCTGCGGGTGACAATTTTGTTTTTTTCATATTTATAAATAAGATATAAACCATATAATAATGTTTTATCAAAATAAAGTTCATTTATATTGGTTATTATCCTGTTGTGTAACATTACTGCTCTTAATTATTGTTGGTGGATTAACTAGATTAACTGATTCGGGTTTATCAATTACTAATTGGGAAATTTTTACAGGAATTCTTCCTCCTCTAAATCAACAAACATGGTTAGATTACTTCGAATTGTACAAGCAAATACCTGAATATAAACTAATTAATTACAACATGAGTTTATCTGAATTTAAAATTATTTTTTGGTGGGAATATGCGCACAGGATACTTGCTAGGTTAACTGTAATTTTATTTATAGTTCCAATGATATTTTTTATTTTTAATAAACAAATTAGATATCAAAAACTGATTTTAAGCTTAATTATTTGCTTCTTATTTTTTCTTCAAGGTTTTATAGGCTGGTATATGGTTAAAAGCGGTTTGGTTAAAAATGTAGATGTGAGTCATTTTAGACTTGCAATGCATTTATTTACAGCGATTATTATATATTCTTTGTTATTTTGGTTATTAATTAATCATCAAAATAGTTATTTGCTAATAAAAATAAATAAATCGAATCTATCTTTAATGATATTATTATTAGCAACTTACATGCAGATTATTTTTGGAGCATTTGTATCAGGTTTAGATGCTGGTCTTATATATCAAACATGGCCATTAATGAATGAAAGCTTTATTGCTGATGATATAAATCTTTACTCTATCTTTTCATTGGAAAGTTTAAATAATCATTCATACGTTCAATTTTATCATAGAATTCTGGCTTACTTAATTTGCATTATTTTTGTTTTTTCATATTTTAATAATCGTAAACATGAGAATATTCCTGTAAAATATTTTAATTATATTTTTTTAGCTGTTTTATTTCAAATAATCTTGGGAATTTCGACTTTATTATCTGGGTTAAATATTTATTTAGCAAGCCTTCATCAAATTGGATCAATTTTATTAATTTCTACAATCTTAATTGCTATATACAGATCTTCAAATTTAATTGACAATAACGGAGTAAAGGATTAATTACCTGATCAAAATGAGCGATAATTTAAAAAAAGATTTTGTAAGTTCATGGTTACATATTGATGCAACCAATTTAGTTGTTGGTAGGTTAGCTGCCGAAATATCTAAGATTTTAAGAGGAAAAAATAAAACTTGTTATACACCAAATAAATTAGTTGGTGATTACGTTGTAGTAACTAATGCAAAAAAAATTAAATTTACAGGTGCTAAACTAACAAATAAGCAATATTTTAAGCACACTGGTTATCCTGGTGGAATAAAATCAACTACACCAAATGATTTAATGAAAAATAAACCTGAAGATATCTTAAAACTTGCTGTTAAAAGAATGTTACCAAGGGGTCCATTAGCAAAAAAACAACTAACAAAACTTAAAATTTATCCTGCTGATAATCATCCACACAAATCTCAGGATTTAAAAATACTTGATATGGAAAAAATGAACAAAAAAAATAAAATTAATAATTAAAATGAGTGAGAATATTAAAATTTCAAAAGATGCTATTTATGCAACCGGAAAAAGAAAAGAGTCGGTAGCAAGAGTTTGGATTCTTAAAGGTGATGGCAAAATCACAATCAACGGCAAAAAGTATAACGAATATTTTAAAAGACCTGTACATCAATTAGTAATAGAAAAACCATTTGACATTACAAAAACCAAAAACAATTACGATATTTTTGCTACAGTAAGTGGTGGAGGTATGAGTGGTCAAGCCGGAGCGATTACACACGGAATTTCAAAAGCATTAGTTGGTATTGATCCAACATTTAGAAAAAGCATAAAAAAGAATAAATTACTTACCAGAGACTCTAGAACTGTTGAAAGAAAAAAATACGGTCAACGTAAAGCACGAAGAAGATTCCAGTTCTCAAAAAGGTAATTATTTTTTCAATTTCATTGTTTTTAAGACAAATCAATATAAATATTTATTATGAATAAAAAATTAAAAGTTTGTGTAGCCGGAGCATCTGGATTTGTTGGGCAGGAATTAATAAAATTACTTGTTAAACATCCTTATGTAGAAATAATACATCTTTTTGTAAACAATTTAGAAAGTCAGGACACAAACTTAATTAAAAAGTACAAGTTACCTAATTTTAAAAAAATTGATGTTAAATTAATAAATGATTGTGATGTTTTATTTTCTGCAATGCCTCACACGCAATCACATAATATTATAAAATCGGTTAATGAGAATTTAGTTATATTAGATCTGTCTGCAGATTTTAGATTATCAAATGCCGAAACTTATGAGAATTGGTATAATGTAAAACACGAATCTAAAAATTTACTTAAAAAAGCAGTTTATGGACTGTCTGAAATATTTAGAGATGAAATAAAAAAAAGCAATTTAATTGCATGCCCGGGTTGCTACCCCACATCTATTTTATTGCCTTTGATACCTTTGTTAAAAGAAAATTTGATAAATTCAAATGAAATTATAATAGATAGTAAATCTGGTTATTCTGGTGCAGGCAAGAAAACTTTAAATACTAAATTATATCCTCAAATTGAAAAAAATATTGCTACTTACGGGCTATCTAATCATAGACATGTTCCAGAAATTGAGGAGTATTTAAATATGTATATTGATAGTAAAACACAAATTAATTTCACTCCTCACTTAATACCTACATTTAGAGGAATTTTATCAACAATATACATAAAGTCTAATTTCAATTTAATCAAACTTTCTGAGTGCTTATTAAATTTTTATAAAAATTCCGAATTTATAAGGTTTTATAAAAAAAAACTAATCAACACAAATGAGGTTATTAATACTAATTATTGCAATATATCTATAAATGAAAATAGACTCCCAAACTCATTTATAATATCTTCCTCAATTGATAATTTATTAAAAGGTGCAAGTGGCCAGGCAGTTCAAAATTTCAATATAAGATTTGATTTTGAGGAAAACTTATCTCTAACATAAAATGAAAACTTTTAATTTAGCTATAGTTGGATTAGGAAATATAGGAACCGAAGTATATAAAAGCTTAAATAAGAATAAAGATATTATTAAGAAAAAAACAGGCTTTAAATTAAATATAATTAAAGTTTCAGCTAAAAATTATAAAAAAAAAAGAAGTATAAAATTATCAAAAAACAAATGGGAAAAAAATCCACTTTCACTTACCAAAAATAAAAATATTGATATAATTATAGAATTAGTTGGAGGAAACAAAGGTATAGCCAAAAAATTGGTTTTTGAATCTTTAAAAAATAAAAAACATGTTGTTACAGCGAATAAATCTTTGATTGCAAAGTACGGGGATCAATTATCTATCTTAGCAGAAAAAAATGCTGTCAATTTACTATTTGAGGCATCTGTCGGTGGAGGGATACCAATTATCAGGTCAATTAAACAGGGCCTCATAGCAAACAAAATTTTCCATGTTTACGGTATTTTAAATGGTACAACAAATTATATTTTATCTGAAATGGAAGATAAAAATATTTCATTTAAAGATGCGTTAATTAAAGCTCAAAAATTAGGATACGCGGAAAGAAATCCAATTTCAGATGTTAAAGGTATTGACGCAGCAGAAAAAATTTCAATTTTAAGTTCAATTTGTTTTGGTTGTAGAATATTAAACAAAGGATTTATAGTCGAGGGTATTACTAATGTTACTATCGATGATATTAATTTTGCAAAAGAGTTAGGATTAAAGATTAAATTATTGGCAATATCTGAAAAAATAGGTAATTACATTAAGCAAAGAGTCCATCCTTGTCTCATACCTTCATCTTTAGATATCGCAAATATAAATGGTGTAACAAATGCAATAGTCGTAGATGGAGCGCCAATAGGAAGAACAATTTATGAAGGGGAAGGAGCAGGAAAAGGGCCAACGACCTCAGCCATTATATCAGATATATCATCTATTATGGTTGGAAATGACGATTTTTCATTCGGACATAGCCCTAAAACAAAAAAAAATTTTAAAAAATATAATTTTAACAACCATGAGTGCAAATATTATATCAGAATACTTGTGAATGATAAAAAAGGAGTTTTATCTAAAATCGCGACAATTTTTGCAAGAAATAACATTTCTGTTAGAAATCTAGTTCAAAAGCCAAAAAATAATTTATCCAATATAGTTCTTATAACGCATTATGCTAAAGAGATTAATGTAATGAAAGCGATGAGAAGCTTCATTAAAAATAAATCTATTTTTAAGAAAACTGTATTAATTAGAATTAGAGACCAAAATAAACTTTAATGTCAATTACAGGCTCCATAGTTACCTATGTTATATTGTGGTGGATTATTCTTTTTTTATTGTTACCCTTTAAAATAAAATCTCAATTAGATGATAAAAAAATTTATCCCGGGACAGAGCCGGGAGCACCTTCTAATCCGAGAATTTTAAAAAAGGTATTTTATACAACAATAATAACAAGTATTTTGTTTACTATTATATTTATTTTATCATATTTTAATGTAATAAATATTAGAGATTTTCTAACAAAATTATGAAGTTATCTAGATATTTTTTACCAGTATTAAAAGATATATCATCTGATGCTAAAATAAAATCCCATCAGCTGATGTTAAGGATAGGTATGATACGTCAATCCTCAGCAGGTATATATTCCTGGTTACCACTAGGTTATAAAATTTTAAAGAAAATAGAAAAAGTAGTTAGAGAAGAACAAGATAAATCTGGAGCTATAGAGATGTTAATGCCCACTATACAGTCCTCAGATATATGGAGAGAAAGTGGTAGATACGAAAGTTATGGAGAAGAGATGTTAAGATTTAAAGATCGTCAAGATCGCGAACTTTTATATGGACCAACGAACGAAGAACTTATCACTCAATTATTTAGAGATAATATTAAATCATATAAATCATTGCCATTAATGCTTTATCATATTCAATGGAAATTCAGAGATGAAATTAGACCAAGATTCGGCATCATGCGTTGCCGTGAATTTTTGATGAAAGATACATATTCATTTGATCTTTCTAAAGAAGATGCTCAAAAATCATATTTCAGGATGATGTTATGTTATTTAAAAACTTTTCAAAAATTAGAACTAAAAGCTATACCTACAAAAGCTGAAACTGGTCCTATAGGAGGGGATTTATCACATGAATTTATCATATTGGCTGATACAGGGGAAAGTGAAATTTATTTGGACAAAGATATTTTAAATTTTGACCCTTCAAACTTGAAGTATTCTGAGAATTCTTTTTTAGAGATTTCAAATCATTATTCTAAATATTATTCTGCCACAACTGAAATGCATAATAAAGATAAATTTGAAAAAATAACTACCAAGAAATCACAAATGAAAAAAAAAGGTATTGAAGTCGGTCATATTTTTTATTTTGGTCAAAAATATTCGAAACCACTTAATGCTATTGTTAATTCAAAAGATGGTAAAAATGTAAATGTTTACATGGGATCATACGGTATAGGAGTTTCAAGATTAGTGGGAGCAGTTATAGAAGCTAAATATAATAATAATATTATGAAATGGCCAAAATCAATTACACCATTCCACGTAGCAATTATCAATTTAGGTAAGAAAAATGACTCAATTTCTAAAAAAGCATTTAAACTTTATGACGAGCTTTTAAAAAATAATTTTGAAGTTATTATAGATGATACAGAAAATAATCCATCAAATAAATTCAAAAATTTTGACCTAATAGGTATTCCTTTTCAAATTATCGTTGGATCAAAAAACAAAGATCAGGAATTTGAATTTAAAGAACTAGGTAAAGATACTAAAGTAGTTAAAATTAAAGAGTTAATTAATATATTAGAAAAAGAATATAAAATTGTTAAATAAATCTGAAAAATTAATTTTAAAAGGTTATTTAAAGCCAAAAAAAAAAAGAGGGTATTTTAAAAATTATATCTGCCTTTTCTTTCCTCGGAATCTGTTTAGGAGTAGCAACTTTAATTATTGTCATGTCAGTAATGAATGGGTTTAGAGATGAATTAATTTCGAAATTATTGTCTTTTCAACCTCATATAACAGTTGAAAATATTAAAAAAAATAAAGAAGATTATAATAAAATTTTAAATATATTAGATAAGAATAATATAAAGTATAACTCTATATCACTAATCCAAAATGGATCTGGATTAATTTTAAAAGGTAATTTAAGCCAAGGTGTGATTTTTAAAGGTTACGATAATGAATTTGGTAATTTACAAAAAGTTTTAAAACAAAAAAAGTTTGGAGATATTAACTTTTCAAATGATGAAATTGCCATTGGTATTAATTTAGCAAATAAACTCAATTTAAATAAAAATGACAATATAATTTTGTTATCTAGTAAAACTGAAACATCACCGATAGGAACATTACCACAATCATATAAATATAAAATTGTTTTTTTATTTGAGACTGGATTGTATGAATTTGACTCAAATTACGTAATTGGAAACTTGGATCAATCGAATAAATTTTCAAAATTAGATAATAAAGAAATTGAAATAAGATTGAAAAATATAAATAAATCAAAAGAAGTTTCTAGATTGTTAAAAAATAATTTTAACGATAAGCAAATCTATCATTGGACCGACAATAATAAAACATTTTATGATGCATTAAGAGTAGAAAGAAATGTTATGTTTATAATTTTGACTTTGATAATAATAGTAGCAACCTTTAATATTATATCTGGATTAACGATACTTGTAAAAAACAAAAGTAAAGAAATAGCAATTTTAAAAACACTTGGTTTTTCTAATTTTTCTATATCAAAAATTTTTTTAATTACAGGATCATCAATAGGAATTTTAGGTACAGGTTTTGGGGTGTTTCTTGGAGTTTTAGTTTCATATTATATTGAAAATATTAGATTATTTTTAAGCGATGTTTTAAATATTGAAATATTTCCCGCAGAAATTTATTTTTTGAGCAAGATGCCAACTAACTTAGATATCAAAACTATTTTATTAATAAGCATATTTTCAATCTTAATATCAGTAATCGCTTCTTTAATACCTGCAATAAAAGCATCAAAAGTTGATCCAATCATAAATCTTAAATATGAATAATTTTCTAGAAATAATCAATTTGTCGAAAACTTATGAGAGTGTGGAAAAAATAAATATTTTAAATAATATAAATTTTAAATTGTCAGACAATGTATTAGTTGCATTGACAGGACCTTCAGGATCAGGAAAATCTACCTTGTTACATATACTTTCATTGCTAGATAGTAAAGTAGAGGGTGAATATCACTTGAACGGTAAAAGATTAGATATTTCTAGCCAAAAAGAAAAAAATAAATACAGAAGAGATAACATTTCAATTTTATTTCAAAATTTTAATTTGATAAATGATCTCAATGCAATTGAGAATGTTATATTGCCGTTGTTAAATAATAATAATTATAATTATGATTTTTGTTATAATAAAGGTAAGGAGCTTTTAAGTAAATTTAATTTATCTAAAAGAACAAATTATTTTCCTTCGCAACTATCAGGCGGTGAACAGCAAAGAGTAGCTATAGCCAGAGCATTGATTAATGAACCACAACTTATTTTAGCAGATGAACCAACAGGAAATTTAGATAATGAAAATAGCATAATAATTATTAATTATCTTAAAGAATTAAAAAAAGAAAATAGAACTATAATTTTTGCAACTCATAATAGAGACCTTGTGAATAAATGTGATTTAGAACTAACAATTAAAAATAGAACTGTTATTTCTAATTAGTGAGAGAATTTATACATTATAAAACTCATAGCCAATATTCAATATGTGAAGGTGCAGTCAAAATATCTGACTTAGCTGAGTATTGTAAAAAAAATAAAATTTTTGCTGTAGGAATTTCTGATACTAATAATTTATCTGGAGCACTTGAATTTTCTAATGAGCTCTCAAAAGCTGGGACACAACCTGTTATTGGCAATCAACTTAATATTAAATTAAATTTTAATAATCAATATATAATTGGAAAAGTATCTATAATTGCTAAGGATGCAAAGGGATATGAAAACATGCTTCATTTATCATCTAAATCTTATCTAGAGTTAAAAGAAAATGAGGACATAAATTGCTCATTTGAGGATTTAGTAAAGTTTAGTGAAGGTTTAATTATATTGGCAGGCGGAACAAACTCTTTAATTTATAAATTAATACTAAACAATAATGAGGAACAAGTGGATTTTTTTCTTAATGAAGTAAAGAGAAAAATAAAAGATGATCTATACATTGAAATTCAAAGACATAAAGAGGCAAACGACAATTTAATTGAAAAAAAATTATTATTTTTTAGCAATAAATTATCAATACCAATTATTGCAACACATGAAGTTTTTTATATTGAAAAAGATATGTACGAAGCCCATGATGCGTACATTTGTGTAGGTGAAAAAACTTATGTGAATGAGAAAAAAAGATTAAAATATTCATCAGAACATTATCTTAAATCATCTGATGAAATGAAATTATTATTTAAAGATTTACCAGATGCTTTAGCTAATAACTTTAATCTTATAAAAAAAATAAAATATTTTCCCAAAAAATGTCAACCTTTACTACCAAATCTAAAAGATAATAATATAAATCTTGATTTAGCTATTAAAGAACAGGCATATGAAGGATTAAAATATCGATTAGAAAATTTTGTATTTAAAAACATAACTGATGAAAATAAAAAAAATTCTGTTGATAAATTATACAATAGTCGTCTTAAATATGAATTAGAAATGATAATAAATATGAAATTTACTGGATATTTTTTGATTGTTTCTGATTATGTAAAATGGGCAAAAAAAAACTCCATACCCGTTGGACCAGGAAGAGGATCTGGTGCTGGATCATTAGTTGCTTGGTGTTTATCTATTACAGATTTAGATCCTATAAGATTTGGATTAATTTTTGAGCGTTTTTTAAACCCAGATAGAATTAGTATGCCAGACTTTGATATCGACTTTTGTCAGGAAGGAAGGGATTCAGTTATAAATTATGTAAAAGATAAATATCAAAATAAAGTTGCACAAATTATTACTTTTGGAAAATTGCAGGCGAGAATGGCTTTAAGAGATATTGGAAGAGTGATTGGACTCCCGTATGGAAGGGTTGACCAATTATGCAAAATGATACCTTTCGATCCCTCAAGGCCACTTTCTTTAGCAGAGTCAATTGCAATAGAACCAAGAATTTTACAAGCGCAGAAAGAAGATCAAAACATTAAAAAATTGATTAATTATTCCTTAAAATTGGAAGGATTGTATAGAAATATCGCGACCCATGCTGCAGGAATAGTTATTGGAGATAAGGATTTAAAAAAAATTGTCCCTTTATATAAAGATTTATCTTCTAATATTCCTATACCTGTAACCCAATTTGATATGAAATCATCTGAAGACGCAGGTCTAGTTAAATTTGACTTGCTTGGATTGAAGACCTTAACAGTGATAAAAAAAGCTGTTAACTTTATAAAAAAAGATAATCCTAATTTTGATATTTCAAAACTTAACTTAAATGACCAAGAAACATTCGATCTATTAAGCTCTGGAGAAACCATGGGCATTTTTCAACTTGAAAGTTCTGGAATGAGGGAAGTATTAAAACAATTAAAACCAAACAAGTTTGAAGATATTATTGCGTTAGTAGCATTATATAGACCAGGACCTATGCAAAATATTCCATCTTATATAAATAGAAAACATGGCAAAGAAAAAATTGATTATATACACCCAACCTTAAAAACTGTTTTAAATGAAACTTATGGTGTAATTATTTATCAAGAACAAGTAATGCAAATTGCACAAACATTATCAAATTTTTCTGCTAGCAAAGCTGATATTTTGAGAAAAGCAATGGGTAAAAAAAAATCAGCAGAAATGGAAAGACAAAAAAAGGATTTTATAGATGGAGCAATAAAAAACGGGATATCTAAAGATCAAGCTACGTATATTTTTCAATTAGTTGAGAAATTTGCACAATACGGATTTAATAAAAGCCATGCCGCTGCTTATGCATTAATAGCTTATCAAACTGCATATTTAAAAAAACATTATCCAATCTACTTTTTTTGTGCTTCTATGAATACTGAACTTTCAAATACCGATAAATTAAATTTATTTTATGAAGAATTAAAAAAACTAAAATTAAAGATTTTACCTCCATGTATAAATAATTCCTTCTCAGAATTTTTACCAAATAAGAAAGAAGAAATTTATTATGCATTATCTGCAATTAAAGCAGTAGGTTACGATAGTATTTCAAAAATTGTTTTAGAGAGAGAGACAAATGGCGAATATGAAAATCTAAATGATTTTTTATCAAGAAATTCAAGTAAGAATTTAAATAAATTACAATTAGAAGGACTTATAAAGGCTGGTGCCTTTGATTACCTTGAAAAAAATAGAAGGAAAATTTATGAAAGCGTCCCGGATTTAATAAAAGCCTCCAAAACTTCAGAAGTTACTAGCAATAACCTTAACCTTTTTGCAGAAGAAAAAACTTCTCAAGTTATTAATTTAAATAATGTCAAACAATGGAAAGAGTCAGAAATTATTGAAAAAGAATTTGAGTCTATCGGTTTCTTTGTAAGTGAGCATCCCCTTAAAAATCATAGTGCTTTATTAGATGATTTAAAAGTTATTACTTACAAAAATTTTAAATTAAACTCAAAACTTAAAACATGTGTTTTGAGTGGAACTTTGATGAAATTGCAAGAAAAAAAAACTGCAAGAGGCAGTCCGTATGCAATTGCTAAATTTACCGATTTAAGCCAAATGTTTGAATTATTTTTATTTTCTGAAAATTTAATTGAAAATAGGCAATATTTGAAGGTTGGTAACTCTTTTATTATAAATACAAAAAAAGATTTAGCCAAAGACGGAACTGAGCGAATAAATGTTACAAGAGTTTTTTTTATTGAAAATTTAAAACCTAAAAACATTAAAGAAATTAATATATATATAGATAGTGGCAATAGCCTTAAAAATCTGAAAAATTATCTAAAAAATCAGAAAGGATCAACTATTGTAAATCTTAAATATAAACGAAATAATTTACTTTATAATTTTCGCCTATCGAAAACAAGAAACGTTAATTATGATGATATAAAACACTTAAAATCTGAGGGTATTGACATTATTATAAAGAATTAATTGCTTGTAATAAAGGATATTTTTAATTATAAAATCAAAAAAATTCGCAGAGGAAAGTGGTTTGTAACCCCCGGTCCACTTTTGTGGTAGTTTCCTCGGTGGAATAACCGGTTAAAATTATGAATTTACCAAATGTAAGTATAAAAGATCTTTTAGAAGCAGGTGTTCATCTGGGACATAAAACATTTAGATGGAACCCTAAAATGAAGCAATATATATATGGCGAGAAAAATTCTGTTCATATAATTGACTTATCTCAAACATTAGAATTATTAAATAAAGCATTAATAGAGATACATAAGAGTGTCTCAAATGGTGGTAAATTATTATTTGTATCTACAAAAAAACAAGCTTCTGAACTTATTTCAAACTTAGCAAAAGATACCGAAAGCTATTATGTTAATCATAGATGGTTAGGTGGTATGCTTACTAATTGGAATACGATCAATAATTCAATAAAAAGATTAAAAAGATTAAATGAAGATTTAAAAAAAGAAGATACTGGATTTACAAAAAAAGAATTAATTAAAATGACAGTAGAAAGAGATAAGTTAGAGAGATCTTTAGGTGGAATAAGCAAAATGAGAAAATTACCTGATATGATTTTTATAATTGATACCAATATAGAGTCATTAGCAGTTTTAGAAGGTAAAAAACTTAATATACCAATTGTGGCTATAGTTGATAGCAACTCTAATCCAGAAAATATTACCTATCCAATCCCTGGAAATGATGATGCTAGACGATCTATTAATTTGTACTGTGACTTAGTTCAAAAAACAATAATTGATGCAAGAAAAAATATTATCACAACAGAAAAGGCAAAAACCTCTAAAGACTCAGTAAAAGAAAAATAATTTTTTTTATGTCTACTCTTGAAAAAGTTAAAGAACTTAGGGAAATAACCGGAGCCGGTATGCAGGATTGCAAGACTGCTTTATCAGAAAATAATAACGATATTGAACAAGCTGTAGATTTTTTAAGAAAGAAAGGTATTTTAAAAGCTGCCAAGAAAAGTTCTAGGGATGCAGCTGAAGGATTGGTTGCAACGTGTATATCTAATAAGGTTGGAATTTTAATAGAAATAAATTCTGAAACTGATTTTGTTGCTAAAAATAAAGAATTTATTAATTTTTGTGAAGAAGTTGCAAAAGAATCTTTAAAAGCAAATACAACAGACGATTTAAAAAAATTAGAAATAAACCAAAACGAAACGATCGAGCAAGCAATAACAAAACTTATTTCAAAAATTGGAGAAAATATTAAAATTAGAAAATTTGAAAAAATTATTTGTGATGGCTTTCTAGCACATTATTTACATAATAAAGCTTCAGATAGTACAGGCAAAATTGGAGTTCTATTATCTTATAATACAGATAATGAAAAAATAGCAAAAGAGTTAGCTATGAATATCTGTATGCATATTGCTGCTTTAAATCCAATGTCAATTGACGAGAAAGGTATAGATAATAATTTCATAGAAAATGAAAAAAAAATAATAATTGAACAATTAAAAGATGACAAAAAGCCATCAGATATTTTAAACAAAATTATCGATGGTAAAATTTCGAAAATAATGTCTGAAAATTCATTATTAAAACAGAAATGGGTGATTGATCCAGATGTTACTGTTGAAAAAGCTATAGAGAGTTTTTCAAAATCCCATAATATTCAATTCAAGATTACAAATTTTAAAAGATTAAAAGTAGGTGAGGGTATTATAATAAACAAATCTAATTTTAACGAAGAAGTAAAAAATTTGACGAAATAATTTATTATGAGCGAATTATTAAAATCATTTGAAAAAAAAATGAAAGATTCTTTAGGAAGTTTAGAGAGAGACCTTTCTTCTATTAGAACGGGTAGGGCGCATGCAAACATGCTTGATTTGCTCAAAGTCGAAGTTTATGGACAGGTAATGCCAATTAAACAACTATCCTCTATTTCAACACCAGATCATCAAACATTAAGCTTACAAGTTTGGGATCAAAATAATGTAAAATTTATTGAAAAAAGTATTAGAGAATCTGATTTAAATCTTAATCCTTTAGTGGATGGTCAAATTATTAGAGTACCTGTACCAAAACTTTCTGAGGAGAGAAGGAAAGAATTAACAAAAATAGTTTCACAACAATCTGAAAAAATTAAAATTTCTATTAGAAATATAAGAAGAGAAGGTATGGACAAAATTAAAAAAGATAACAAGGATAAAATTATTTCTGACGATGAAAATAAGAAATTTGCAAATGAGTTACAAAAGATTACAGATAATTATATAAAACTAATTGAAGATAAAATTAAACAAAAAGAAAAAGACATCCTTACAGTATGAATAAAATTCGACATCTGGCCATTATTATGGATGGAAATGGTAGATGGGCGAAAGCAAAAAATAAAAACCGCTCTTATGGTCATTCAAAAGGATTAGAGAATTTAAAGAATATCATTAAAAAAATTGTTAACTTAAAAATTAGGTATTTAACATTATATACTTTTTCTTATGATAATTGGAAAAGATCAACATTAGAAATAAAATATATTTTTTCATTATTGGATAATTATTTAAATAAAAACTATTTAGAGTTAAAAAATAAAAAGATTAGTGTAAAATTCGTCGGTGAGCAAAATAGATTACCTTTAAAAATAAAAAAACTAATAAATCTTTATAATAATAGAAACGTGAAGAGACCAAAATTACATATTAATATTGCTTTTAACTATAGCTCAAAAAAAGAATTACTTAATGCATTTAAATTGATAAAAAAGAAAAAATTAAACATAAATGAAAAAACTGTTAATAAAACCTTATATACAAAATTATTTCCTGATCCAGATTTGTTAATAAGAACAGGTGGTCATAAAAGGTTAAGCGATTTTTTGTTATGGCAAATATCTTATACAGAGATTTTTTTTGTTAAAAAATTATGGCCAGACTTTAATTCAAAAGATTTAAGCAATATTTTACGTAATTTTAAGGTTATAAAAAGAAATTATGGCAAGTAATTTAAATTATTTTTTACGGCATAGAGTATTTATATCTTTAATGTTAGCTCCTTATATAATTTTATCCACTTTTAATAATAAAGTTTTTTTATTTAATATTATAATAATATTTTTTTTATCAGTTTACGAGTGGAACAGGTCAATTAGTAAAATACTTGATAAAGCTTTAGGAATTATAATTCTTTCAATTTTTTCTATTTCTTTATTTTATATTAATCTAGAGAATAATATTAACTGTATTTGGTTACTATTTATCGTGTGGATTAGTGATACTGCAGGATACTATATCGGTAAAAAATTTGGGAAAAAAAAATTGAAAGTAATTAGCCCAAATAAAACTTTTGAAGGTTTTTTTGGATCGTTATTTTTTTCACAATTCGCATTTATTTTTCTTATTTATAATGAAATATTAGAAAATAATCTTATTTATATATTTTTATTACAAATAACGATTTGCATTTCTTCAATTTTTGGAGATTTATTTTTTTCATATTACAAAAGAAAGTATGGTCTAAAAGATTATTCGAAAATTTTAGGTGATCATGGCGGTGTATTGGATAGGATTGATGGTTTGGTTATATCATCTATAATATTTTTTATTATTATTAATTTATGAAATACAAATCACTAGGAATTTTAGGATCTACTGGTTCAATAGGTGTTCAAACATTATCTTTAATTAAAAAAGAAAAAAGTCAAATAAGATTGATTTTTATATCATGCAATAAAAATATCGGTTTATTAAAAAGGCAAGTGCAGCTTTATCAACCGAAATATATATTAATTAAAAACACTGCAGCTTATCTAAAATTTTTAAATAAAAATCAAAATTTAAAATTTCGTATATTTAATGACTTAAATAAATTGGTAAAAAAAATAAATGGTAAAATAGATTTTTGTATTTCCTCTATTGCAGGAAACGATGGTTTCATATCAACTATTACTATATCGAAAGTATCAAGAAATTTGTTAATAGCTAATAAAGAATCGATAGTTTTAGGAAACAAAATATTAATAAAGGAATTGAAAAAAAATAAATGCAAGTTAATTCCAATAGACTCTGAACATTTTTCAATTTTCTCAATATTAGATAATAATCCTAATTTTAAAAAAAATATAAAAAAAATATTTCTTACTGCATCAGGTGGACCCTTTTTTAACAAAAAAATTAAATATAAAAAAGTTTCAGTCAAACAAGCTTTAAAACATCCAAACTGGAGTATGGGAAAAAAAATATCTATAGACTCCGCTACATTGGCTAACAAAGTATTAGAATATTTTGAAGCTTTAATAATATTCAACTTAAGACCTGAAGATGTTGCTATAAGGATTGAACCATCCTCGAGAATTCATGCTATTTTATTATTAAAATCAGGATTTTACTATTTTATTGCACATAATAATTCCATGAAAATTCCTATATCACATGCTTTAAATATGTCAGATACTAAATTTTTAAATAAAAAAATTTTTTTAGATAATTCTGTATTTCAATTTTTTAAGCCCGATGACAAGAAGTTTAAATTACTTAAGATTGCAAAAAACATTGCAAAATTAGGTCATGGTGCGATGATTTTTTTTAGTATTATAAATGAGAGGTTAGTTTATAAATTTTTGAAAAAAGAGATAACATTTGATAAAATTTCCCTAATTTTAGTGCAATTATTTAAGAATAAAAAATTTATTTCTTTATGTAAAACATATATAAGAAGTAAAAAAGATATATTAAAAGCCGTTGAAACTGCTAAGAATTATAATTTGAATATAAATAATGAATAAATTAATTTTGACTATATTATTACTTTTACTTTGTAATACTGTTTTTGCTGATATTTTTAAAAAAATTGAAGTTAAAGGTAATGATCGCATAGATAAAAAAGTTATAATTGAATATTCGAAGTTAATAGTAAATAGAAATTACGCTGAAAACGATCTTAACGAAGCTCAAAAAAATATTTATAAAACTGGTTTTTTCTCAGATGTAACTCTCTCAATTTCAAATAATATACTATTAATTCAAGTCAATGAAAATCCTATGATATCTTTTTTCTACATTGAAGGAGAGAATAGAAAATCTGTACTTGAGCAATTTGATAATTTTGTAGTATTAAAGGAAAACAAATTTTTTGACTTAGCAAAAGCTAAACAAGATTTAGAAATTATAAAATTATTTTATAGAAATACAGGATATTATGCAGCTAAAATAAATTTAATAACATCAGAGCTTGACGATAATAAAATTAATTTAGTTTATAGAATTGAAAAAGGAAATAAAACTAAGATAAATGATATTTTTTTTATAGGTAATAAAAAAATTAAATCAAACAAATTACGAGATGTTATAAAGTCTACACGACATAACTGGTGGAAGCTTTTATCAATCACTAATATAAATCCCGAAATAATTAAGCGCGATACCGGTATATTAAAAGATTTTTATCTAAACGAGGGATATTTCGATGTACAAATTACTTCTTATAAGGTTGAGTTAATTGATGATAATTATGCAAATATAATTTTTTCAATTGAAGCTGGTAAAAAATATTCATTTGGAGAATTAAAAGTGATTGATCAAAAAAATTTATTTGACAAAAATATTGTAAATTCTTTACAAAATAATATTAATAAGTTATCCAAAAAAATTTATGATGAAAGTCAAATTGCTAAATTTGATAGAAAAGCAAATAAATTATTTACCGAACAAAAATTAGATTTTGCATTCACAAGAATTGAAAAAATCAAAGACAATGATTTAATAAACCTTAACGTCTATTTGTTGGAAGATGTTAAGAGATTTGTTAAAAATATTAATATTTATGGTAATGAAATAACGGAAGAAAAGGTTATTAGAAATCAGCTTGAATTTGTAGAAGGTGACTCATTTAGCAGAAGAAAACTGAAAAATTCTATTAATAGAATTAAATCTACAGGAATATTTAAAGATACAAAATATAAAATCAGAGACGAAGATAATAATCTAGTTTCAGTTGATTTGTCTGTAGAGGAGCAACCGACTGGCTCTATTAGTGCTGGAGCAGGATATGGTTCTACTGGAGGTCTAATTACAGGCTCGTTATCTGAAAAAAATTTATTTGGAACAGGTATTGCTTCAAACATAGAGTTTTCTTTGACAGAAGATAAGATTACAGGATTTATTGATATCATAAATCCTGATTACAAAAATTCAGGAAATACATTTAAGAATAGTATTGGTATTATTGACGAAGATTTTTCAAACGTAGGATACGAGAGCTCTAAAGTATTAGCTCAAACTTCATATAGATACGAACTATTTGAAGATATTTATTATCAGCCAGGCTTATTATTTGACTATGATAAAATTGATGTAGTTGATACATCTACTAATTTAACAAATAGAGACGGTAATTATTTTACAAGCGGTATAACTCAATCAATTAGTAAAGACAAAAGAAATTCGAGATTGTTTCCTAGTTCAGGGTATGTTTACGGTATAAATCAAACCTTTGCACATTTAGCAAGTGATGTTCCTTACTTAAGAAATAGAATATTTTCAAATAGCTATGCAAAATTTGGTGATGATTACATAGGATCATTAAAATTATCTTTTAGACACATTAATACTTTTGATACTAATGAGGATGTAAAGTTAAGTGATAGAATATTTTCAAGTAGAAAAACTTTACGAGGCTTTGAGTCAAGAGGCGTAGGTCCAAAAGATGGTAACATATATGTAGGTGGGAATTATGGTGCAGCTGCGTCTATTCAATCTACTTTTCCAAATCCATTCCCAGATTCTTGGAATGCTAAAACGTTAGTTTTTTTAGATAATGGAAACGTTTGGGGCGTCGATTATTCAGATAATGTTGATGAAAGTAATTTCATTCGAACTACGGCAGGTATTGCATTAGAATGGTGGTCACCTGTCGGTCCAATAAGCTTAACATTCTCTAATGCTATCAGAAAAGCAAGTACCGATAAGACAGAAAGCTTTAATTTTCAAATTGGTGGAGTTTTTTAAATCGGTCTAAAATTACTAAATATGTTTTTTGAGAACAAAGGTCCTTTTAAACTTAGTTACATAAAATCTAAATGTGCAATAAGTAGTATAAATTTTGATGGGAAAGTTAATGATATTAAAAGTTTAAATAATGCAAAAAAAAACGATATTTCGTTTTTAGATAATTCTAAATATATTAATTCCTTGCACTCAACATCTGCAAGTTATTGTGTTTTAAAGGAAAAGCATGCAAAACATTTGCCAAGTACTTGTAAGCCAATTATTTCACAATCACCTTTAAATGATTTTATAAAAATATCTATTTTATTCTATCCTGATGCGAGATATGATAAACATTCTAATTTATACTTAAGCAAAGGACAGCTTAAAAAAAAATATAAAAAAGTTAAATTTGGCAACAATGTTCACATTTCAAAAAATGTAATTATTGGTCATAATACTACAATTGGAAATAATGTAATTATCGAAAACGGATGTAATATTGGAAATAACGTGGTTGTTAGTTCAAATGTTATAATTAAAAACACTCATATAGGAAATAACTCTATAATTAGCTTTGGTTGTGTTATAGGAAAAATTGGTTTTGGATATAAATTAATTAATAATAAAATTGAAATTATACCTCATATAGGTCAAGTAATAGTTGGTAATAATTGTAATATTGGATCTTATTGTGTTATTGATAGAGGATCTTTTTCAAACACAAAAATAGGAAACAACACAAGCTTAGACAATCATGTACATATTGCTCATAATACTGAAATAGGAGAAAATTGTTTTATAGCAGGTCAGGTTGGAATAGCTGGAAGCACAATTATTGGTAATAATGTGATGATTGGAGGACAAGCAGGAGTCTCTGGTCATCTTAAGATTGGAAATAATGTTAAAATTGGTGGCAAATCTGGAGTAGTAAAAGATATAAATGACAATCAAAGTGTTATGGGGTATCCAGCTGTATCTATAAAAGACTTTTTGAAAAATGACAAAAAATAAACTTGAAAAATTAGATTTAGAGAAATTATTGCCTCACAGAGATCCAATGTTACTTATTTCAGAACTAAGAGATATAGTTCCAATGAAATCTGCAACAGGAATAATGAATGTAAATAAAAATAGTTTTTTTTTTAAAGGGCATTTTCCTGGTCAACCTGTTATGCCTGGAGTATTAATAGTTGAAGGTTTTGGTCAGGCAGCCGCGGCATTAGCAGCACACTGTTTAGACCCAAAAATTATTGAAAATAAATTAGTATACTTAATGACTGTCGATAAAGCTAAATTTAGGTCACCAATAATACCAGATTGTGAATTGCATCTTAAGGTCAAAGTATTGCAAATAAAAGGCAAAGTCTGGAAATATAAAGGAGAAGCATATGTTGGCGATAAAAAAAAAGCAGAAGCTGAGTGGATGGCGACTATTGCTGATAGAACATAATGATTGATAAAAATTCTACAATTCATAAGAGAGCTAAAATAGGAAAAAATGTAAAAATAGGTCCTTATTGCGTGATTGAAGAAAATGTTGAAATTAGTGATAATTGCCAGCTTATAGGCTCGGTTCATATATCTGGAAACACTTCTATTGGAAAAAATAATAAATTTTTTCCGTTTTGCTCTATTGGATCTGCTCCTCAAGATCTTAAGTATAAAAATGAATTAACATATTTAAAAATTGGAAATAATAACACTTTTAGAGAATATGTTACAGTTAGTCCAGGAACAGCGGGTGGAGGAAATGTAACTCAAATAGGTAATAACAATTTATTTATGGTCTCAAGTCACATTGGTCACGATTGTTACCTTGAAAACAATATTGTTATAGCAAACAATGCAGCTATTGCTGGACATTGTAATTTTGGAGATAATGTAATCATCGGTGGAAATTCAGCAGTTTTGCAGTTTTCCAAAATAGGAAAAGGGTCAATGATTGGAGGGATGACAGGCGTAGATAAGGATGTTCTTCCTTTTTCGCTAGTTAAAGGTAATAGATGTAGGTTTGAAAATATAAATTTAGTTGGATTAAAAAGACTGAATCATCAAAATAATGAAATTAATGAATACAAAGAAACTATCAATAAATTGTTTAAGTGCGAAAATTTGGAAAATTTTAAAAAACAAATCAATAATAGCGATTCAAAATTACTAAAGGATTTACTTTTATTTTTAAATAATAAAAATAAAAATAGAGATATATGCAGACCATAATATGATAGCATTAATTTGTGGAACAGGTAATTTTCCTAAAGAGATTTTTAAAATTTTAAATAAAAAAAAAATAAAATATATCATTATTAATTTAACTGAGAAAAAATTATCAAAACTTGAAATAAAATTAAAGATAGGACAGTTTGGAAAATTGTTTAAAACTCTAAAAGAAAATAATTGTAAAGAAGTTATTTTTGCGGGTAAAATTATAAGGCCTTCGTTACAAAATATTAAGTTTGATACCCAAGGTTTTAAGATTTTGCCAGCACTTTATAAAATTTTTAAAAAAGGTGATTATAAAATACTTAACTTTATTATTAAGCTTTTAAAAAAAAAGAAAATTAAAACTATAAGTCATACAAAATATTGCAAAGCACTTACTCTATATGCAAATCCAACAAGCTATAAACCAACAACAACTAATATGGTAGATTTGAAAATAGCTATAAATTTATTTAATAAATTTAAAAAAGACGATTTAGGACAAAGTATTATAGTTGATAGGTGTAGAATTGTTGGGGTTGAGGGAGCCTTTGGCACGGATCAAATCATCAATAGCTATAAAAAATTTAACAAGACAAGAAAAAAAAGCACTGGAATTTTAGTGAAAATACCAAAAAAAAATCAAGATTTTGAAATTGATTTGCCAACTATTGGATATAAAACAATCAAAAATTGTATAAGTGCCGGATTAGCGGGGATATATCTAAAAAAAGGAAAAAATGTAATTTTAGATAAAAACAAATGCAAAAAACTTGCTGATAAAAAAAAATTTTTTATTTCTGTTTTTTAATGAAAAAAAAAATATTTATTATTACTGGAGAGGAGTCAGGTGATAAACTTGCTTCACTTGTTTTTTCCAAAACAAATACTCAAGATTATGAATTTAAGGCAATAGGTGGTCAGAACCTTAAAAACATGGGTGTACCTATATTGTTTGATAATAAGGATATTACATATTTTGGTATAACAGATGTTATTTTAAATATATTTAAAATTTTTAGGAAAATAAATTTCACTGTAACGCAGTGTGTTAGATTTAAACCAGACCTAATTTTTAGCGTTGATTGTCCTGATTTTAGTTTTAGGGTTATAGAAAGAGTAAAAAGGAAAATAAATACGAAAGCTTATCATTTTTGTGGCTCCTACAATATGGAGCTGGAGAGAAAGAAGGGCTATCAAAATTAAAAAAATTATCGATCATATATTTTTACTTTTCCCATTTGAAAAAAAATATTTCGATAAATACCGAATAAATAATTCTTTTGTTGGTCATCCCTTTTTTTTAAAATTTGAAAAATCCGATAATTTAAAAAAAAACGCCAACATGATTTCTATATGTCCGGGGAGTAGAAAAAGCGAGATTACTAAGATGTTGCCAATTTTAATTAAAGTAATTAAAAAATTAGATAAAAATTATACCTATCATTTTCCTTCAACAAGTCAAACATATCAATATTTAGAAAAAAATTTAAAACAATATGATTTTAAATATATTATTTCTACTAATGAAAAAGATAAAAATTATAATTTTAGTAAATCTATTTTGACAATTGCAAAATCAGGTACTATTTCTTTGGATGTTTGTAAAAATTTTTCTCCTTTGATTACAATTTATAAGATGTCTCTATTGAATTATCTTTTAATAAAGCCTTTTGTAAAAGTTAAATATGTTAATATTGTTAATATAATTGCTAACAAGGAAGTCATACCTGAGTTAATACAATTTGATTGCACTGTTAAGAAAATTAGTAACTTGGCAAATAAATTTTTAAGTAATAAAGAGTTATTAAATAAAAATGTTGAAGATTACATCAAGGCTATTGGTTCTTTCTCAAATATGACAACAGATGAAAAAATACTAAATTATATAAAAAAAAATATATAATTATCTTTTTTGCAAAGGTTTAAATTTTCTAGGCTTTTCTCCAGTGTATAGCTGTCTTGGTCTACCTATTTTGTTTTTAGGATCAAGACACATTTCTTTCCAATGAGCAAGCCATCCTGCGGTTCTAGCGATTGCAAATAAAACCGTAAACATCGAAGATGGGAAGCCCATTGCACTTAACGTTATACCTGAATAAAAATCGATATTAGGATATAATTTTTTTTCGATAAAATATTTATCATTTAAAGCAATATTTTCTAATTCTTTAGCGACTTTTAATAATTTATCATCGGATCTTCCGACTTCATCAAGAACTTCGTGACATGTTTTTTGCATAACTTTGGCTCTTGGATCATAGTTTTTATAAACTCTATGACCAAATCCCATAAGTCTAAAGGGATCATTTTTGTCTTTGGCTTTATCTATGTATTTTTTAATATTTTTTACATCTCCAATTGTTTTTAGCATGTTTAATGCAGCTTCATTTGCACCACCATGCAATGGACCCCATAAGGATGTGAATCCCGTAGATATTGATGCAAATGGATTAACCCCTGAAGATGCTGCCAATCTAACTGTTGATGTAGATGCATTTTGTTCATGATCTGCATGTAAAATAAAAATTTTATCTAATGCACGAGCAAAAACTTTGTTTACTTTGAATGTTTCAGCAGGTACAGCAAAACACATCTTTAAAAAATTTTCAGTATAGTTCAATGAATTATCTGGGTAAATGAAAGGTTGACCAATAGAATATTTGTATGCCATTGCTGCTAATGTAGGCACTTTAGCAATCATTCTTCTAGCAGATATAACTCTTTGGTTTAAGTCATTTACATTTGTTGAGTCTGGATAAAATGCCGATAGAGCTGCAACACAAGCAACTGTAATAGCCATTGGGTGCGAGGCTCTTCTAAAACCGTTAAAAAAATTTTTAAATTGTTCGTGAACCATTGTGTGATTTTTAATTGCATCAGAAAATTCACTCCATTGCTTTTTGTCAGGTAGTTCTTCTTGCCATAATAAATAAACAATTTCTAAAAAGTTACTTTCTTCGGCAAGTACATCCATTGGATATCCTCTATAAAAGCATTCCCCTTTATCTCCATTAATATAAGTGATGCTAGATTTACAACTTGCTGTTGAAGTAAATCCTGGATCATATGTGAAATAATTTGAGTCCCCGTATAATTTTGAAACATCTATAACAGAGGGTCCAATTGTACCATCAATAAGTGGTAAATCATAAATGTTATCGCCGATGGTTACTGTAGTTTTTTTATTCATTAAAAAGCGAATATTTATCAGTTTTAGTTATAAAAGTCTAATTATTGATATATTTTTTTAATCTAATTACTGTTTCATCTAGGCCAATACTACAAATAATATCCGTTATAGAAGGTCCTTTTGACGAACATATTAAACACATCCTAACTGGTTGTCCAAATTCTTTAAATTTAATTTCATTTTCCTTTATAACTTCGTCTATAATTTTTTTTAACACATCTTTATCTATAGATATATTTTTAACTAGTTTTGCTACTAAAGTATTTATAATTTTTGTTTCTTGATCATTTGGTGTAAATTGAAATTCCTTGCTCATTTTGTTATAATTAAAAATATACTCAGCATTATTGTAAATATTTTTTAAAGAACTTGCGTTATTTTTTAAAAAATAAATAGATTGTTTAATTTTTAATATTATTTCCGGGGCTATTTTTATATTAGAATAAAATTTTTTTAAATATTCCTGGAATTGTTGGAACAAATCGTCATCATTAAAAGATTTAATGTACTCTATATTAATAGATTTTATTCTTTCAATATCCAATTTTGAGGGTGATTTACCAATATTCTCTAGGTTAAATAACTTGATACTCTCTTCCATATTGAAGATTTCTTTATCTTTGTATGACCATCCTAATCTTAACAAGTAATTTCTTATTGCATCTGGCAGGTAACCCTCTTTAATGTACTCATCTATGGTAGAAGACGCATCTCTTTTAGATAATTTTTTACCATCTTTACTGTGTATTAATGGAATATGTGCAAATTGCGGGATTTCCCATCCCATCGCTTCGTAAATTTGCTTTTGTTTAAAAGAGTTTATCATGTGATCATCACCACGAATAACATGAGAAATATTCATTTCGTGGTCATCTACAGTAGCTGATAGTTGGTAAGTAGGGGAGCAGTCTTTTCTTAAAATTATAAAATCCTCAATTGTGGAATTTGAGATATTTCTATCTCCTTGTACAAGATCTTTAATGACGGTATTTCCTGAAATTTTACTTTTAAATCTTATTACTGGGCTAACATTATCTGGAACGCGTAGATTTTCAGTTTCGCGCCACTTCCTATTATAAATATATGGAATACCTTTTTTTTTACAAATTTCCTTTTGCTTATTGATTTCTTCTTCTGAGCAGTAACATTTATACGCAAATCCTTTTTCTAACAATTTATTTGCTATTTTTACATGTAAATTAATATTATCTGATTGTTTAATAAATTTATTATTAAAGTCTAAGCCTAACCAATTTAGAGTATGAATAATTTGCTTCTCATATATTTCTTTTGATCTCAATTTGTCAGTATCCTCAATCCTAATTAAAAAGTCTCCCTTTTGGTTTTTTGCAAATAAATAATTAAATAATGCTGTTCGAGCACCACCGATATGTAAGTATCCGGTTGGAGATGGAGCAAATCTCGTAATAATTTTCATTATTAAGATTTATATTAATTTATTAAAAATTTCTATAAAGAGAGACTAAAATACCTTGAATTTTTACTCTCTCAGGATTGAATATTCTTGTTTCGTGAGCTTTATTAGCACTTTCCAAGGCAATACTATTAGTCTTTTTTCTGAATCTTTTTAATGTTGCTTCATGATCGTCGATTAAGGCAACAACAATTTCACCATTATTTGCTACATTTGTTTTTTTAATAATAACTGTATCTCCATTATTTATACCCGCATCTATCATACTATCTCCCTCTACTTTCAGTGCAAAAAAATCATCAGAACTTTTTGCAGGAGGATAAGCAATAGTCTCATCTGAATTCTCCAGTGCTTCTATTGGAACACCGGCAGCTATTTTTCCTACTACAGGAATTAATTTATTTTTATTATCATTCGTTGTTTTATCTAGTCCACCATTAATTATACTAGGAGTGAAATTGTTATAAAGATCTTGTATACCTGCATTTTCAGGTAATTTAATAACAGACAAGCATCTAGCTTTATGCGGCAAACGCTTTAGAAAACCTCTTTCCTCTAAAGCTGCAATCAGTCTATGTATTCCAGATTTTGATTTTAAATTAAGCGATTGTCTCATCTCATCATAAGACGGACATTCACCTCCGTTTTTCAACTTCTCGTTGATAAATAACAATAATGTTTTTTGTTTTTTAGTAAGCATAAGAACAAAACCTAAACAATAATGTTCTATTAAAGTTCTACACTTATTACAATATTTAAAAAATCAATAAAATCAATTACTTATTCAGATAATTCTTTAATTTTTTGTGAAATTGAATTTGATTTTATTAGTGATTCTCCAATTAAGAAATTGTTAATGTTAGTGTTTTCTTTAATTTTTTTCACATCATTAATATTTTCAATACCGCTTTCACAAATAACAATTCTATTTTTTAAATCAAATTTTTTATACAGACTTATAGTATTGTTAATATCAACAGAAAAATTTTCTAAATTTCTATTATTTATTCCAATAATAGAATTATCGAATTTTAAAGCAACCTTCATCTCATCTTCATTATGAACTTCCATAATCGTATTCAATCCTAATTCTTCAGCTAATTTATACATAGACTTAATTAGCTTTATATCTGTATTTTTTATTAAAATTAGGATGCAGTCTGCACCAATAGAAGATGCTTCATAAATTTGATATAAATCTACAAAAAAATCTTTACACAAGATGGGAATATCAGAAATACTTCTAACATCTTTAATATATTTTTTTTTTCCTAAAAAATATTTTTCCTCGGTGACAATTGATAAACAAGCCACATTACTTTGAATATATTCATTTGCAATTTTCATATGATCAAAGTCATCAACAAATATACCTTTTGATGGGCTGGCTTTCTTTATTTCTGCAATAATACATGTTTTATTATTTTTTTTATAATCGATAATTCTTTTTGTAAAATTAAAATTTTTTATAATTAAATTTTTTTTTAAAAAATTAATATCCATGTTTTTTTTTGAAATTTCTACTTCTTTTCGTTTATGTCGGCAAATTTCATCAAGTATATTAGTCATTTTTAATAATCTTTCCTAAATGATTAAAAGCTTTGCCTGTTTGTAAAAATTTTTCTATCTTTATATATGAATTTTTTAAGTCTTTTTCTTTAGAAGAAACTATTAATCCTGCAGCACAATTAAGTGCAATTATTTGGGAAAGGGTATTAGTTTTACCCTTTAATACCTCAATTATTTTTTCTTTATTATACTTGGCATCTGCTCCTACAATATCGCTAAATTTACCGTTAGTATTAACTATTTCTTCGGGGTTAATTTCAAAACGATTTATTTTTTCATTTTCAATTTCGTATACCTGTGTTTTATCGAATAATGAAATTTCATCCAAGCCATCTTTGCTGTGAAAAACCCATGCTTTTTTTAATTTTATTTTTTTTAAAACGTTTATATATTTCTCTAAAACATCACTTGAAAATACCCCTATAATCTGTCTATTTACTTGGCATGGATTTAATAATGGACCAAGTAAATTAAAAATAGTTCTTTGTTTAATTTTTTTTCTTGCATGTGCTACATATTTCATTGCTGGGTGGTAATTAGGCGCAAACATAAAAGCAAAGTTATTATTATTTAACGATTTTGTTATTTGATGTGGATTTAAATTAATATTAATTCCCATTTCCTCAAATAAGTTTGCAGATCCGCAATTTGAACTGATATTTTTATTACCGTGTTTAGCTATCTTAATCCCATAAGCAGATAAAATTAATGCTACAGCCGACGATATATTTATTGTATTTTTTCCATCACCACCAGTACCGCAAGTATCTAATAAATCTCCATCATAATTTACTGATCTAGATTTTTTTCTAAGTGAAATTACTCCACCAGAAATTTCTTCAATACTTTCTCCTTTAGAAGATAATTTAATTAATATCTCTTCAATAATATCATCACTAACTTGCCCTGATGTTAATTCGTCAAACATGAATTTACTCTCCTCAAAACTTAGAGAAATACTTTTGTCCAGTTTTTTTAAAATATCGTCTAAATTCATATGTTTACAAAATTTTTAATAATTTTTTTTCCATTTGTAGTTTTAATACTTTCTGGGTGAAATTGAATACCATATATTTTATAGTATTTATGCTTAATACCCATGATTATTCCATCATCTGTTTTTGCAGTAATTTCAAAACACTTAGGTAAACTTTTTTTTTCTATAATTAGACTGTGGTATCTAGTGCCATATATTCTGCTTGGCATATTTTTGAAAAGATCTTTTTTATTATGAATAATTTTGCTCATTTTACCGTGCATAATTTTTTTTGCGGTAATGATTTTACCACCTAAGGACTGTCCAATAATTTGATGCCCTAAACAAATACCAAGTATTGTTTTGGATTTATAGTAACGATTTACTAGCTCTAGACATTTGCCAGATTCGTCAGGGTTTCCTGGACCTGGTGAAATAATTATTTTATTAAATTTTTTAATATCGTTAAGGTTAAATTTATCGTTTCTTACAATCCTCACATTTTGTTTTAAAGAATACAAATATTCACTAATATTATGTGTAAAGCTATCATAATTATCGATTAATAATAATTTCACTTTGCAGCCTCAATTATTGCTTTAGCTTTATTCACAGTTTCTTGATACTCTTTTTCTGGATTACTATCCGCAACAATACCGGCACCAGCTTGAATATAAAGTTTATCATTTTTTATTAATGCGGTTCTTAAAGCAATACAAGTATCCATGCTGTTATTTGGGGAAAAATATCCTATAGCTCCCGCATATAACTTTCTTTTATTTATCTCTAATTTATCTATAATTTCCATAGCTCGAATTTTAGGTGCACCAGATACAGTACCTGCAGGGAAACCAGCAAACATTGCATCAATTAATGATAAGTTTGTATTATATTTTCCTTCAACATTAGAAACAATATGCATTACGTGTGAATATTTTTCAATTTTAAATTGCTCAGTAACTTTTACTGAACCACCAATTGATCCTTTACTTGTATCATTCCGCCCTAAGTCTAATAACATTAAATGTTCGGAAAGTTCTTTTTTGTCAGCAAGCAACTCTTTTTGTAATTTAGAATCCTCTATTTTATTTTTTCCTCTTTTCCTTGTTCCAGCTATTGGTCTTATAGTTATTTTTTTATTTCTCACTCTTACTAAAATTTCTGGACTACTACCAATAATTTGAAAATTATTAAAATTAATAAAATATAAAAAAGGAGAAGGATTAGTTATTCTTAATTTTTTGTAAATTTCTAATGGCGATTTTGAAATTTTAAATGAAAACCTTTGACTTAATACAACTTGAAAAATATCACCTTTTGCTATGTGTTTTTTAGCTATTAATACATTTTTTTTAAATTTCTTTTTGCTAGTATTACTTTTTATAACTAATTTATTTTTATTTATTTTTTTATATTCCTTATAATTATTATTTATACTAACTATATTGGATAAAATTTTTTTATAATCACAATTTTTATTTTTATTAAAATTTATAAATATGTAAAAAAATTTATTTTTTAAATTATCAAAAATAACAATTCTACAAGGCCTTATTAATTTGATATCAGGTATTTTTAAATCATCATTACAATTATCGGGTATTTTTTCAATATATCTAATAGAGTCATAACCAAAATAACCATTTAACATCATTGACATTGGTGGCATGTGCTTAGGCAAAGTAAATTTAAAAAATTTGAGTTGGTTTCTTATATATAAAATTGGATTTTTTATTTTGATTTTTTTTTTGTTTTTAAAAAATTTCCCATTATATATTTCGTAAATCAAATCTGGATCGTATCCGAATATTGTGTATCTTCCTCTTATCTTTCCTTTTTCAACAGATTCATAAATAAATGAATTTTTTTTCACAAGTATCTTATCAATATATGAGAGTAATGTTTTGCTATTAGTAAATTTTTTTTCGCAATAATATAAAGTAAATTTTTTATTATTAATTTTTTTTATTTTTAACATTTATTTAAAGGTATTTTTATTTATTCTATCGTAAATTTCCCTATTAATATTAATTTTATATTTTTTATTAAATATTAAATCGAACTCATTGAGTATCAGATTTTTAAATCTCATCTTTACCTCTGTCTCAATCGTTTTCTCGTACTCTTTTGCTTTATCTTCCAATATTCTGCTAGATAAATATTTAATTATATAAAAATTTTCATCTTGCTCCACAAAGTAATATTTTTTTTCTTTATCTATTATATTAAATTGTATATTTTTTTTAAATAATTCACTTTTCTTTAACTTAGATAATGAAGTCTTTTCAATCTTAATATTATTCTGAGACGCGTAAATGTCAAAATAGTTATTATCATCATTTATTTTATTTAATATTACATTGGATATTTCTCTTTTTTTTTCTACTAAAATTTTTTTCTTTATATCTTTAATAATTTTTTCATTTAATGTAATTTTTTCGTTTTGATAAACCTGGCCAAGTTCTACGATATAAAAATCATTGTTTTTTTCATACAGTTGTATTTTAATATCATTGTTTAATACAAATAATGTTTCAACTAAAAAAGCGTTTCTTGATTTATTGTAGTCACTATTAATTCCTTTACGATTAATTTTTTCAATTTTTTCTATAGTAAGATTATATTTTTTTGACAATCTATCTATCGATATATTATCTAAAATATCATTCTCAATATTAGATATTATTTCGAAAAAACTAGTATCATCATTTTTTTCAATATTTAGATTTTTTTTGTTTAATTTGATTTTTAATCCATCTCTTAGTTCCCCAAGTGAAAATTCTAATTTATTTTTTTCAAAATAAGTTTCAATTTCTTTATTTGAAATATTGAAATCATTTTTTATTTGAAAAAAATTAATTGAAACCTCTTTAAAAATATCTTCTTTTATAGTTTTTTTGTGATAATCAGAAAGATTAAAACCCGAGGTACTTGAGTCAATAATAATTTTTTTAAGTAAATTTTTCTTAAATTTATTCTCAAATTCAGAGTGAGATATTTGATTTTTTAGTAAAAATTTTTCGTATTCTGTTCTTGAAAACTTACCTTTCAATTTAAACTTCGCATCTTTTTTTATAAAATTTGATAAAGTCTTATCATTAATATAAATATTTTCTTCTTCTGCTATTATGTCGATAATTTTTTCAGATATTAAAATATTTAAGGTAATATAAGAAATTTCTTCTTCAGTTTTGCCTCTTAATAAAAAGGAACTTATGAAATTCTTGTTTTTATTTAATTTATTTAAATATTCTTTTGTATAGATGGGTTCCCCATTAACTTCTGCGATAACGTTTTTTTTTGTTGATGTAAAAAAATCACCAATTCCCCACAAAGCAAACGCTATAATTATTATTATTAGTAGCAATTTTGTTAGTAAATTCTTACCAAAATTTGTATTTATTATTTTCATAAAATGATAAATGTAGTTTATTAATTTAAATATTAAGAAATGTCTTTAAAAAATATATATTTCGTAGCTAATTGGAAAATGCACGGTTCAATAAATTCGTCACATTTAGTTAAAAAAATACGTAACTTCAGCAATAAAAATGCAAAATCAGGTAAATCTAAAATTATTTTATGTGTACCATACTTATTTATTTCATTATTTAAGAATATTTTAAAAAATTCTAGTATTAAATTGGGTGCACAAAATGTTTCAAATGTATCTGAAGACTACGGCGCTTATACTGGCTCAATTAGTCCGAGAATGCTTAAAGACACTGGTATAAAGTACATAATTTTAGGTCACTCTGAGTTGCGAGAGAAAGGAGAAAATAATAATTCTATTAAAGAAAAAATTAGTAATTCGGTGAAAAGTAATTTAAATATTATTCTATGTGTTGGTGAAAGTTACTCAACTTATAAAACAAAAAAATCAATTCAATTTATTAAATCTCAACTCCAGGTATTAACAAAAAAAACAATTAAGAATACTATTATTGCCTACGAGCCAATTTGGTCAATTGGTACTGGCAAAATTCCTTCAGAAGAATACTTAAATAAAACATTTGATTATTTGACTCAGTATTGTAAAAAAAAATATTCGTTAAAGCCGAAAATCTTATACGGCGGATCAGTTAACGAAAATAATATTAAAATTTTAAAAAATATTTATAATTGCAGTGGTTTTTTAATTGGCGGCGCCTCATTAAAATATAAAAGCTTTACAAATTTAATAAAAAACTATTATAAGTAAAACATGGAGAATATTATATTAATTATTCACGTGATATTAGCCTTGCTATTGATTGTATCAGTTTTGTTACAAAGATCAGACGGCGGTGCACTTGGTATAGGATCAGGAGCTGATACCTTAATGTCTTCTAGGACAGCAGGGAATTTTTTAACAAAATTTACTACATTAATAGCTATTTTATTTATTATAACCAGTATAAGCCTTACAATAATTAATAAAAAAGAGGAAAACCCATCTTCAGTCTTGGACGAAATTGAAAAACAAGAAAATAAAGATAAGAATTTGCCTAAAATTCCTAAATCAAATTAAAATTTACTTTGTTATTTAAGATAAATTATCTTATAACATACTTCCATGGCGCGTTTTATATTCGTAACTGGCGGCGTGGTTTCATCCATTGGCAAAGGATTATCTTCTGCATCTTTAGCTAGTTTATTAATCTCACAAGGTTACAAAGTTAGAGTAAGAAAATTGGATCCTTATTTAAATATTGATCCTGGAACAATGAGTCCTTTCCAACATGGAGAAGTTTTTGTAACCGATGATGGCGCAGAGACAGACCTTGATTTAGGTCATTATGAAAGATTTACAAACACTTCATCTCGACAATCTGACAACATAACGACTGGAAAAATTTATTCAGATATACTCAAAAGAGAACGAGAGGGAGGTTACTTGGGTAAAACTGTACAAGTAATACCGCATGTTACAGACAGAATTAAACAATTTATAAAACATGATACAAAAAAAGAAGATTTTGTAATTTGTGAAATCGGGGGAACAGTTGGTGATATTGAAAGTTTACCATTTTTGGAGGCTATAAGACAATTTTCTAATGATATAGAAAAAAAAAATACTTTATTTATACATCTTACCTTGGTTCCGTACATTAAGTCCTCAAGTGAAATAAAAACAAAGCCAACGCAGCATTCAGTTAAAGAATTAAGAAGCATAGGAATCCAACCAGATATTATAATATGCAGATGCGAACATAGTATTCCAGTAAATCAAAGACAAAAAATTGCTTTATTCTGCAATGTAGATATTAAAAATGTAATTGAAACTATTGATGTAAAAACAATTTATGAAGCACCATTAAGTTTTCATAAACAAAAATTAGATAAGCAGGTTTTAAATTATTTTAAATTGAAGCCAAAGAAACAGATTAATCTCAAACCTTGGAAACATATCACAGCGTCAATTTTAAATAAAAAACGTAATATTAATATCGGACTAGTTGGTAAATATGTTGATTACAAAGACGCTTATAAATCTGTAGATGAGGCTCTAATTCATGGGGGATTAGAAAATGATATAAATGTAAATATTATTAGGATAGAATCTCAAAAATTAAACAAAAAAAATATTAAAAATTATCTAAAAAACATCAATGGAATTCTTATTCCAGGAGGATTTGGTTTAAGAGGCACTGAAGGCAAGATATTGGCTATAAAATACGCAAGATTAAAAAAAATACCTTTTTTGGGCATATGTTTTGGCATGCAGTTAGCCATGGTTGAATTTGCAAGAAATGTCTTAAAGTTGAAAAAAGCTGGTTCTACTGAACTAAATAAAAATTGCACACCTGTTATTGGTTTGATTAATGAATGGATTAAAAAAGGTAAAATTATTAAGGGAACAGACGTCAATTTAGGAGGTACTATGAGATTAGGTCTTTACAATGCCAACTTAAAGACAAATTCAAAGATTAAATCAATATATAAAAAAACCAAGATTAGTGAAAGACATAGACATAGATATGAGGTCAATATGAATTTTAAAGATAAATTTCAAAAAAAGGGCATGATATTTTCTGCTTTATCGCCAGACAAAACTTTAACCGAAGGAGTTGAATTAATTGATCATCCCTGGTTCATAGGAGTTCAATTCCACCCCGAATTTAAATCTAGACCAATGTCAGTTCATCCTTTATTTAATTCATTTATAAATGCATCAAAAATAAATAACAATGAAAAATAATAAAATAAATTGTAATGATATAATATTTTCTAATGACGTAGATTTTTGTCTTATATCTGGTCCATGTCAGATTGAATCCGAAAATCATGCCTTAGATATTGCAGGAAAATTAAAAGAGATAGCAATTAAAAATAACGTAAAATTTGTCTTTAAAAGTTCTTTTGATAAAGCTAATCGAACAAGTATAAATTCTAAACGTGGGTTAGGATTAGAAAAATCATTAAAGATTTTTGAGAAAATTAAAAAAGAATTTAATTTAAATATTCTTACCGATGTTCACACTAGCGAACAATGCTCTATAGTTGCAAAATACGTAGATATAATACAAATCCCTGCTTTTCTATGTAGACAAACTGATTTATTAGTGTCGGCTGCAAAAACGAATAAAGTAATAAATATAAAAAAAGGTCAGTTCTTGGCCCCCTGGGACATCACTAATGTAATAAATAAAGTAACAGAATCTGGAAATAAAAATATTCTTTTAACAGAGAGAGGTACATCATTTGGATATAACTCGTTAGTCGCGGATATGAGATCGTTACCTATTATGAAAAAAACTGGTTTTCCAGTGATTTTTGATGCTACTCATTCGGTACAATTACCTGGAGGGAAGGGAGGGATTAGTGATGGACAACGCGAATTTATAAATCCACTTTCGAAAGCAGCCATATCTATAGGTATTGCGGGAATCTTTATAGAAACTCATGAGGATCCAGACAATGCTCCTTCAGACGGACCAAACATGCTTCATTTAAAAAATTTAGAAAAATTAATCGTTCAATTATCTAAAATCGATAGTCTTATAAAATCAGGAGAATGACGAAAATTAAAAATATTATAGGTAGACAAGTTTTTGATAGCAGAGGTTTTCCAACTGTAGAAGCTGAAGTAGTTTTGGAAAATGGAATAAGATCTAAAGCAATTGTACCATCTGGCGCCTCAACTGGTTCATATGAGGCTGTTGAATTAAGAGATATTGATAATAAATATTTAAAAAAGGGAGTCTCAAGTGCAGTTAAAAATATTAATACTGAATTACAAAGATTAATTGGTTCAAATGTGAATGATCAAAATAAAATAGACAATCAGATGATTGATATTGATGGAACAAAAAATAAATCTAATATAGGGGCTAACTCAATATTAGCTGTTTCAATTGCAAGCTGTAAAGCAGGAGCATTAAATAATAAATTAAATTTGTTTGAGCATATTGACAAAAAAAATAACGATTATTGTTTACCATATCCAATGTTAAATATAATTAATGGAGGAGCTCATGCTAACAACACACTTAAAATACAAGAATTTATGATACGTCCAGACGGAGCGAAAAATTTTACTGAATGCTTGCAAATCTCTTTTTTAATAATTCAAAGATTAAAAGAATTATTAATTAAAAAAAATTTAAGTAGTAGTGTAGGTGATGAAGGAGGTTTTGCACCTTCGCTTGATACCGATGATAGCGCCATTGAACTAATTTTATCTGCTATACACAATGCAGGTTTTAAAGCAGGAGAAGATGTCATTATATGTTTAGATGTTGCTTCAAATGAATTATATGAAAAAAATAAATATAAAATATTAGATGATAAATTATTATCAAGTGATGAAATGATAGATTTTTATTACAACATAACAAAAAAATATCCTATTTTATCAATCGAGGATCCAATTTTTGAGGACGATTGGGATACGTGGTCTAAATTGAATAAAAAATTAGGTAGTAAAATACAGATTGTTGGAGACGATCTGTTTGTTACAAACATAAACAGATTAAAAAAAGGTGTTGAAAAAAAATCAGCAAATGCAATTCTAATAAAACTTAACCAAATTGGAACTCTGACAGAAACGTTAGAAACAATTAACTATGCAAAGAAAAATAATTTTAAAACTATAATATCCCATAGATCTGGAGATACCGAAGATACTTTTATTGCCGATTTATGTGTTGCAACAAACTCAAGTCAAATAAAGACAGGATCTTTAGCAAGATCTGAAAGAGTATCAAAATATAATCGATTAATTAGAATAGAAGAAATACTAAATAATAAAAAAATGGGTAGACTATGAAGCGTTTTAAAATTTTTAATCTAAATAAAATATTAATTATTAATCTAATTTTGACTATTTATTTTCTAATAAACGCATTAACTGGTGATAAAGGTTACTTTTCAATGAAAAAAAAAGACAAAATGTTACATGATTTAACTGTTAGTGAAGGTGTATTATTAGATAATTTAGAATCTGTAAGTTTAAGAAATGATATGTTAACTGAAGATTTAAATTTAGATTATTTAGATGAAAAATACAGAGAAATTTTTGTCTTAGGAAAAAAAAATGAGGTTTTATATATAATAAATGACAAACAAAATTAGACATCCCGAAAAAGTTAATAAACCATCTAATCCATTAAAGAAGAAACCAAAATGGATAAAATCAAAAATTCAAAATAGTAAAAAGTTCTTTGCTACAAAAACTATTGTTAATACAAATAATTTGGTAACAGTTTGTCAGGAAGCAAATTGCCCTAATATTACAGAATGCTGGGGAAAAGGTCATGCAACTTTTATGGTAATGGGGGACACATGTACAAGAGCTTGTGCTTTTTGTGATGTCAAAACTGGAAAACCAGGCCCTTTAGACATCTCTGAGCCATTAAAAATTGCTGATGCAGTACAACAGCTAAATCTTACACATGTTGTTATAACATCAGTAGATAGAGATGATTTGGCAGATGGTGGTGCTAACCATTTTTATAATGTGATTACACTGACCAGAGAAAAAAATCCAGAAACTACAATCGAAGTTTTAACACCTGATTTTTTAAGAAAAGGCGACGCATATAAAATTGTATTAAAAGCAAAACCGGATGTTTTTAATCACAACATTGAAACTGTACCTAGCTTGTACTTAAAAGTAAGACCAGGTGCGAGATATTTTACATCGGTTGAATTATTAAAAAATGTGAAGAAATTAGATAAGAGCATTTTTACTAAGTCTGGTTTAATGGTTGGAATGGGTGAGAGTAAAGAGGAGATTATGCAAGTTATGGACGATTTAAGATCGGCTGATGTTGATTTTCTAACCATTGGGCAGTATTTGCAGCCATCTGAAAAACATTTTCCATTACAGCGATATTATGAGCCCGCTGAATTTGAGGAACTAAAATCTATTGCAACTTCAAAGGGTTTTTTATTAGTTTCTTCTTCGCCTCTAACAAGATCCTCTTATCATGCTGATGAAGATTTCAAAAGTTTAAGAGCGGCTAGAGATAAAAAAAATAAATGTCATCAGCCTCAGTTATAAAATTAATTAATTGCTCCAAAAATAATCTTATTGAAATGGTATTAGATATTGAGAAATACCCAAGCTTTGTTCCTTGGTGCATCAGCAGCAAAGTATATGAAAGAAAAAATTTAGAGGATAGGTTAGAAATCAAAGCTGACATGACGGTTGGAAAAAAAATTTTAAATCAAACTTATTTAAGCAACGTAATATATTTTAAAAAAAAAAACTATATTTTGGTAACGAGTATTAAAGGACCATTAAAGTATTTAAAAAATGAATGGTTTTTTGAAGAAAGAGGTCGCCAAAAAACTCAAGTTGAGTTTAGAATTGATTTTGAGCTTAACAATAAGTTGTTAAATTCAATAATGGAAAAATCTTTTAATTTAGGATTAATAAAAATCGCTAATTCTTTTGAAAAAAGGGCAAATAGCTTATTTGATAAGGTTTAATATTATTTTTGAAATCTTTTTTACAGTACATTTCTGAATATATTTTCTACCTCTATTTTTAAATTTAAATTTAAAAATTTTATAATTATTATTAAATTTTATTCCTACAAAAACAGTACCAATTGGTTTTTTTATTGTTCCACCTTTGGGACCAGCAATTCCTGTAACTGAAATTGAAATTTTTGTTTTAGATAATTTATTAATACCTATTAACATATATTTGCAGCATTGTTCACTCACTGCTCCATACTTACTAATAATAGACTTTGGAACTTTTAAAATATCTGCTTTAGCTTTATTAGAATAGCTTATAATGCCTAGCTTGAATATTTTCGAAGAACCAGGTTTTGAAGTAAGTAAAGCCGCAACTAAACCACCAGTGCAAGACTCAGCAACTGAGATAGATATTTTTTTTTTAATTAAATATTTTATTAAATTCATGAAAAATTAAACTTTATTAATATAATTATAATTAATGAAAGAACAGTATAAATTCCAGCTATAACATCATCTAATATTACGCCAACTGCATTTTGTAAATTTTTGTCAATATAGTTTATAGGGAAAGGTTTAAAGATATCATACATACGAAACAATATAAAAATTATAAAATAAAAAATTAAAGCATCACTAGTTAATTTTTCATATCCATGA
>MDTB01073795.1_pt1 | contig 105949 bp, 91 predicted proteins | sample 811161 | NCBI WGS metagenome assembly MDTB01 (sample SAMN05326650, study PRJNA326480) | marine metagenome | isolation source: seawater | place: Mediterranean Sea | collected 2009
GCAGAAATTCCAAGGCAATTACCTGATCGGACGGTTTGCGCCAAGTAAAGTGCTATTGGACTTAAAACTATACCAAGTAATGCAATTATCGAAGAAGCGATTCCAACTGTGGTGTATATGCCGGCAGATGGTATAGATTTTCCAATGCCTGAAGCATTTTGTATAACGCCGGGAATCTTATCCCATAAAACTCCTTCCGCCACAACAATTGGAACGTAAGGAAATCCAGGGCCGTCTGAAACTAACTCTACCACTAAAGTTATAGCAGGTATAAGGACGGCGAGCAGAATTGATTGCATGGACACACTAAAGATGACACCACGCCATCCGCCTACAATTGCTGTGACTGCAAGTGCAAAAGAAAATAGCCAAATATTTGCCGAGCGCGGCACAATTCCAAATGACGCCTTTTCCATAAGCTCAGCAGTTGATGAGAGAATGTTTGCCGAAAACGGCAAGGCAAAAAGTAAGGTAAGTACCAACATTATTACCCGTAATGCTTCGCTCTTGTAATACACTCCCAGAGCGTCTGTTGGAGTAATTGTTCCAAATATTCGACTAATCAACCAAAAACGATTCCAAACTAGCATTGCCGTAATAGCTGCCAAAACTATGCCTACTGAAACGTGGTTTGCTTGAAGTCCAAATTGTCCAATTAACATTAGTTGTCGCTCTAAGCCCAAGCCCACTGCGACAAGTCCCGGTAAACAAAACAATAATATCCAACTCGGGAGAGCTGAGTTAGCATCAAGAAAATCCGCTGCTGATTTTGTTGACCGAGCAACTCTAGATGAAATATAAAGGCCATAGATTAGTATCAAAGCTAACAAACAATAAATAAGTGTTGTCAACGTCGACCTCCTCTATGAACTAACCGAGAAGCTATTCGCGCATTGTTATTTCGAATAACATCAAATTTTTCCAAGCTCTTCCTGGGTCCATACATAATGAGAAGATAAATAATGATCGCCCCAATCAGGGAAGAGAAGCCTACTGCCATAGGTAGGATTAACAGGTAAACATTTTCATTATTAGATATAAAACCAGCGGCCGCAAAAACTATAACAACAAATGTAAAACATACAGCAGCCAATGCTGTTTCACCCTTAGTGAACTCGGTTTCCAGAACGGCATTAACTATTAAATGGCAAACAAAGCCAATCAAGATTATGGCAAAAGCTGCTGCGATCCAAGTTAGATTATAAAATTTTATGCCAATTTGTAACGCAATTGCTGCCACAAAAATGAGAGGAGACCAAATAGCAACTACCAGCGCGTGTCGATTAAGCTTTTCGTCCTCTTTGGTATTTCTCATTTTAAATACCTATACCTAGATTATTTTACATCTTTACTTGACTTATCAGCCGATGGGAAATTACGAAATTGCATTCCACCAGCAGCACCCAGATTTTTGAGTGGTAAGCCAAGTTCCTCCATTAATCCATCTACGAATGCGACCTGTGTCCTGTATTTCATAGCAGAATTAACGACTTGATCTGGAACACTACCACCCCCCCCTGAAGAGCTTGCATTTGGCTCGCCTTGCCCTCCAGTTTCAGATGGACTATTCAAACCTGGAAGACCATCAACGTGCATAATCTTGATGGATTCGATATTTTCCATTGGTTTAACTTGCTCACGGATAATTTCAGGCAAGCGTTTTACCACACCTTCTAGAATCGCACTACGGCGGCTTTCATCACTTCTTGCATTTTCCGCCTCATTTAGTTTTTGATTTCCAACAGAATCAACAGAATAACGGAATTCAGCAGCTTTTGAGTCAGCAATCTGAGCTTCAGCGCGTTGCTCACTAGCGATTTTTTCAGCCTCAGCATGTTTAACCATTCGGATAGACTCGCGTTCGGCACGAGACTGCGCCTCAATATTTTCTATTGTCTTGGCACGGTTGGCTTGCTCTTCGGCCCTAGCTGTATTTACCTTTTCCTCAGTAGCGGCGAGTACCTCTAAGGCTTCCGCTTGCTTGGTGCGTACTACGGCCTCGTCTATAGCTTTGTTTACTACAGTTATCAGACGTTGTTTATCAGTAACTTCTATTTCCATTCGCTGTTCTATTTCAAAACGCTCAATATAACGAACTGCAGAGACTCGTAATTCTTCAATCTCGCGGTTGGCTACTAAACGAGCATCTTCAGTCTCTCTAAAACTAGCTGTTTCGGCGATTTTAATTTTATGCTGACGCTCTATATCGCGGGCCTGGACTTCCTCTTCAACGGCAAGCCTTTGTTTTTCTACTACCAGCTTTTTTGAAAGTGCTGCCTTTTCAGACTCACTTTTTGCAACTTCGTGTGAGACCCTTATTTCGCTGTCACTCTTTACGCCCGCCAGTTCAATTGATTTATCTGCTGTAATTCGCGAGTTTTCCACCTGCTGCCGTTTTTCAAGGCGCACGGTCTCAATTTCACCATCTGACTGTATCTCAAAATTTGTTACGCGGAGGCGAGCTTCTATTTCAGCTTCCTTAATTTCCTTTTCTCTTAATACCCTTTCTGCTTCAATTTGCTGTCGAGTGTGCAAGCGCTCTTTTTCAAGAGTTGTATTAGACGCAATATCTGTTAGTGTTGTGTCGCGTTGGCGCTCAATCTCGAGAGATTTAACTTCACTTTCACTATTAATTTTTTCCCGATCGATGGAACGCTCCCGCGTTATTTCAACGATTGCAGCTTCTTCTGCAGCTTTTGATCTAGCCCTAGAAATTTCGATCTGTGAATTAGACTGTTCAGCTTCTATTTCAGCAGCCTGTTTAAACTTTTTATTTTCAATGTCTCTGGCCTGATCAATACGTACAAACTCTAGATCACGGTCTATTTCTATCACGCGATTTTCTGCTTCAAAATCACGGTGTTTTATCTTTACGCGCGTCTCATTTTCAATTTCATTGCGCAACTTTCGGTTTTCTTCTGTTTCGCGTACAATTAATGTCAAACCCTCAGCATCAAAATGATTATCAGGGTTGAAAAAACTTAAGTCTGCTTGATTTAAGGAAGTTAAAGAAGCAGCTTCTAATTCCAGACCGTTAGTTGATAGTACATTTTTAACCAGTTCAGAAACTCTTTGGATAAAATCCCCTCGATCTGCATGTATATCCTCCATTGTAAGCGTTGCTGTAACTGCGGAAAGTGCATCAATAAGCCGGCCCTGAATTACCTCTTTCAAAGCCATAGGATCCTGAGTTCGCGCGCCCAGTGTCCTAGCGGCTATCGAAACTCCTTCTTCTGAAGGGGCTACCCTAACAAAAAACTCTGTAATAATATCAATACGCATTTTGTTTCTAGTTATCAGTGATTGCTCACCTTGCTGGCGTATTTCAATTGGAATGGCGTTCATATTTACAACTGTAATATCGTGAACTATTGGTATCACTAATGCTCCGCCACCCATCACTATCTTTTCGCCTCCCGAGCCCGTTCTCACAAAACTTTGATCTTTTGAAGAATGGCGATAGAGCCAGTGCATTAAATAAACAATCACCGCTATTAGGATTGTTACCAAAATGACGATGGCGATTATGTCTGTACCAGTCATGTGGAATTTCCTCCTTTGGGGCCTTTTCTAAGGCCGTTAGTATCTATCTTGACCAGCAACAGCGACGACAATAAGAGCTGGAATAATGAGGTTCACTATATCAAAAACACTGTAAAGCACCACTACGCCACCAGACTGCCCAGCGCCAATTACCTTGTCAACGAAGTGTAAAATTGGATATACTGCCCAACCTACGGTCATCAGCAAACGCATCCAGAAGAAACCTATTTGCACCGGTCTTTCCGCTTTTCTGATGACCTGGGATATTGCGCCGAAGTACATTTCACCAAGAATATACAACCAGAACGCGATAGAGATAAGAGCGCCTAATGTTGGATTAAAAAAAGTTGCATCTCCGAGCCAACGTCCAAAAACCATTAAGACCGAAGCAGCAACGATACGCCAAAAAACTCCGATAGGTATTTTCCCTTGAGTATTCGCGAAAAAGTAAACTGCAGCTACCTGTAGAGGGTGAACGCTGTACCACGCAGAATAACGTGCTCCAGCGCTAGCAGCCCCACTGCTGTACCAAAGACCTGCAGCGCCTGCGTAATAAACGGCTGTTATCAGACATGCTGTTCCAACTAATGCTTCTGGAATACGCCAGCTTTCGCTCGACCAACTTAATCCCAAAAAGGATATAATTGCCGCTGCAAAGCTCAGCATGGCCAATGATGTCAAAGTAAATGCTACCATTTCAGCCGATGTGTAAAATGCTGTAAACATAATTCCCCCTCAGACTGTAGCCCGGATATGTGGTGAGCGGCCGTATAGCGCGACCATTGGTAAAATCAGTAGACCAAAAATGAACTGTTGCCATTCATATTGAAGACCGATTCCAAGTAGAAAAGAAGTAAGCACCTGCAAGACCAGTACACCAATTACTGTGAAGCCATAACCGCCATTCCCCCCAAGAAGAGATGTGCCGCCAATCACAACTGCGGCAAGTGTAGTGAATAAATACGGATCTCCGACACCAATGAAAGCCCCACCAGACCATCCAAGAAGAAGGGAACCAGTCAATGCTGCGAAAATACCAGATATTACATAGCTGCCTACCCAGTATTTAAATTCGCTTACGCCAATCAGTTTTGCAGAGTTCCGGTTTCCACCGAGCGCGTAAAGATTTCTTCCCCAAATAGTTCCTCTTAGGGCACCTATTGTAACTATCGAAACCAAAATCCAAATTACTATGGTTGGAGGAAAAGACATGCCTAAAAACTTGCCGTTCATCGCAGCTAAGTTTTGTAGCCACTTAGGCACATTGCCAAAAACATTTCCAGCATATTCTGAACCGATTGAGGTCATGATTTGTGTGAAACCTGCTATAGAAAATCCGGTGCCTAGAGTTACTATTAGTGCCTGACCTTGAAGCCGAAAACTGATAATTCCATTTAAAAGTCCGACAACCCCACCAAGCACAAGAATAAAACCCAGGGCTACATATGAAGGTACTCCCGCCGAGATAAGAAATAATAACGCTATATTAGAAGAGCCAATTACGAAAGGGATGGACAGGTCTAAACCTCCCATAAGTGCAACTAAAGTCTGACCGACACTGGCAAGACCAAGAAATGCGGCAAAAAGCAGGATAGCTTTTATGTTCGGGCCCGACAAAAAACCTTCTATAGAGAAAGCAGAGATCACTATTAATGCAGCTAAAACAATCAATCCTATGAAAGCGCTTCTTCCACTGGCGAAATACGCTGATGTTTTAAAAGCTAGAACCAAAATCAATTCTAAAACTAGAAACCCCAATAGATTTTTAATTGAACGAAATTCGGGTATTGATGCAGTAAGCAACAAGTATAAGATTAAAAGAGCCAGGCCTGCCAAAATGAGAATGCGGTTTTCGATCCATAAATTATTAGTCCGTTGGCGTGCTTCTTCGCGTTCATCTTCGGTTTCAGATCGCGCAGCCTCAATACGAGTCTCAAAAATATTTGCCGTATAGTTTAATAGCAAAAATAAACTTCCAGCTGTTAATATCGTGTAAAGTATGACTTGTTGGGTAGGTAACGATTGCTGCGAAAACCCCAGCCCTAATCCTATCGCGGATACGACCAAAGAAATTATTATGTTCATCCAAATTACAAAGCGAGCTTTGGGCATTGTAATTGAAGCGGAAAAAAGTGATTTTCTTTCCTCGCTCATGGCAAATTCCCCAAAAGGCTAGCTATAAATGCTGCGAAAATAAGCACCGCGACAAATAAATATGGGAAGACAGCCATTTTTTTGGCCCTACTTTCAGCGCTTGCAAGTCTGGCAACCAATACAAAGCAAACGGCACTTGCACCAGACAACAAAGCAAATGTCTGGACCGGTGTACTAAGCCAGCTAGTATCTCCTAACCTAACAGGCACGTAAAGAAAATACTTAGCGGTTAAAGGTTCGAAATAAATTTGTGTCATCCCCTTATAATTAGCGGACGTCGCCACCTGCAACATGATCCCTAAAACTATCATGGCTAAAAGTAAAAAGGTTGCCCAGGGAGATATAAATCTCAGGTAGCGACCCACAACCGGAACGAACAACGTTAAAATTAACGAGAGCACGAGAATAAGGCCATAAACCATCTGTGTCATAAAGGCCTGAATTGCGCCAAAGTTAAACGTGGCCAACACATATCCAATTAGCCATAAGCTCAGCGCACCGAGCAGAGCTCCTGTCACGCCACCACGTCCCCCACTCAGCGCCACTCCACCTAGTACCAGCGCGGTAACCGCAGTTAAGGTTAAATTTTGGCCTTGGGTTGGATCTCCGGACGATATAAGAGCGGTGTAGCAAATCGCCCCAAGACCAACATATATGCCAGAAATTAAATGAGCACCGATGCGGACGAAATCTATTCTAACACCACTCGTCCAAGCTGCACGTTCGTCATAACCCATCAATTTGAGGTTTGCGTAGAAAGAAGAGGTAGTAAAAAGATACCAAAATAGCGTTGCTAAAACCAATATTGCTAGTATTGGAGTAAATATTTCAACGCCTTCCCCCCATGTATGCATAAACTCGGGCGCGATGCCCCCTGGCCTCGGCATTATAACGAGGTTTATACCGGTAAGAGCCAAAAACCCCGATAACGCTACGATTATTGGTTGAACACGAACGAAGATAACAGTAAGCGCAAAAAAAAGCTGATAAATCATTCCTAAACCGAGCGCCACTATAAATGTCGCAATCGGGCTCTCCAATATGCCGGCCGTACTGAGTTTAACCACCACGACGTTAATGAAAGCGAGCAGAGGTCCAACAGCTAAGTCTATTGTACCTCGACCTGCAACTGCCAAGATCATTAGAGCGTATGTTGCAAGGATTAAGGGTGCTGCCACTATTATTGCGCTACCTATTCCAGGTGCAGATACCAAGTTAGGACCACGGATAACGGCAGTTCCTAAAAGCGCTGCTGTTAAGACTATTGGCACTAACAAGTAAGAATTTGAATCTGACGCTGATGAGCTCATAATTTTTCTATGTCTCAAGATTAAATTTTAGCAATAACTTGTACATCAGATATGCTTACTAAAGCTTCACAACACGTCGGCCCGAAGGTTGAGCATCGTTGTTACCATAAGAAGATTTGCTATTTTCTGTTGATGACCAGTCACGAGTATTACCGCCCCGGCGCTCTGGATCATTCTGTAGAATCTTCTTAAGCACTGGGGTTATCACTCCCTTAAAAACGTCTGGATCTTCAGAGGTTGGAAAATGCCCTCCTCCAAAAATAGTACATTCGCTATTCTTTACCTTTTCAGCCGTTCTCTGTGTCATTTCCGGAGTACAAGCAAAATCATACTCACCAGTGAGAAAATAAATAGGAAGCTTTCCTGAGATTTTATGCACTTTTTCTCTATAATCGCTGTCCACAGAGTAGTAATATAAATCACCTTTAAATATACCGGGACCTCCTTGTGCATAATACCACCAAGTTTCCCAGCGGTAATGATCGGGACTATTAGGACTCATGAGACCAAATACTGAAGTTGCTACTGCTTCACTGCCGTGTATGTGTGGGTGGTGCAGTGGGTCAATATGCCAACCGGGAGAATAATCACAGGCCTCCATAGCTATTAACGCTGAAAATTCGTTCTCGTATCTTAGGGCCAGTTCCAAACAAATGTTTCCGCCCATAGATTGTCCCATAATAACCGGCTTGTTGAGTTCAAGAGCTCTACAGAATTCTAAAATAAATTCTGCATAGAAATTTGTAGTCAACTTGTATTCATCTTCCTCCAGATGCCATCCTTCTGGGGGAATAGACTTTCCGTGCCGTGGCAAGTCAAAAGCAATCACACGAAAGTTAGAAGCTATATCACTGTCACATAATTGATGCCGGTATTGCCGACCATCAGTGCCAGCTGTGTGTAAGCAAACCATGGGTATGCCATCGCCGTTCTCTTCATAATAAGTTCGGTAAGATTTACCCTGGCAGTTAATATAAACGTAGCGGCCGATAATAGGATCATGCTTGTTCATCGAATTGACTCCTTATGTTTCACGCATCAATGCAAGCATCCAAGTAAGAGCTCGCATATTCTGCCAGAATGGAATGGTATTTCCTTCAATAGTAAGTTGTTTGTGAAGCGGGTGCGCCATGGCCCATATATCGTTGAACATTGGTGGAGGCGTTTTTTGACTAAATTTGGCCCAAGCAGAAGACGGGGCACGCAGTGCAAACTCAAATCCGAGATCTGATGGCTCCAATCCCTCAGAAATACGTTCAATTCGTCCTTCTCGTATATGACATAAGAAGTCGGTTTCATCGATCCCTATAACAAATCGCACATTAAAAAAGCGTCCTATTACCGGTAACACGCGATCTTCATTAACGCGCCGAGCCCACCTTTCCACCCAATCCAAATCAAATGCTTTTTTGCCAAATTTTTGCATATTTTTCTCCTAACTAAGCCGCTGGCAACTCTATCTCAGAGGGTCCATAAAAGGCTGTAAAACTTGCTTGTTCTATTGTCACAGGCAATACTGAAGCTGCGAAATCCTCAAGTTTTGCATCCCGAGTGAGATCAAGACTTCGCACTTTTAGAGCATAAAGTGTAAATATATATCTGTGAGCACAATCTGGTGGCCACGGGCCTGCGTAACCCTCAAAAAAACCAGGTAGGTTTAATGTAACAAAATCTGAATTTAATTCTTTCGAACCTGGTGGCATTGCCGAACTACCTGATGCTCCACGAGGCAATTGCCGAGTATCAGCAGGAATATTATAAACCAGCCAATGCGCAAAATTTCTTGGGAAATTAAATTCCGCAGGCACATCAGGATCAGTAATGGACAATGCAAAACTTTTTGTGTTTTTAGGGACTCTTTCCCATTCTAACATTGGGGAAATACCTTTATTCTCGGCATAGTCAGTTGGAATTACTCCGCCTTGCGCGATGTCTGGTGCCAAAAGTAAAAATCCCGACTGATTCATCTTAAGCTTCCTTGATATATTTGGCCCCAATCTCACATCCCGAGCAACTGGTTGACCGTTATCTTGACGAGGCCATGTTGGAAACACGCGAAACGCTTTCCCTTTAATTCCCTCTGCTGAAGGTGCATTTGACCATTTTCCGAAAGTAGAGTTCAGTATCTCATTTGAGTCAAGCGGGGGCTCAAATTGAGCCTTTATCACACCCGCCCTGAAAACAATGACGCGGTTACAAAGATCCAAAAATTCTTCAATTTCTGAAGACAAGAAAACAACGCCATTGCCCTTCTCTGAGAATTCTCGAAGATTTCGATACAAATCCAGCTTTGCACCAACATCAATACCTCTAGCAGGATCGTTTAATACAAGTATAGAAGGTCTTTCAGCAAAACTTCTCCCAATAAGAATTTTCTGCTGATTACCACCCGAAAGTGATGTTATCAAATCACCCTGATCACCCATCTTGGTCGCTAATTTGTTAGTTTCATGAACAAAAATTGAACTTAATTTATATTTATTTATGAACTTAAGAAACCCACCCCAGGTGAACTGCTGATATATGGAAAGGCACATATTTTCGAAAATAGAGAGATTTGGAAACAGACCCTCTTTTTTGCGATCTCCAGAAATATAAGAGACACCGTTTTCACGTGCTGTTTGAAGATTAAAAATGGAATTTGCCTGACCATTATAAATAACATTAATTTTTCCACTTAGTAATTGGCTAACGCCGGAGATTGCTCGAACGAACTCAGCCTGCCCCTGACCGTCTAGGCCAGTCACACCAACAATTTCCCCTGGACAAAGATTAAAATCAAAAGCCTGTGTCCCAGGCCATACTCGAATGTCGTTAGCCCGCAAGATCGGTTGGTCATTTACTTTTTTTACGGTTTTAAAGGTACTAACGGTATGTTTACGCTGTGGCCCTGCAATGAGCTCAAGTATTTGATCCTCATTGATTTGATATTTCTCTAATTTTCCAACAGATTTTCCATCTCTTAGAACTGTTGCTCGATCCGCAATGCGAGTTAATTCTGCAATACGATGCGTTACTATGAAAATTGTGCAGCCTTTTGACTTCATTAAACGCATTTTCGAAAAAAGTCGTTCAGTAGACTCGAAATCCAGTGCCGCAGAGCTTTCATCTAGAATTAGCAATTTAGGTTCCGTCAACATACTTCGTGCTATTGTGATCCACTGTTTGAAGCTTAGCGGAAGGTCTCCAACAATAATATTTGGATCAAGTTCTAAGCCGATAAGTTCTGAAATAATTTTGCGAGCACGCGCATTTCTATCTTCCGCGTTTTCAGAAGCTTCAAAAAGCCCATCTGCCCCCATAAAAAGATTTTCAGCTATAGTGCACTCATCTGCAACCAAAACTTCTTGGTAAACGTTAGCTATCCCCAGGTCTTTTGCCTCAGCGGGGGAATTCGCAGATTTGCCAAAAATTGATACCTGCCCAGAGTCCGGTAGGAGTACTCCTGAAATTACTTTCGCCAGAGTAGATTTCCCTGAACCATTTCCTCCGATAATTGCATGAACTTCTCCTTCAAATGCACTCAAAGAAACCCGATCCAGAGCTTTTGTTGGACCAAAAGTCTTAGTGACTTCAACGAGGTCTACTACAATTTTAGACAAACTGGTTTTTCACTTTTCTTAAGCCATATTTAAAACCCAGCAGCAAAATATAGCTGCTGGGTTTTAAAATTTAATTACCTTTAGGGTGAGAAGCTGGATCATACGCTTCTGGATCAGCAGGTTTAAGAAAAAAATTGTCAAGGAAGGCTTTACCAGCCCACTCCTCGGCTCCAGGATGGTACCATTGGTCACTATCTTCTGAGCAATCTGCAGGTATAGCAGCTAACATTTCCTCTTTATTCATCGAAAGTGGCTTAGTTAGTATGGATTGTATTTTGGGCCCTTGACCTTGCAAAGTACGCATCATGATATTCCATGTCATTTCAAAGTCGTCTCCAGGAGGCCAAGCATGAATTGCTGCTGATACGTAATCTGGATTATTTCGCCAGTAGCATAGAGCTCCCATTTCAGAACCGATTGTAATTGGGATCATTTTCCGACCTGACTGTTTAAGAGCGCGCAGCGCTCCCAATTCAGAAGCCGACTGTATCATTATGCCATCAAGTTTACCAGGATTGGTTGCAAGCCAGCGCTGAACCTCTGCTTGGGCAACTTGATCAGTCCACATACCGGCTATGGGTCCTTTTACCTTTATCTTTGGGTAGTCAGCCATGGCCATTTCGATACCTGTATTTTGACTGTCAGATGCCGAAGCGCCAGGAATTCCTTCTACGTTTAAGACTGTACCCTTTCCACCTATTTCATTGGCCATCCATTCGCCCATCATTCTTCCGCCAACAACAAAATTTGCAGACGAATTGATTGCATAAGGGCTTGTCAAATAGCCTACCGCTGAAAATACCGCTACTCCATTATCATACGCATACTTTACGGAGGCATTTAAAGCAGTTGGATTGGAACAACATACCACAACGGCATCAACTCCCTGATCTACAAGTTGCCGAATTTGTTGGATCTGGGTCGCGTCGTTTAAATTAGATTGGGTTATCACAACTTCGTCAATCATACCAAGGTCACGCCACTTCGGAATAAGCGTATTTTGAAGGCGATCCATTACCGCTGCACGCCAAGTATTCCCGGCATAGGAGGATGCATAGCCTATGGTCCACGGTGGTGGATTTTTTGCAATCCATTCTCTATAAGCACTATCTCCAAGTGGTTGATTTGGATCCATTTGATCGGGGCTGTAGAGGTTTTTCTGTATTTCAGCTGGCAGCTCGTCAACGCCTGAGAGCCCCTGCGTGGCTGTAAAAGTAAAAACCGCAATCAGAACCGATTGCAGCAATTTGAATGTTTTCATGACACATCCTCCCAAAAATGAAATTACTCGCCTACCTAAATTATATGCAAAAAATGTTTGATCTTAAAACAAACAATATTGGCAATTAAGGGCTCGGCACATGTAATCGCCGAAACACTGTCCTTTCAAAATAAAACAATTCCAACGAGTGAATATAATATGGAACAGTAAAGTTTCGCCTGTCAATAAATTCGTCTTGTACGTAGCGTCAAAAATTTAAAATTAGTGAACCGGATATATTTTTTTAAAATTGGTACAATAGCGGCCGGTTGACCCAAATAGAACAGTCGTTTTAAAAACGCTCGACTAGGAACTTGCAATTTTTACTATTCTAAACTCCGACCTCTGACACAAATTTTGTTCTCAAGAACGCGTCCAAGCCTTCAATACCGCCTTCTGAACCGTAACCCGATTCATTGACCCCACCAAATGGTGTTTCTGGTGTTGAAACGGCCGGATGATTTATGCCAATTATGCCAGCATCCAAAGCCTGACTGGTTCTAGCAGCCTTTTCACCGTCTGAAGTGAACGCATATGCGGCAAGACCGTACGGTAGAGCATTAGAGCGCTCTATGACTTCATCAAAGCTATTAAAATGCGAGATTGACGCAATGGGACCAAAAGGCTCCTCGGTCATTATTTTAGATGTATCGGGCACATCTGACATTACTGTTGGAGCATAAAAGTAACCCAAATTCCCGAGCCGTTCACCACCTGTTTCGAGTTTCGCACCATTATTTACAGCGTCTGATACAAAATCTTCCATTATTGGCAAACGTCTTTGGTCGATTAAAGGACCCATTTCGATACCGTCCTCCATACCGTTTCCAACATTGATTGCTTTTGCTCTCTTTGTGAAGCCTTCTATGAAAGACTTATAAACTTTGTCCTGAACGTAGAACCGAGTAGGCGAAATACAGACTTGGCCGGCATTTCGGAACTTGAATGAAGCAGATACATTTAAAGCATTTTCTAAGTCCGCATCATCAAAAACAATTAGTGGCGCGTGGCCACCTAACTCCATTGTACATCTTTTCAATGTTTCAGCAGCTAGCCTTTGCGGGGTTTGCCCACAGGAATTGATCCGGTGAATGACATTTTTTTTGGGATAGGTGATCCTAATACTTTTTGAGATACGTCATCAGGTACGCCAAAAACCATGTTTAAGACACCATCTGGCAGTCCAGCCTCTTGAAAACAACGAGCTATTGCTACAGCTGTCCCTGGTGTCTCTTCACTCGGTTTTATTAAAATAGAACAGCCCGAAGCTAACGCACCGGCTACTTTTCGGATAACGTTAGTCCCAGGAAAATTCCATGCCACAAAAGCGCAAGCGGGCCCTACTGGTTCTTTAATTACCATTTGTCTAGCACCAGGTACTCTTGAAGGAACGAGACGCCCATAGGTACGCTTTCCCTCCTCACCATACCACCTGGTAACGTCGACTACAAAAGCGATCTCGAGCTTAGATTCAGCTAACGGCTTGCCCATCTCCAAAGTAAGAGTTTTTGCAATTATATGCGCGCGTGTTTCTATTAACTGTGCCGCTTTTTCCAAAATAATTTGTCTGGAATTAGGTGTAAAATTTTTCCAAATCTTAAAACCACGCGCACTCGCCTCTATAGCTTGCTCCAAATCATTGTCATTAGCGTGTGGAACTTGTGCTAATATCTCTTCAGTTGCAGGGTTTACCAAATCCTGAGTTTTTCCGTCACCGCCCTGGCACCATTTGCCGTCTATAAGCATTTCTAATTTTTCACTATACATTTAGCTGTCGTAAGCTCCTGTCTCTAAATCAATTGTAATGCCGGTATATTCACAAAAAGACTTAGCTTTTTGGATGTGATATGACCAGATAATTTTCATAAACAGAAATGTTTCTCAAGCAAACTAATTACACTCCAACAGCGAATTATAAAATACAGAGATCTTTGCATAAAAAATAAAGAGCAGCTGCTTTGTCTTATCTTTAAGAAGCCAAAATATTGGAGCTTTCCCAAATATTAAAAAGCAAATCTACCAATTTCAAATAAAGCGATTCTATTTTCAAAGAATTTTTAAAATACCATTCAAATCGTTATCCTCGTAATTTGCTTTGAAAGCTTCATCAATTACCCGGTCATTGCTTCGATTTGACCAGTAACATTTAATTCCAAATGCACGAGCTCCCATAACATCAGACGGCGACCCTGCAACATGCAGAATTTCATTTTTAGCAAATCCTAAATGTGAAATCGGTAATTCATAAACTGATGGATGTGGTTTAAAATTTTGTGCGAGCTCCGCAGACAGTATGTGATCAATGCAATTTTCAAACTTATTTGCTATATTATTAAGCATATGGAGATCTCCATTAGATAAGATTGCAATTTCATAACCTAACATCTTTAACTCTTGGGTAGCTGCGAGAGCTTCTGGCCAAGGCATTAAGTCATTCCATGAGTTAATCAGTTTTTTACGAACTATTTGTGAAATACTCAGCTTCTTTTTATGGATAACATAATTGAGCGCGAGATCGGTACACTCCATAAATGATTTATGTCCATAAGCTATAGAATTGCTTAGTGCAGCACGCTCCATTTGCTTTACTCGCCATAAGCTAACGAAATCGAACGCAGTTTCTTCAGTGATTGATAACGCCTCTGCAACCACTGGCGTAAGACTTCCCTGAATATCGACCAAAGCCATATACACATCAAAAGTTATTAATTTAACGGCCATCTTCTTCTTACCCAGAATGCATTCAAAGCTACAAGCACACTGTTACATAATAGTGCATGCGCACTCATTAGGAAAATTGTCACGGGCTATCAGTGTTATTTAAAGCCTCAATATCCACTGCAGATTTTTAATTTAGCCTGCAGATTGCCCCAAAATTTTCAGCTCAAGGGTTAATCAAACATGTTCGTTATATAAAATTTTTACTACACAAAGATGACCGATATATAAACATCTGCCTCGACGGCATTATTTATTGAAAGGGGACAACCACAAAATAGGGCTCATAGAAAATTTCTTATTTATAGTCATTGAACGCTTTTCCTTTCCTTTTCCACTTGAATTTTTCAAGGGACACCGCGCATGCTCGACCTGAGCGGTTCAAGGGCAAAAATTCCATTAAAGTAGCTAAATATGAGTCGTTTTTGAGAAAAAACCCTCTTATTTAATTTTCATATTCTCAAAATGATGAAGGTGTTTTGATGTTGACAACTGATGCTTTACCACCAGTTATTTCCAGCCCATCCGCATGGAATGGAAAAGATCTGCGCCAGCGCGAAAGAGAATGGCTTTTAAACCTATCAGACGACCAAATTTATGAACTTGAAAGTGCCGCTAAATTCTATCTATCTCTAGGCCTAGATATTGCAGAAATCAGTAATGACACTTTCCCTCTCCCAAAGTTTTCAAAACACCTAAGGGCATTAAAAGAAAAACTCCTGCACGGCATTGGTGTTGAGGTCTTACGCGGCTTACCAATTGCTAAATATTCACAAGAAACAATTGCCATAATTTTCTGTGGTATCGGAGCACATCTAGGGTCAGCGCGTTCGCAAAATGCCGCAGGCCATATTTTAGGACACGTTCGGGATATTGGATCTGATCCGAACGATCCTAACACACGCATATATCAAACAAATGCACGACAGACCTTTCATACCGATAGCGCTGATGTGGTTGGGCTGTTGTGCATCAAAGATGCCAAAAGGGGAGGTCACAGCCTACTGGTCAGCGCGGAAGCGATTTACAATGTAATGCGAGAAAAGCGTCCCGATCTAGTACCTTTACTGTTTGAACCTATAGCAACGGATCGCCGGGGAGAAGTGCCAGAAGGGATGAAACCATTCATGACAATCCCGCCACTAAGTTGGCATGATGCCAAGCTAACAGTATTTTACCAACGCCAATATATCGATAGCGCACAACGATTTTCGGATGCGATGCCCCTGAAAAAGGAGCATATTGAGGCATTGGATTATTTCGACGCTGTTGCAAACGATCCTTCACTTCACCTTCAAATGCATCTTCAGCCAGGTGACATGCAATTCGTCTATAACCATTCTCATCTTCACGACCGGACGGAATTTCAGGATTGGCCTAAAAAAAAGGATAGGCGTCACTTACTTCGGCTGTGGCTGTCATTAAAAGGCGATCGTAATTTGCCAGAGTGTTTCAAACAAAGATATGGCAGTATAGAGGTCGGCAACAGGGGTGGAATAATTACTAATAATATTAAACTTTCCGCTCCCGTCAGTTTATGAATCCTCTCTATTGTGAGTAATTAGTTTACCTAAGTAACCATCAAGGCAACATAAAAAAGGTAAAGAATACTCAAGAGACCAATCCACCACAGACAACTGCGTAGATATGCGATAGCTAATATATAACTTAAGAAATAAAAGACACGTGCAAAAATGAAGATTTGCATCGCAAAAATCGTTGACCTTCCACTGTAATCCGCAAGTGCCATAGTAAATACTGGAATGCACAAAAAAACCAATGATATTAGCGTATTGTTAAAAGCGCGCTCGGCCCGGCCGGCTAGACCTATTGAAAAGATACCTTCTCTATCACCTACTAGCTGGGTTAGACCGTGTTGAAAATAGGTTAGTACAGATTGTGATAAAAGCATGGCTATTACACCAAGCGCGTAAATTAATAATAAACTAATTTCTTGGGTCATAAAGCGCCCCTTTCAAGAGTTGTGCTGAAAGTAATCCAGCTTCAAACCCGGTCAAGCGCTACATTGAATAGTATTCAATCTTTCTTACCCATCCCGCCGCCGGATGGCGTTTGCATTACAAAGACGTCACCGATGTAAACTTCATTCTGATCATTGGCCGCATGATCAACGCGTAAGCCGTTCTGGCGTTCAATCCATTCCCGCCCAACATCGCCGGAGCCACCGCCATTTAAACCTACTGGTGGTACTCGGCGGTGAGAGCAAAGTGTCGTTACAGTCATTTTTTCTAAAAATCGCAGCCTTCGCGTGATACCGTCACCGCCTTTATGCAAACCGCCGCCTCCGGATCCATTGCGGATAGCCATTTCTTCAAGGCGGACTGGAAAACGGAATTCAAGTACTTCTGGATCGGTGCTCCGGGTGTTTGTCATATGCGATTGGACGGCCGAACACCCATCAAAACTGGGCCCTGCGCCTGTTCCACCGCAAATCGTTTCATAATTTTGAATCCGCGAGTTGCCCCATACAAAATTATTCATTGTCGCCTGACTTCCAGCCATAACGCCTAAAGCACACAGGAGGGCATTACACATCAACTGGCTAACCTCTGTGTTCCCAGCTATCACAGCCGAAGGGTACTCTGCATTTATCATTGATCCTTGAGGCGCTATGATTTTGAGGGGTCGAAAACATCCCTCATTTAGCGGTATTGGGGCTCCAACGAGCGTACGAAAGACGTAAAGGACTACCGCGTGGCACACTGCCAAGGGTGCATTATAGTTCAATATATTTTTTTCAGCAGTGCCTGTAAAATCAATTTCCGCTGTTTGCTTTTCTTTATCGACGCGAACGGCAACACGAATGAATTCACCATTGTCTAGCTCGTAGTCATATCGCCCATCCTGGAGAACTGAAATTACTCGTCTAACGCATTCCGCAGCGTTGTCCTGCACATGGCGCATATAAGATTGAACGATATCCAGCCCGAATTGTGAGATCATTTTTCTGGCTTCCCGAACCCCAGTTTCATTGGCAGCAATCTGCGCTGCAAGGTCAGCAAGATTTTCATCTATATTTCGACAAGGATAATTTCCGGAGGCAAAAAGTGCCCTAGTTTCCTTCTCTCGAAATATACCACCGTCAATTAACTTAAAATTGTCGATAACTACTCCTTCTTCCTCAATTATGCGACTATCCGGTGGTGCAGAGCCAGGCGTTTTCCCTCCAATATCCGCATGATGACCTCGGGACGCTACAAAAAAAATGGGGGACGTTAATGTCTTGTCAAAGACCGGTGTGATTACTGTCACATCCGGCAAATGTGTGCCACCATTGAAAGGGGCATTAAGCATAAAGGCATCTCCCGATTTCATATCGGGATTGAGCCGAATTATAGTACGGATGGCCTCAGACATACTACCAAGGTGCACTGGAACGTGAGGCGCATTAGCTACAAGACCACCAGTTGCATCAAATAGTGCACACGAAAAATCGAGCCGTTCTTTAATATTCACGGAATAGGCCGTATTAGCGAGAGTAGCACCCATTTGCTCCGCAATAGACATAAATAGATTGTTAAAAACTTCGAGCATGACCGGATCCACTTTTGTTCCCAAAGCCTCTTTCCGTTTTAACGGGATATGCCGCGATAAGATCAAATGGTCAAATTCATTAATTTCTGCACTCCAACCACCCTCAACAATGTTTGTACCAGTTGATTCCTTTATGATCGCCGGGCCAGTCACTTTATGACCTGCTAGCATTTTTTCCCGGTCATAGAGAGGTATCGATTGCTCTTGCCCATGAACGACATTTGTCACATATGCTGTTGCCAGAGCATTTTCCGAGATGCGCGGCTTAGCCACTTCTTGAACCTGGGAAGCTGCGCCAATAGCCTCTACTGCCAAAGCTTCAAAAATAATGTCCTCAGTACCCACAGAAAAGCCATACCTTTTTTGGTGAGCAGCCTCAAAACGCAACAAGAGTTCTTTTTTTGTACCAAATTCAATTTCGAGCGACTGATGTGAACCCCTGAGCCGCATATGAGCACGCATTTCGGTTCGAATATCATCCTCGGGAACACCCTGATCAATAACCTGCTTAGCCGCTTCTTTGGCGAGATTTTTAAGCGAGATGACTGCCTCAGTGTAATCACTTAAAGGCCGCTCGAACTGTTGTTGCCTTAGATTGCGAATATCAGCAAGGCCCATTCCATAAGCCGAGAGAACTCCCGCAAAAGGATGGATAAACACCGTTTCCATACCCAAAGCATCCGCTACAAGGCAAGCATGCTGACCCCCAGCACCTCCGAAGCATTGTAGGGCATACTGGGTCACATCATAACCACGCTGAACGGAAATTTTTTTGATGGCATTTGCCATATTTTCGATTGCAATGCGTAAAAAACCCGCTGCAAGTTCCGCCGGTGTCAACAACGGATCACCTGTATGTGCCGAAACCTCTTTCGCGAGTTCTTTAAATTTAGTTACGACAATCTCTGCATCAAGCGTTTCATCTGCATTTGGACCGAAAACACAGGGAAAGTGCTCAGGATGAAGTTTTCCCAACATTACGTTACAGTCCGTAACTGTCAACGGTCCACCGCGGCGGTAGCAGGCTGGTCCAGGATTAGCACCAGCGCTCTCTGGTCCTACCTGGAAACGCCCATCACGATAAAATAATATTGATCCCCCACCGGCAGCGACTGTGTGGATATTCATCATTGGGGCACGAAGCCGAACACCGGCAACCTCAGTTTCGAAGCTTCTCTCATACTGCCCCGCATAGTGGCAGACATCTGTCGAGGTTCCACCCATGTCAAAGCCAATCAACTTATCCAAGCCAGCAATTTCCGCTGTTTTAACCATGCCAACAACGCCGCCCGCAGGACCAGATAGAACAGCATCTTTACCCTGAAAGAGTTTTGCATCCGTCAAACCACCATTAGATTGCATAAACATCAATTGTATTTCCTCTTTTCCACCAAGTTCACCAGAAACTTGGGATACGTACCTGCGTAAAATGGGGGAAAGATATGCATCGACGACGGTCGTGTAACCACGGCTAACCAATTTCATTAGAGGGGTAACTTGATGACTAACTGAAATTTGACCAAAGCCTTCTTCTGCAGCGATAGCAGCGACTCGGGCTTCGTGAACGGAATTGATATATGAATGCATGAAGGCGATGGCTACACTATTAATGCCCAAAGATTTTGCATTTCGTAGTGCCATTCTAGCACTATTCTCAGCCAGAGGAGTTAAGACAGCACCATTTGCATCCAAACGCTCTTCAATTTCGCTTACCTGCCTGTAGAGCAATGATGGTAGTTGGATATTCAACTCAAACAGTTTCGGCCGCGCCTGGTAGCCAATTCTCAATAAGTCTGCAAAACCTTTTGTGATTAGCAGTAGTGTGTCTTCTCCTTTGCGCTCTAAAAGCGCGTTAGTCGCCACGGTTGTTCCCATCTTCACACATTCAATGACACCAGGGGGGATGGGATCGTCGGCCATCAGGCCAAGGCATTCACGTATTCCATGAACAGCCGCATCTTTGTATTGCTCAGGGTTTTCAGATAAATACTTAAGAGTTTTGATAGATCCATCAGGCCTCTGCGCCACGATATCGGTAAACGTTCCTCCTCGATCAACCCAAAACTGCCACAAAAGTGTTTCTCCAAAATTTGTTTATTTTTACCGATGTAAACACCAGTCAATGCTTAACAATACTAGGTTTTTAGTTTCAAGCTATAAGTTTGCCATTTACTAGTTATGGTGCACAAAGAAAGGTTTAATAAAATCAGAGCTCATGTCGTAAAATCAAACGTAAAATTTTGTGGGTTTTACATAAACCTTTTGATCTTGCAGCCGTGGAGCTGATTTTTTAGAAAAATTTCTGACCTGTTGATTGCATTGTGCGCTAGCATGTATGCATTATATACGTATGTTTGGTTTAGATCACTCTACATAGGTAGTTCATATGCCATTATCAATATCTTCAATGCTAGCTGCTCAGGGTGCCGAAAATTATGCTTTTGGAGCTTCTGGAAAATCATGGATGAGCTATAGTGCATTACGTGATCTGTCTAGGGAAGTTTTTGTCATTTTACGAGAAAGCGGAGTAGGCGCTACAGACCGGGTTGCGATGGTTCTTGAAAATGGCGCGGCTATGGCCACCGCTTTCGTAACCATTGCTCAAGCAGCATCGACTGCACCTTTGAATCCCAATTACCGTGTAGATGAATTTTCTTTCTATTTAGAAGATCTAAATGCAAAAGCCATCGTGTTTAAGGTCGGTTATGGTGGGCCAGCGTTGGAAGTAGCTAAGCGCTACGGCCTAATAGTTCTTTGGTTGCATGAGGATAAGGAAGTGGCAGGGAAATTTTCTCTGACTACTGAAAGCAAAACTAAACCGGCACATTACACTTATCCCGGGGAGATTGATACTGCGTTAATTCTACATACTTCGGGCACAACATCACGGCCTAAAATCGTACCGCTGCTACAGTCAAATATATCAGCGTCTGCCGAAAATATTGCATTGTCACTGGAACTTTGCACCAAAGATAGATGCATGAACGTCATGCCACTATTCCACATACATGGTTTACTAGCAGCGGTCACCGCATCTTTGTTTGCTGGAGCATCGATCTTCTGCACTAGTGGTTTCAACGCTATGACATTTTTTAAAAGTATGGAAGAAGCAAAGGCAACGTGGTTTACTGCTGTACCAACGATGCATCAGGCAATATTGGCACGTTCTGATCGCAATGCTGGGGTAATAAGTGCTAACCCGCTGCGGTTTTTGCGTTCATCCTCTGCAAGCCTACCAGCTCAAGTAATGAAATCACTGCGGGAAACATTTAACGCACCAGTGATTGAAGCTTACGGAATGACGGAGGCCTCGCATCAGATGTGCAGTAATCCGCTTAAGCTTCAAAAACCCGGATCTGTCGGCATCGCGGCTGGACCAGAGGTGCGTATTGCCCATGAGAATGATACGAAGTTTACTGATGGCGTTGGAGAAGTCGTGATTTCAGGGGCGAATGTAACGCCTGGATATGAAAGCAACGAGGACGAAAACACAAAGAATTTTTTTGAGTCCGAAGGTAAACGGTGGTTTCGAACGGGAGACCAGGGTTCATTCGATGCAGATGGTTACCTCGAGCTGTCAGGTCGTCTCAAAGAAATTATCAACCGCGGTGGTGAAAAAATATCACCTCTTGAAGTGGACAACGTTCTTTTGGATTTCCCAGCGATTGGACAGATTGTTACTTTTGCGATTCCACATTCCAAACTCGGAGAGGATGTAGGTGCAGCCGTGGTGATCAAAGAAGGATATAGTGCGACCGAGCGCGAAATTCACAACTTTGCAAAAAGTCGTATGGCTAACTTTAAGGTTCCACGCAAAATACTAATTTTGGATGAGATTCCCAAAGGAGCGACAGGTAAAATCCAGCGTATCGGTCTTGCAGAAAAATTGGGGCTTATTGAAACTGTGAGTTAAATTATGAAGATTTGTATTTTTGGCGCAGGAGCTATTGGTGGCTATATGGGTTTGAAGCTATCTCAAGCTGGAGCTGATGTTAGTCTGGTAGCTCGCGGGCCACACTTGGCTGCAATCCAAAGCCATGGGTTGAAGCTTATTGAAGATGGCAAAGAGAACCATGTTAATATAAGGTCTTCAGAAAATCCCGAAGATATCGGAGAACAGGATTATGTTATCCTGACGCTGAAAGCACATTCCATCCCATCTGTTATTTCAAAAATGCGGCCATTGTTTGGCAAAAACACTACACTTGTGTACGGAGTTAACGGCTTACCATGGTGGTATTTTTACAAAATTGGGGGACCACTGGACGGTACCAGGTTGCATACCGTTGATCCAGGTAATGCGCAGTGGAACGGCTTTGGACCCGAGAAAATCATAGGATGTGTGGTCTATCCGGCCACGGAAATTATCGCGCCAGGAATAATCAAACATATCGAAGGTAATAGATTTTCTTTGGGTGAACCAGACGGTTCTAAATCAGAACGTGCGGTAGCCTTATCCAAGATTCTTTCAAGTGCTGGCCTTAAGTCACCAGTGCGTCAAAAGATACGTGATGAGATTTGGGTGAAGCTCTGGGGGAACCTCTCATTTAACCCAATCTCAGCTTTAACCCATGCCACCCTCGACATTTTATGTACTGATATTGCAACGCGACCAATAGCGCGGTCAATGATGCTTGAGGCACAGCAGATCGCCGAAAAACTGGGAGTGAAGTTTCCAATTGATGTGGAAAGACGCCTAGATGGCGGTGCTGCAGTTGGCGCTCATCGAACTTCAATGCTACAAGACCTTGTTAATGGCCGTCCGATGGAGATTGATGCTCTCGTTGCAAGTGTTCAAGAGCTTGGAAAAATAACTGGTACGGCAACGCCGATCATCGATACAGTTCTTGGCCTTATACAACTGCGAGGTAAAACCGCTAAACTTTATGGTTAGCAAAAGAACAATAAATATTAATTTTTTGGCTCTAGATTAACATAAGTTTCAGACGTAAACCGTGGAGTGCAATGGCAGAAAAATTCCAGGTCTTGTTTTCCTATATTGCTAATACGCTGAGCCCCGCCTGGCGGAATAAAAAGGCTTGACCCTTCCGCGAGCTCAAATTTGTTTCCATCTACTTCGGCCAGTCCAGTGCCCTGCCGCACGATGTATGTTTCTGCAATTCCTTTCAGACTATGAAGTTGGGTAGTAACTCCGACTTCGACACGTGCAATCGCTAATGAAAAGTTAGGAAATTTGGCATCGTTTAAAATTTCCCGTATGTAGCACCTTTCGTCAGTCCAAAATTCCGAATTTTGCGCTGAAAAGTGCGAAAATACTTTTAGATTACCCAATATCTGCATTCACTACCATCCTGGGGTACAATTCATTCCACCATCGACAGTTAGACACGCACCACTTATAAAAGATGCCGCATCACTGGCTAAAAATAACGCCGCATTCGCTACATCTTCAGGATCACCAAGGCGTTTCAAAGGTACTGTATTTTTCCAACTTTCAACACCCTCTGGCCATTCTGCTTCGATTCCATTACGACTAATAAGTCCAGGGCAAATAGCATTCGCACGAATGTTTTGCGGCCCAAGTTCAAGAGCGGTGGCTCTAGTAAACTGGATTAAGCCAGCTTTGGATGCTGCGTAGTGGCTATGTCCAAAAGATGGGTTTAAACCCTCGATAGAACAAATATTTATTACAACACCGCCATTTAACGCCGCGCGTGCAAAGTCACGCGTCAACAACATTGGTGCTTTGAGATTAGTAGAAAGTATTTCGTTTATTTCGGACGCATCAAGATCTCCCAGCGCTGTGACAGGTTGCACTGCTGCATTATTGATAAGAACATCAATTGAGTCATGGTGCTCCAATATATTCGGAATGACTGACTGGATTTCTTCAGTGTCGGAGAGATCGGCAAAAAATGCTCTCACAAATCCCTTTGTCAAGGACGAAAGTCTCGCTTTGATCGGAAGTAAGTTTACATCATCGTTCCGGCAATGCAAAATAAGCGAAGCACCCGCCTCGGCAAAACGCCTTACTATTGTCGACCCAATACCACCGTTTATACCGGTCACAAGAACCGTTTTTCCAGTAAAATTATAGAATGTGTCTAACGACAATCCTCCTTTATGCATAATCACATCCCTTTGGTTGCATTGGACCAGCTTTGAATGAGATCTGGAAGCACTTTCAATATTTTACTACCCGCCTGGGCCGCCAAGTCTAGTACTTCCTCAATAGTATCCGGTTGCTGATCAGGGCCACCATCCGCTTTATTCGAAATTGCCGAAAGCCCGGCAATCTCAAATCCACATTGCTTTGCAACGATAACTTCCATCACAGTCGACATACCAACTGCATCTCCACCACACATACGGAGATAGCGTCGCTCAGCCGATGTTTCGAGCGAAGGTCCTGTAATACCAGCATAGATACCTTCACGAAGAGCAATATTGTGTTTTTGAAAAGCCGTACGAACTACCGCCTGTACCTTTCGATCATAAACATCTGACATGTCCGGAAAACGGGCTCCGAGTGCATCGTTATGCGACCCAATAAGTGGGTTTTGACCTGTAAAGTTGATGTGATCTTTAATCATCATCACGTCGCCGGGATTAAACGAGGTATTCAACGAACCGGCTGCATTGGTTACCAAAAGTTTTTTCGCGCCAAGAAAACTGGAAACACGGATTGGAAACCCTATGTCAGCCGGACTCCAACCTTCGTAAAGATGAAGCCTGCCCTGCATAATAGCGGCCCTTAATCCGCCAAGTTTTCCAATTATTAAGCGACCTGCATGCGATGGAGCAGTGGATAAAGGGAACCCGGGAAGATCCCGATACTCAAATATAATATCTGTCTCAATATGTTCAACTATGCCACCAAGACCGGTACCCAATATAAGTAAAACTTCTACCGGACCATCAATCGCACCAGCAATCTTTTCACCTGCATCACTTATATTTTCTAAAAATTCTTTAACCATTTCTGACACATTAAACGTTTTCAAGGCTCTTTTTTATTCTTGGCATCAACGTCATTACTTCATCCAGCGTTTCCTCAAGATCATGACGAGTTAAAGCATGATCTTTTACAACTCGCTGACCATTTACGAAAACATCGCTTACATCCGAACGGCCAGCGCCGAATACAAGATGGGTTATAGGATCAAAAAGCGGTACAGCATGCCCATTATTAACATCTAAAAAAATAAAGTCTGCCCGTTTACCCACTTCCAGACTTCCAAGTTCAAGTTTCTTCCCGAGAGCTTCCGCGCCGTTCAGGGTAGCCATGTGTAAAACATCTTTAGCTGGAAGCACATCTGGCTTCATAGAAACACCCTTGGCAAGACCAGAAGTCAAACGCATTGCTAACCACATATCAAGGTCGTTCCCGCTAATGGCCCCATCTGTTCCAATGGTTAGACGTATCCCAGCTTCCTGCATCATAAAGGTAGGAGAAATCCCTGATCCCAGTTTCAAGTTCGACATCGGATTATGCACCACCGATGTATCACTTTCTGCCATAAGGGAAATCTCATGATCATCTACATGGACGCAATGAGCAAGTACGGTGCGATTTCCAAGAAGACCATGAGAAGCTAAGTGCCTAATCACAGACTTACCATAACGGTTTTGAATATCAGCCTGCTCTGCTTTTGTTTCAGCGGCATGTGTACAGAATAATTCTTCGTTTTCATCTGCAATGGATTTAGCAGAGATAAGATGTTTTGGGCTGACTGTGTAAGTACCATGGGGCATAGTCGCAGGAAAAATATCCGAGCTGCCCCCAAAAGTCGCTGAAAACTCCTTTGCCTCAATGACATAATCATCGTGTGTCCGACCACCTATGCCCGGTGGGTCAAAGAATATGCCGCCAGTTGATAGGCGCATTCCTAGCATCCTTGCAGCAAGGGCAGTCTCAACAGGATACCAAAACATATCCATAACTGAGGTCACGCCGGACAGTAGATTCTCAGCCAAACCTAGAACCGAGCCCAAAAATGTTGTTTTAGGTGTTAGGATTGCTTTTTCCGCGATCCATACACGTCCGAGCCAAGCTTCAAGAGACAAGTTTTCTACTAGGCCTCTAAAAAGACTGTCTGCAGCATGACAGTGCATATTAATAAGCCCAGGCATTACAATCTGTCCTTTTGCTGAAATCACTTCTTTCGCCTGTAACGAGTCAGCGACCGCCGAACCAGATTCGGTTATTTCTTTTATTCTTCCGGCTTTAACTGCCATTACACCGTTTTGATACAAGCTATGTTTCTTGTCACAAGTGACGAGAAGCGCATCTTTTATAAGAAGATCATACATCACCATAGTCCATTTTGCTTCGCATAACCCTTTACCGTTTTAATACTATTCTAATTTCTTAAAAGCAGCGAAGCTAGTTGGTCATCAATTATTGCATGTGTAACATAGCCGCCGTCCAAAGCAGCTTTCACAGCTTCGAATTTATTCGGGCCCGATGCCACCATAATACGTTTTGGTGTCTTCATAATTTCGTCAAGACTAATGGCGATCATGCGATCCTGAAGCCGAAATGGCAGGCTACCTCCATCTTGTTTTATAAAGCTACTACAAATAAATCCAACTGCACCAGCTTTTATAACATCTAACAACTCATCATTTTTGATTATCCCAGACGATGCTACATGGGTATTGGAGTTGAGATCCCCAACGGATGTCAAAATGGCACTCAATTTGCGCAAGCGATTAAGCTGCTTCTCAATTGTTGGTTCTTTGCGCAAATTCGCCGCCAAGCTTGGGGATGATAAAATAGCCGGTGCATGAAGCGTGTGGCATTGGGCGCCTATGCGGTTAGCAATCTGAATTGCACAATCTTCTGCGCTGAGCAGTCGGTCCGACTCCATGGAACCTATTACTTGGCAAACCTTAGTCTCAGGAATGACCCTGTCAGGCAATTGTTGACTGACTGACTTAACAGTCTCGCCCCAGGCTACTCCAATCGTATCGCCACGTTCAACAATGTCATGAAAGGCAAGGGCAGCAACGCGGGCAGTATGACGTAAAGCAAAGTCTGCACCGGTATTTTCTCCCACATGCGCAATATAAACATCTTCAAGATTATATCTCGTAGCCAAATCACTAGATTTAAGAGACGAACGTAAGGATTCACCGTTAACTCTTATGTCTACGATACCACGCTCTTTTCCCTCTCTAAGGTAGTTTACGATTGTCGCACGTGATAGGCCCAAGCGTTTTGCAATTTCACCTTGGTTCATACCTTCCTGATAATAAAGTAGAGCGACATTTGCGAGATAGCTGTTGTCACGCAAACTGAAACTTTGCGGTTGTGGCAAACATTCAATATTAGGTTTCACAGGAGCTAGCTATTCCTTTCAAAAGTAATAACACTCTTTTCTTAACGAAGCGCTGCCTCAATATTACCTCCATCAACAGTGACCACATGTCCAGTTGTTCGCTCTAAAAATGCAAGTGAGGTAAAGGCATCTGCCACATGATCAGCAAGTACTTCCTTCTTGAGAAGGTTCCCTGCCATGTATTTATCCTCCGAGACGCCACGTGCTTTAGCGCGTTCAGAAATAAAATTATCCGTTAAAAGCCCAGACCGAATTCGATCAGCATTTACTCCATTTACGCGAATACCGTGAGCGCCAAGCTCCAGTGCCAACTGCCGCATTAGGAAAAATGTTGATGCTTTGGGCAATCCATAAGCGCCAAAGTTTTTTCCTGGATTTACTGCCTGCTTTGAAATGTTGAAAAGAATTTGGCCTTCGCGTCCCTGCAATTTCATAAGTTTTGCAGCCTCAGTTGCGAATGCATGATGCGAAAAGAAATTCAGTTCAAAAGCCTCACGCATTGTTTCGATAGGCATTTCCAACATCGCTCCAGCAACAGCTGAGCCTGCATTTGAAACGAGTATATCAAGACCACCAAAAGCTTCAACACATGCATGCATTGCGCCTTCCGCTGCCTGGGCATCCGTCACATTTAGTGCGACTCCATTATGACCAGTGCCCAGTTCCCCCAAAGCTTTTTCCAATGATACTTGATCTAGATCCACTAGAAAACAAACGGCACCCATTTTAGCAAAAGCTTTAGCAAGCGCTAACCCAATCGTACCAGCGCCCCCAGTGACCATCACAACTCGCCCTTGCAATTTAGGAGGTATGCCCTTTCCAAGCTTTGCCTGCTCAAGCGACCAATATTCACAATCAAAAAGGTCTTTTTCTGAAATTGGATAGAAACCTCCGGCGTCTTCGCCAATGCCACGCACACGGGCGTTTTGAACTACCAAGTCACCAGCAATGCTTGCGGCTTTTACGCTTGCCCCGAGCCCAATAAAACCAATGTCTTCCATCCAAATTGTCTTGGGGTCACTAGGTAAGATTGTCTTAGGTTGGTCGGCCAAAGGGACCTGACGATCGAACATCGCCCGATACTCTTCGGCGTAGTCTTCAAGGACGGACCTGATCGCCTCGCGACCACGTGACCAAGCTGATTTACGCAAAACGAGTGGACGACCTTTTATGCGGATCACGTGATCAGGCGATGCGGTACCTCGCATTGCCAGATCATCCAAGTCAGAACGTTTCATAAACTGTATTTGATCGGCACCATTGCGCATATCTAAAATAGGCATTGGTGCATCAGGACCAATCATCTCAGCCAACAGGCCTCTGATCACAGGCAATATATCGTGAACATTATGGCTTTGTCTTACGGAGAGCTCCGTTGGATGTTCCATCTTAAGATAATCAGCCACAGCTCTAGTGTGGGAAACGATCAAGTCATAGCTACCTTTGGCAGTTTCACCAAATGCAAAATGACCATGACCTAAAAGCATGAGCCCCTCTACATTTTGGTCGACCTCAAATACTTCTGCAGCTTTTTTAGCTAAAACAAAACCAGGCATGATGTAAGGAACTATACCTAGTTTTGTACCAAAAATTTCTTTGCAGATATCGCTAGCATTGGGAAGGTTAGCCAAAATCAAAAAGGGCGTTGCATGGGTGTGGTCGACAAATTTGTGAGGGAGAAAAGCATGTAAAAGAGTTTCAACTGAGGGGTTTGGAGAACTACTGTCTAGTAGATTTGCACGTTGAATATTTACCATTTGCTCGTCAGATAGTTTGTCAAGCTTTCGTAAATCCCGCAAACGATCAAGCCAAAGGCCAGGAAGACCTGGGGCCAAAATTGTGTCTAGATCCCATCCAGACCCCTTCACATGCATAACTTCGCACATTTCACCGAAGTGGTTTTTCCTTGAAACTTTCACAGAAGTATTTCCACCACCATGCATCACAAGGTCAGGATTTTGCCCAATAATCCGAGATGTATACACACGAAGGGCAAGCTCTTGATCGGCTAAATCGCTGCCTGCCTCAGCCACCCATTTTGAGGCTTCACATTCATCATATATATTTTCAATCATTTTTCTGTTCCTCCACCATGTCAGGAAACATTTTTGCAAGAGCTTTCTCAGACGCGTCTGAGATACCCCGTTCTGTGATCAATCCGGTGACAAGTCGACTTGGGGTTACATCGAAGGCTGGATTACCGCCCGGAACACCCTCCGGCGTGACCTGTACTTCACCAATGGCATCTTCTGTTGTTTTCCCCTGAACATGCGTAACTTCTCTTTCGGGGCGTTCCTCAATCGGTATGCTATTTACTCCATCTTTAATGCGCCAGTCTATGGTTGGAGACGGAAGAGCTACGTAAAAAGGAACACTATTATCATAGGCGGCAAGTGCTTTGAGGTATGTACCAATCTTATTACATACGTCACCCTGAGCCGTAGTCCTGTCAGTGCCAACAATGACTAAGTCTACAAGGCCATGCTGCATCAAGTGCCCACCCGCATTGTCGGTGATGTAGGTATTATTAATTCCGTGGCTTTCCAGTTCCCAAGCAGTCATGGTGCCTTGGTTCCTCGGACGAGTTTCATCCACCCAGACATGGATTGGAATACCAGCCTCATGCGCATGATACATTGGCGATGTGGCAGTCCCCCAGTCGACCGTTGCAGGCCAACCTGCATTACAATGAGTGAGCATTCTGACCGGTTCACCCACAGATTTTTTCGCAGCAATCTTTTTGATAATTTCAAGGCCAAACTCACCTATACGTTTGTTAATTCCAACGTCCTCCTCCGCCACTTTATGAGCAAGCTTGAGGGCAACATCAGCACGGTTTTTGTCTGGAATTCGACTTAATGCCAACTTAAAGCGATCCAAAGACCAACGAAGATTTACTGCAGTTGGTCGCGTTTGCATAAGCACATCATAAGCGTCTTGCAAACTGTCATCTGATGCATCTTTTGCCATTGCAACCGCCATTCCATACGCTGCTGTTGCACCTATAAGAGGTGCTCCCCTTACCCACATATCGCGGATAGCTATGGCGAAATCATTTAATGTTTCGATTGCAACGACCCTAAAGTCATGTGGTAACCAACGCTGATCTATAATTTTAACCTTAGATAACTCATGATCGTACCAAATAGAGCGGTAATGAACGCCGTTTACCTTCATGGGTATGTCTCCGAATTGTATCGTTTCGCTAAAGAAGTCAAATCCAAAGCACTCTGAATAGATTTACGCTGTAGTACTAAATCGCGTCCCATCATAAGATTTCGCACTTCAAGAGACGCCCTTATCTGCGTATCTTCAATATCTTCGAAGTCAGCATTGTGGGCAAGTGACAAGACACGCCGATGCATTTCAATGCCACATATCCCAACTGCATCTTCCCATATTTGTGCCAACATATCTTTCAGGGCAATTTTCGAGCTGTGCCCCTGATCCTCAAACAAAGATTTTGGAAACAGAATTCCCGTTCTTTCCGTATTCCAAAGATGCCTGAATTCATTTTCAAAGACGGAACATGTTTCTTCGATGACTAGCAAAATCCAAGCTTGATAGTCTTTTAGGTCATTTTCTGACCGATGACCGGGCTGTGAAAAATATGCCATTAAGTAATTTGATATCAACATGCCAAGGTCAAAACCCATTGGTCCATAAAATCCAAATTCAGGATCGATGACCTTTGTGTCTGATGCAGTGCACATTACCGACCCTGAGTGTAAATCACCATGCAGAAGAGTTTCCGCATTTGCTGTAAATTTTAGAAGCATTTTTTGAACTTCGCATTTCAGTTCTACATCTTCACGTAATTCGTCTACAACAGCTCCAAGTCCATCGGTATGATGATTCATTTTTGCATCAAAATATGGATCAGTGAAAATGAGGTTTTCTGTAATGCCCATCAACGCAGCATTGCCTTGAAATAATGCCACGTCTTTCTTTTTATCGGAGGTTTTCAGAGAAAGATCTGATCCTCTGAATGCTGTTCTTGCACAAAACCTTCCAAGTCTTTCTGCCAAACCATCAATAAGGTCGCCAGCTATCAGCTTCTTGCGGAGTATCACGTGTGGCGTTAGCATCTCCATTGCAATAATCGCCTGATCACGGTCGAAATGATAAATTTCTGGAACACTTCCTGGGTCCCGTTCTGCTTGCCGCAATAAAACTTCATGTTCAAAAAATGACCGGCTTAATGGCAAAGGCCAGCTATCTCCAACCAAGCGCACATAGGGAAGAGCCTGCTTAACGATGACACTAGAACCGCCACCAGTTACCACAAACACAAGATTTAAATTGCCATCGCCAACTTCAGTAACAGTCCACTGACTAGGATCTTGGCCAATATGTCGACTTATGGTTTGGATCCGACCAAGCCGCGCAGGTAAATTGTTGATGGTGAGAGGTTCATAATCGGTTTGTTTATTCAAAACATCTCTCCTCGAATTTTAAAGTCAAAAAACCTTAAACATCAAATAAAGCATTCGCATTAATTGACTTTTGTCAAGTGGCTTGACAATTGGCAATGTTGGGTTAAGCATCTGTTTTAGGGGGAAATAATGACCGATCTTGCCTGCCAAGTTTTAGGAATAGTAAAGTCGTTCGGGCCCAATAAAGTTCTGCGAGAAGTCAACTTAGACTTACCTGCAGGCAAAGTTACCGTTCTGATGGGGGCCAATGGCGCAGGCAAGTCCACACTGGTAAACATTCTTTGTGGGGTTCATGCAGCCGATACAGGATCAATGACCCTGTTTGGCAAGTCATTTTGGCCAGATTCACCGGCCGATGCATTTCAATCCGGTGTTGTTACGGTGCACCAATCTATTAACAATGGGGTGATCCCTGACTTAGACGTTGCATCTAATCTTATGATCGATCGCTTGGCTGAGAAAACTACAGGCTTTTTTATAAAATCTGAAAAGTTGAGACAAGAAGCACTTGAAGTCGCTGCTACAATGGATCTTGACGTTGATGTCAAGGCCTGCATCCGCGATCTTGGGCTTGCTGATCGGCAAATGATCGCAATTGCCCGCGCAATGACAAGAAATCCAAAGCTTCTCATTCTTGATGAACCAACATCATCACTTTCTGCAAATGAAGCTCAAAGACTATTCAAATTACTCGAAACCCTGAAAGATCAGGGTGTTGCCATTCTCTATATTTCACACCGCATGTCTGATATTAGAAGTGTTGCCGACCGAATAGTGGCAATGCGAGACGGTAAAATATCGGGTCTTTTCGAAGATGCTTTACTTGATTATGAAGGTGCCGTCACAGCAATGCTAGGTCAGAAAATGTCCCAATCAGATTTTCTGTTAAACTCAAAAGGCGAGCCAATCTTAAAAATTTCAAATGCAAAGCTAAGTTCCTCCAACTCGCCATTTGATCTCACATTCTATAAAAACGAGATAGTTGCTATCGCAGGTTTGTTAGGAAGCGGTAAAACGGCACTTGCGTCTGCTATCTTCGGCCTTAATACACTGCTGGATGGATTTATGACACTTCATGGAGAAAAGTACAAGCCTATGAACCCATGGGATGCCATTGAAGCTGGCGTTTTCATGTGTCCTAAGGATCGGGTAGCAAATGCGGTAATTAGCGAATTTGACATTAAAAATAATCTGGCTCTACCCTTTTTGCATCATCACAGTTGGCTCTCATTTATCAAACGGCAAAGCATTACCAATAATGCCAAGAAGACAATTTCGGAATTAGGTGTCGTTTGCCAGTCAGAGCTTGATCCTGTAACAACCCTTTCCGGTGGGAACCAGCAAAAGGTTATGGTTGGTCGCTGGCTTTCTGTGGCTTCTGATGTTCTGCTTTTAGATGAACCTTTCCAAGGCGTTGATATAAAGGCGCGTCGAGACATTGGAGATCATATAAGATCTTCTTCAAAGGACCGTGCGACGATAGTCTTTGTAGCCGAACTTGATGAAGCTCTTGAAATCGCAGATCGCGTAGTTGTTTTACACGAAGGCGATAATGTGGGTGATTTTGGAAACACGGTTGAAAATTTATCCCAGATAGTGTCACGCTACAGTGGGCAAACTGAAACTTACAATCAAACAAATCCGAGAACTTGAATGAGCATTGATAATCAATCCAGTTTAAGAAATTTTGCCATTCGATACGGATTTCTTCTTTTATTAGTCGGCTTGATTTTGTATTTCTCCTTTGCCGCAGAAGGTTTCGCCAGCCCCAGATCTGCGGTATTTATTTTTCAATCAGTTTCAATAACGGGCGTCCTAGCACTGGGCGTCACAGCGACTTTGGTAGTAGATGGTTTCGATCTTTCCATAGGCTCAGTTGCAACTTCAGCTTTGATGTTATCTGCCTATGTGATGGTCGTGTTAGAAATGTCCGCTTTTACAGCTATTGTGGCTTGTCTTATCATGGGAGCCATTGTTGGTTTTGTAAATGGTGTTCTGATTGTTAAAGCACGTGTGCCAGATCTTTTGGCGACTCTTGGCATGATGTTTCTTTTGATTGGGCTGCAACGTATTCCCACAGAGGGCCGTTCCATTTCAACCGGAATGCGTTTACCTAACGGCGATACCGCAGAGGGTGTTTATTCCCATAGCTTCCTTTGGCTTGGGCGACATAGATTGGATTTCTTTCTCGAAAACCTCATACCTATTCCAGTTATTATTTTCATCCTTGTTGGTATTCTAATCTGGATTTTTCTTGAACTCACCAGGCACGGGCGTCTGATGTATGCTATCGGTTCTAACGAAACTGCGACAGCACTGGCCGGTGCAAATGTCAGCAAATACAAAATTCTTGCCTACGTGATTTCGGGCGTCATGGCATCGGTTGGTGGAATTTTACTCTCAGCCCGGCTGGGGCGAGGCGACATAGCTTCGGGTAATAACCTACTACTTGACTCTGTAGCAGCTGCATTGATCGGATTCGCAGTCTTGGGCGCTGCCAAACCTAATGCTTTTGGTACAGCAATTGGAGCATTGTTCGTTGGGGTTCTCCTGCAAGGACTAACAATGATGAATGCACCATATTATACACAGGATTTCGTAAAGGGGAGCGTGTTGGTTATCGCTCTCATCTTTACGTTTGCTCTTTCATCGAAGGGGCGCAAAACCGGCCACTAAATTAAACGGCCAAATGTTCCATGGGAGGAAGTAAAAATGTTAAGAAGATCATTACTAAAATTGCTAGGTGGGAGCGTTGTGATACCGGCAGCCCTGTCGAGTGCTGTAATTGCAGGAGATCTGCCAGAACCATTCGATAACGCAGGTGACGTTAAGATCGCGCTTGTTCGGTTTCTGTCGACTGGTGACTTTTTTCAGGCTTATTTGTCAGGCGTTGAAACACAAGCCGCCGCGCTTGGCGTAGATTTGCGTGTATTTGACAGTCGACAGGATGCTGCACTTCAATCCGATATGGTGGATCAGGCCATCACATTGGGCGTTGATGGGATCATCATCCAACACGGTCTTACAGAGAGTATGCGCGATGCGGCCCAACGAGCTGTTGACGCAGGTATTAAAGTGGTTGCTTTCGATGTGAATGTTGAAAATTCTGAAATTCCACAAATTGAGCAATCCGACTACCTGTTGGGAAAACTGGCCTTGGAACAGGCAATCAAAGACAACGGAAACACTTGGAAGGCTGGTTATGTATACGTTCCAGGTATTGCGCCTTTAGATCGCCGCCACGCAGCATGGGAAGACATTAAAGCCGCAAACCCCGGAATTGAGGAAGTTGCACAATTTGGAACACTAGATAATCCAATTGCTAACTCAAATGCTAACCAAGCTAGATCAGTTCTTCAGGCAAACTCAGATATTACGGTTATGTTTGCGCCCTATGATGAATTCGCAAAGGGTGTAAAAATTGCAGTGGATGAAGCAGGACTAACAGATCAAATAGACATCTACTCTGCCGATGTTTCAACGGCTGATATCGCAGCAATGCGCGAAGCAAACTCTGCGTGGGCCGCTACCGTTGCTACAAACCCTGCAGTTGTCGGCGAAGTTTCAGTGCGCTCTCTAGCCATGATGTTGGCTGGCGAAGACCCAGGAAGGAATGTCATCGTGCCACCAACTCTTATCACTCAAACGTTTCTAAACGATAACGATATCAAAAATATGTCAGACCTATCTGCAAAAATGCCTCAGTTTGCACATGCAGATGTTTCCGTACCAAGCTGGATGCCTCTACCTTCACGCTAAAGCTTACCAACAAAAAAGCTGGGCGTATTTTCGCCCAGCTCTTAATTATTTTGAAGAAGTCATCTTTCTTTACTGTATGAATTTGACACTCAAAGAGCTGGTCACGGATAATGGTAAGAGTATAAAAATCGAGAGGTTAGGCTTTATATTGTCGCGAAATAATATGGAAAATCCTTTCCGATTTCATCTTCGGCCATTTGAGTCACTTTCAAAAGGTTTTTCCTTCAAAATATTTAGCTGGAAATAGCTTAAGAATATGAAAGGCAAGGCAAGTGCAAAGGCAATCCGTAAACTATAGATCTCGGAGATGAATCCTAATATTGGTGGCGCAACCAGAAATGTAACGAAAGCAAATTGTGCCAGAGCAGCTACATTTTCTTCTGGAGTTCGGTCACGCCGGCGAGCAGCAGAAGACATAGCGAGGGGAAAAATTACCGCACTTCCAGCGCCCATAAATAAAAACCCTATAAGTGCGACTAGAAAAAAAGTGGCAAATGAAACTAAACAAACACCAAGAGCCATAAATGAAATGCTAATAAAAGCAATCAAACGGCTACCATACCGCTCGACAAACGGATCGGCAAAGAATCTGACTAAGGCTTGCGACAAAGCAGCAAAAATAAGTGCTAGTCCCTCTACTAAAGGAAAGGTGTCAAACTCATCTCTCATAAAAATTATTGACCAGTCTATATACGAGCCTTCAACCAGCATGCCTGATAGAGTGAATAGGATCAGTAAAAAAACAGCTTTTGATGGCCAAACAAACACGCTAGCCTTTTGCACTGTAGTTTTATAACGGGGTGTCGCTGGTTTATATTTTAAAAAAACGAGATTAGTAAAACACGCTGTTATGCCGGAAACGATAGCAAAGTGTAGAAGGGGAGAAACACCTAATTGAGCAAAGCCAGCCCCCAAGATACTGGCCCCAAAGAACCCAAAACTCCAAAAAGCGTGTGAGCGATTCATTATGCGCTCGCAATTTAGGGCTTCAACCCTGTCCGCCTCGAGATTGACCGCAACTTCTATAAGAGCAACCGACACACCTCCTAAAGCTAAACAAAAGAAAAAGGAAGCCGGTGTTCCAGCTAACGCCGCGAGCAACTGAGATAAACAAATTACAGGGGCTCCCACCCCTAAAAGCAGCATAAACGGAATTTTCCGCACCAGCCTATCCGCAAACAATAAAGTAATTTGAACCCCTGCCGGCAGTCCAGCAAGTGCAAGACCAAGTTCCGCCTTGCTAATGCCCATTTGCATCTGAAGATCCGCAAGTCTTGGAAACAAACTACCCAAAGCAAAGGCATAAATAAAAAACCCAAAGTAGACAGCATTTTTGGGCGTATTAGAAATAATCTGCACGCAGTCTCCGTTTACTTTTCTGCATCAAGGACGTTACGCATACACATGTTTATACAACCTGCAAGGGGCGCTTTTATTACGTACACGATCAAATAACTTTTTTCTTTCTTAGCCTATTAATTTCTGCTGCTGTATAACCAAGTTCGAGCATTATGGTTTCATTGTCTGCAGCCAAGGTGCGCGGGGCATGTTTTATTGTGGGTGGCTCGTCTGAGTACGTGAATCCAGCAGTAGTTAATGTTCTTCCATCAATTTTTTGCAAAATATTGCGAGAGGTAATCTGCTCTTCGCATAGTGCCTCATCTAGTGTCCTTACGCGAGCAGCCGGTATATGATGATCATTAAGCTTCTCTTCTAAATTTTCTGCAGTAAATTTCAAAAACTCACTCATAAAATATTCCCGGTCTTCCTTGTAATTTTTGACAATGTCAGATCTTGGGCAGTTCAAAATCTCTTCAGCCCTTTTATGGTTGCCCAAAATGCGCATCAGACGTGCCATTTGCTTATTTGTGAATGCTCCAATCATTATCAAGCCCGTAGCTGCTTCATAGCAGCCATAAGCTGCCAACATTGGGTCATTATTGCCAATTACTGCCGGAGGTTTTCCAGTTTCCAAGGTGAAGTGTGTGTGAAAATTCATCAACATCAACGCACAATCAGACATCGCGACATCAATGGAGCAACCTTTTTGAGTTTTTTCCCTTTTAAAAAGGGCTCCCGCTATCGCAAATGCAGTTTGTGAACCAGTCCCGTAATCGATCACAGCGGGCCCTATACGGACAGGCGCCGTTTGAGCTGTTCCATTAGCATACATAGACCCGGTATATGCCTGGACTACAATATCATATGCCGGATGTTCAGCTTTTGGTCCTGTATGACCATACCCACTAATGGAGCAGAAAATGACTTTTGGGTTAACTTTTTTAAGCCGTTCATGAGTAAGGCCAAGTCGAACGGCAGCATTGAGAGAATAGTTATGCACCAGAACATCCGATGATATAATTAAGCGTGTCAGAATCTCCTGTCCTTCTGACGATTTCAAATTCAGACTCATACACTTTTTTCCGCCATTTTGGGCTTGATATTGTAAGCCCATGAGTTCCAGATTGTGATCTTCCGTTGGACCTTCGAAACGGGTCATGTCAGGCTTATCAAAAGGTTCAATTTTGATAACCTCTGCGCCCAGAACAGCGAGTTGAAAGGTTGAAAACGGTCCCGCAAAAACATGTGTTAAGTCGAGAACTCGGATACCTTCAAAGGGAAGCATAATATCTCCAATACCGCGATTTTTTGTACGTTACGTTAGGCGTTAAGCATTCCTAATTTAAAGCTTCGTTTTTGATTATTTGCTCGCACTGCATTGATGTGTCCAACAAATTCTTGTCAAAAATATTATATTTGTGTAATCTATATATAGAGGTAATTGGCACTACATATACCAAAACTTCGTTTTAATTGTCGTTGTTTTGTGAAAAGATACAGGATATTCACTATGACGGATTATACAGGATCTCCGATTTCTTTGCGAAATCTACAGACAGGTTTTCGCGTTGACGGCATGATAGTTGCTTTATCCGAAAGTGAGATTAAGATAAGCGCTAACAAAAAGGTCTTTACCATTACCCAGGACAAAAAAGGTCACTGGCATGACATGGCAAATGACCAAAAGTTTGTAATGGCCTAGTTAGGACAAAAGGTGCTTTGGCAATAAATTCTAGAATATGGGTGTCAGGCGTGTATTTCGTTTATGCTGTCATGCTTGCTCTTACAAACCTGATGTTTTTGTCAGGCGCGTTGTACGTTATAAGTGAATAGCAAATTGAATTGAGATTTTTTCAATGTTGATTTATGCATAAGGTAGACACATAAAAATTCTCTATTTCTTTATTCAGGAAATATAAAGTTTAAAAATTCTGCTGCTTAACCATTAACGAAGACATGACAGAACTGGCTTTCCTCGATTTTTCTAGAGCCGATTTTTCTACAAAATCGCAAGTGGTTCGAGATGCGCGCGAGAACCATTAGTGCGCGCGTACACCTCTTGGCCTCGCAATACTATCTTATGAACATGTGGGCCGATTTCTTCGCGACCGACGGCTTCGCCAAGGCAGTTATTCTTGGCCAAATTCCCAAAATGCAACGGGTAGTTTTGCAGAGTTTTGGCAACGCAGTCTGATCTCACTTGAAGGACCACAGCATAAAAAAATTCGCACCCTTGCCATTAAGGCTCTATCAAACGACATTGTCCTGACGCTAAGATCTCAGTTCAACATTATTGCGCAGAACCTTTGTGCTATATTAAAGCAAAAAAGTTCCTGCGATTTTCAAAGTGAATTTTCAATGCCTTTTTCTGACCAAGCAATTTGTATTTTGCTAGGTCTTACTGCTGAGAGATGGACATCAGTTGCCCACAACGCAAGTATACCTGGGCTTGCTATGGGACTTAATTACAAAACCCATGAAGTCAAAATTAATGCAGCTTGCCATAGGCTATCTGAACTGGCAGTTGAATTAATTTCAAATGCCAAAGTCGCACCAAATACTAGCGACTTGGTAGGTCGCCTCATAACTTATTGGGATCAATTTGAGGGAATTTCTTATCAGGACTTAATAGATCTGATCGTAATTGTGATTTTCGGCGGTGTAGATACAACACGTGGCCAGATTGGGTTCTTGATGACGGTCTTTGCGCGCCATCCGAAACAATGGCAAGATCTAGGGATTGACCCATCACTAATTCCAAATGCTGTCGAAGAAGCCATCCGCGCCTGGCCAACTACAACTTGGGCAACGCGCGAAATTATCGAGAGCTTTGAATTTGATGGTATTTTATTTGCGAAGGGAGTGACTGTTCACCTCCTTGTCCATTCTAGCGCAAAAGATCCAGCACTTGGTAATTTACCCGAGTTTGACATTCACTTGCAACAAAGACGGCATCATGGGTTTGGTGGCGGGGCACACCATTGTCTTGGGTACTTTGTTGCAAGAACTGATATGGCTTCTGCGGTTCGAGCGATAGCGAATACTTTTAAATCTTTTTCTATAGGAGATACACCTGTTTATTTGCCGGATAGTGGCAATACAAGCTCCCAAATTCTTCCATTATCATATGAAATTTGAACCACTATTCATTGTGCTGATTAGCGATATAAATCGCAGAAGTCACAAAAAATAGTCCGATCAAGAAATTTACTGTCACCGTCTCGCCTAGAATGATAATAGCAAGTGCAGTGCCCGAAAGAGGCGTCAGAACAATATACATTGATGCTCTTGACGGACCGAGTTTAGAAATGCTCCAAGCAAAGAGACCAAATTGGACCGGAACTCCTAAACTACCTAAAAAAAATATCAACAGCAGTTCGTTTTGCCCAACCCCTAATAACCACGAGAGCCCGTAGGTGCTTAGAATGACAGGTGCCGGGACGAGAAAAGCAAGTGCAATGGCTAGAATACAAACAAGCCATGACCCATATCGTTCGAAGTATTTTTTCGAGATAACAGTGAATGCTGCGCCCTGTATAATTGCCAAAAACATAATAATGTCACCGAAAATAATTGTGGTAGAATAGGCAGTTTTCGTAAGCCCGCTAGACACGCCAATCGCAACCCCAGCGACTGCAATTATGCAACCAATTAGTTTGTAATAGTTTAGCTTCTCAACCCGAAAAAAAACACCAAACAAAAGCGATAGGCTCGGAAGCACGGCAAGGATCAAGGCGCCATGGGCGGCAGTAGTAAGCTGTAAAGCTTTATTGAAAGTGAAAGGAAATGTGAAAAAAAACATCAAACCTAGAAATAATATAGCAAAAAAATCCTTCGGAGATATTTTGATAAAACGTTTCCAATACAGCCAACAAAATGGAAGAATGCAAATGAACGCAACGGCATAGCGAAGAAACGTGGCTTCTATAGGATTTAAGGATTGCATCACTATTGCCGTACAGACAACGGAAGAACCTGCAACACAAGCTGTAAAACCTGCTGATATATGCGGAAGCACAGTATGAAGTTCACTATTATCTTTCATCCCAAAGGGGTCCATGCTGTAACGGTCATATTAGGATTTTTAAATTTATTTGAAATCCTTGATTAGCATAGTTTTGTACCAGGTAGTTACTTACCTAGCGGCATAAACCGAAAGCTTTATAAGAAACATTTAACAACCGCTTCCGTGACTATCGAAAATTCTGAACAGATATCATGGCAATTCAGTTTAGCGACTGGTTAAGAGACTCGCGAGCTTTGGAGTGTCTGCTAACAGAGACGTAATTCTTTTATGGCAACTTGAAAGTGGTCCATTTTCAAACAATCCAATATGGGCCCAAACCGCGTTGCGAAGCGCTAGTTTGCGCCAGTGGTGCAAAAATAAGAGGCGTATTGCAATCAGATCTAATGATGCTGATGGTTTCGTCATGGCTTGATAACCATTCAAAAGTGTTTCTAACCTCCGGGCGATTTCAAGCGTTGGAGGCGCTACTATTAGGTGCTCAAGCCATTTGGGTAGATTTTGATCAACAAACTCCAACATCACCGCGTCTTTAAATTCAATGACACGATCCTTTGGTAAAATCCCTAAATTACGGGAAAGTCGAATACCACAAAAAGCTGGCTCTCCTTCCTCAAAGACCAGTTGCCAACCTTGAGGATACTTGACAGTGTGACTGTAAACGTCTTCGTAAACACAAGCGGTTTCGGCCAAACCGCGCCTCGATAGAAAATACAGGACTTCACGACCCGATTTCTCTGTGTTAATCCAACCATCACGTTTAAGGCGATGTAAAGCAACGCGAACAGCCTCAGGTTTAATCCCAATGTGAGCCATGATACTTCCGATATCTTTACCAGACAACGGCAACTGATTATCACTGTCGAGATCACCGAATACCGTAACTATAAAAGACCATGTCTTGATATTTTCAAGAGCAGTAAGTGCGTCTATGAATGTGCGAACATTTGTCAAAATGAATTTTCTTTCGTGTAGTTCGTTGACCCGGTCGCCATAAGTAACATCATGCACAGCTTATTAACCAGAAATTAAAAATGAATTTTCTTAATTTTCATCAGCTACCATGCACTACCGCGCATTCATTGTAAGTAAATCATACTCCGCAACCAATTCATTACCCTGGTTTAGTATGTTCACATGCCATCTTACCTCACCATACTCTTCATTTCGCGGCGTTTTTTGTTTGACCGTCAAACGCACGTTTATTTTATCACCAGCTTGAACCGGTTTCATAAAGCGAAGGTTATCAAGACCAGTGTTTGCGAGTACCGGGCCTTCGTTTGGTTCTACAAACAAACCTGCCGCAAAACTTAATAGCAGGTAACCATGCGCAACCCGGCCAGGAAAGAAGGGGTTTCGTTTGGCAGCTTCTTCATCCATATGTGCGTAAAACGTATCACCAGTGAAATAAGCAAATTTTTCGATGTCCGCCATTGAAATCTGACGTGATCCGGTTGCAAGTGTTTCACCGATCTTAAGACTACCAAATTTACGCGTAAAAGGATGATCCTGTTCGGTGATTTCATAGGCTCCCGGCACCCATTTTCGACCAATCTGGCTCAAAATTTCCGGGCTCCCTTGAATCCCAGTTCTTTGCATGTAATGCATCACACCGCGGATCCCACCCATTTCTTCTCCTCCTCCAGCACGGCCTGGACCTCCGTGGATCATATGTGGCAAAGGTGAGCCATGACCGGTGCTTTCCTTCATGGAAACTCGGTTATTAAAATAAAGTCGGCCATGGAAAGCCCCACTATTCATTGTAACCTCGCGCGCAACATCAGCATCATTTGTAATTACAGAGGCAACCAGGCTTCCTTTAGAATTGTTTAAAAGAGTTGAAGCATGATCAATATCCCGATAGGCCATAATTGTTGATACAGGTCCGAACGCTTCAACAGAGTGCACATATTTAGCACTGTCAGGATCATTGCAGTAGAGCAAAATGGGAGGAATAAATGCTCCATCTTGCAATTCTTTACCTTCAACTGTAAAGGTCTCCGGATCTCCTAAAATACACTCTGTGTCTTTCTCCAAAAGCCGAATTTTTTTCAAAACATCTTGCTTTTGCGACTGCGACACCAACGCTCCCATGCCTGTGGTTTCAAGCCTCGGATCACCAGTTATAACTTCTGATAGTCCTGATTTGAGTCTTTCTATCATGGGTTCTAACTGCGGCTCTGGAACCAAAATGCGCCTAATTGCCGTACATTTTTGCCCCGCCTTCGTTGTCATTTCTCGGATTACTTCTTTAGTGAACAGATCAAACTCAACCGTACCTAGTGCTGCGTCAGGTCCAAGTATAGACGCGTTCAGGCTATCTTGCTCAGCGATAAACCGCGTTGCATTGCTCAGGATTCTAGGATGCGAGCGTAACAAAAGTGCAGTTTCAGCCGAGCCTGTAAAACTGACAATGTCTTGCGGCGTGAGATGATCTAGCATATTACCCAGATCGCCAGAAACTAACTGCAATGTCCCTTCAGGGAGCAATCCGCTATCTAGCATAATACGGACACAAAGTTCTGTAACGTGACAAGTTGCGGTTGCAGGCTTTACAATAGCAGGAACACCTGCGAGAAAAGCTGGCGCAAGCTTTTCCAGCATTCCCCATACCGGAAAGTTGAAAGCATTCACATGGATAGCAACTCCCTGAAGAGCAGTACAGACATGCTGGCCTAAAAAGGTCCCATTGCGTGATAAGCGTTCTACTTTACCGTCAAGGTAAATGTCCGAGTTTGGCATCTCTCGCCGCGCCATAGATGAATAGGCAAATAAGGTTCCTATCCCACCGTCTATGTCAATGAGATGATCTTTTTGCGTTGCCCCGGTGGAAAAAGAAATTTGATAAAGTGCTTTTTTATGCTCAGTAAGACTTTGCGCTATCGCCTTCAGCATTTTTGCTCTGGCATGAAAGTTCATTTTCCGCAGGTTCTGTCCACCCACTTTTTTTGCGTATTCCAACATTCCGGCAACATCGAGCGTATCATTTCCAGCGCGCGCAATGGTTTTACCTGTGATAGCAGAATGGATTGTACGAGCAGCTTCGTTGCAATCAATCCACACACCCGTTGCAAAACTTCTAACATCCTGGATTGCCATTAAATTTCCTCTATTTAACTTGGGTTGCCAACTTAATAAGTTTTAATCCCACATATCGACACAAAACTCTACGCTCAAAAATGCTGGTTTGCACCACAAAGCATAAAGCTACAATCATTGACCGCCTGGTCGGTTTATACTTTACATCGTTAGTTCGAGCCCTCATAAAAATCAAGAATTGATAAGAGAACGCGAAAGATTGATATGACGCCAAAGGAGAGAGCTGACAAATCTGCAGCAGCAATGTGGAAAAGTGACAACTCCAGTCCGTGGATAGGCATCGCTTTGGAAGATGTTGATGAGGGCCGAGCCATCATGTCACTTCAAGTAGAAAAGCATCACACTAACGGCCACGGCATATGTCATGGCGGGATTATTTTTACCCTGGCTGATACTGCTTTTGCTTTTGCCTGCAATAGCCGAAACCAATCTACAGTTGCGCAACACAATACCATCAGCTTTGTTTCACCGGGCACTTTGGGAGATACCCTTACTGCACACGCCCACGAAGTCAGTTTGACGGGCAAGAATGGCGTTTATGATGCTAAAGTGACAAATCAGGATGGTCGTGTAATCGCGGAATTCAGGGGGTGTTCCCGTGCCATAAGAGGTCAGCTATTTGAAGAATAGGAGAATTTAATGAAAGATCTGACACCGGATAGAAGTACATTAGATCCCATTGAACTAGCTTCCAGAGACGAAATTCAGTCGCTACAACTTTCTCGAATGCACTGGTCTCTTTGCCATGCTTATGACAACGTTGGTATGTACAAAAAGCGTTTTGATGAGGCGGGTGTGCACCCGAATGACCTTAAAACACTGTCTGACATTTCTAAATTTCCATTTACCCAAAAAACCGATCTTCGAGATCATTATCCCTTTGGACTCTTCGCAGTGCCGCGCGAACAGATTCTTAGGATTCACGCATCATCAGGTACAACAGGCAAAGCGACTGTTGTTGGTTACACTAAAAACGATGTTAATATGTGGGCCAATTTGGTGGCCAGATCTATGCGAGCAAGTGGCACTAGACCCGGTGATCTCGTCAACATCGTTTACGGATACGGATTATTCACCGGAGGGCTCGGAGCTCACTATGGCGCCGAACGTTTAGGATGCTCAGTGGTCCCTGTTTCAGGTGGCATGACTGAACGCCAAGTCACACTTATCAAGGATTTTCGGCCCTCCACTATCATGGTTACACCTTCTTACATGCTGAATATTCTAGAACAATTTAACAAAATGGGACTAGATCCAAGAGATACATCACTAGAAGTTGCCATTTTTGGTGCAGAACCTTGGACAAACTCCATGCGAGAAGAAATTGAGAACGCCTTTGATATGCATGCAGTTGATATTTACGGACTATCAGAAATTCTTGGACCTGGTGTCGCAAATGAATGCGTTGAAACAAAGGATGGTCTACATATTTGGGAAGATCACTTTTATCCAGAAATTATCAACCCCGACTCCGGTGAGCCTGTTGAAGACGGGGAGATGGGGGAATTAGTGTTTACCACACTTACCAAAGAGGCTTTTCCGATGGTTCGCTATCGAACGCGGGATCTGACGCGGATCTTGCCGGGAACAGCCCGGTCGATGAGGCGCATGGAAAAGGTGACAGGACGGTCCGATGACATGATTATTCTGCGTGGTGTCAATGTCTTCCCAACGCAGGTAGAAGAACTCGTTTTGGAGAATGAATCACTTGCTCCATATTTTCAGATTGAAGTATCCAAGGACGGACCAATGGACAAAATGAAAGTTTTGGTGGAATCAACACCTCAGGCAACAGGCGGAGAAAATCCTGGAACTTCATTACAACAGCGGATTAAAGATACCATTGGGATCAGTGTAATCGTTGATGTTGGTGCACCCGGTAGCGTTGAGCGTTCACAAGGTAAAGCGCGCCGTGTTATTGACCTTAGAGCTAAAGACTAAAACCTTTGGCCCGTACTATTGCAAAGGACTATGGTGAAAAAAGGCTTCTGATCTTAAAGGCGGCAGCAGAAGTGTTTGCTCGAGAAGGAATAGCACGCGCACCAATGAGTGAAGTTGCAAAAAACTGCGGAATTTCAAAAGCAAATATCTATCACTACTATTCAAGCAAAGACTCTCTGCTTTTTGATATTCTTGATAGTTACCTATCATCCTTGAGCAATCATATATGCAACTTGCCTCTTGATAATTTGAGCGCCAAAGATAAATTGAGCGCGATTACTCGAGAAGTCCTTTTTGCTTACGATGGCATGGATCATCAACATAAAATTCAAACCGAAGGCTTACCATTATTGCGAAAAGAACAGCAAGAGATTTTAAAACAATACCAGCGCAATATGGTGGCAGTCGTGAATGATGTACTAATCGAGATTGTACCTCCCAAGATTAAACATAATCGGATGGTTTTGCGTAATATCAACATGTCCTTATTCGGGATGCTGAACTGGTACTACATCTGGAATCCAAATGCAGATCGAAAGGCCAGAGAAGAATACGCTATCACGATAACAGAGTTGACTGTTTCAGGAGCCGCACATTTTGAAATCATTCAATGACCTGCTTGATCGTAGTCCCAAATAATTATTTTTGAAAGAGGATAACATTGGCAGGTTAACACAAAGCCGGCTTCAACTTCATAATCTTCCAATGCGTGATTTGCTATCATCTCGACCTCACCTTCAGTGATCTTGGCTTTGCAGGTCGAACATACACCGGCGCGGCACGAATATGGTACATCAATATTATTATCTAAAGCAGCTTGTAAAAGACTAGTGTCACTTTGTATAATTAAACTGCGTGTTTCACCTCCAATTGTTACTCTGCCTGGCACTCCGTCTTCTACTTTTTCTTGCGTCTTAAGGCGCTTTTTAACTCGTCCCTTTTGACTACCTTTAAAACGTTCAAAACGAATCTGTCTTTCGTCCAAACCATAAACTTTTAATGCCTTCGATATCGCATGCATCATAGCCTCAGGGCCGCAGATGAATGCAATATCTACGCTCTTTATATCAATCCAACTATCAAAAAGTTTTGCGCATTTTTCGCCGTCAACACGGCCCTTGAATAGGTCAATGTCCTGACTCTCGTCTTCAAGAATATGGACTATGCTCAGGCGCCCCAAATAGAAATTTTTTAAGTCCTCAAGCTCCTCTCGAAACATTATCGTATTAATATTTCGGTTTGCATAAACCAACGTAAACTTTGCCTCTGGCTCTCTTGCAAGCCCAGTTTTAAGGATTGATAGGACCGGTGTAATACCTGACCCGCCTGCAAAGGTAAGGTAATGTGCATCGTGTCGGCCTGCCTGGGTATAGAAATTTCCCATAGGTGGCATAGCTTCCAAAATATCACCAGTACGCAGTTCCGAGTTAGCCCAACTTGAGAAAGCACCACCATCCACACGCTTTATCCCAACTTGAAGCTGACCATCGTCTTTACCCGAACAGATTGAGTAAGAACGGCGTAGCTCTTCTCCGTCAAATTTCTTGCGAAAAGTAAGATACTGCCCCTGCATAAAGCTGAAATTTCCACCAATAGTAGGCTGAAGACTGACAACTACGGCATCCCGGATTGTTTTATGGATTTCACAGACGGTCAACGGATAAAATTCTACCATGTAATCTTACCTAAATACATTTGAAGTAATCAAATGGCTCAAAGCAGTCTCTGCACCTCCATTGCGCCTTACAAGGGGTTGACCCGAACTGACTTACAAGCTCCACACTACTGGACTTACATTGCGGACAGCGTTCAGGACTGCCGGATTTTAGAGGCGGCGCAATTCCAAACTCCTCAAGACGGGCACGGCCTTTCTCACTAAGCCAATCTGTGGTCCACGGTGGTGCAATTTTTGTTTTAAGTGTAAGTTCGGTGACCCCTTTTTTCGCCAATGCCTTTTCTATATCAAAAGAGATTACACTCATCGCTGGGCAACCTGTATAGGTAGGTGTAATGATCACTTCAACGCTTGAACCGTCCACCAAAACATCTCGTATAACACCAAGGTCGACAACTGAAATAACCGGAATTTCTGGGTCAGGTACTTCTTCAAGCCAATCCCAAATTTGGTCAATGGTAGGCGCTTTCAAGGTTACCATGAGGCACCCGGATAAGCTCTTTGAAGAAATTGCATTGACGCAAGCATATGACCAAGGTGTTCCGTATGACGAATTCCTTGTCGACCCCCAGAATGGGAAAAATCACTATCAGGTAAGATCAAAAAGGCGTCATTGAAGACACGCTCCACCCTTAACTCCCAGGCCTTTTTCATAGATGAAGGTAACGGCGCTATACTTTCGCCCTGCATACTTCGGTCAATTTCATCATCTTGGAACATTTCACCAGCATAAGGCCAGAGATCATGCAACGCTTTTTGCATGCGTGTATTGCTTTCTTCGGTTCCATCTCCCAGCGCAATTACCGTATCCTGAGATCGCTCTAGGTGATAATTAGCTTCTTTAACAGTTTTTTGTCCAATGCTTGAAATGGTCTCATCAGAAGAAGCTGCGAGAGCTTCTAGCCAAGGCACTTGAAAAGCATCGAATAGGAAATGTCGAATTATCGTACGTGCATAGTCTTCGTTAGGTAATTCAAGCATAAGTAGATTTCGAAAATCATAAAAATCTCTACGAAACGCAAGAGTGTTAGCGGTACGCTCAGCATCTTCGACTTCCCCAGCGTACTCCAACCAAAGCTTTGCCTGCCCAATCAGATCAAGAGCAATGTTTGCCAAAGCAATATCTTCTTCTAAAGCCGGGGCAACTCCGCACCATTCCGAAGTACGATGGCCTAGTACTAGCACGTTGTCTCCTTGCCTTAACAAGAAGTCAAAAATTTGAGACGCAGTTTCGTTCACTACATATTTCCAGCTTCATCGGGGAGGTCATAAAACGTTGGGTGGCGATATACCTTATCCCGTGATGGGTCAAATAAGGGTCCCTTGTTTGACGGGCTTGACGCCGAAATATTTGAGGCCTCTACAACCCAGATACTCACCCCCTCGTTACGCCTCGTATATACATCACGAGCATTTTTGATTGCATGCTCCGCGTCAACTGCATGAAGTGAACCAACATGACGATGGCTCATCCCATGCTGACCGCGGATGAAAATTTCCCAAAGAGGCCATTCTTCTGATACTGTCATGTATTGTTACTCCGCGACCTTGCGCATTGCTTTTTTTCTAGCATGAGCCAACATTCCATCACGCACCCAAGCACCATCGTTCCATGCCTTTTTACGAGCATCTAAACGCTCTTTATTGCAAGGTCCATTGCCAGAAATCACCTGGAAAAACTCATCCCAATCTGGTTCGGAGTAGTCATGATGTCCGGTCTTTTCATTCCACACAAGATCGTCATCAGGAATATTCAACCCCAGAAAAGCTGCCTGAGGTGCAATCTCATCAACAAACTTTTGACGAAGTTCATCATTAGAATTCATCTTGATTTTCCAAGCCATAGACTGTGCAGAATGCACACTGTCTTTATCAGATGGACCAAACATCATCAAAGAAGGATACCAAAAACGATTAAGTGCGTCCTGCGCCATGCGTTTTTGATCTTCGGTCCCTTGCGCCATAGTAAGCATTATTTGAAAACCTTGACGCTGATGGAAACTTTCTTCTTTACAAATACGAACCATAGCCCTTGCATAAGGGCCGTAAGAGGTACGCTGCAATGGCACTTGGTTCATTATGGCTGCACCATCTACAAGCCATCCTATAGCCCCCATATCCGCCCACGTAAGTGTCGGATAATTAAAGATAGAAGAATACTTCATCTTTCCTTTATGGAGCATGTCAAACAATTCATCGCGACTCACACCGAGGGTTTCAGCCGCGCAGTAAAGATAAAGTCCATGGCCTGCTTCATCTTGTACTTTAGCAAGCAGATTTGCTTTTCGCTCGAGCGTGGGAGCGCGGGTTATCCAGTTACCCTCCGGTAGTTGCCCAACAATTTCAGAGTGGGCATGTTGGCCAATCTGACGGATCAAGTTCTTGCGATATTCCTCTGGCATCCAATCTTTAGGTTCAATTTTTTCACCTCGATCGATACGGTCCTGGAACTCTCTTTCTTTGGGGCTCAGCTTTTCTTTAGCAACAACAGTTTCGCCCGTTGATTTTACCATTTGAGCGTACATAGAGTTCTCCTTTACGGTCTTTCAATAATGAGGGCAACTCCCTGCCCAACCCCCACGCACATGGTACAGAGAGCGTAGCGACCTTTTATACGGCGCAGTTGATACGCAGCAGTCATGACAAGCCGTGTGCCAGACATGCCCAGAGGATGGCCGAGCGCGATAGCTCCGCCGTTTGGATTAACATGCGGCGCATCATCTGGGATACCAAGGTCACGCAAAGTTGCAAGCGCCTGGCTGGCGAACGCTTCATTGAGCTCAATTACATCCATTTGGTCAATTGTAAGCCCAGTCCTCTCCAAAAGCTTTTTTGTTGCCGGAACTGGGCCAATCCCCATGACGCGAGGTTCAACGCCAGCGGCTACCATCCCAACCACACGTGCAAGGGGTTCACTGTCTTTTGCAATATCTTCGTTTGCCAGTAATATTGCAGCAGCACCATCATTAACACCAGAAGCGTTGCCTGCCGTAACCGACTTCTCCGGCCCATTGATCCCATTTAAAACATTGAGTTTTTCCTCGAGTTTCACATCACGTGGGTGCTCATCTTTTTCAAAGATAATGGGATCAACTTTACGTTGCGGAATTTCCACCCGCAATAACTCGTCATCAAACATACCTGCAGCATCCGCAGCAGCGTAACGAGTTTGCGATCTAACGGCGAAAGCATCCTGGTCTTTTCGACTGACTTTATAATCTTCTGCTACATGGTCCGCTGTCTCAGGCATCGAGTCGGTACCATAATTAGCCTTCATTTTTGGGTTCACAAACCGCCAACCGATAGTAGTGTCAAACACTTCACTGGTTCGGCTAAACGGCGTTGTAGCCTTCGGCATCACGAAAGGGGCACGGCTCATGCTTTCAACTCCACCAGCAATTGCCATACGATAATCACCGGCCTTAATAGCACGGGATGCAGCACCGACAGCATCCATGCCAGACCCGCACAACCGATTAATTGTCGAGCCAGGTACGCTTGTAGGAAGTCCAGCGAGTAAAGCTGCCATTCGTCCAACATTTCGATTATCTTCACCTGCCTGGTTAGCATCGCCAAGGATTACGTCATCAAGGTCACACCATGATATGTTTGGGTTACGATTGATAAGTTCACGGATAGGTAAAGCTGCAAGATCATCCGTCCTTATCGACGATAAACTGCCACCGTATCGCCCGATCGGGGTTCTAACGGCATCAATAATGTAAGCACTCATTGCAGTCCGACCTTAAAAAATGTTACATTTGTGACAATACTTATTTTTTTGTAACACGTAAAGTGCTAAAAGTAGTTTTTACTATCGCGGCTCGGAGCCGTCATAAGTTTCACCTAAGGAATATGGAGCATGGAGTCTTAGCCTACCAACATCCGATGATATCATTGCCAAAACGACTATTGTGACAATGAATGGCATTGCGGAAAGTAACTGAGATGGAACTGCGAATCCAAGAGATTGAACTACAAGCTCCCCCAAAGTTACCATTCCAAACAAATAAGCCCCTAAAAAAATGCGACCAGTTTTCCAAGTTCCAAATACCACAAGCGCAACTGCAATCCACCCACGACCCGCTATCATACCATCTGCCCAAAGTGGTGTGTATATGGTGGATGCATAAGCACCTGCAAAACCCGCCATTAACCCCCCAAAAGCAACAGCTCCATACCTGATCTTTCTTACCGAATAACTTAATGCCTCTGCAGCTTTAGGGTTTTCACCACACGCTCGTATTGCAAGACCCAGTCGGGTACTATTAAGACAAAAGCTGATCAAACCAGCCATTATTATTGCTAGGTAAACAACAATATTTTGCTGAAATAAAACGGGCCCAATCAATGGAATATCGCTAAGGACAGAAATTTGGATAGGATCTGGCGCAGTAACAGTAAGGCTCTCGTGTTTCTTTCCAATCAGTGCAGAAAGACCCAATCCCAAAATTCCGACAGCCAACCCTGTAGCAACTTGATTGGCCAAAAAAGTAATCGAAACCATAGCAAATATTAGGGAAACGCCTATTCCAGCCACTCCAGCCACTACAAACCCTGTCAAATGACTACCAGTTTGATAAGTCACCACAAATCCAACCGCTGCAGAGATTGCCATCATTCCCTCTACACCCAAATTTAACATTCCTGACTTTTCGGCAACTAATTCACCTAAAGCAGCAAGTAAAAAAACAGTTGCGGCGCTCATTGTCCCCGCAAGGAAAAACTCAAGAGGTGTCATGTTAAAGAACTTTCAATCTCTTCTGGTCGCACTTTACGCGGTTTTAATCTGTAGTTTACCAAAGTGTAACTTGCGAGATATGTCACTAAAAGCAATCCTTGGAAAATATGCACTGAACTTATCGGCAAGTCAGCGGTTACCAGAGCATAATCTCCACCAATGTGAATCACTGACAAAAAGAATGCAGCAAATACTATACCCAGAGGATGCAAGGCGCCCAAGTAAGCCACAATTATCGCCGTGTAACCGTAACCAGACGTCACAGAGCGTTGCAACTGCCCAATTGGTCCTGCGACCTCGCTCATACCAGCAATACCAGCTGCCACCCCGGCAATTAATAAGCTTTTCCAAACTGCACCATTTGCACTGTAACCGGCGTAAGTAGCCGCATTAGGGGCAAGTCCACCCACTATAAGCTGGAAGCCACCAAAATGTTTTTCCATATAAACCCAAACAAAAATTGTAAAAATTATTGGAATAATTAAAGAATAATTCAAACGAAATCCAAAAATAATAGGCGGAAATAATGCAGCATCCTGAAACATTACGGTCTGCGGAAAATTGAAGCCCATTGGGTCCTTCCATGGACCTAAAAGTAAATAATAAAGTAATTGCAGAGCTATCGCGGACAACATTAGGGTAACTAAAATCTCGTTGGCATTGAAACGAGTCTTCAAAAACGCAGCAATTGCAGCCCAAAGTAAACCACCAATTGCCCCCAATAAAATCATAGCGGGGAGAAGTAATATCGATTCACTATCTGTAAAATAGACGGGAACAGATGAAGCGAGTATTGCTCCCATAATCATTTGACCCTCAGCTCCGATGTTCCAAACCTTTGCTTTAAATCCGATGGCCAAGGCCTGGGCAATTAAGAGTAATGGGCCAAATTTGAGTAAAACTTCAGATATAGCATAAGTAGACTCGAACGGTTCAATAAAAAAAGCAAAAAAGGTCGTTTGCAAAGACTTACCCTGAACAAGAAGCATTACGCTGCTTAAAATTACCGTGATTGAAATAGCAATGAATGGGGTTGCAAAAATTAGAGGCTTCGAGGCTGTATCTCGACGTTCAAACTGCAAATGCACTGTCAAATTCCTCTCTCTGTTCACCAATCATATACTCCCCAATTTTATCAGGACTTACTTCGCTCGTCCGCATTGAAGGCGATATACGTCCACTCCTTAAAACATACATACGATCTGTGATTTCAAACAATTCTTCAAGTTCTTCCGAAATAATTAAAATTCCAACTCCATTATCACGTAAACTGATTAGCTTTTGTCTGATTTCGTTTGCTGACCCGACATCCACGCCCCAAGTTGGCTGCGATAAAAATAATAGTTTTGGTTCTAACAATAATTCACGTCCAACTAAGAATTTTTGTAAATTGCCTCCTGATAAGGAATTGGCGGTAGCAACGTTACCCGAAGATTTTACAGAGAATTCGGTAATACATTTATCTGCAAATTTGTTAACAGCATCATCTTGTATAAACCCATTTTTGAGCATATTTTTTTTGAACGCTGTAAGAAGTGAGTTTTGTGATAATGTCATAGAAGGTACAGCTCCGCGGCCTAGTCTTTCTTCCGGAACAAATGAAAAACCAAGATCTCGTCGCTCTATTACTCCTTTTCGGGAAACTGATTGGCCAAACATCTCAATCGTTGAAGGGCCTAAGTCGGCATATACATCCTCTCCAGAAATAATGCGCCCAAGTTCCTGTTGGCCGTTTCCTGACACTCCGGCAATACCAACAATTTCTCCACCAAATAAAGATAAATTCAACTTTTTTAAATCTGTTCCAAACGGATCAGGATTTTTGCAACTCAAATTTGTTATGTTTAGGATTGCGTTTTTCGACTTGTGGTCACTTTCTTTCCGCTCAATCTTCGGAATGCTTCTACCAATCATAAGAGTTGCTAATTCCTGTGCGCTTGTTTCATTAGGATTGACCTTACCTGTAACCTTACCATCTCTTAAAATTGTCGCGACATCACATAACTCACGAATTTCTTCAAGTTTGTGAGAAATATATAGTATTGCTACCCCGTCATTTTGTAGTTTTCTAAGAGCTTCAAAAAGGGCTGTGACGTGTTGTGGAGGCAAAACAGAAGTTGGTTCATCCAAAATCAAAAGTTTCAAATCTTGCATCAAACAGCGAATGATTTCTACGCGTTGACGCTGTCCTACTGATAATGAATTAACCATTGCTGTTGGATCTATTTCCAGCTGATAGTCCGATCCGATCATACGAATCTTATCAACTAAATCTTTTTGAGAGCCTGGAATTGTAAGGGCAATATTTTCTACCACTGATAAGGTCTCAAAAAGTGAAAAGTGCTGGAAAACCATTCCAATTCCCAGCTTTCGAGCTATCGCAGTATTCCAGTATTCAATCTTTTGACCGTTCCAGAAGATTTCGCCAGCATCAGGTTCAATCACTCCATAAGCGAGTTTCATCAGGGTTGACTTACCCGCACCGTTTTCACCCAAAACCGCATGTATAGAACCTGGGATAACATCCAAATCAATTGAGTCGTTCGCAAGTAATGAGCCATAGATTTTAGTTAGCTTACTTAAAGTAAGCATGGTCAATTGGTCACCATTCATCTCTTGCACTACACCTTAATTTTTATTTTCCTGCCCCAACGAAGGCTCATTGGGGCAGGTAAGCAGTTTTACTTTGGCAATGGAGTGTTGACACCTTGAACATGCCAATTAATCCCAAGGATACCACCATCATCAAGTCGTTCACCAGCAGCCACAATCTGTTCACCGTCTTGATTAGAGATTGGACCATCATAAACATGTCTTGCACCGGACGAAATCTCCGCCTCAACTGTTTTAATTCTTTCTACCATTTCAGGACTGATATCCGAACTCCACTCTTCGGTCACTACCACACCAGCATCAACACCAAGCCATTCATTGCGACCCTCAAAATTACCACTTAGATGTGCTTCAACAGAAGCAGAAAAGAAAGGTCCCCAATCGGTTTTTACCACACCAAGGTATTTCGTAGGCGCGTATTCACTCATCGAACTATTCAAATTAAATACATATACCCCTGCTTCTTCGCCCACAGTAACAACAGAAGGCGTATCTTGAGCATTAGAAAACAAAATATCTGCACCATTAGCTATAAGTGCTTTTGCTGAAGCCTGAGCTTTAGCTGGATCAAACCATGAATTCAGCCATATGACATCAACAGTAATTTCGGGATCAACTGCTCGTGCTCCGAGAGTAAAACCATTGATTGAGGAGATCAACTCTGGGATAGCGTAAGCGCCGACCACGCCAAGTTTCTTGGTTTTAGTCAAGTCTGCAGCAGCCATTCCCATAAGGTATAGTCCCTCATAATATTTGGCAGTAAATGGTGAAAAATTGTCAGCCACTTTGTAGCCTGACGCATGAATGAAGGACATACCAGGGTTGCGTTTGGCTAATTTCAAACCGCTATTCATGTAGCCAAAAGAACCAAGCAATATAAATTTGTTACCGTCACCGACCATTTTGTTCATAATTCGGTCTGCGTCTGGGCCCTCTTGTATATTTTCAACAATGTTTAATGAAACATCATCCCCATATTTCTCTTTTATACCATTGAACCCTTGGACCAGCGCATGTGACCATCCCACATCCGCGATTGGAGATGGTAGTAATACTCCAATATCAAGCGTATCGGCACTAACAGAGGCGTTTATTGCCCCAAATGAAAACAAAGCAACAAGAGCCGTTTTCTTAATTTTTGTAAAGCAAGACTGCATTTTATCTTTTCTCCTTCTTTATGGTTAAGTTTTGTAAATTATACGATCAACGTGTGAAGCCGCATCATAAGTCAGCTGCCCTTCGTCCAATCCTATTAATTCACCATGCCTCCATACGATTTCGCCATTAATGATCGTAAGGTCAACATACTCTCCTATACCCATTTTGGGAATGAGGCTCATAGGGTCATGCTTTGCACCAACATAATCTAATTTGTTAGTATTTAGCGCAAATAGATCGGCCGCCATGCCTTTCTTTAAATACCCGATGTCCTTTCGACCCAAACAACTCGCACCACCGCGAGTGGCGTACTTTAAAAACTCTTTTGGTTCAGGCACGGCAAATTCAGTTGTTCTAGCAACAAGTGCCTGAAGCATATAGGCACTATGTATACAGTGCATTAAGTTAGAATTATCATTTGATGCTGCACCGTCAGCCCCCAGACTAAGCCGAATTCCTTTTGACGCCATTTCTGAGAGTGGAGTAACATGTTCACCAACCAAATAAACAGGCTCCGGACAATGGGAAATGCCAGTATTAGTACTCGACAACTTACATATTTCCGAGCTGTTCAACTCCCAACAATGCGCAAACCAAACATCTTCGCCCAAAAACTCTATATCATCACACCAATCTACTGTTCGCCTTCCAGTACGCTGAAACATCACATCACTCTCTCCTTCACCAACGTGTGAATGGAGCAGTACATTTCTGTCACGCGCCAACTTCAAAGATTGAACAAACGTTTCCCGATAGGAATTAACTGGCTGACAAGGGGCTACAACAACTTGGCGCATTGAGTAAGCGTCTGGATCATGGAACTTATCAATTAGCCGCTCACAATCAGATATGAATTCATCAGTTGTCTCGAGCATTTCGTCTGGAATTGTGCTACCTTTGGTTTTTGGACGAGTATTTCCACCACGCCCGGCGTGAAACCTCATACCAAGTAAATCAGCGGCCTCAAATTGCCTATCTATCAAATACTTTCCAGCATGTCTTGGGAAATTATACTGATGATCAAACGCAGTGGTGCAACCATGCTTAATCAACTCTGCCATTGCAATAATCGAGGCGTGATAAAAACAGTCCTCATCCAGTTTTGAAAAAACAGGGTAAATCAATTCCAGCCACTCTATTACAGAGTATTTTGTCCAATCTAGGTGAGCATTATTTCTTACAAAACATTGAAAAAAATGGTGATGGGTATTTATTAATCCTGGGAAAACAAACAATCCTGAGGCGTCAACAACTTGCGTATCTTCCGGCAATTGGTCCATAGAGATATCAGATGAGATTTTGTCTATAGCGGAGTCCTTGACTAGCAAATCACTATTGCGGTAAACTGTATCGCTTTCATCGCAGGTGACAATCGCATCGCAAGTTTTTAATAAAATATTGCTCATTTTCACCTAACCTGCACGATTTTCAGGTACACCATGGTCAACTTCATGGTCTTTCAATTCATGCATCTCAAATATTCCTGGCATAGGGATAAAACCTCCAAGAGATTTGATTTCATAAATCCAGTTTCGAATTTCTGGAAAACTATCGTGATCTAGGCCCAAATTTGCGCCAACATCGTGACTTAGGGCTACATACGGGAAGCACGCTATATCCGCGATCGTTGGTAGAAAACCTACTAAAAATTGCTTCTTCTCAAAGGATTGCTCCGCTAGGTGTGACTCCAAAAGTCTTAAAGTATGAAGAGAGGCTGCCAAAACCTTTTCTTTATCAATTGGAGTTTTAAACAAAGAATTTAATCTTGCCTGCCCAACGCTTGCAGTTAGTTGAGTGGAAAATGCCATCCACTGCATGACCATTACCTGCTCATTGACTTGGTTATCCTTTGGCCACCAAACACTTTCAGGATCAAACTTTTGCGCCATCCAAAGAAGCATTGCCTGACTTTCCGAAAGGATCATTTCTCCCGATGTTAAAACGGGAAGTGTTCCTGCCGGGGATATGGCAAGCATATGATCAGATCTATGTTCAGCGGAAGGATGGAATTCAACCGAAACACGCTCGTATCCAACATTTAAAATGCTGGCAAAAAGACGGATTTTATAACAATTTCCAGATAAAGCATAATCATAAAGCGTGAAACTCATTTTTTCGCTTCCGGATTTTTTTCTGTCATTTGCGTTAATGCGCCGTAAAGCGCAGCATTTTTCTTTAACCAGCGGCGATAAGCAACTGATGTTAGATCTGCACGGGTTGGTATTTCCATTTTGGGATCTATTGGTAATCTTTTTGGAATTTGATTTTCCAATATGTTGCGATCCTGAAGAAAGATTAGTTGTTGAAATTCTATCATGTCTGCCATTGAGCTTTGGTCATCATAAAGTGCCATCCAAGGCCATACAGCACAGTTATCTTCATCAAGCGGTTGAACAAATATTGCTATAACATCACGCACATCGTCTCTTGACGGGCAGGTTTTGTAAAGCAATGCATTCATTGGAGAGGGAACGCGATAAATGTAATCTGTAATAATCCCATCACTAGCTGACTTTGCGGCCTGGGGTTGGAAGAATTTTACTTTTGTTGCTATAATTTCATCGTTTTTTTCATCAATTTTTACATTGTAAGGCATAACCTCTGTATGCGGCTCAGCTCCAAGTATATCAGTATGAACAAATGGGAAATGAGCAATATCTAGAAAATTCTCAACGGCGCGGAGTGGGGAACAATTCACATGCACTTCACCGCAAGGCACAAAGCGCCTGTCGTACTCCTCAGCCTCGGGAACATCAAATAAAGGCTTTGGAGTTTTTGATGGACTGGTCCAAACGTGACCGTATGCCGCCATTACGTGCCAAGGCTCGTTGTCACAGAAAACTGAAAAAGTTCCATCTCTTTTTGTTTCAAGAACGATATCAAACCCAAGAAGGCGAGTAGCATGGTGTTTACTTCGCTTATTGTCAGTCAGCATGCCAATCGGGTACCAATCATCTTTAGCTCTTTCTAGTTTACACTTCATTTCAAAATATCCAATTGGGTTTCTGATTCACGTCTTAGGTGGTCAAGGCAGCGAGAAATTGCTTTATACTGACCAACTTCACACTTATCTGCCGAAAGAGCATGTAAAAAACATCGAAAGTTGGGTAATTCTTGAAAAATTAAATGCAGGGTCTTACCCAAAGGTTTAATTTTAACGATTACGGTATTGGCTCTTTGATCAACATGATAAAAGCGAATAGTTGATTTGTGCGAAGATGGACTCTCAAAATTTGTAAGTACTCTTTCAACTCTTTCTACCTTGCAGTGAAATTCCATGGAGCGAATTGGTATTAAATTTTCCACAATTGGCGGGCCACCAGTTTTATTTCTTATATCAACCCAGATTATTCCACCTTTTTCAAAGGAAAAGTATTTTTCGATTCCAATGGTAGTGGGTGGATCAAGATCTGGATGTGCTGGAATGTATCTGCACTTACCTTCAGAGTCATAATGCCATCCATGGTACATGCAGGCTAGGGCCTCCCCACGAACAAAACCATGAGACAAACGCATGCCCCTATGGGGACATCGATTTTCCCAAGCTGATAGCTGCCCTGACCTACTACGCCAAAGCACGATATCTTTTTCATTTACAAGGGCCCGCATTACACGACCATTTTTCAAATTTTTGCTGAAACCAACCGCGACACAGTCCATGAGTTATGCTTACCAGATTTTTTAAGCCAACGAGAAGTGATTCTTGGTGAGCTTTCGCTAATCAATATCCATATAAGATTGACGCATAGTTTCCTGTACGTGTCCAGAATTTTATACCGTATTTTTATGTGAATAATGCACGATTGTAAAAAACCTAGAGGCGTGCGCGATATAGATATCTCGCTATTAGGTCAAAAGGATTGAATTTTCTCAACAATTGCATCGTAGGGTCCGAGACTACATGCAACCTCCATTGCATCCAAAAGAACAGAGTGACCTGTAACTTGAAATTCAATGCAGTCCGTTTCCAAAAGTTGAATGCAAACCTCCATTCCAAGAATTCCTGACCGGTGCATGATCCACTTGTAAAAAGTCATTTCATCAAAATGACCCGTGATTTGAATTTTTTTTGTGATCATTATAACAATAAATTAACTTACAGCTTTTAAAGAAGTTATAGTTTTTTTGCCTTCTGTGAATTTATCCTTACTTACCATCTTTCTTTCCAGAAAGTCGGAAGCAACACCGATTGCAATTTGTCTGGGGTGTTTTCCAAGTTCTAGACGTCCAATCGGGCATTTAATTTGGTTCACCCGCTCCGCGTCATGGTTCAGCGCCGTCAGTCTTCTTTTAAATCGTTGCCATTTTGTTTTTGACCCAATCAACCCAGCGAAATCGAACGTGTGATGTAGCAGAGCATTGCAAATCTCAAAATCTAGACTGTGTGAGTAAGTCAAAATGAAATGATCTGCTAGATCAGGGGCATATTTGACAAATTCTTGAGGACGTTTCGAATAGATAGGATTGACACCATGCGGAATTACTTCGGGAAAGCGAGCTTCTGCGGTATCAATCCACGTAATATCAATATTGGGCAAATCGTTTAAAACCCCAACAAGCGATCGACCAACGTGACCAGCTCCCCAAACCCAAAGATTTGTCCCTTTTTCCGCTACCGACTCGATAAACCAGCCGTCAATTAATTTCGCCTTACATCCTGTTTGGTCATCTTTCACAAAGGAAATTGCACGTTTCACACTAAGAGGTATATTTTTTTGTTTTTCACCAGAAACTAGACGCGCATAGAGACCATTTTGAAAATTGGGAAAACATGTTTTGTCAAAATACTCACCCAGGAGTTTCACGAAACCTCCACAACACTGTCCAAGCTCTGGCCCTAGAGAATGCGAAGAGCTCCACGATGACTTAGACTCTATCGCCGCACGCGCGGTTTTCACGGCTTGATATTCTAACGCGCCACCGCCGATCGTACCAGTTTGGCCATCTTTCCAAACCACCATGGATGTGCCCACATCGCGTGGCACAGAGCCTTTGATCTCGGTCACAACGATTCGTACTATATTTCCATTTAGATCGATCAGTCTCTTAAGCTCTTTGAGATCAAACGCCATATTGAGCCCTCTCGCATGCCCATAGTAAACTTTCGGACGTTGCAGGTGCATCCACCATGGGATAATTCTCGCCTGTAGCAGAAGTTGCATGGCTAAGCGCAAAAAAGGCAGACATGCCAAGCATCAAAGGAGGTTCTCCAACGGCTTTGGATCGGTAGATTGTTTCTTCACAGTTTTCATTATTCCACAGCTGTACGTTAAATATTCTTGGCCGATCCGAAGCCACTGGGATTTTGTAAGTTGAAGGTGCATGCGTCATTAGCCGACCCTCATCGTTCCATATTAGCTCTTCAGTCGTGAGCCACCCAGCACCTTGGACGTATCCTCCTTCTATCTGACCGATATCTAATGCAGGATTCAAGCTTGCCCCAACATCGTGAATTATGTCAGCCCTAAGAATACGATTTTCGCCTGTCAATGTGTCCACAGCTACCTCGCTTACCGCGACACCATAAGCAAAATAATAAAATGGCCTGCCATGTCCTTTAATCCTATCCCAAACAATATCTGGCGTTTTATAATAGCCTGTTGAAGAAAGGCTAATCCTATTCTCATAGCAAAGTTTAGTCGCTTTTGCGAAGGTTAAGTCGTGATTTCCAATATATACTTTGTTATCATGAAAACGCACATCAGCAGGTTTGGCTTGGTAGTACTCAGCTAAGAACTCCGACATACGGCATCGTATTTCATCACATGCCAATTTTACGGCCATCCCATTCAGGTCGCTCCCTGAACTTGCCGCTGTAGCGGAAGTATTTGGAACTTTGGCAGTATCAGTAGCGGTAATTTTGACTTTTTTGATATCAATCCCAAATCCACTAGCAGCAACTTGGGCCACTTTCTGAAATAGGCCTTGCCCCATTTCTATGCCTCCATGATTCATCCGCAATGTGCCGTCTTGATATAAGTTTACAAGTGCACCTGCTTGATTAAGATGGGTAAGCGTGAAAGAAATTCCAAATTTCACCGGCGTTAGCGCAATCCCCTTTTTCAAAACTGGATTTTTCTTGTTCCACTCATTAATAGCAATCCGCCGAGCAACATAGTCACAGCTTTCAACCAGTTCTGCCGTCATGGCATTAAGCCCAAAGTCGGTTACCTCCATTCCATAATGTGTCGTTTGCGGCTTCACGACAGACGCTACGTTTGAATCTCTGTAATAATTCCTCAGTCTTATGGAGAGTGGATCAAGGGCCAGATGGCCAGCAATATGATCAATAACGCGCTCCATACCAATCATACCTTGGGGTCCCCCAAATCCACGAAAGGCTGTGGCGCTCTGTATATTTGTGCGTAATCTGTGACTTTCGACCCGGCAATGCTCCAAGTGGTAGGCGTTATCAGCATGCAACATCGCGCGATCCGCAACGGCTAAAGACAGATCTTGTGACCACCCACAACGGACGTAATGAATGAAGCTAACGCCCTCAATCTTGCCAGTTTCATCAAATCCAACTTCATAGTCGATTCTAAAATCATGCCGTTTTCCGGTAATTAAGAAATCATCGTCACGATCATAACGCATCTTACAAGGTCGACCTGTGGTTTGGGCGGCAACGGCGCAGGCGATTGCAAGGCTATTTGCTTGACTTTCCTTACCACCGAACCCGCCACCCATCCGACGAACTTCGACCCTTACATCATGCATTCCAAGACCAAGAGCGTTAGCAACTTTATGTTGCACTTCGCTAGGATGTTGGGTCGAGCTGTGTATCACCATTTCTGAGTCATCTGATGGAAAGGCAAGTGCCGCCTGACCCTCGAGATAAAAATGTTCTTGTCCACCGATGGAAAATGTTCCACTTAATTGAAGTGCGGCACCTCTAATAGCGCTAGACGCTTCGCCTTTTTTATAAATCCGCGGACCCTCCTCAAACCGACTTTCAGCCGCCAGCGCGTCTTCAATACTTAGTATAGGTAACTGTTCGGCATAGCTTATGAGAGCTTTGGTAGCCGCTTTGCGCGCCAGCAGGTGACTTTCAGCCACGACAAGAAATAGCGGCTGCCCAACGTAATTTACTTCTCCCTCTGCAAGTAAAGGCTCATCCTTTGCAGCGGGCGAAGTGTCATTTTCGAATGGCAGATCTTTGCAAGTTATAACTGCTACGATACCCTCTGAGTCCAAAACAGGGCTAAGGTCCATATTGATTATCCTACCCTTAGCAACGGTTGATAATCCAAAGGCAAGATGAAGTCCATTCTGCGGTATAGGGATATCATCAACATATCGAGCCTGCCCAGTCACATGCAGCTGCGCGGCATCGTGAGCAAAAGAAGATCCAACACTCATGGTACTACCTGTAGCACATCAGCGGATTGACCACTTCTTTCCATAAAATAACGAGTGAGAAGATTACGCGCTACTTTTAAACGATACTTGGCGCTGGCGCGCACATCGGTTAACGGGACAAAATCTTTCATCCATTCATCTTCAGTTTCCTCAAGCGCCTGAAGAGACCATGGCTTTCCCACGAGCGCGCGTTCCACGTGAGATGCACGTTTAGGAATTCCTGCCATACCCCCAAAGGCAATTCGCACCGAGCTGATTATGCCGTTATTAATCTCAATGTTAAAGCAGCCGCAAACAGCGGAAATGTCTTGATCGAAGCGCTTAGAGACCTTGTAACAACGTAATGCATCTAGCGATTTAGGGATCGCAATTGCCTCTACAAACTCACCTACTTTCAAATCCTGGCGCCCATAGGCCAAAAAATACTTTTCCAACAGTATCCTACGCCGTTTATCGCCTTGCCTTAGGCAAAGTTCAGCACCTGCAGCAATAAGCACTGGAGGATTGTCACCAATCGGCGAACCATTGGCGATATTTCCTCCCAAAGTGGCGGCATTTCGGATTTGAACAGATCCGTAGCGCCGCAAGAGCTCTGCGTACGGCCGACAGCTTACTTTAGCCCAATTAAAAAGGGCTTCTATTGTCACCAGTGCGCCAATTACATACTCGCCTTGGCGATCTTCGATTTGGGAAAGGTCCTCAACGTTGGCAAGGAACGCGGAAGGAGACACGTCCTGCAGACCTTTGGTTACCCATAACGCAACATCTGTCGCTCCGGCTATAAGGCGCGTTTTAGGGTTAGCGGTTAAAAGTGCTGCTATTTCATCACTAGATTGAGGCCAATTAGCATTGGGCGAAGCCGATATATCTCTAATTTTTTTTCTATCCTCTCTTAGCCAAGTCGGTTCGCTTAAGACCGCTGCAGTCTCTGCCGCTTTGATAATGGGCGCGTAACCTGTACAGCGGCATAAATTGCCTGCGAGTATATTTTCATGATCAGACCTTCCATTGATTTGAGCTGCAACAAGGGAAGTAACAATTCCAGGTGTGCAAAAACCACATTGACTTCCATGTTTTTCAACCATTTCAGACTGAACTGGATGGAGATGACCGCCTTCACCAACCGCCTCAACTGTACGGATTGCTTTACCATTGAGCTGTCCCAAAAATAATATGCATGCATTTAGTGGCCTAATTATTTCTTTATCTAACACAATTACAGTACATGCTCCACAGTCGCCCTCGTTACAGCCCTCTTTACTTCCACTGAGATTACGCTGTTCCCGAAGAAAATCGAGACATGTTAAATGAGGGTCCGCATTTTTCAGCGCGACTGTCTCTCCGTTTAGAAGAAACGTGACATCCATTAAATAAACCCACCGCGTTACCCAAAACCCTGATTTTGCGTACCCTCGATGCGGTGTAGAAAGTACACGGGCCAGATTTGAACAAATGCTAGCTTCGATATTCACTCAAAATCAAGAGATTTCTTGACGCATGAATTAGTTCGAGGTTTTCTATAAAAGTACGAAAGAAGTCAAAAAAAGCTACACTAATAGTGTCTGTTAAATTATCTACCTTATAATGAGCAAAAACCCAAAATTTATACATCTTCGTCTCCACACTGAATTTTCACTCCTTGAAGGTGCCGTAAAGATCAAGGATCTTAATGACCTGTGTCGAGATTTTGGTATGCCCGCTGTCGCCATAACTGATACCAATAATCTATTTGCCGCGTTAGAATTTTCAGTCAACGCCTCAGATGCGGGAATTCAACCAATCGTTGGCTGTCAGATTGATGTTGCTTATAGGCAAGCTGACTCAGATAAATTTTCTCCTGTAGCGGCCCCAGTTGTTTTGCTGGCCCAAAATGAAAAAGGTTATCAAAATTTGATGAAGCTTAATTCTTGTCTTTACATTGATAATCATGAGCAACCTCCCAATGTGAACTTGGAACATCTAAAAAAAAATTCGGACGGCATAATCTGTCTTACTGGGGGCGCCGATGGGCCGGTAGGAAAGTTAATTCAATCGAACCAACTTCCCGCAGCACAAACTTTACTACTTGAATTTTCTGATATTTTTTCAAAGCGACTTTATGTTGAACTTCAGCGCCATCCAGTGGAAGGAGGACTGCCTGAAGCTGAAAGGTCGTCCGAAGCAGTATTTATCGACATGGCCTATGAAATGGGGCTTCCTCTAGTTGCAACGAACAATGTTTTTTTTAAGACCCCAGATATATATGAGGCCCATGATGCGCTGATCTGTATCGCAGAGGGTGCGTATGTAGATCAACAAGAGCCTCGGCGGCGGCTTACCCCACAACATTATTTTAAAAGTGCAACCGAAATGGCAGCGCTATTTGCCGATTTGCCTGAGGCCATTAAAAATACCGTAGAGATTGCCCAACGCTGTTCCTTTAAAGTATCTTTGCGCGATCCAATTCTACCTAAATTTGCCGAAGACGAAGTAGAAGAATTGCGGCGTCAAGCTCAAGAGGGCCTAGAGGAACGTCTAGCCTTTATTCAACTCTCAGCACCTGTAGAAGACTACGAGAAAAGGCTTGCTTTCGAGCTTGATGTTATCGAAAGCATGGGCTTCCCCGGGTATTTCCTGATTGTCGCAGATATAATAAAATGGTCGAAGGCCAATGACATTCCTGTTGGTCCAGGACGTGGCTCAGGAGCAGGTAGTCTGGTCGCATATGCACTTACTATAACTGACCTTGATCCTCTGCGATATTCACTATTATTTGAACGCTTCCTTAACCCAGACAGGGTCAGTATGCCAGATTTTGACATCGATTTTTGTATGGACAGGCGCGAAGAGGTAATTCAGTACGTCCAGGAAAAGTATGGTCGCGAAAAGGTTGGGCAGATAATCACCTTTGGAGCACTTCTGTCTAAAGCGGCGGTTCGCGATGTGGGTCGCGTTCTGCAAATGCCATATGGACAGGTAGATCGCCTTTCCAAAATGATTCCTGTCGAAGGTGTCAAACCCGTTAGCATTGAAAAAGCGCTAGCCGATGAACCTCGCCTTAGGGAAGAAGCGCGGTCCGAAGAGGTTGTTGGTCGCCTTTTGAGCTACGGACAGCAGGTTGAAGGATTGCTTCGCAACGCCTCAACTCATGCCGCAGGCGTGGTAATCGGTGACCGCCCACTTGATGACCTAGTCCCACTTTATCAGGACCCGCGATCCGATATGCCAGCCACACAGTTCAATATGAAATGGGTAGAGCAAGCCGGGTTGGTCAAATTTGACTTTCTTGGTCTTAAAACTCTAACCGTTATTCAAAACGCGGTTAATTTGATCCTGAAATCCAACCGTCATCTTCATATTGCCGCCAAAGGAGCACAATTATACGAACCGATGGAAGGATCAATCAACGACATTGCATCCATTCCTTTGGATGATGAAAAATCTTTCAAACTTTATTCATCAGCTAAAACGGTTGCCGTTTTTCAAGTTGAGTCAAGCGGTATGATGGATGCGCTTAAGCGCATGAAACCAACTTGTATTGAAGATATCGTAGCACTTGTAGCACTCTACCGACCTGGTCCGATGGAAAACATACCAACGTATTGCGAAGTAAAGAATGGTCGCCGAAAAAGAGAATCAATCCATCCACTGATCGACCATATCTTGGAAGAGACCCAGGGCATAATTGTTTATCAGGAACAGGTGATGCAAATTGCGCAAGTGATGGCAAATTATTCACTTGGTGGCGCCGACCTTTTGCGTCGTGCAATGGGTAAAAAAATCAAAGAAGCTATGGATGCCGAGCGACCGAAATTTGAAAAGGGTGCTGCCGAAAACGGGATAGATGCCAAGAAAGCGTCTGAGGTATTTGATTTATTGGAGAAATTTGCAAACTACGGCTTCAACAAATCGCATGCAGCCGCTTACGCAGTGGTCAGCTATCAGACGGCCTGGCTAAAAGCCAACCACCCAGTCGAATTTATGGCAGGTGTTATGAATTGCGATATTCACCTGACCGATAAACTTGCCACCTATTTTGAAGAAGTAAGAAAAGAGCTGGATCTCCCCTACGTCCCACCTTGCATTATTCGTTCGAGGGCAACCTTCGATGTGCTGGACGGGGTACTTTTATACGCACTGGGTGCGCTCAAAAATGTTGGCGTTGAAGCCATGAATTTAGTTATCGCGGCAAAGGAAGTTGATGGTACTTACAAAGAATTTGTCACAATCTTTGATTTCGCCCGTAGGGTCGATCTAAAGCGTGTTGGAAAACGCTCTCTTGAAATGTTGGCGCGAGCAGGCGCTTTTGACCAACTCGATCCCAATCGGCGACGGGTATTCGAAGGCCTAGAAGCTTTAGTCCAATATTCGGCGGCGATACAAGATCAGCAGGCATCAAATCAGGTTTCCCTTTTCGGGGATGCTGGGGATGATTTACCCGAACCAAGATTACCAGAGGTCACAGACTGGCTGCCGGCTGAACGGCTAAGTGAGGAATTTCTTGCCGTTGGGTTTTACCTGTCGGGGCATCCCTTGGATGATTATATGGGAACCTTGCGCCGTCAGGATGTAATGACGTTGGACGAGCTTTACGAAAAAGTGCAACATGGCCCTTGCGTGGCCAAACTAGCTGGAGTTGTTTCTGGCCGACAAGAGAGAAAATCTGCCCGCGGCAACCGATATGCCTTCGTTCAACTCAGCGATGTTAGTGGTGCCTATGAATTGACACTTTTCTCTGAAACGCTGGAAGGGGCAAGAGAACATCTTGAAGCTGGTAAAAAAATTCTTGTAACAGTAGAGGCAACGCTTGAAGCGGACCAGCTGAAACTGTTGGGCCGTTCCGTAACTTCAATTGATGCCAACACCGTCACCTCAGCACCTATGGGTCTCCGAATCTTTATCGAAAATGAGACTGCTGTGACATCCGTAGCGTCTGTTCTATCACAATCAAAGCAGCAAGGGATCGCCGCACCAAACGGACCAATTGAATTCTGCCTATTTAATCATCTATTGCCGTGGGAAGTAACTATCAGTGCAGGTGAAGATTTTCCGCTCAATCCACAGATCAAAGGTGCGTTGAGAAGTCTCGAGGGTGTACTGCAAGTTGAAGAGATTTAAACCCTGATGTCTTTTCCTTGGAATTTTATCTGCTAAATAGATTGTTAGGAGCTTTAGATAAGATAATGGCAGATACATTTAAGATAACCCTAGCCCAGTTGAATCCTACAGTCGGAAACCTTAATGGCAACGCTGACAAAGCTTTTCAAGCGTGGCTCAATGGCAAAAATAATGAGTCGGATCTCGTTGCTTTACCGGAAATGTTCATAACAGGATATAATCCACAGGATTTGATCTTTAAGCCATCATTTCTTAGTGCTGCTATTGAAACGATTCAAAAACTTGCAAAGGCCTGCGCCAATGGGCCCGCCCTGGCAATTGGAGGTCCTTGGTCGGAGGGAAAAGCAGTCTTCAACGCTTATTTCATCTTGAAATCTGGTGAAATCCAATCCGTTGTTGAAAAACATCATTTGCCAAATGAAAGTGTGTTTGATGAACTTCGGATATTTGATAGAGGCGCGGTCAGCGGCCCCTATTCAATTGGAAACACCCGTATTGGCAGCCCAATCTGTGAAGATGCCTGGCACGAAGACGTGGTTGAGACCCAAGCAGAAACAGGAGCAGAATTTCTTTTAATCCCAAACGGGTCTCCATACCATAGAGGCAAGAGAGATGACCGTCTCAATAGAATGGTTTCTCGCGTTTTGGAAAGCGGTTTACCCTTAATTTACCTCAATATGGTTGGTGCCCAAGATGATCAAGTTTTCGATGGTGGCAGTTTTGCGTTAAACCCTGGTGGTCCACTCGCGCTACAAATGCCGATGTTCTCCGAGGCCGAGACTGATATCGTGCTCAGGCGGCATTTGGGCGGGTGGATGATAGAAGATGCGGAAAAGGTGAAAATACCTGATCAACAGGAAGCGGATTACCATGCGATGGTGATCGGTTTGCGCGATTATTGCGTTAAGAGCGGTTTTGAAAAAGTACTTCTTGGACTTTCTGGCGGCATAGACAGCGCCTTAGTTGCGGTGATCGCCTCCGATGCTTTAGGCTCCCAAAACGTACGCTGTGTCATGTTACCTTCAGAATATACGTCCCAATCTTCGCTTGATGATGCGAGCACATTAGCAGAAAACCTTGGCTGTCGATACGATCATATCCCCATTTCAGAAGGTAGGCAGGCAATAAACAATATGCTCGCTCCGCTTTTTAAAGGCTTTCCCACCGATATTACACAAGAGAATATTCAGTCCCGCCTCAGGGGACTTTTGCTGATGGCAACGTCTAATAAATTTGGGGAAATGCTCCTTACAACCGGAAACAAGTCTGAAGTAGCCGTTGGCTATGCTACCATTTATGGAGATATGGCCGGCGGGTATAACCCAATAAAGGACCTATACAAAACCAGCGTTTTTAATATTTGCAAATGGCGTAATCAGCAACATCGTGCCTGGATGAAAGGCCCCAATGGGGTCGTCATCCCGCCAAATATAATTACAAAACCCCCCAGCGCGGAATTGCGCCCATCTCAGAGGGATAGTGATAGCCTACCTGATTATCCTGTGCTGGATGGCATACTTGAAATCCTTGTTGACCGGGATGGGTCTCTCGAAGATTGTCAATCTGCCGGATACTCCCAATCAGATTCAGAGCTTGTCGAACGTTTATTGTATCTAAGTGAATATAAACGTTTTCAGTCGGCCCCAGGAACGCGCCTCAGCCCACGCGCTTTTTGGCTCGATCGTCGGTATCCAATCACCAATAATTGGAGAGAAAGCCTATATCTACAGCGAACCAGAAACGATTGAATGTAAATCTTGCTTTGTTTGTCTTTATGGTACTTTTAATTAGGCGTCTTTTTATCTAGTTGGATTGCCTTGAAAGCACTTCTCGTTCCGGCTTACCTGCTTTAAGATTCGATAAGAACCCAGTCTCTGGAGCAATTTAATGAAAAGTCTACATAGAAAACCCAGTGGTACTTCTGGGAAGGTGCTTGATCTAACACCAGAAATAGCCGGTTGGTCTTACGTCGGTTTTAGTTTGTTCAAATTAAACGAAGGAGAAGCAATAAAAGAGTTCACAGATGAAAAGGAGTGCATTTTAGTTCTCGTGGAAGGCAAGGCAAAAATGCTGGCAGGCGATCATGACTTTGGCGAAATGGGTGAGCGACTCAGTGTTTTCGAAAAAAAAATACCCCACGCACTCTATATACCGCGTCAAAAATACTGGTCCGCTAACGCTACGACCGCATGTACAATAGCCGTCTGCTCTGCACCTGATAAAGGTGGTTATCCAATAGCTCGTATAGGACCAGAAGGAATCCAAAGTTCAGAGCGAGGAAAAGGGGCAAACAAGCGATTTATTAATAACATTGCGATGGAAGGGCGCGATGTTGCTAGTAGCCTATTAGTCACCGAAGTCTTCACACCGAACGGAAACTGGTCCTCTTACCCATCTCATCGTCACGACGACGATGATTTTCCAAATATTACTTATCTTGAAGAAACCTATTATCACCGCCTTAATCCACCCCAAGGATTTGGATTTCAAAGGATTTACACAGAAGATGGATCATTAGACGAAAGTTTCGCCATTCAAAACGGTGATCTTGTCCTTGTACCTAAAGGCCATCATCCATGTGCTGCTCCGTATGGTTACGAAATGTATTACCTTAATGTGATGGCGGGGCCATTGCGGAAATGGCGCTTTAAAAATGATCCTGATCACGACTGGATTTATAAAAGAGATTTACTATGAGATAAACTTACCTTCCCGGGTGTTGCAAAAATATTTAACACAGCGGAGCTTAAGCTAGGAGTTCAAAAGTTTTGTCAGGTCATCAAGTACATAAAAAACTTGGACACATTTCTTTAAATAAGATGAGAACTCTATTTTCAATTATTGGGTATTAAGTGACCCATCCAGACACCGATTTCAGTTCAAGGAAATCTTCAATTCCCCATTTTCCTCCTTCTCGGCCGTTTCCAGATTGTTTCATACCTCCAAATGGAGCGCCAGCACCACGTGGCTGACCATTCATTTCCACCATTCCCGACCTTAGTGACCGAGCAACCCGTTTTGCTTTTTCTGAATCTTGAGTTTGAATATAATTTGTGAGACCGTACAATGTGTCATTGGCTATCTCAATAGCATGGTCCTCACTCTCAAAAGGGATGATCGACAAAACTGGCCCAAAGATTTCTTCTCTTGCAATGCTCATAGAGTTTTTAACATCTGCGAAAATCGTTGGTCGCACATAATAGCCTTTAAACAATCCATCTGGTCGACCAGTCCCTCCTGTGACTAACCTTGCTCCTTCCTCTATTCCTTTTTGTATCATGTTCTGAATTTTATTGAACTGAACCTCATTAACTACAGGCCCAATATGACGACCCTCTTGGTAAGCTGCTCCTACCGATATAATTTGCGCCGATTCAGCCGCAGTTTCGACCGCCTGATTATAAATTGACCGTTCGATGAGCATACGTGTTGGCGCATTACATGATTGCCCCGTGTTATTCATACAGTGAATTACACCGCGTTTAACTGCCTTTTCGTCAGCATCAGCAAAAATGATGTTGGCACCTTTACCCCCAAGTTCAAGGTGCACTTTTTTGAGCGTTTCCGCAGCATTTTTGGAAATCAGTTTTCCAGCACGGGCCGACCCAGTAAAGCTAACCATGTCAACGTCTTTATGGCAGCTAAGTTGAGTGCCGACCCCGACACCATCTCCATTTACGAGATTAAATACTCCAGGAGGAAAACCTGCCTCATCCATCATTTCTGCAAAGATCAGTGCATTCAATGGGCTTTCCTCAGATGGTTTAAGTATCATTGTACAACCGGCAACTGCTGCTGCCCCAATTTTAAGAGTTATTTGGTTCATCGGCCAGTTCCATGGCGTGATCAATGCACAGACCCCTATTGCCTCCCACAGAATGATATCATTAGGCGCATGATCCCCGAGAGAGACCTCAAAGTTAAACGCCTTGGCAGCCCGTATAAAGCTTTTCAAATGACTAAGCCCTGCACCAACCTGTTGGGTTCGGGCCATGTCAATAGGCGCCCCCATTTCAAGACTCATTGCTTGGGCAAGATCCTCAGCACGCGACTTATAGATTTCGTATAACTTTTCAACGCGGGCTATACGCTTTTCGACGGGCGTTGCCATCCAAGAGGGTAACGCTGACTTAGCTGCCATCACCGCTGAATTTACATCTGCCTGTTCTCCAAGGGATATAACGCCGGCAGGTTCCTCAGTGGAGGGGTTAATAACTTGCCGCTCAATTCCATCAATCGGATCTACCCATCGACCGTTAATGTAAAATTGACGCTTCTCAATCATTGAGCCACTCCATCTGAAATTGCAATATTGTAATTTTTTGCTATGAGCTGAGCTCAATTGCCGATTTTAACGTGGTTTTGCGTAACAAATGGTCTTTAGAAATGCAATAGTAATAGGGCAAAATAGCCAACCCGCCCTTCATAGTTGGTGAGATTTTAAGTTAGGCGGACTACGCCACATCGGCAAAGCATATTTACTTAAAGACAACCATTTATAGTGTGGAAATATCGGCAAAACAATTTGCAATAGACCGCTCCTAGAAACAGCAGTCTATTACTCACTAAAGTATGGATTAAGAGTCCGCCTTATTTCCTTTTTTCTCGGTATGAATCTCTTCGCCAGTATTCTGATCAACCATCTTCATCGCCAAGCGGACTTTGCCACGGTCATCGAAACCAAGCAGTTTCACTTTCACTTCCTGACCCTCTTTTAATACATCTGATGGGTGATTTATCCGGCGGGCTTCAATCTGACTCACGTGAACGAGCCCATCGCGTTTTCCAAAGAAGTTCACGAACGCTCCAAAATCAACTATTTTTACAACTTTCCCATCGTAGATGTGGCCAACTTCAGGTTCTGCAACGATAGAATGGATCATCTCATAAGCTTTCTTGATCGAATCTCCATCAGGAGAAGCAATCTTTATCACACCATCGTCGTTAATATCCACCTTTGCTCCTGAAGTTTCGACGATTTCGCGGATTACCTTACCGCCAGATCCTATTACCTCACGAATTTTATCTGTTGGAACCGTCATAGTTTCAATGCGTGGTGCATGAACACTAAATTCACTAGCTTCGGTCAGTGCTTTGGCCATTTCGGCCAGAATATGCATCCGCCCTTCTTTTGCTTGAGCAAGCGCTTGCTTCATAATTTCAGGCGTTATCCCTGCGACTTTGATATCCATCTGCAACGAAGTAATACCATTTTCCGTTCCAGCCACCTTAAAATCCATGTCACCAAGATGATCTTCATCACCAAGGATATCTGTCAAAATAGCGAATTCGCCACCATCTTCTAGTATTAGTCCCATCGCTACGCCGGCCACAGGTGACTTCAACGGGACCCCTGCATCCATCATGGAAAGAGAACCACCGCAAACAGACGCCATTGATGACGAGCCATTTGATTCAGTAATTTCAGACACAACCCGTATCGTATATGGGAAATCAGTAGCCGAAGGCAAAACTGCCTGAAGTGCACGCCACGCTAGTTTGCCGTGACCGACTTCACGTCGGCCTGGAGGACCAACACGACCTGCTTCACCAACGGAGTACGGCGGGAAGTTGTAATGAAGTAAAAAGTTACTGTGCGAATTGCTGTGAAGCGCATCGATGATCTGCTCATCATCTCCAGTTCCGAGCGTAGTAATAACAAGCGCCTGCGTTTCACCTCTCGTGAAGAGCGATGAACCGTGGGTGCGCGGCAAAAGACCAGTTTCAGAGACGATCGGCCTAACGTCTGTCGTTGAACGACCGTCGATACGTTTGCCACCGTGTACCACGTCCCCGCGCAAAATACTCGCTTCGAGCTTTTTCATTGCCGATCCAAGGTTGCTATCAGCCAACTGCTCTTCTGATAAGGCTGCCTGGATTTTAGCTCTTGCTGCAACAACCGCTGATGTGCGCTCCTGTTTGTCAGTGATCGAAAAGGCCTCACGCATATCACTTTCACCAACTGTTTTTAACGCGTCATAAAGTTCGGAATAATCCGATGGTAAATATTCAAAGGGTTCTTTTGCCGAATCTTCCGCTAATTCTACGATCAAATCTAACACAGGTTGAATTTGCTCGTGTGCAAATGTAACCGCCGCTAGCATTTCATCTTCGCTAAGTTCATAGGCCTCTGACTCAACCATCATCACAGCCTCTTCAGTGCCTGCAACTACAAGATCAAGCTGCTGTTCTGGATCGATGCGAAGATTGTCCATATCATCCACGCTCGGATTTAGAACATATTGGCCCCCGGAATATCCTACACGGCACCCTGCCACCGGCCCCATAAAGGGCACGCCGGAAATAGTTAAAGCGGCAGAAGCAGCTATCATGGCTACAATATCTGGATCGTTGACCAAATCGTGGCTCAAAACTGTGCACATAACTAACACTTCGTGTTTAAAACCCGGCACAAAAAGCGGTCTAATTGGGCGGTCAATCAAGCGTGCCGTCAAAGTTTCTTTTTCGGAAGGGCGTGCTTCGCGTTTGAAAAATCCACCCGGAATTTTGCCTGCGGCATAATATTTTTCCTGATAATGTACTGTAAGGGGAAAAAAGTCCTGATCAGGTTTTTGTTGCTTTGCAAATGTTACGTTTGCCATGACCGAGGTTTCACCCAGCGTAGCTATGACCGAACCATCGGCCTGACGGGCTACCTTGCCCGTTTCCAAAGTTAGGGTATCTTCACCCCATTCTATCGATTTTGTTGTTACTTCAAACATTTATGTTTCCTAATTCGGCCTTGTGGCCATTTCTCAGAGGGCGAATCCCCCCTTATCCCACTATCGCTTGCATCAGACGTCGGGATAATTACGCCAGATTTCAGATAACAGGCCGTGTATAAGAGAAATCAACAAATGAAAATGGTAAAATCATTAGATACTGTTCGGAGCATTGCGTCTTATCCTCCAGAGTTAACCACGCTATAGATCACTTTTAGTTGGTATTAGACCTAAATGTTAGTTTCGGCCGATGCTGTGTTAAAAAAAACCGCGACACTTAGGCGCTAATGAGGGTTACGAAGTACATATGGGTGGACGAGAGCATAAAGCAGAGCTAAGTAAAATTCGAAAAAGCATGCTAGTATTCTTACGAAATGTGGTTTTTAAATCGCTAGTTAACGAATGAGGTATTAAATTGACGGATATTGTAGAGAACGAAGGCACGCGTCGGGATTTCCTATATTATGCCGCCGGCGGTACTGGGTCCGTTGTAGCAGCTGGCGCCGTTTGGCCTCTAGTGAACCAAATGAATCCATCCGCGGACGTTAAAGCTCTTGCCTCGATACGAGTTGATATCAGCGGGATAGAGCCTGGAACGCAGCTAACAGTTAAATGGCTTGGCAAGCCAGTATTTATTCGCAGGCGAACTGAAGCAGAGATTCAGGAGGCAAGGGAAGTCGATATCACCATACTTCCCGATAGAAAGGCAAGGAATAACAATAATCCAGGTCGTGATGCAAATGATGAAAATAGATCCTTAGACAAAAACGGGGAGTGGTTAGTGATGTTGGGTGTTTGCACTCACTTAGGCTGTGTTCCCCTAGGAGATGGAGCAGGAGACTACAATGGATGGTTTTGTCCTTGCCATGGGTCACATTATGACACCTGTGGTCGCATTCGAAAAGGCCCAGCGCCCGAAAACTTACCAGTGCCTCTCGCACAATTTGTCGATGAAGATACAGTTAAACTTGGGTAAGGAGTAAGAAATGTCTGGCATACCCCATGATCACTATGAACCCACGACGAAGGGGGAAAAGTGGCTACACTCTAGGCTACCGATAGTAGGCTTGTTGTATGATACTCTTATGCTTCCGACCCCAAAAAATCTGAATTGGATGTGGATTTGGGGCATTGTTTTAACCTTTTGCCTTGCTCTTCAGATAATTACAGGCATTGTTTTAGTAATGCATTACACACCTCATGTGGACATGGCATTCGGATCAATCGAGCACATCATGCGAAACGTAAACGGTGGTCACTTCATTCGGTATATTCACATGAATGGTGCCTCCTTGTTTTTTGTAGCGGTCTATGCACATATTTTTCGTGGTCTTTACTACGGTTCGTATAAAGCGCCGCGTGAAGTTACATGGGTAATCGGGATGCTGATTTACCTGCTAATGATGGGCACGGCTTTCATGGGTTATGTACTTCCGTGGGGTCAGATGTCTTTCTGGGGCGCAACCGTAATTACAGGACTTTTTGGTGCCATACCATTTATTGGCGAAGCTATCCAAACCTGGCTGCTTGGAGGCCCCGCCGTAGATAATGCCACATTGAACCGTTTCTTCAGCTTGCACTACTTGTTGCCGTTTTTGATTGCAGGTTTAGTGATTGTTCATATTTGGGCCTTTCACACGACCGGTAATAACAATCCGACTGGTGTCGAAGTTCGCCGCACTTCGAAAGCAGAAGCCGAGAAAGATACACTTCCCTTTTGGCCATACTTTGTAATAAAGGACCTGTTCGCGTTGGCGGTGATCCTTTGTATTTTTTTCGCTATTGTTGGGTTCATGCCTAATTATTTGGGCCATCCGGACAATTATATTGAAGCAAACCCGCTCGCCACTCCTGCTCATATCGTACCCGAATGGTACTTCCTACCATTCTATGCTATACTTCGTGCCTTCACTGCTGAAGTTTGGGTCGTACAGCTGGCTAGTTTCGTAACTGGTGGTATTATTGATGCAAAATTCTTTGGAGTATTGGCTATGTTCGGCGCGATTGCAGTCATGGGTTTAGCTCCATGGCTGGATACATCAAGTGTACGATCAGGCAGATATCGCCCAATGTTCAAATGGTGGTTTCTTCTTTTGGTTATCGACTTTGTTGCACTTACATGGCTTGGGGCTATGCCCGCAGAGGAACCTTATGCCACTTTCTCGCTTATAGCTTCGGCGTATTGGTTTGCATATTTTTTAATTATCCTGCCGCTCCTCGGCGTGATCGAAAAACCGTTGGCGCAACCCGAAACAATCGAAGAAGATTTCAATACCAAAAAAATGAAAAGTAAGGAATCTCCAGAAGATATTGCCTTATCCCCTGCAGAATAAAGTGTTTACACAATGAAAAAGAATAGTGTCTTGGCTCCTTTTATCATATTGGCAACTCTGTCGTTACCAACTTTTTCGTTAGCAGCAGGCAGCGGTAAACAACATATCGAAAATTTTGCATTTTCTTTTGAAGGTCCGCTAGGAACATACGATGAAACACAATTGCAGCGTGGACTAAAAGTATACACCGAAATTTGCTCATCGTGTCACGGGCTGAAATATGTACCACTCAGGACACTCAGCGATAAAGGCGGGCCACATTTTACTGAAGAACAAGTAAGAGTGTATGCGGCAGAAAACTTCGAGGTGTTTGATCCTGACCTGGATGACTATCGTGAGGCAAAGCCAACCGACAACTTTCCTGAAAATATTGATGCAGGAGCTCCAGATCTTTCATTGATGGCTAAAGCACGTGCTGGATTTCACGGTCCTTATGGTACAGGCATTAGCCAGCTCGTTAATGGAATGGGGGGCCCTGAATATATTGCTTCTTTACTAGTCAGCTACACAGGAGAAGAAAAAGAAGAAGCAGGAGTTACACTCTACGAAAATACCGCTTTTCCTGGTGGTTGGATTTCCATGTCTCCACCTCTATATGGTGAAGACGTAGATTTTGACGATGGGCATTCCAACGATCTTCACCATGAGGCTGAAGACGTGGCGGCGTTCTTGATGTGGGCTGCTGAACCAAAGATGATGGATCGAAAGTATACGGGATTTGTAGGTGTTTTCTTATTAGGTTTCCTTGCAGTCTTGCTCTACTTCACAAACAAAAAACTATGGGCCCCGGTAAAATACCGAAAAACAGCGTAAATCGATAAATTTATCGTCTATTTCGTCTAGCTTACTGGTTATTATTTCTAGTCGTTATCGTTGAGTCCCGCCCCTGCACCAGCCATCCGACTTTCGTGTGTAGATGGAGCGTAGGTCTTATAGGCAAATTCATTTAGCTGTATCAGCGCTTTTTCATCAACGTTGACCCGACTGCAGCGATTTGCATTTACAGCAACAAATTTTTCAATCGATTTTATCCGAATATTGGCCGGTCCAACCTCAGTAAAACCCTCAGACCGTAAACAAAAAAATTCACTGGACGAAAGGATACCTTCAAACCCTATCCAATCTATCTTTAAAGAAATATCTTTATCACCGAGCATCATCTGTAAGAAAGGCAGCATCAATGCAGGCGATACAACACCTGGTAAATTAACAGTATACTTGAAATCAGCTCCTGCATCGCAAAGGGCGGGTCCCAACCAGAGGGCGTTTTCCTCATTAAAACTTTTTATTGCTGTTACAATGAGTCTTCCATCGTCTAAACCGTAGGTACTCAGTCCACGAGCCGCTTTTCCAACCTCTTCAGCCTGTCCCCAATGCATTCCACTTCCCCGCGCTGCTTTTTTACAAAGATCTTCGTATTCACCCAAAGAGTAGCTCATTAGATTTCTTCTAAAAGAGGAAAGGGCCAGTCATCGCGATAATCTGTTTGCAATTCGTGGGGAAACGGCGCGCCTCTAAACATATTAATCCGTATCCATCGGTCAGACCGTGGATCAAAATGACCTGCACCAAAAAATGATAGCTTTGCGCGCAACAGATCGATTGGCGTCATTTGGGCATCGATAGTATTGTCTCGAACTTCTGCGTACGGATACTTCGCTGCGAGCTGACAACGCCTCACTATATGCCGATGTTCCGGGTGTTTGAGAAGAAAAGAAGCAGTTGTACTATGCGGGTTACTCGACCTCAAATCAGCAAACATACGGGCTGCATCGCGACCCGGTTGCAATGGTTGCTCATAGTCAGCAATATTTTCACAGAATCTTTCACCAAGACGCGGTTCAAGTTTTTCTTCTGACACGTACCATGCTCTAGCATTGGCATCTGCTTTCGACCAATCTATGTCCAAAGCCCATCCATAAATGTCGCTACAAATCTTAATTAAAGTTTCGATGGTCATTTGGCCATCGATGCGAAAGCCTTTTGATTCATCAGCATCCATGCATTCTGCAAGCCCATCTACAAGTTCAGAATAAGGCTCCAAAATCAAAGAAATTAACTGCTCTTGACCCTCCAGGCTCAGTTTTTTTTCGCTCCAGTCCAGAAGCCGTTGCCAAGGAAACTGAATATGAAAATCAAACTTGGCCAAATAATCTTTCAAATCCACAAGATCACTCTTGAGTGCCCCTAATTTATTAAGTTGAATGGGATGTTCTGATCTCCAGTCTTTAACACTCTGAATTACACGAGGAACTAAATTTAGGAACACGCATATCTCTTTTTGGGACGCCTTCTCTACTGAGCGAACTCGGAGAAGTGCTTCCTCCTTTGCCATTATCCAATTATTAATAAGCATGGGGTGGTTGACCAGAAATGGTGCCATACCAAGACCCGTAGAGTTACCAATACCAAAACTTCTTCTAGATTTGGGGTGTAATCGCACCGCGGTTCTAGGTGAATGTAACTTGGCGAGATGCTCAACAAGATCCATTACAAAAGTCCGGATCAGATAAACCGTCATCATTTCTACTTGAAAAGGTCCTCGGCATTCTGGCCTACCAGATAAAACTTCACGATCCGCCACGCCAAACTTACCTGACCCGTAGACTGCAGTAGTACGCATAAGATATCCAACAGCCGCAACAAGATCTTCGTCTGGCTGATGTCCCTTTGCCAAGGCAGAAACTACATGATCCCAAAGCCGTATCGACCGGTTAGCCCTCGACAAACTTAGCTCACGCTCACTTACCCGACCAGCTTCCTGCAGTGGGATAGTCTTTCTGAGACGTTCAATTTCCGCATTTGAAGGTACGCCATCGTAAAGCGTGAACGTTGCATCCCACTCAGTAGCGATAACACGATCAGATCTTTTTTCTGGTGGTAGATCGTTTGCAAATGCAACAAGAGAATATGTGTTTATCGGGCCGATTGCGCTGTATACAGCAGCTCCAATGCCTTGCATGTTAATATCAAAAAGAGCCCTTTTAAAAGACCAGTTTTCGGTGACGAACCGCCGCAACAAAGTTCGCATGAAAGAAAGTCTAGTTTGATGAAACGAGCCCATTCTTGCGAGAGTCATTAGCGTGTCTGCGGAGCGATACGATGAATCTGAATAAACTTTATTTATAGCAGCCATTTTAATTTCCCAAACGTAAATCTAGCCTGTGCATAGAGGAATTGAAGACTTTGGCACTTGGCCTCCCATAATTGTAATCGAGCAAGTAAGTGGGTCAAGGACAAAGACGGTACTCGCTTATAAGGCATTATTTGAGGGGGCCCAACTATCCCCAAAATCAGCTAAGCCTTAGGGTACTTTCAAAGATTCCACTGCAAACCTTCCGAAAATGTTCTCAAGGCATGTTGGCCGAGTTCTTCTTTCATTTCCACGATTCTGTATAAATCTAATAATACCACTACCGCATCTGCAGCCACACCTGCTCTTTCATTCCTGTATATTTATCTTAAACCAAACTAGCCAATTTTTTCCATAGAGACAGGCACTCATTATTAATTGGCGTTGTGAGCGAGGATCTTAATTTAAATTACAGAAATTTTCAAATTCATTAGGTAAACGAGTTAATAGATGTCAGGTCGATTCATGACTTTTAAAGGATAGGCGCCCTTTTACTTTAGACTAACTAAATGTTATTTATAATATTCTGTATTTAACTCACGGAATAGCACCTTTTATTTGCTTACTTTTCTGCCATTGTTTTCAAGGTTAACCAATTAGGTAAACTATTGTAATAAAGTAACATTTCTAATTAGCAGGAGTCTAAAAGTGTACTCAAATCCGCCCGAAGAGATAAATTTCAACCTCCAATTTTAAATAGAAGCTCTTTAGATTTAAAATGGTATACTTAACGCTCTGCTTTATATTCTTTATTATAGCTTTATTGCTAAAAGTGGTATATTTTAATCTTACATAGAGGCGTAATATATGCTTTTAAGATTGTTTCTAAGTCCTTATTATCACATTATGTACTTTAGTTGATATAATTGCGTAAACGATAGAAACGAATAAATGAAGATATTAATTGCAGATGATCATATTCTTCTCACAGATTCTTTGTGTATGTTTCTTGAGGGACAAGGTAACATCGCGTGCTCAACTGCACCCGACCTAGACGGTGCACTAGACAAAGTCGACTCAGAAGGGCCGTTTGACCTGATAATGTTGGATTACAACATGCCCGGTATGTCAGGGCTGAACGGTTTGAAAAAGGCCCTCGCCCACAATGGCGGTCAGAGAGTCGCTTTGATTTCGGGAACTCCAGCGCGTTCTGTTGCCGAACAGGCCTTAGCTTCAGGAGCTGCCGGTTTCGTACCAAAAACACTCTCAGCCAAGTCACTATTAAATGCCGTACGGTTCATGGCAATGGGCGAACAATATGCACCAATCAACTTTATGACCGCAGAAGATGAAGCTACAGCGCCAAATCCCCTCGCAGAAAAACTATCAAGACGTGAACTTCAGGTTCTTGAGGGTTTATCTAAAGGTAAGTCGAACAAAGAGATCGCCAGAGATCTTGATTTACAAGAACCAACAATAAAACTTCATGTTAAAACGCTTTATCGAAAAATTGGCGCAGGAAATCGCACTCAAGCAGCTTTAATTGCAAGAGATGAAGGGCTCTTTTAATGTAACATACAATTATTCTGCACAGCCAAAATAGTACTGCTAAACTAGTTAAACGGTTGCTCACTCTATTGTATACCGGTAACCTTCAACCTGGCAGTGCGTTATACTAATTAAACGTTCAAGCTGAACATTTACGATCTCAGTCCACATTGAGGTGCCAAATTTTTCCATCATTTTTCCATCAATGGTTTGCAGCAATGCGGAACATTGCCCCGTGCTTCCGGGTTGAAGCGGTGGTCGAGCAATATCACAGTCCAGTTCCGCGTTACCAATCAGTGCACCCTCCTTATTATAAAAAAAAGTAGCAACTCCTGAAACAGACCGGCCGCTTCGATTGGTAATTTGTGTTGTTAAGTGATATTCTGCGGTGGGTCCATGATCGTCATGTGTAAAAAACAAATTTATACCGCAAATTACTTTCTCTTCGGCGTTCAAATTTACTACCGAAAAGAGAAAAACAGCTATAAGTAAAAAAAATTTGCGAATCATAACTACGTGCCGCGTTTGTAATTCTTACGGGTTTTCACAAGGTCTTCTAATTTTTTTTCTCGAGAGGCGTCTGCTGAAAGGGCTGCAATGGCTTGAACTGCCTTAAGCATCGCTAATCCCGATTTTGTGGACGAGTCCATTAGATTGCCACCTAGGTCGAGCACCACTAAGTTTGCATACTTCTCCTCAATTTTCTCAAGTATTTTACCAATGTCACTTATGTCGTATCCAAAACGAGATAGATGATCGACCACAAATTTATCACCTTTTCTCAGCGCATTAATAGCCATTTTCAACTCAGGCTGTGGTGCGCCGTTGATAGTCTTTTCACGATAAATATTCTGTTCTGAACACCCATAATCCATCAAAGATTTCTGTTGAATTTGCAAATCTTCTTCTGGCTGGACTTTCGCAATTCTCGTATATCCGATCAGCATATACCACCTTTAGTAAGACACATTCCAACTACCAACGTAGCCTATTGCGTCAATATTCACAAATTCAAATCAGGTGCAAATTAAGTTCTTATTATGTTGAGTGGTCCTATTAAGCAAAAATAGGGCCTTAAACAACTCGCAAGTTAGACCTACTTCTTTGGCATTTGAGCAGAACGCAGTCTCTCTGCAAGAATTCTTAGAATACCGCGTACAACGATATGCGATTCGTCAACCATTTTGTCGAACTCTTCTCTAGAAACAAAAAGTAAATCACAGTCTGTCTCTGTATGGGCATTAGCCATTCGTGACTGATCGCTGACTACACCCATTTCCCCAAAAAGTTCATTTTCACGGACTAGAAAGTCAGGCTGGGTGGTCGCATTGCTAGGAAGAAAAATTCCAACTTCCCCGGATATTACAAGATATACGCCATTTGCAGCATCTCCTTTACGGAAAATGAACTTTTGCGCTTCCACCTTCATTCTTTTCATTCTAGAAATTGACCTTAGCAGATTGTACCGCGAAAGAGGCTTTTGCAGATGTAAGTGACACAGACAACGTGTCAAGATCATCATCAGTTCTACTTGGGCTATGATGACTTATGCGCAGCTCGCCAATATTGGCTTGATCAGCAAAAATACATGCTTGTTCTATTGATGAATGACCCCAGCCTTTTCTATTTTTTAATTCCTCTTCGGTAAACATGCCATCCCAAATAACCATCTTTGAGTCATCAACAAACTCCAACAATGCGTCTAGTTGATCATTGCTGTATTCATTATCCAAGAGATAAGAAAACTTACCTTTTTCCGTTTTCAAGGAGTAGCCCATACTACCGCCGGGGTGATTAAGCTCAATCATGTCAAGCTTACAGGTTGGAGCAAGCTTTCGCTGTACCGTTGTACAATTCAGAAACTTAAGTTGTTTCAGAATATTAACGATATCAACAGGAAAATAACCACCGGAGAAATAGGTTTGGATAAGATTCTTTAAAACTTGTCTATTCACCAATGCGCTCGAAAGATAAATATCTTTAAGGTGGGAAAAAACATCCAGATTAAATGGCAGGCCTTGTATGTGATCATGGTGAAAATGACTGTAAAGGATGACTGTCATTCTGTCTTGGTCAAGGGCAACATCCTGAAAGCCAGTACCAGTGTCAAAAATGATCTGGAAATCGTCAGTCAATACTTCATAACAGGATGTATTTCCACCATATCTGGTAGTTTGTTTTGGTTGGGGAATCGATCCCCGTGTTCCGTGCATTTTGATAAGCAAAACAAGTCCAGTTCTGTTAGGCACCTATGGTCTTATTGCACAGAAATCGGGCTGCACTCAAGACACCAACTTTAATACGACAAAAATTACTCGCTATTTTTCCCATCTAGAAGGATTTCAAATTCACGCTCAATCTCTTTCAGTTCTGCGATGGCGGCTCTTATATCTGAAGTGTCAAAAATATCTATCGATACCCGGCTACCTAACTTTTGGAACTGGCCTTGCTCGCGGACCCTTGACTTTAAATTGTGATCTGAAACGCAGAACGTACTTACAGGTCTAGAAAACCCTTTTGGCGTAATCTCTTTATAAGGCTCACATTTAACTTGATCCGCGATGAGATCGTAGGTCTGCTCCGAAATTATAATCTTGGTGGCCGGGGCCATCGCTTCTAATCGTGCCGCCAAGTTCACGGGGCTTCCAAAAGCAGTGTAATCGAGGCGTTGTTGAGACCCAAAGTCACCTACCGTACAATAACCAGTTGATATTCCCATGCGAACCTGCATGCCGTCCTTTATGCCAATTTTTTTCCAGTAAGTTTGCAGGTCCTCGATACGTTTTTGCATTTTTGTAGCCATTTCAACGCAAGCTAGAGCATCCTGCCTCTCTCCCAATGTCTTGGGGTCACCAAAAAATACCATAACGGCGTCCCCAATAAATTTGTCTATAGTACCACCACACTCTATTGCTATGTTTGTCATCTCTGATAGATAGTTATTAACAAGTTTCGCAAGAAGTTCCGGCTCAAGCCTATCACTTAGCTCCGTGAAGCGCACAATATCGGAAAAAAATACAGTCAAATTCTTCCGTTGGTGTTTTTTGCTCACTTCTCCGTTGCTTTGAAAAATGCTATCGTAGACCTGTGGTGAGAGGTAGCTAGCCAGCCTTTTTGAGATTTCTTCAAGTCTATCACTTTTTTGCCGAATAATCTCCTGGTTCTTCAGCTGATCCTTTACAAGTTTTTCTTTTTCCTGCCGCAGCTTATCTTCATTTGTACGGTCTACAAACTGTCCTTGAATGCCTTGGAGGAAGGAAAAATCAGGACTTTCAGTTTTTGTTGATAGTAGAGAAAACACTTTTACTTCCTCGCCCTGTTCGATCTCCAAACGAGGAATCAGAACACGGCCGTCAGTCTCAAGCTTTTTTACGAATTCATCGATATAATTTTGCTCAACTTCGAGGGCTTTCAAAATATCAGGAAAATAGACACCTTGGAGATTTCCCAAAGCGGGGAAAAATTGTTTGAAATTTTGATTTGTCCGAATGACATTATATTCTGCATCAGCAAAATAAGCAGCCGTTATAGCGTTCTCAAAATTAAAGAAGCTAAGATCGATTACTTTATTTGAATTGAAAAACTCTTCTAATACCATCTCATACCTGCCCGACTCTAGAACCGTATAATTAACTAAAGATCCACTAACAAATGTGGAACTTTTTTTGACTTGGGGACAGGATCTTATCAGCTACCTTTAAATTCCGAACAGATCCAACTTAATGTACTCAGGCTACTTCACTTTCTGTTCTCGCTTTACGTGCCGCATAAGTGCGTCAGCCTGTTGTTTAGAAAGGCCAAAATCTTTGCGTAATTGCTCAAGAGATCGTACCTCAAGTGCATCAACAACTCCATCTTCCAGCGCCTCGCGGATTTGATCTTCAAAAAGCATCTTTCGCCTCGCAATCTGATTGCTGAACGCGTTAGCTAAAATACCTGTTAGTAGAGCAACAACCGAAACACCCATAAGAGCCGTTGCGACAGAAATAATTTTACCAACCCAGGTTAGAGGCGAAACATCCCCATACCCAACAGTTGTTAAAGTAATCAAGGACCAGTACATCGCATCTGGTATTGAAGCAAACTTGTCTGGCTGCATTTCATTTTCGGCATAGTAAATTAGTGAGGAAGTCAACACAAAAGCAATAACAAAAAGATAAAGTGCAGCGATGAAAGACTTTCGCTCTTCGTAAACCGCACTGAAAAGGTCTTCAATAGCCGTATTATAGTTTGACAATTTGAAAATACGGAGAAGTCGCAACGTTCGCAGAACGCGTAAGTCGAGCCCTGGAAAAAGCGCCTGTAAATAGAATGGCAAAATTGAGACCAGATCAATCAAGCCACTAAAACTCAGCATGTATCCAAACCTGTGGCTACCAAGTATTTTATCACTTGCAGAACGCTTTGCTGCGCTAGCCCAAAGCCTAAGAAGATATTCTATTGAAAATACAATTACGCTGAAAAATTCAAATGCATAAAATTGAGTTGCGAATTTAATCGAGAAGTCACTAACAGACTCAAGAGTGACGGCAAAAATATTTACTATAACTAACAAGGCAATAAGTGTATCGCAAAATTTACTCAGCCAGTCGCCTTTATTTCCTGGCTCAAGGATCTGAAGAGCTCGATATTGGATTTCAGAATAACTCATTGTATCTATCTTTCACGCAGGGATGGACATCCAACACCTACGTCTTTTAAACAAAGATCCTCTTTTAACCTCAGAGCCAGAGGCATGCCAGATTTCCGTTTATTTGCCAATACCGATCGTAGTTAGGTATTCCTTAAATCTAAATATGCCGCCTTCAGAAATGCTGGGTCAATATGCCTTTAGTGTTTTTAAAGATCCTCTCGTAGTACGGTGGCCGTCAAATACTGCAAAACCTGTTTAACGATTTTCGAATTGGAAGCATGCGCTTCATACGTCACAGTACACGCTAAAAATATTAAAGTTTATTGATTGGTACCTTTAGGTAAACATTTCCATCTGGTTCTGGTGGTGGCATTTGACCTGCGCGCATGTTTATTTGGATTGAAGGTATGATCAGTTTTGGCATTGGAAGTTGCGCATCCCGCGCTGTCCGAAAAGCAACAAATTCTTCTTCACTTTTGCCACCTCCCACATGAATATTGTTCTCCTTTTCTTCAGCGACTGTAGTTTCCCAACAATATTCATCACGCCCAGGAGCCTTATAATCGTGACACAGGAAAAGTCGCGTTTCATTTGGTAAGGCCAAAATTCGCTGGATTGAGTAATAAAGGTCTTTTGCAGATCCTCCTGGGAAATCAGCACGGGCCGTACCAAAATCCGGCATAAATAGAGTATCACCAATGAAGGCCGCATTGCCTACTACATAAGTAACACATGCAGGCGTATGACCAGGTGTGTGCATAACATCAACTGTAAGTCCCCCTAACTTAAAACTGTCACCATCCTTAAATAGCCTATCAAACTGACTACCATTCATCTGGAACTCAGTACCAGCATTGAAAATTTTCCCAAAAACTTTTTGTACGGACTCTATATTAGACCCAATAGCAATCTTTCCTCCGATCTGATCTGCCAAATAGGGCGCAGCAGAAAGGTGATCGGCATGGACGTGAGTTTCTATTACCCACTCTAGACGCCAGCCATTTGACTTAATCTCACGGATCAACATATCGGCGTGAGCAGTGTGCGTTGATCCCGATGCCATATCAAAGTCAAGAATCGAGTCAATTACTGCGCAAGATTTTGAAGCAGGGTCTTTCAAAATATAACAAGCTGCATTCGTATTTTCATCGAAGTAACTATGGACTTCCGGCGTACCAATGACCATTCATTAAAACTCCACAACAGCCCTTATTGATTTACCTTCATGCATCAGGTCAAAGCCATGATTGATTTCATCAAGAGTAAGTTTGTGGGTAATCATTGCGTCAATTTCAATCTTTCCATCCATATACCAGTCAACAATCCTAGGTACATCTGTGCGGCCTGAAGCGCCACCAAATGCAGTTCCACGCCAGACACGTCCGGTTACTAGCTGGAACGGCCTAGTACTTATTTCTGCCCCAGCAGGCGCAACTCCTATGATTATGCTTTCTCCCCAGCCTTTGTGAGCCGATTCTAGTGCAGCACGCATCACGCCGACATTTCCTGTAGCATCAAAGGTATAATCAGCACCTCCACCCGTAAGCTCAACAAGATGCGCTACAAGATCGCCGCTCAAATTAGATGGATTAACGAAATCTGTCATCCCAAACTGAGTACCCATTTCAGCCTTGTTATCGTTAAGATCAACACCTACAATTTGATCAGCTCCAGCCAAGCGTAAACCCTGAATAACATTAAGACCAATACCGCCTAGGCCAAATACAATGCCGCGGCTACCAATTTCAACTTTGGCTGTATTAATTACTGCCCCAATACCAGTTGTAACGCCACATCCAATGTAGCAAATCTTATCAAAAGGCGCGTCCTTACGTACTTTAGCTAAAGCTATCTCCGGCACAACGGTATGGTTAGCAAAGGTCGAACATCCCATGTAATGGTGTATTGGGGTCCCATCCAGCATTGAAAATCTAGTCGAGCCATCAGGTAAAAGCCCCTGGCCTTGTGTGGATCGAATAGCTTGACACAAGTTGGTCTTTGGGTTCAGACAATACTCGCACTCACGGCACTCGGGAGTATACAGAGGAATAACATGATCTCCGACCTCAAGGCTTGTAACACCCTCACCGACCTCTATGACAACACCTGCCCCTTCATGACCAAGAATGGCTGGAAAAATGCCCTCCGGATCGTCACCGGAACGGGTGAATTCATCGGTATGGCAAAGTCCCGTAGCCTTAACTTCAACCAAAACTTCTCCAGTACGTGGCCCTTCAAGTTCCACTTCCATAATTTCAAGCGGCTTACCGGCCTCCAGTGCCACTGCAGCTCTTGTGCGCATGAATGTACCTCCCACATTATTATTACTGCTTTTAGCGCTTTTATTGCAAGTACCGCGCTAATAGAGTCATATTTCAAATTCCATCACCACAATGCTTGCTACCTAGGCGTTAAAATATCAAGCAAAAAACAAGTTTCACTAAACTTCTTACTTTAAGTAAATTTTATTACTTTACTATGGAGAAACATTAATAAAAGAATAAGGGGATCAATTTTAATTTAAGCAAAAAGTTGAAAAACCAAATATGCAAACTGTCACATGGAGAATAACATGAACCTACGACCAGATCCAACATTTCACGCCACCGCAGAACTAGCCATGAACGCTCCGGTAGAAAAGGTAGCTTTTAATGTAGTATTTAGTCCGGACTTTTCGCAGCCAGATGGACTTGTTGTAATTGATGTAGATCCTAAATCAGAAAGCTACGGCGAAATCGTACATAGCCTATTTATGCCAAATAAAGGAGATGAATTTCACCACTTTGGCTGGAATGCATGTTCTTCAGCTTTATCACCACTCACTGGCCATGCTTTTTTGGAAAGGCGATACTTGATTATTCCTGGCATAAGGTCGTCCCGAATATATGTAATTGACGTTAAAAACCCTCTTGAAGCAAAAATTCACAAAATAGTGGAACCCGAAGAGATTATGGAGAAAACTGGATATTCTCGGCCTCATACCGTGCACTGTGGGCCAGAGGGTATTTACGTTTCTACGCTGGGAGGTGGAGGCAAAGATGGCACAGATGGCCCTCCAGGTATTTTCATTATGGACTGCGAAACATTCGAGGTTCTGGGGCGATATGAAATGGACCGTGGACCCCAAGATAAGCACTATGACTTTTGGTGGAACTTACCAAGGGACTATATGATAAGCTCTGAGTGGGGTTTACCACCTCAATATGAAAACGGCGTGGTTCCAGAAGATCTTCTAGGAAGCAAATACGGGCACTCAATACATTTCTGGGACTTAAGAGCAAGAAAAAATATCCAAACGATTGATCTTGGCTCAAATTACCAAATGGCTTTAGAAATTAGGCCGGCGCACGATCCCGCAAAAGAATATGGTTTCTGTGGTGCGGTTGTTGACAATACCACACTTGAAGGAGCTGTTTTCACGTGGTGGAGAAATGATGATGGAACTTTTGATGCAAAAAAGACCATTACAATTCCACCTAGAGCTGCTGACCCGGAGGATCTTCCTGAACTTTTGAAAGGATTTTCCGCAGTTCCACCTCTGATTACAGATATAGATCTCAGCTTAGATGATAAGTATCTTTATGTAGCTTGCTGGGGAACAGGCGAACTACACCAATATGACGTTTCTGACCCAATGAAACCAGTACTTAGCGGTAAGATAGAGCTGGGCGGAATTGCAAAAGGTACAAAACATCCAAACGGCAAAGATTTTGGCTATGGACCACAAATGGTTGAAATTAGTCGGGACGGTAAACGCGTTTATGCCTCTAATTCTTTGTATTCCACGTGGGACGACCAGTTTTACCCCGGAGAGCGGGGCGCCGCTATGATGATGGCAGACGTTGGGGAAAACGGTGGCTTTACAGTCAACAAAGATTTTTGGGTTGATTTTCCAAAGGGTTATCGTTCTCACCAGATCCGGTTGGAAGGTGGCGACTGTTCGACTGACAGCTTCTGTTTCCCGTCAGTCTAAATTTGGAACAAATAACTTCCGTAACGGCCCTCTGGGGGGCCGTTATTGTTTCGGGAATATACCACGGCCTTAACCCTGGAATGGGTTGGCCATTAGCAGTATCTGCTGCTTTAATGGAACGGCAACACAGGGCGATGCCGAAAGCACTTTCGGCTTTGGCCATAGGCCATTTTCTGTCAATGACGCTTATACTTTTACCATTTTCTATAATGGCGGCCTTGGTCGCTTGGGAAGTGCAGATCCGTATTTTTGCAGGACTTCTGGTTTCACTGTTTGGCATCTACCTTTTAATTAATCGCCGCCACCCAAGGATTCTAGCGAGGGTACATCCCACAAGGCTAGCAATCTGGTCATTCCTTGCAGCTTTAGCTCATGGCGCTGGTTTAATGCTCGTACCGATTTATTTAGGCATATGCGCACCAGAGGAGCTTGATTCCGGCCACGAAGCAGCTGGTGCGTTGATGGCCGGGAAAATAAGTTCTGCCTTTCTCGTGGCATTCGTCCATACTGCCGCCATGACGTTCGCTGGTGGTCTTTTGGCCTTTGCAATGTATGTCTGGTTAGGATTGAAATTCCTGTCAAAAACGTTTTTTAATTTAGAATTAGTTTGGGCCCTCAGCCTGATACTAGTAGGCGCAATCGGAATCTACACTGCTATCGATGTTTGAATTCCATAACGCGGTCCTTCAATCTAGATTCAATCCGCGCTCAAAAACAGCTACAATACCCAAATCGTTACTGTGTTCGCCAACTGCATTCGGCCCGTAAATTGGGACATCTATTAGCCTCAAATAATTAATTTTTTTATCTAAACTTTCAAATTTTTGTTTAAACCCTTTTTCCAACCAGTGTTGTTTGTTTATAGAAAGTGCAAACAATGCTCCTTCCTCAGCAAGCGGAAGTATATTATCAAGCGCATCGGGACCCACGTGGCCATGCGTGAATGTACCAGAAGACAAAACTCCATTATAAATCGGTTTTGTATTCTCAATAGGTTCTGTTATATCCGCCGTTTTCAAATGTCGATAAACCCCTTTTTGAGCGGCTATACCAAGCATCTCTTGCGAAAGATCGATACCATCGATAGGTCCTATGTCTTGTTTGCTGAGCAAAAAACCTAGAAGACCAGTACCAGCACCAACATCCAGGACAGGACCACGACCATTATGATTTAAAAATTGTTTGATAACTTGACTAGGCAAGATGTAATCCATCTCTTCAACAAAAGTGAGATCATAGTCCTTGGCCCATTCTGAATAAAGCTTACGATTATCATCTACAGAAGACAAAGCATAAGCAGCATCGAGGTTTGGAAATTCATTAGTCATAGAGGAACATCACCAATCTTTGCGAAAGATTGCAAGGAAAATAGAAACTTACCCTTGAAACTTGGCTAGGAAAGTGAAAACTTGCTAACTCATGAAGAAACACCTTTTATCTTTTGGTCACGGCTACACTGCCCAGGCACTAGCAAAATACCTTTTGCCAAAAGGTTGGAAAATCACTGGAACAACGCGTGACCCCAGTAAACTTGAGCGACTGCGCGAAACTGGAATTTCAGCACTGCATTGGGGTGACCAAAATTTGGAAAAAGCTCTAGAAACTGCAAGCGCTATGTTAATATCGGCTAGCCCCAACGAAGAGGGCGATCCTACATACCTTAGGTTTGGCCGTGCTATCAGGCAACGTACTGATTATCTGCGATGGATTGGATACTTGTCTACATCTGGAGTTTATGGTGATTTTGGGGGCAATTGGGTCGATGAAGATACACAACCTGCACCCTCTACGAAAAGAGGTAAGATGAGGCTTTTAGCTGAAAATCAATGGAAATCTTTGGAAAACTTACCCCTTCATATCTTTCGTCTAGCTGGCATCTATGGTCCTGGGCGTGGCCCTTTTTCTAAAATTCGCGCAGGTACGGCAAAGCGGGTAGTAAAAGACAGGCAAGTGTTCAGCCGTATACATGTCGAAGATATTGTGCAGATTCTCGTGGCATCTTTGAGAAAGCCAAAGCCAGGACAGATATATAATCTGTGCGATGACAATCCGGCCCCACCTCAGGACGTAATCGCTTATTCAGCAGAACTTTTGGGCCTGCCCCTTCCACCTTTGGTAAACTTTGAAGATGCTGAACTTAGCGAAATGGCTCGCAGCTTTTATGCAGAGAATAAACGTATAAAGAATAATCGTATAAAGACCGAGTTAGGCATTTGTTTGAAGTACCCAAACTATCGCCAGGGTCTGAAAGACCTTCTTACACGTGAGGCCACCGGTTAGGGATTAGAAATCTTCCTTCAACTCATATGCCTTAAGGACCGACCCAGTGATGGCAATATCCTGAGGGGCAATGCCCGTTAAATCAACTATTGTAATTTGATCATCGCTAGTCCGCCCAGTAACTTCACCATTAAAAATATCGCCAAGCTCCTTAACTTCCTTTAATATCCCGGCCTTATGCGCATGCTGAAACTCTCCATGATCCAAAGATTGATCAGCCAAATCACAAACAACGACATCTGCCTTTTCTATAAGTACTTGATCAACCTCTTGTTTCCCGGGACTATCGGCGCCAATGGCAGTTATATGCGCACCGTTACTTACCCAGTCTGCCTGGAAAAGCGCCGATGTTGCCGGCGTTGTAGTGATAATAATTTCTGATTTTCTAACACAATCTTCAAGATCCGTGATGGCGGCGGCACTAAGACCGTTGGCAGCCAAATCTTTTGATGCAAGGTCTGCTTTTTCTTTTGAACGAGCCCAGACATGGAATTCTAAAGAACCCTCAAATAGCCGATTGAGCGCGTTCGCCTGCATACGGCACTGAATCCCAGCGCCAATCAGGAGTACCTTGCGAGCACTCCGCTTTGCCAATGCACAGGTTGCCAGAGCACCACCTATTCCTGTTCGCATATCAGTCAACCAGCCTTCGTCCTCGATAACCGCCACTGGTTCTCCAGTTAACGCGCTAAACACTACCATCATCCCATTCGATGAGGGCTTGCCAAATTTTGGGTTATCATAGAACCCTGTTGCTATTTTTATTACGAAAATTGGCTCTTCATGAATATGACCAGCTTTGATGTGACAATCACCGTTCACCGAAGTAAATGGGATATGCCCAACAGGTGGCAAACTGACAGTCTTATTTGAGGCTGCGATGTAGCATGATCTAATCGCTTTTACAGAAGCATCAAAGTCAAAAGAGGCCTCAATATCGCTTTTTTTAAGATTAATCATAGTAAAGCTCCTAACAAATGGCGCGGATCTACAAGCATGCTAAAATTTTTGCATAGCCATTCAAGAAATTGCATCAATCAAATTCAACGGCACGGCCCTCTTTGGCACTTTGCTGTGCGGCGAGTCCCATAATCACTGACTTGTAACCATCTTCAAGGGACACATCAGGGGTTTGTCTTATGCCACGCACAACTTCCAAAAACCTTTGATGCTGAAAAAATGTGGAGCCGTTGTGATCACCCGCCCGCAGCAAAATAGGATCAACCTCTACCTTCGTACTGATAGAACCCTTTGGGTGACGCGGACTTTCAATAATCAATGGTTTCGGTGGCTGGCCTAAGTGCCTTGGCCAGAACCTCTCAGGTCCTGGAACTTTGGCTTCTAATTTACCTATTGAACCAATTGCAGATATTTCTTCTTGATATTCAGAGCCCTCTGCAAACATGCATAGTTCCAACATTGCTCTTGCCCCATTTTTAAAATCAGTAATAACGTAGCCATTGTCGATTATATCGGAACGCCGACCGTTGTAAATTTCATCCAAATGATTCACGTCTTGGCTCGCACTTGCCATTATACGCTTTGGTTCGGATTGCAAAATAAGGCGCATAAGATCGAAGAAGTGACAGCATTTTTCAACGAAGGTGCCCCCAGAATTTACATTAAACCTATTCCAATTTCCAATTTTCCTAAGAAACGGAAATCTATGTTCGCGGATAGTCAGCATTTTGACGCCACCCGTAACAGCACTGACCTTTTCAATAAATGTGGTGACAGGTGGCATGTAGCGGTACTCCATCGCAACCCAGACCGGTGCAGGGTATGTTTTTGAAAACTTTAGTACATCAGCTTGATCTTCGGGAGCAGTAAACAATGGTTTCTCCACTAGTATCGGTAAAGGCCGTATTGAAGCAATTTCTTGCAACTGACACATATGAAAATGATTTGGACTAGCTACCACAAGGCAATCCAGATTTGGAACTGCCAATAAATCCGCAATAGAATTTGTCAATAAAGCGTTTGGTGCTACTTGTGTGGCTGAATTTGCCATACCATGATCGGGTTCGTAAATTGCGGCAATATTCGTGTTATCAAGTAATTCTATATTAGCCAGATGTTCCTGCCCCATCATTCCACAGCCAATTATTCCATAGTTTGTCATAAATTTCACACCTTCTACTTAAGCCGTTGCACGTATCGCGCTCTGGTTGTGTCGAACCACGTTCTTGAGTATTCTACGGGATTGTGTGTTTCCGCCCAACTCAAACGCTCCACAAAGCTTGTTAGAGTACCACTTTCTAAGGGAAAGGCCTGTGGCGCCCAGGATGGGACAGATCCAATTGTTACATAATCTTCGGCTCTGGAAATCCACAGATTTAGTTTGGACTGATAATACTGATAAAGCGAATCTGAAAGTTCGGCTCGCTCAACTATGCCAGCGTCTTTATCAAGCCAAATTTCCTCAACTGCAATGATTGTATCATTCAAGTATCGCATCCGCCGTATGCGTGATCCAATATCTGAAGTTCCAAAACTTGGAAAATCCCTCGGTTTGAGCTCTAGCGAGGCACTCATGATATCTGCCCGTGGGAGCCCCCCGCCTTCCAGCAATTCAAGTCGGAACATCGCGTAAACACTCCCATCCACATTGTTTTCGCGAATGTAGTTTCCTGAACCATGTACAGGCTCTAATAGACCAAGTTTTTCAAGTCGCTTCAGCGATTTGCGCAAAGTTCCAACCGATACATTTAACTCATTGGCCATCTGCCTTTCTGGCGAAAGCCGCTGACCAGCAATTAACCTACCAGCCGCAATTTCGCGCACTAGAAATTCACTGATCTGGACGAATTTTGGCAGTGCTCTTGCGCTGCTGGACAAAAGAGAAAAGCTCATTTTTTTCCCATTACTTGAGACTATTTAAGTAAATTGATACATTATTGATATATAATTTATCCAGTGCTAAAGTTCAGTGGCTACTGCTTTCAATAGAGATCTCCATGAGTATTGTACCAATTACTTCTAGTGAGCTAAAAACAAGCGAAGTGTCTTGGTTTTCAGCACTCTGCTCGGACGACTATCAATTCCTAGGCATACCAGATAAAGCACTGCGATCGAGTTGGGAACATTGTTCCAAAATTGTTAAAACAGCTGAGGACCAAGGATTTCGTAATATTCTCTGTCCCTCCTCCTACCAAGTTGGTCAAGACACACTTTCATTTGTAGCCGGGTGCGCTCCTATAACGGACAAAATAAATCTTTTGGCAGCCGTGCGTTGTGGTGAAATGCAACCGATTATGTTGGCGAGAACCTTAGCCACGTTGGATCACATGTTGGAGGGCAGATTAACAATCAATATTATCAGTTCGGACTTTCCAGGACAAACGGAACCAAGCCCTTATCGCTATCAGAGATCAAGAGAAGTGGTAGAGATCCTAAAACAGGCTTGGACAAGGGAAGAAATAAATTTCTCCGGTGAAATTTATAACTTCAAAGAGCTTAACACGGATCCAGCAAAACCATATCAAACAGGCGGGCCCCTCCTGTACTTTGGTGGTTATTCTCCTGATGCCTTAGAGCTTTGCGGTCAACACTGTGATGTCTATCTGATGTGGCCTGAAATAATTGAAGAACTCCGAAATCGGATGAAAGCAGTCAACGAAGTAGCATTGAAATATGGCCGAACTTTAGACTATGGGCTTCGCGTTCACATTATAGTCCGTGATACAGAGACAGAGGCACGCGAATATGCAGATTTTATTATTTCTAAACTCGACGACGAATATGGTAAAATGATCCGGGAGCGCGCGCTTGACTCAACTTCACTTGGAGTTTCCCACCAGTCCAAAAATCGGGAACTTTCCGATAAATTTGGCTATGTAGAACAAAATTTGTGGACCGGTGTTGGTCGTGCAAGATCCGGTTGCGGTGGTGCGCTTGTGGGCTCAGCCGACCAAATCCTCACAAAAATAGAGGAATATAGCAAAATAGGCATGCGCGCCTTTATTTTTTCCGGATATCCGCATATTGAGGAAGCTGAATATTTTGGAAAGCTGGTAATGCCTGAGCTTGAGACGTGCTCTCTACCGCATGTCTACGAAAGAGTTCCTACGGAAACACCCAAAACTCCCCTAGGTGTAGGAGACCGAAAATAATGGAACGAGTAACTTTATCAGAAAAACTTGAATTCAGCCGGCTAATTTATGGGATGTGGCGACTTGCTGACGGAGACGCCTCAAGTCCCAAAGAAGTTGAGGCAAAGATCCAAGCATGTTTAAATCAAGGCATCACCACATTTGATCAGGCTGATATTTATGGTGGCTATATCGCTGAGTCTATTATGGGTGCAGCTTTAAAATCCAATCCCGCTCTAGCAAAGCAAATGGAAATAATAACTAAATGCAACATTGTTGTCGATGCTGGGCGACACTCGGGAACACGGGTCAAACATTACAACACTTCACGTGATCATATACTTTCGAGTGTTGAGTGGTCTCTCAAAGAAATGGGAGTAGACCATATTCATCTTTTGCTCATCCATCGTCCTGACCCATTTATGGATCACCATGTCACGGGAGCAGCGCTTGATGAATTGGTCACATCTGGAAAAATTGGATCGGTCGGTGTTTCGAATTTTCGACCGTGGGATTGGGATTTGCTTCAATCCACAATGAAAAACCGCCTTGTAACAAATCAGATTGAAATCAGCCTCAAAGAAATCACGCCATTCGCAAATGGTGATCTTGCATTCCATCAGCGACAGGGGCATCGGCTTATGGCATGGTCGCCGCTAGGTGGTGGCGATTTGATGACAGGTTCCAGTGCTTTGACCACTATTATGGACCAACTCGCCGTGACTTATAGGGTTGATCGTGCAGCTATTGCGGTTGCATTTTTATTGGCCCATCCAGCTAAAATCTTACCTGTACTTGGCACAAATAATCTGAAGCGAATTGAAGCAATTTCTGATGCTTTAAAGGTCAAATTGGATCGACAAGACTGGTTTCAACTTTACCAGGCAGCTTTGGGTCATGAAGTAGCATAAATAAACGATGATTTTTGGAAAATGTTAACAGAATTTAAACCGCATAAAGGTAACAAAAGTATTCTTCGCGATGCTTTAAGCTGTTTTGTATCCAGCTTGACTATTGTAAAAGCAAATTCACCAAAAAGCCCACTTGGCGTAACCGCCAACAGCTTTTCTTCGCCATCACCCAGTCCACTGTTTGTAATCTGGCTACCCTATATTGGTATACAGAGATTTACGCTTTTTAAACAGGCTGAGAACTTTGCGATCCATATGCTATCAGCAATACAAGAACACCTCGGCAATGATTTTGCAAGATCGCCGTTTGCTTTCAGAAGCGCAGAAATTACTTTTAGCGATTTCAAAATGCCCTTAATTGGAAGCTGCATTCCAAAATTGGGATGCAAAAAAACGATCTATTTTGGAAATGGCCATAATATTGTAGTGGGCGAATCGGAAAACGCGCAGATGCGCAATGGAGGCGCTTTAATAGTTTTCCCGGGCCAATTTCGTGAGGCATACGCATGAGCGTGCTCCTCGCACTTTTGAAACCACTTGAGGCGTTAAATAGCTTCGTGGGTTCGGTAAGCCGCTATCTCTGCATTGTAGCCTTGGCTCTTATGGTTCTGGTCATTCTTTTGCAGGTCTTTTGTCGCTATGCCTTGAACAATGCATTGCCCTGGCCAGATGAGGCGGCACGTTTTTTAATGTTATGGCTTACAGGTCTTATGGCACCTGTCGCAATGAGACAGGGAGGATTTGTTGCAATTGACAGCCTTTTAAGAGTTTTACCATCTCGATTGGTTAACTTATTATCAATCTTCCTTTTGGCTGTTTCCATTTTGGTATTATACGTTGCCATTGATCTAAGCGCATCGCATCTCAAATCTGGCTGGATGTTCAAGTCGTCTTCGTTGAAACTTCCCTACGACCTTTTCGGTGGGAAGGCACAGAAAATGCCACTAGCCTGGATGTTCTTGTCTTTGTGGCTTGGATTCAGACTTATGATGCTCGCCGCGTTAGAACTATTTATCAGACAAGTTATTATACTGGCTGGCGGTGGAGATAGACTTTTGCCCATAAGATCGCCATTAGCGGAGGGAACATAGATATGTTGATCTGGTTCCTACCCTTTTTCTTGTTATTATTACTCTTGGGGCTGCCTGTCGTATTTGGCCTGGTGGCTGCACCTGGTATTTTGCTCTTTCTAAATGGTCAGGAACGTGACATCGCACTGCTCTATCGCAATGTCTATAACGGCATGAATTCGTTTCCACTAATGGCCATACCATTCTTTATGTTGGCTGGCGAGCTTATGAACAGAGCGGGAATCACGGTCCGGCTAGTTGAGTTTTCACAAGCGCTAATGGGTCAATTACGTGGCGGTTTGGCCCAAGTAAATATACTTTCCTCCATTTTATTTGCCGGTATGTCAGGCTCGGCCGTTGCCGATACTTCTGCGCTCGGATCTATGTTAATTCCCGCAATGGAAAAGGAAGGCTATAGCCGAAAATTTGCTGCAGCCATAACGGCCGCCTCTTCAGTAATTGGCCCCATTATCCCACCTTCCGGAATAATGATTATATACGCGTATGTAATGGGGGAGTCTGTTGCCGCTCTGTTTCTTGCTGGAATCGTACCTGGAATTTTAGTTGGAATTGGATTGATGATTATGGTCCGTATCATGGCGGATCGATATGATCTTCCAGCGGCCAAAAGGGTTGTTCAAAAAGAAATTAGACTCGGCGCCGCTGAATTTTGGGTCTCTTTTGCACTGATCCGGCTTAATATTGGCTTTTTGATTATGCTCAATTCGCCAATGTCTGGCGAAAATACATTTTTAGCAAAGTTGTTTTTTCTTTTAGCATCATTGCTATTGGCACATGCAGCCTGCCTTGGGCTTCGCCGTGTTTTTAGTGATGATTTCCGTAAAGTGTGTAAACGCGCAATGGTACCTCTGCAAACTCCTGTAGTGATACTCGGAGGTATTCTTGGCGGTATCTTCACACCCACCGAGGCCGCCGCCGTTGCTGTGGCATATGCTGTCTTGGTTGGTATGTTTGTGCTGCGAACACTTAAGAGATCTGATCTTGCAGTTGTACTTGCAAGGGCATCATTATCTTCAGCGGTCATCCTTTTGCTCGTAGGCGCTGCCATGGCTTTCAAAACCGTTGTCAGTCTTGCGCATGCCCCACAAATAATGGCAGATTTCGTACTTGAGTTGTCAAATCAACCGTTGATACTTTTGTTCCTGATCAATGTTCTTTTATTCATCGTTGGCATGTTTTTGGACGCTGGTCCCGCTATAATTATACTTGGTCCTATCCTAGGGCCTATCTTTGTCGATTTAGGTATCCATCCAGTGCATTTTGCTATTATCATGAGCGTAAATCTCACTGTCGGACTTGCTACGCCACCGATGGGTCTTGTACTTTTTGTGGCAAGCTCGGTTTCAGGAGAGCGTATAGAAACAATTGCTCGAACAATCATACCCTTTCTTTTGGTTGAGGTTTTTGTAATCTTTATGATTACTTACATTCCAGCCATTTCCATGACGATCCCGCGTTTGACGGGTTTCGTTAACTAACCTGAACTGCATCAAACCGGGAGGAAAATATGCTTAAAGGTACCATAAAATCGCTTCTAGCGGCAACACTGTTAGCAGTGGCGCCGTTTAGTGCTTTTGCGGCTGACTACACAATTCGCGCAACGGCTAATTCTAATGAAAACGATGAAGACTATGATGGTCTTATCGTTTTTAAAAATTACGTTGAGGCTGCTTCAAACGGCGCAATAGCCGTTGAGTTATTTATTGGCACTCAGCTGTGTTCAAACGGCACTGAGTGTTTACAAGGCGTTGCTGACGGAACGATAGACGTTTACATCTCAACATCAGGGGGCGCAGCAGGTATTTTTCCATACGTCCAAGTTCTCGATTTGCCTTACCTAATGGCCGATGATCGTGTAGCTGAACATGTTCTTTCTGGTGATTTTACTCGACAAATGAGGTCTATGGCACTATCAGATTCGGGTGACGCAGTTAGATTAATGACTATAGGAAATACAGGTGGATGGCGAAATTTCGCGAACACTAAAAGAAGAGTCGCCGAGCCAGGTGATATGGCTGGCCTCAAAATCAGAACAGTTGTAGCAGATTTGCCGCAAGAACTTGTAAAAGCACTCGGCGCATCACCAACTCCTATCCCTTGGCCTGAATTGTTTACCTCATTCCAGACAGGCGTAGTTGAAGGTTCTAAAAATGGGATCACAGACATAATGGGAATGAAATTTCCAGACGCTGGCCTCAAATATGTTACGCTGGATGGGCATGCTTATATGGGCGCCCTTTGGTGGATGAACAATGGTAAGTTCATGAGTATGCCCGAGGATACAAGACAGGTTGTGGTGGATGGCTTTTACGCACTTCAGCAAGCCACATTTGCATCACCGAAACGCAAATCAATTCAGGCTTATGAAGACTTTGTTGCCGGTGGGGGCGATTTATATGTCCCAACTCCAAGTCAGAAAGCTGCATTTAAGTCCGCGGCGGCACCAGTTTACGACTGGTTCAAAGCCAATGTTTCGCGTGGGGACGAGATTTTCAATGCACTTACGGATGCGGTAGCAGAAGCAGAGGCAGATATTTCAGGCGCTCGATCTGCAGATATCAAGTAAACTCCACTTCAAGGGGCGAGCTTACGCTTGCCCCTTTTAACGTAAAATGAATTCAACGAAACGGGAACATCCAGACTTTATAATCGTTGACAAGGACGTGGGCTTTTTCAATTTGTTCAGGTGTCATTTTCTTTACAACCTCTTCAAGACTGATGGCGGCATCGGGGTCACCCCCAATAGCGGAGAGCGTGTACCACATGTAAGCCCTAACAAGATCGGGAGCTGGCAGTCCACGGCCAACCTCATAATACCAACCTATACCAGATTGAGCTCCAGGATGTCCCTTAAGCGAAGAGCGCAAATACCATTCGAAAGCCCTCACATCATCTCGCTCAACTCCAAGACCCATCGCATACATAACGCCTATAAGTTCCTCAGCATCTGCATTGCCGGACCGCGCAGCTGGCCAGAGAGCCTCTTTGGCCTCAACAAACTTACCGTCTTCCATAAGATCTCGAGCTCGTTCTATATCAGCAGCCACAGGGGTCACCAAAAGAAATATAAGAAGGGTTGCTATGCGCATATTTTTTACCTTTTTTCGACAATCTTTGGATTACCCGCCATCGCACAAGATATCAAACCACTTACTACAGAACACTTTATTAAATTTGATGAAAAACAAGCTGCTCTTGGACAGCTATTATTTTATGACAAAATACTCTCAGGCAATATGAATATTGCTTGTTCGACATGCCATCACCCTGCCTTTGGGACTAGCGATAGTCTTTCTCTCGGAATTGGAGAGGGAGGAGAAGGCCTAGGACCAAATCGCACAGTTGGATATGGGGAGAACGCTATAAAGAAGCGTATCCCCCGAAATGCTTCAGGCCTATGGAATTTGGGTGCAAAGGAATTTCGAACGCTCTTTCACGATGGTAGACTCAGCTTTTCAGATTTGTATGACAGTGGCTTTGACTCAGTTGCAGAAGAGTGGCTGCCCTCCGGGTTTAACTCCATTCTTGCTGCGCAGGCAACATTTCCACTGGTTTCACAATTTGAAATGGCGGGAAACCCAAAGGAAAATGAAGTGGCAGGTGCACTACATGACCGGATCGATGCAGGGTGGCCAATCCTTGCTAAACGGGTTCGAGTTACAGGTGATTATGGTAAAAGATTTGTTGACGCATTTGGAAAAATCAAAAAACCCGAAGATGTTACTATTGTGGATATTAGTAACGCATTGGCGGCTTTTATTGGATCCGAATGGCAGAGCATTGACAGCCCTTACGACTCGTATCTCGCCGGTGATCAATTCGCCTTGTCAAAATCGGCGCTAAATGGACTGAACTTGTTTTATGGAAAGGCAGGTTGTTCAAAGTGCCACTCCGGCGCTCTTCTGACAGATCATAAATTTCATGCAATCGGCTTACCACCTTTCGGCCCTGGCCGTACTCGTCGATTTGATCCAGCGGTACGCGATGTCGGCTTTATGGCAGAAAGTGATAACCTTGACGATGCATATCGGTTTCGCACACCATCATTAAAGAATATCGCCCTCACCGCGCCATACGGGCACAATGGCGCTTATCCAACTCTTAAAGGCATTGTTAAACACCATCTAAACCCAAAGTTATCGCTAGCAAAATGGACTCAGGATATGGCAGCGTTACCCAATGCTCCACATCTTTCAAATATTGATTTCGTTGTGTGGGATGATCGCTTCGAGATGGCTAGATTTTCCCGCGCTTTGGACATCGCACCACAAAACCTAAGTGACCAACAGGTCAATGATATTTTATCGTTTCTATCCAGCTTGACTGGTAAAACAGCCAAGAATGGTAATCTTGGTGTACCAGAACAAGTGCCCAGCGGTCTTCCTGTGGATAGGATAGAATAACTTGAAAAGATATTTTGAGCATAAAAACCCAGAATTAACTGTCTTAATGCTACAATCGCTTTAAGGTCGGGCATCGAGAATTGATTCTTCAATCAATTCTTTGATCTCAGCCACACTTGCTCGTCGCGGATTTGTTTCGGCAGCACTATCTTGGATCGCCTTCTGAGAAATGCGCTCCGCACAATCTATTGGTATATTTATGCTCGCGAGCGATTTTGGTATACCAACCTTATCCAGCATTTTTTGGACGTGATCAATCACAGAATCTGCCGAACAGGTACGGAGCTCCATAGCATCCGCAATTCGCTTCACCTTGTTATCAATAACAGGTAGATTGTATCGTAAAACAACCGGAAGTATGATCGCGTTCGTTAGTCCGTGCTGTGTATTGTATTCAGCACCGATCATATGAGAAATTGCATGTACCAAACCAAGGCCTTTTAGAAACGCAATTCCTGCAAGACATGAGCCAACCAGCATACCACCCCTAGCTGCTATATTTTCCGGTTCTTTCACGGCAATAGGTAACCATCTATTAATAAGCGCCAATCCTTCTAAAGCCATGCCATCACAAAGAGGGTTAAAATCCGGTACGATATAAGCTTCAATTGCATGGGTCATAGCATCAGCACCAGTCCATGCGGTCAAATGAGCCGGTAGCCCAATGGTTAGCGTAGGATCCAATAAAGCCAGCGATGGTTTCAATTCAGGGTGCCAAATACAAAACTTCATGCCTCTTTCCACATGAGTAACCATAGCGGTGCTTTCAGTCTCCGCTCCGGTGCCAGCTGTAGTGGGTATTGTGATCAACTTTGGAAAGGGCTTTTTGCCTGACATATCGGGAGGCTTTAGCCTGTATTCAAAATCCCATATCTTAATACCGTTTCCGGCGGTTAGACAAATCGCTTTACCACCATCCAAAGCGCTCCCACCACCAATCGCAATTATTCCATCATGACCACCACTTTCATATGCATCAGCGCCGGTTCCTATTTCATCGTCTCTTGGATTTGGGGAAATCTTATGAAAGACATCAAATGATATGTTGGCCTTACAAAGATAGTTTTTCAACTCATCCATAAATGGAAGGCCAAAGCTCCCGCTATCAGTCACAATTAACGGGTTTTTGATGCCCACTCTTTGGCATATTTCACCGATTTCCAATAACCTACCAGGACCATACGCAATAGGTACGGGAAAGGTCCAATCCTGCGGATGAAGGATTTCAGAAGTTTTTATATTTGACATATTTTCTATAATGCCCTTTCGCTGGCCTTTTGGTTTAAGACGGGCGCTCTGGAATTGTTCTATCAACGCCCTTCACGATATTTTTATTACGGTCAAAAAAAGGCAACTCCACAACATCTGCATTATATATGGCTCCATTACTCAGACGCAGATTAACCCTGCTTCCTGCCCATTCCCCAGGTTGCGAAAAGCGCACATATCCAATTCCAAGACCTAGTGTAGGAGAGGGCACACCCGCCGTGATACGCCCAACTTCCCGGGTCCCATCAAGGACAACGTTACCAGAGGTCGGTGTTTCACCAGCACAGGTTAATCCAAAGAGAAGCCTTTGCCGATCTTTATTTTCCAATGCCATTTTGCCAATAAAATCATCTTTATCCATATGGACAAACATTCCCAATCCTGCCTCGAAAGGGCTCATAGTTATGTCCATATCGGTAAGGTTTCCAAGTATGCCACCTTCAATTCTGCGAATTGTCAGTGCTCTGGAAGAAGATTTCTCCATTCCATATGGAGTGCCACATTTGAAAAGATGATCCCAAAGGGCTAAATGATCTGTCTTTTCTCCATCACAATAAATTTCAAAACCGAGTTCACCGGTAAAGCCTGTGCGCGAGACGTAAAGGTTTTGACCTCCAATATCGAAAAAACCTGATCGAAAATAGAGCATAGTTTCATCTATGGAACCATTTGATGCAGCATTCATAATATTGATCGAGGCCGGCCCCTGTATTTGCAAAACACGCGACTTTGGATCTGATATTGTTACTCGATATCCACCACTATGAGCGAGGAGCCAAGTTTCAAATGGTCCATCCGCCTGCACATACCAAAAACGATCTTCTGAGAGTTTGAAAATTACACCATCCATAAAAATGCCACCTAACGGCGTGCAAGCCAGCGCGTAATAACCCCGCCCCTCAACCATCGGAGCAACTTTGCGCGTCAA
>MDTB01004994.1_pt1 | contig 105686 bp, 98 predicted proteins | sample 811161 | NCBI WGS metagenome assembly MDTB01 (sample SAMN05326650, study PRJNA326480) | marine metagenome | isolation source: seawater | place: Mediterranean Sea | collected 2009
ATTGTGGCAAGGTCGCTACGGGACTGTAGCTCAGCTGGGAGAGCGCCGCACTGAAGATGCGGAGGCCGCTGGTTCAAGTCCGGCCAGTCCCACCATTATCTCGTATCTGAGAGGGCGTTTCTTTGTAGTCTGTGGAGCTTGCTAATCCCTGTTTCTGCAGCATCGATAAGGGATTCCAGTTCTGATCGGGAAAATGTGGCTTCTTCGCCCGTACCTTGTACCTCGACAAAGTCTCCTGAGCTTGTCATAACTACATTCATGTCGACATCTGCGTTACTATCCAAAATATAGTCTAGATCCGTCCACACCTGACCATCGACTACACCCACACTCAGTGCTGCGACGTCGTGAGGCATTACTGATTCCTCGTGTAATGCCATCTCATCATGCGATAGTGGTTCAGCCTTGGCACCCTTTCGAATTTCCTCCTTAGTAAGTCTCTTGTCCTTAGGAATGCATTCTCCAGAAGAAATCAGTCTTCTTATTGCAAGCCTTAGTGCGATATTTGCTGCTGTAATGGAGGCGCATCTAGTCCCGCCATCGGCATTCAGGATGTCACAATCGACTGTAAGAGCCAATGGACCTAGTTGCTCCAGATCTATTGCCCCCCTTAGAGACCTGGCTACCAACCTCTCAATCTCCATTGTCCTTCCCTTTGCCCCGTTCCTCTCTCTTCTAAATCTGGTATCTGTTGATCCGGGGAGCAAGGAATATTCAGCATGAATCCATCCTCTTTCTGCATCCCTCGGAAACCATCTAGGCAGTGATGGAGCTTTGGTAACGCATACTAGAACCTGAGTCTTTCCCTGGCAGTAAAGCAGAGAAGAGAGAGCATTTGGCGTAAAGTCAAGCTTGACCTCTATTTCCCTCATTTCGTGATTTTCTCTATTGGCATTTCCCAAGTCGGCCTTCATCTTTGACATAGCCGTCCGAAAGCACGCTTGCGGATGAATCATTCGCGTATGGCATGTGATGGTCGGAACGAGTCGACTACTGTTTTTTCAGTAGTAATATATGGCCCGCCAATTAAATCGACACAGTATGGTACTGCAGCAAATACGGAGTCCAGAGTTTCTCTTATTGATCTTGGAGAGCCGGGCAGATTCATGATTAGGGACGAGCCTCGAATCCCAGCGACCTGTCTAGAAAGAATAGCTGTTGGAACATGGTCCAACGAAATGGATCGCATCTGCTCTCCGAACCCGGGGAGGATTTTCTCACAGACAGATTCTGTAGCCTCAGGAGTGACGTCCCTCGCAGCAGGCCCCGTTCCCCCAGTAGTGATGACTACAGAGCAAGATCTTTCTTCTATAAGAAAAATTAGTGCCTTCTCAATTTCCTTCTGGACATCTTTAACAATTACTCTTTCCACCTCCCATTTCGATGTGATTGCTTCGTCGAGAAAACTTTCTATTGATGGCCCACTAATATCTTCATATTCTCCGGAGCTAGCTCTATCTGAGGCGGTTAGAATCCCGAATTTGCATAGCTCGGCATCTCCCATTGAAAAGCCGTAGAGGGATTAAGGGAAAACGCCGTCGGTCGCAAGATTTTGCTATGGACACGTTCAAAGACCGTCGATTCAAAGCGTATACTCCGGAGGTAATGAGGTGTCTAGTCTGCCCCAACATGCACCAACAATCGTTTCCCGCGTAAAGGCACTGAACGTGACTTTCAGAAAGCGAATTTGTTTGTTTTAGGCAGGTTCGGCACTGACTTCTGAGTAGTGATATTATGAGCGAGCTTAGGATATATGATAGTCAGATTGCAATAGTGAAGCAAGAGTGCCCTGATGCAAATGAAGAAGAAATAGGAAAGGAATTTGAAAGATACGAGAGAGATTTTCTAATTCCTCCAGAGGATGCCTTGAGATCAGTAATCAAGAAATTTCAGACTGATTCGGGTTCGGATGAAATTACTAGGGGGCAATCGCGGGTTCAACCGGAGGAAAAGAAAGTGGATAGATTCGCTGAATTGGGTGCAGATGATAGGAATGTGACAATAGAAGTAGCAGTAATCTCCCATACTCCAAGAACTCAGACAGTTAGAGGAGAAGAGAGGCAGATTGCATTCGGATGGATCGAAGATAATCCTTGGGATTCCTCATCGGATAGTAACAGATGGGACTACAAAGATTGGGGTGAAAAATCCGCTAGTTTGGTTCCAGGATCAGTGGTCAGACTAGAAGGTGCGTCAGTAAATGAGTGGAATGATAAGAGATCACTGAATATTAACAGGACTACTAGGGTGACGGTCCTCAAAGAGGGAGGAGTTGCTGCAGCTCCGGTAGGGGATGAGCCGATTTCCATCTCCAGAGCATCTGAGATAGAAGGTTTCGTAAATATCGTGGGGAGAGTGCTTTCTACCAAATCTGATGTCATAATGAGGAAGGATGGAAGTGGAGAAATACCAATAGTCAGAGGTAGAATTGCAGATTCCACCGGGAGCATGGGCTTCCTTTCTTGGAAGGAATTTGAACATGAATCAGGCTCATTGATTAAGATAGTGGGGGCTTCTGTTAGGAGATTCAGGGATACGCCTGAAATCAACATCAACGATGGGACAGTGATAGAGCAATATCGAGACTCTGCATTCCCAGATTCTGAAGAGCTTTCTAAGAGTGATAAGGTAACCATTGCGGATCTCAGAAATGGAATGCGGGACATTTCAATTACTCTCCAAGTAGAGAGTTGGGTGCAAAGAACATTCGAGACAAAGGAAGGAGAGACGAAAGTCGTCAGGAGCGGCGATGTTATGGATCCCAGTGGCAGGTGTAGACTCACTGCTTGGTGTGATTTTGATCCTGAACCGGGAGATGCAATTAGAATCGACGGGGGTCGGGTTCAGTTCTGGCAGGGTTCCCCTGATTTGGTCATTGATGACATCGAACAGATTTCTAATCTCTCGGAGCATCCTTGGGAGAAGATCGATCCAGAAAATCACTGGGTAGAAGTTGATTTGACCAGTATAACTAATGGGGGATCAAGGAGAGGAATTGTCACTGAAGGGACTGTAGTTTTCATCAATAGTGGTTCAGGAATAATCGAAAGATGTCCGGAGTGTAGAAGAGTCCTCAGAGAGGGTTCATGTGCAGAACATGGGCAACAGAATGGAATTGAGGATCTCAGACTTCGTTTTGTAATAGATAATGGGGTATCGAATGCCAACTTATTCCTTGGTAAAGAGGCATCTGAGGAATTCTTGGGATTAAATATTGGTGAAGTAAGAGAGCAAATATCGGCCAGAGGGTCTGATGAGTTCATATCACAGCTAAGTAGTCGCGTTCTTGCCAAGAAAATGCTTGTAAATGGGAGATGCGCAGTGGATGGGCAAGGCGCAATGATTTTTGCTGACAAAGTGGAGTTAATTGATTCTGATCCGAATAAAGAGGCTGAGGAAGTTATGGAAAAATGGGGGGTATCACTTTGATACAATCAGGAGGAGAGATGCGGGTCAGACAGAGTGCGATACGTATTTTCGCACAAGAATATTCTGAGTCATCCCTGATAGAGAGGGGAGTAGGTGAGTTCGCACCTTTATTCGTAATTACAAAATTGGGTGCCAAGGTCAATCGGTGCCTAGTATGTGGGGGTCTGGAGAGTCTGGAGAGGAGAGATGGGGACTCAGGTGCATTCTACAGAGGTAGAGTCAGGGACCCATCGGGTACTCATTTCTTCGATATTGCGCCATTCCAGCCTGAGCTCCATCCTGCTGCTGAAGAGCTTTTAGCGAGATTTGAGACGGGTGACTCGATACTTGTTTCGATTGTAGGAAGGGCGAAACATACCGAGTCTGAAGAAGGAGGAATCTTCACGTCCATAAGAGCGGAGATTTTCACTGAAGTGAATCAGGAAACTTACAGATCTTGGATGGTAGAAACTGCGGATTCAACACTCAGAAGATTAGATGCTTATTCTAGAGCTGATGGCTTGGATTTAAACGAATCTTCACTTAGCGAAGCGGATATTCCTGATGATTTGATAGGCGGTTTAATCAAGGCTAGAGGGCACTACTCCGATTTTGATATCGAATCATACAAGTTGTGGGTTCTGAAGGCCTTATCTAGTGTCACGGGAAAATTGGAAGTAGAGATGGAGGTGTTTATTTCTGCTCAGGAAGATTCATCTATTTCTAAAAATGAAGTGAAAATAGAATCTATGGAGGCTACTGATTCGAGAGAAGTGATACTCGGACTGCTTTCTTCGGATATCGGAGGAATGGTGGACTATGACTCGTTAGTTGGTGCTTGTATCTCCGCTGGATCTTCGAGGGAAGATTCAGAGGACGCAATAGAGCATCTAAGGGATGTAAGTATGGAAATTTCAGAACCTAGATTTGGATATTTTTCCATAGTTGAAAAATAGCCAAACTTGTTACTCTCGAGCAGATGAAAGCTTTGATCTAATTCTACTGATTACAGATTCTGAATTCTCAGACATACCTTCAGGAGATTCCTTTTCTGCCATATTTGCGCCTTTCATCTCAGCGATATTGGTTGCTACGATTGACATGCGGTGCTGGACAAATTCCTCCCTGATCGGCCACCCCCTTCTAGCGGCCAGACGAAGTAGTAAATCCTTCTCAGATTCTCCCCAATACCCCTCATGGCCCCTTAGAATGGTTCCTACCATACGCTCTAATTCTTCTACTCTTGCTTGAATTGTAAGTAAATCTCCTTGGACGTTAGTTGGCTGTTTATCCAATCCGATAACAATTGAATCGCTGGCATCCTCCAGAATTGCTTTAGAAGAAGGTTTCTCGAATAAATCCTCGTCAACCTCAGCACTTGGAAATGGGGACCCCCCCAATACTGGACTCTGATTGGAGATATTATCATCGATAATCGGATTCTTTATCCCGTTTCTCCTAAGACTTCTCTTTATCCTGCCCCATCCCTTCATCTGACTAGTCAGAACTCCAGCAACACGTCCCATTAAGACTGTACGATTTCCAGTTAGATCCAGTTCTAACCTCAGACATAGTTGATGTAACTCTTCCCTTCCCATCTCAGCAAGATTCTCGATTGTCATTCTTCTGGAATCGTAGTTCAAATGTAACCATAGGCGCTGCCTCCTTTCCTTATGCGAGCCTGAAGACTTAACGCCGAATACTTTCAAAATCTGTCCTATTTCCTTGTGTGAGAATGATTGGATCCCCTCCCAAGAAAGGTCCATTTCCTTGAGTACTTCCTCACTAATCAGTCTAGCTCTTAGTACCTCCACAGAGCCAGACTTGGCAATTCCAACTTGCTCGGCTCTAGTTCTGAGTTCCTGCAACCTTTCAGTATAAATTGAGTTGAGCAAATCGTAATCCGCCTCAATCATAACTCGCGCTCGAGATGACTGATTAGTTATCGATTGCCCCGATAATTCTTTCAAACCGCGTATTTTGATTGTAATTCCAATTGCCGTTTTGATTTATCAAAGTGAGAGAAAGGGTGGTGCCTCATCATCTGTGGGGTGATCCTTTGGTACAGTACTAGAAGACTCTTTGACCAAAGTGTTCCAGTCCCTTAGAAGACCGATGACAGCATATTGATATTCACTCAATATTACCAATCTGTCCATAGCAATTGTCCTACTGCCATCCTCTGAAATTAACTCCATCCTCACTTCAACTCTGACCTCTTCCTCGATGATATCGCCATCTGGGTTGTGACATGCCTGCTCCAGAATAATATCTCGATAATCTTCTGCCTGCCTGAGCAATGAGCCTACTTGCCTATGCCTGACTTGGATTCCCATTTTATCATGGAAATATTCGTTGAGTTCACCTAGTATCCTACTCTGGACCCATAAGATAGTATTCCCCTCGGGTTCAGTCAACTTCTCGGAGAGGGACAGGGGGAAGCCTTGTCGAGATAAAATAGCGACCAAGTCAGCATATGGCTTTGGTAGGAAATGGGGACCTCCTCTCTCTTTGGGAAATGGCAGTAGAGCATGTCTCCTCTCTGACTGATTCGAATCGTCATATTCAGCTCTTGAGATAACGAATCCATTGATTTTGTCTGCTTGCAACAAATCTGATAACCAGTTTAACTTCATTTCATTAGATGGGTTTTGAAGGTCCTGATCGATATCTGGAATCATCTCGGATGATACGGCCAGGATATCCGGCCTTGCCCTAAGAATTTGCCTTCTGACGAGATCTGAGTCGGAAACAATGATTGCAGACTTGGGCTGATAAAGTAGTTTATCTGGAGATACTAGAACCTCGCTAGGCCTCCTTGGAACCCTTGCACCGATAATTTGGCACCCTAGATCTCCTATTTCCTGGTCCCTGCCGATTGTCTCAATTGCGGGAATTGCTAATATGTCCAAAGAACCATCGGAGAGAGATTTTATTCCTGAATCGAAATCTACCACGCCTGAAACAGATATTTCCATTTCGTCCGACCCAGTATGATCGAAGTGAGAAGCTAGAGTAGATCGGATATTGGATGTATGAGAATCCATTGCTCCCACTTCTAACCGGTTTTCCATCGCATCCACCTCTAGGGGGGGGCACGCCTTGTGCCCGATATGAACGGCGTGCGCACCTGTTGATATATACGACCCCTCAGCCAATTAACATGGATGCGGTAAACTCCAATTCGATGAGTCTCGATTCATTCAAGAATATGGTTGAGGAGAACATTGAACAGTTAGTTCTGGCCAAAATGGCTTCAAAAATTGATAACCCCGTAATGTCAATAGCCAGAGAAGTCCTATTGGGCGGCGGGAAAAGATACAGGCCGATGTTATCCATTCTCGCATACAGGGCTTCAGGGGGAATGGAAGTAAGGGAATGCATGGACCTAGCACTTTCTGCAGAATTAATCCACACTGCCACACTAGTGCATGATGATGTGTACGATCAGTCAAAGATGCGAAGAGGAAAACCCACAATTCATTCCTCATACGGGATGGCGCATGCAATAATTACTGGAGACTACCTGTTCTCACTAGGGTTCGAACTAGGGGCCAAATACGATGAGAGGATTATTGGCCAGGTTAGGGAATCTTGTGCAGGTATTGCGTCGGGGGAGATACTGCAATTCCATCACATAAATGACCTAAGTACAAGTCCTGAAGACTATTACGAAATAATCGACGGTAAGACGGCGAGACCATTCGCATCTGGTTGCTCAAGTGCAGCTATGGTTGCCTCTGCTTCAGAAGTGAAGATTCAGGCACTATGGGACTATGGGATGGAGCTGGGGAGGGCTTTCCAACTAGTTGATGATCTACTTGACCTAATTGGGGACGAAACGACTGGAAAACCCAGAGGTACTGATGTTCATGAAGGAAAAATGACGTTGCCAATGATTTATGCGCTCACTATGCTACATGGCCCGGAAAGAAGTCAACTAAGGGACATTCTGACAAACTTCAGTAATGACAGACTTAGTGAGCTATGCGAGTTACTTGAAAGGGCAGGATCCTTTGAATATTGTAAGATTCTTATTTCTAACCATGTGCAGAGGAGCTTGGATTTCCTTGGACCTCTACACGAGTCTGAAGCAAAGGAGCTCCTAAAGGAAATAGCAATGATTTCGAAGTCAAGGACTGCCTAGATGGAGGTTTAGGGATGCCTGATGAGAGGTATTGGGATGTGATAGTTATTGGAGGGGGCCCTGCAGGCAGCACCGTAGCAAGGTATGCAGCAGAAGGTGGACTTAGTGTACTGGTTATTGACGGAAGAGACCCGATTGGAAGCCCACTACAGTGTGGAGAGCTTGTTCCATCTAATGAAGAAATGAGTAGGCTGTGCCCAAATGTGCCCGATATGGATGACCTATTCAGGACCCCGGATTCAGCAATTTCGAAAAAAATGAGCAAAATGAGGATTGTTAAGCCTAATGGAAAGGGCCTGGATTACAAATTCGAAGGGATTGTTCTAGATAGAGTGGCGCACGATTCTGCGTTAGTTGAGCTCGCATCGGAATCTGGTGCAGAGTATCAATTGGGAACAAGAGTAGACAAGGTAGACGGCGAAGCTGTTTTTCTAACAGACGGAACAAAAATCCACGGCAGGGTGATTGTGGGTGCTGGAGGGCATAACGACCCAATAAGAAAGGGCTTCTGGGGAGAAAGGTCGTTGAATATTCCAGTGAAATTTGTTCTAAAGGAAGGTTACCATACTGACGCGCTTGAGCTTCACTTTGGCTCTGTCGCCCCGGGAGGCTATGCCTGGGTTTTTCCGAAGGAGTCGGGATCTAATATAGGCGTAGGAATTCAAAGGAGACTCGCTGGGGGCAGGAGTCTAAATGAGTTCACCAAGGATTTCATCTCAAATTATGATGGAGAGGTGACATTCAAGGGAGCTGGATCACTCCCAATGTCTGGAACGATCAAGACCTTCGTGAAAGAAAACCACTTACTAGTAGGGGATGCAGCCGGCATGGTACTACCTTCCAATGGAGCAGGAATTACCATCGCAATGATTGGAGGCAGGATCGCAGGCCAAGTGATTGCCGAGCATATTAATGAGGGAGCTGATCTATCAGAGTATGAGAAGAGATGGAGGTATCAGATGGGGGATGTAATGAAGAACTCAAAGAGAGCTTTCGCATTGGGAAGCGTAATGTTCAGACTCCCCGACTGGGCTCTGAATCTCTCATTTAATCGCCTTACTAAGGGATTGATTTGGCGGGCCATCACCTGTAGGAATATGTTCTGGCTATTCTAGGGTGCCTTAGCGTGCCAGATAGTGGCCATTCCAGGAAAGATCAACTTGGAAGATACGTCTGTAAAGCCAGTTTGTTTGAGCATGTTTATGTAGTCTCTGGTGGTTCCAAACTCTGAGTAAGTCTTTGTGAGCCACTTCCATGGGTGATCTTTCACCCCACAGACTATTCTTGCGTATGCAGCGACCCAGTATTTCATCCAAATTACTCCCAGAAAACCATGGATTGAGTTGAGCTTTGCAGGCTCAATGATGACAAGAGTGGCTCCGGGTTTCAGTACTCTCAGCGCCTCTGTGAGGCCTGTTCTCTTGTCAAACCAGTCTCTGAAAGAAAAAAGTGTGCATACTGCGTCGAAATAATCGTCCTCGAAAGGAAGATTCTCGGCTATTCCTTTCACAAACTCCGCGGGTTCTTCTCCCCTAGATTTTCTAGCAACATTTACCCTTTCTTCGGCGGTCCTGAGCATCTCTGGAATTGGATCCAGGCACACAAGTTCTCTTCCAACGAGATCCTCTGCGAAGCTACCTGGCCCACAACCAATTTCCAGGACCCTGCCTTCTGGGAGCATCTTTCTTACCATCCCCCTCCATCTTGAAACTTGCCCTAATGTGGCAAACCGGTTTATCTTGTCGTAGACTGGAATGGTGGCTTCTAGGTTCCTCTGGAGTTCTTCCCACTCTTCATCCCCCATCCCATGGACATCCATAGTACACCCAAGGGAGACCCATATTTGGACCGTTCCGGCAGAAATACTGAATTGGTCGTATAATAGTAGGAGTTAGGTGGGTATCATCATAAACTCCTCAACTTTCGGATTGCACCATAGGTGCATAAAATGGGAAGAAAAGAAGTTCTTCATGCGATTAGGCATGCAGAAACCGAGGCAAAGGAGACGATTGCTAGGGCAGAATCTGAAGCCTCGGAAATCATATCAAAAGCTAGGTTGGCAGCAACAGAAATAGTTCAGACAGGCAAGTCCGAATCCGAATCCAGCTCACAGAGTATAATCTCTGATGCAAGAAACGAGGCAGAGGGAGAAGCAGCCAAGGTTGTGAAGGAAGGTAACTCGGCTATCGGGTCCATTCACGATGGTGGAGAGGGAAGTAGGGAGGCAGCCGTGAAGGCTGTTCTTGAAGCATTCAGGTCTTAGAAAGGGATTTCAGATGTCGCAAGTCCATACACTCCAGATGGGAAGGCTTGTGGCTGCTGGGTCGAAGAGTAAGCTTTCAGATGCTATTGACAAGCTTGCTGAATTGGAGGCGTTACACATAGTGGATTATGATGACTCCGAAGAAGGCTTCTCACTGGGGGTCCCGGGAGAGAATTCCGAAGAGGTTGGTAGAGATTTGGTGAAGGCGAGGGCAGCAAAATCTGTAGTCAGTGCATCACCTCCATCCAGGCCATTGAAGGCTTCCGAAATTAGGAATAAACTCCAAGGAGGGCTTCAGGAAGAAATCGAAAGGGCCCTAGACTTAAGCTCCAAGATTTCAGATTTAGAAACGGAGATTGGATCGCTAGAGGAGCAAGAGTATTCTCTAGCAGAACTGGAGCCTCTCGGTGTCGACTTGGAACTGCTCTCCGGATACGACTCAATCACGTCTTTCGTTGGTAGAGTAGATGACATTGAAGCAGCCAATACCGCCGCTTCAAAGGGACTAATTCTTATTTCTAAAAAGCAGGACGGGATGATTGCTATTTTCTTGCGGAACGATGACTCGAAGGAGGTTGATTCCATACTCGAGTCTGTAGGATTCCAACAGACCCCGATCCCTTCAGGGAGCGGATCTGTCACAGAGCTGCTATCTGAGATTAGAAGCAAGAAGGAGCGCACAATTAGTGAAAAAATACGTCTCGAGGGAGAGCTTGCTTCATGGTCTTCAGCAAATGGATCGATGCTCGTATGTGGCCTAGAAATCCTGGAAAGAGATCATGAAATCCTTACTGCGCCTGTAAAGGTTGCAGTTTCCGATCACGCATTCGTCATAGACGGTTGGCTTCAGATGAGGCGGGCGGATGAGGTCAATAAGGCATTGAGTGACTCCTGCCTACATGTCGAAATTGCTCCTTTCGAGATGGAAGCAGGTGGCGGGGGCCATGGCCATTCTGACCACCATCATGAACAGCAGATGCCCCCTATAGCATATCAGGAGAGAACTTCGAGTAGGCCGATGGAGCTACTCACGGACGCAGTTGGGAGGCCGGCCTACGGTAGAATTGATCCCACGGTGTTCATGTTGATTTCTTATCCACTATTCTTTGGAATGATGCTGGGAGATATGGCATATGGGCTGGCAACGATAGCTTTGGGAGCCATCCTAATTACCAGATCTGGGACCAATGAGATGATGATGCTGGGGGGTAGGTTCCTGACCTACATCGGCTCCGCTACAGTCATCTTCGGCTATATCTATGGAGAGTTTGCTGGATTCGAGTTTCTACCGCATATCGAGACCAAGTACATGTCTGCGGAAGCTTGTAGCTACGTTTGGGAAAATGGGCATTGTTTCAAGGACGCCTATGACATACCATCATGGGCATCATGGATGACCTCCCTCTACCCGAATGATGGGAGGATCCACTACGTTCTGGAAGGTCCATTTAGCACCACTCTAGCATTTCCTTTCCATCGTGTTGCCCTCGTAGATAACGGTGGAAATCTGGAGCATCTGATTCTCCTCACGATCTACCTAGGAGTCATTCACATCTTCATAGGCCTATCAATAGGTTTCAGAGACATTCTCCTGTATGGGAACGGCCATGGAGGATTTGGTTTGATCTGTGCATTCTTCGAGAAGGGGACATGGATGCTACTCTTAATCGGTGGCTTCCTATTCGGTTACTCCTTCATTGGCCCGGGTAGCGAAGATATGCTGATTTTCGGAGCTAGCCTCGCTGGAGCTTCAGTACTGATGCTTATGTGGACTCTCTACAGGTATCACGGAGTACCATTCCCAATCAACGTCGGATTGGCCCCCATAGAGGCAGTTGGAATGATGCCATCAGTGATATCCTATGTTAGACTATTCGCCGTTGGGGCGGTAGGAGTAAAGATCGCGGAGACAGCCAATAAGAAGTTGTATACCGAGATTGATTTTGGAGACCCATTAATTGCTGTTTTGCTTCTATTCGGCTGGATTCTCGGGCAGCTCTTCGCCCTAGTTCTCGGACTTTTCAGCCCTAACATTCACGCAGCGAGACTCCACTTCGTGGAATGGATGAGGCAATACTACGACTCAAGCGGTGAAGCGTTCGACCCCTTCGGTACAAAATCGAAGTTCGTGGAGGGAGATTATTAGATTCCAAGCAGATTGCTTGACAAAATGGAGGTAAAAAAATGAATGACAAAAAAATGATGAGAGGAATGAGCATGCTGATGGTTCTGCTAGCCCTGATAATGGTGGCTAGCGGGGTTCAAGCCCAAGAGGCTGCGGATAACGAAAGCACAGAAGCAGCGTACAAGATGATTGGGGCCGGCCTAGCGCTAGGTCTTGCTGGAATCGGGACCGGGCTAAGCCAGGGGCCAATTGGTGCAGCAGCAGTCGGAATGATTGCAGAGGATGAAAAGAAGTTCACATATGGACTAATATTCACTGCACTACCAGAGACAATCGTACTATTCGGCTTCCTAGCGATATTCCTGTTGTGAGATGACAGGCGAAAAATTTGAGTAGGAGGATAGAAGATGTCTCTTGACACGCTAGCAGACGAGATTACGAAACAAGCAAGAGCGGAAGCTGACGCTATAATCCATAATGCCAAAGCAGAGGCTAAGAGGATTGAAGACGAAGCTAGAACTGACGCAGAACTGACGTCATCGAAAGCCTCGAGTAAGGCTGAGAAGGAAAGTCAGCAAATTTCTGTCGAAGTAGTTGCATCCGCAAGGCAGGCTAACCAGAAAAGGGCGCTTATTGCCAGAAGAGAAGAGTTAGAGTTAACGTGGCAGACAGCCAAGGAAGAGGTTGGATCATCGAGTATGGGGGGGAGGAAGGAAATTCTAGACTCGCTGGTCAAGGAAGCCTCTGGGATGAAGAAAGACATGGTTCTAAGACCAGTGAAAATGGATAGAGGCACACTGTCAAAGAGTGAATTCAAACTTGGGGAAGACATTGATGGATTGGGGGGATTCGTCCTAGAATCAAAGGACGGGACTACAATGCTGGACTATAGATTCGATTTAATGCTGCAAGAGGCATGGAAGAAAAGCCTGGGCGAAATAAATAGGATACTGTTCAACGAGTGAGGTGGCAAAGATGGTGAGGGCTCAGAGTGGAAGATCGAATGTCTATAATGCGGCAGCAAGAGCCAAGGCCCGAAAGTCCTCACTTATTGATTCTACAAGGATGCGGCAGCTCGTACAACAGGGTCCTGACTCCATCGGAGCTAGTATTGGCGAGATGGGATATAGGGCTGAGATGGACTTGTACGCTTCAAGGATGAGCGGAGCGGATGCAATCGAGGCTGCCTTGTTCCACAACATGGACAATGATCTAGCGGGAGTACTCAGGTTTTGCCAAGGAAAGCTCAAGTCGATTGTTGGGATATACGTGGATAGGTTCGACTATGAGAAGGCCAAGACGGTGCTAAGGGCTGTTAATGGTGGTGCCTCTGACGAAATCATCGAGAGTCAGATCCTCCCTACAGAGAACCCTCGGAACGCTCCATGGCTGAACATTATCAGGAATACCGAAGGCCTTCAGGAAGCCGTAGAAGCTATGTCTGGAACTCCTTGGGGGCAAACTCTATCAAAATTAGAGGGGGAACCGTCGCTAGAGTCCATGGAGAACGCCTTGGATATGCAGTACTTTTCTGAAGCATTGAGGGCTGTTAAAGGGAGAGACGGTGGCCCGCGCCTTCTGAAGTATCTTAGGATGGAGATAGATCACAGGAATGTGATAAACCAATTCAGATCAATAAGGATGGAAATGCCAACTCATAAGAGGCAAGAGATAATCATACCAGGCGGAAAGATTGACCAGACAACTATGAGGCAGACTTGCCAAGCTGAAAGTGACGAAGAGCTGATTGAGACCCTCCGAAGAAGCAGCTCTTTCGATGATAACGGCTTCGACGAGGCTAAGGCCGAGTCTCAGAAGCTCGGAAGTCTGGACCCATATGCGGAGCTACTCTCCCATCAGAGGCATGCTGTTTTGAAGAGGTTCTCCCATCTCAGCCCCATTTCCGCATTCCCCATCATCTACTACATCGAGCAGAAAGCGCTCGAAGTCAGGAATTTGAGATTACTAGTGCGCGGAAAGGCGGTGGGACTCCCCAATGAGGTACTAGAGGCGCATATGGACTACTGAGGTATTGGAATGGAAATAGCAGTAGTGGGACAGTTGGAATTTACACTAGGGTTCCAGCTTGCAGGTGTGGAAAACCTGTTCAATCCGTCCGATGACGATGAGCTAGCGGATACCCTCCGTGCTCTACTCACTCAGGACGAGATAGGAGTAGTCGTAGTAGACAACTTCGACCTAGTGAGGCTACCCGAGAGGCTCAGAGTGCAGCTATCGGAGAGCGTGACGCCCACAGTTCTGGGCATAGGGACCGAGGAGGACAACACACTCCGAGAGTCCATCAAGTCGGCACTCGGTGTTGACCTTTGGAAATAAGATTCAAAAATAAATGGAAGTGAAAAAAAATGAGCAAAGAAAATGGAGTGATATACCGGATTTCCGGACCAGTAGTGACGGCGATAGGGATAGCACCTCGGATGTATGAGGTAGTAAGAGTAGGAAAAGAAGGTTTGATGGGAGAAGTAATCGAACTACATGGAGACCAATCTGTGATTCAGGTGTACGAAGAGACATCTGGAATCAAACCTGGTGAGCCAGTGATAAGGACGGGGCAGACTCTGTCTGTTCAACTTGGCCCGGGACTTCTGACACAAATCTATGATGGTATTCAGAGACCTCTTCCAAAACTGGAAGAGACAATGGGTGTTTTCATAACGAGAGGTGTTGACGCGGATGGTCTTGATTTGAAAAAGAAATGGGAATTCAATCCTAAGGTTAGTTCCGGGGATGAAGTTTCAGCCGGAGACGTAATCGGAATAGTTCAGGAAACCGAAACTATCGAGCATCGAGTAATGATGCCACCCGGGAAGAGTGGCGTCATAAAAAGTATTGAAACCGGATCCTTTGATATTACGCAGACAATTTGTAAGCTCGAAGATGGTTTGGAGATTGCTATGATGCAAGAGTGGCCTGTTAGGCACCCTAGACCGTTCGTCCAGAAATACGCACCTGATGTTCCACTGATGACTGGTCAAAGAATTCTTGACTTCCTTTTCCCCCTAGCTAAGGGGGGTACTGCAGGAATTCCCGGTCCTTTTGGTTCAGGCAAAACGGTTACTCAGCAGCAATTAGCGAAGTGGTCTGACGCACAGATCGTAGTATACATTGGTTGTGGAGAGAGAGGAAATGAGATGACAGAAGTCCTAGATGAGTTTCCCCATTTGATTGATCCCAACACAAATAAGCCCCTAATGAATAGAACAGTGATGATCGCAAATACATCAAATATGCCAGTTGCGGCCAGAGAAGCTTCTGTTTATACAGGGATTACAATAGCGGAATATTTCAGAGATATGGGATATAACGTTGCGTTAATGGCGGATTCTACCAGTAGATGGGCAGAAGCCATGAGAGAGATTTCTTCTAGGCTAGAGGAGATGCCGGGAGAGGAGGGTTATCCTGCCTACTTATCCAGTAGGCTTGCTGAATTCTATGAGCGCGCTGGAAGAGTTCAAACTCTATCTGGAGAAGATGGTTCCGTTTCAGTGATTGGAGCGGTCTCCCCCCCTGGGGGAGATATCTCAGAACCTGTCAGCCAAGGTACACTGAGGATTGTCAAGGTCTTTTGGGGATTAGATGCGGGACTAGCACGCCAGAGACATTTCCCAGCTATCAACTGGTTGAGTTCATACAGCCTTTACCCTCAGGCTCTCGATCAGTGGTATCGTGACAATATTGCCTCAGATTTTCCTGAAGTAAGAACGGAGATCAGTACACTTCTGCAGGTAGAGGCAGAGCTACAAGAAATTGTTCAGCTAGTTGGTTCCGATGCCCTCCCAATAGATCAGCAACTAACACTAGAAGTAGCTAGAATGATCAGGGAATTCTTCCTTCAACAGAATGCTTTTCATGACGTTGATACCTACAGTGATCTGAAGCTTCAATACGATATGGCAAGAGCTATTCTTTCCTTCCAAGAAGAGGCGAAGAAGGCTATGGCAGGAGGCTCTCAGTTGGAAGATGTGGTGAACGTTCCGGCAAGAACTGACCTTATGAGGGGTAGATTCGAAAAAGGATACGATGAGAAGATAGAGGATTTGGTATCAGAAATGAGCAAGCAAATATCTGCTAGCATGGAGGCAAACTGAGGTGATATAATGAGTGGAAAAGAGTACAGAACTATTACAGACGTAAAAGGACCATTGGTGTTCCTAAATAAGACTGAGCCGGTTTCCTATGGAGAGATTGTTCAGTTGAGGCTTAGCGATGGATCAATGAAGAATGGACAGGTGCTTGACACATCAGACGAACAGGTGATCGTACAGGTCTTCGAGGGAACTGCATCAGTAGATAGGCAGACTGGGGTGAAATTCCTGGGAGATGTCTTCAAATTGCCCGTAAGTAAAGGATTGATTGGCAGGATTCTAGACGGAGCTGGAAGACCTCGAGACGGTGGTCCGGAGATAGTAGCAGACGAGATGGCAGATATCATCGGTGCAGCAATCAACCCATACTCAAGACAGAGTCCTGAGTCTTTCATCCAGACTGGAATTTCGGCAATTGATGCGTGCACTTCACTTGTCCGTGGGCAGAAGTTACCAATTTTCAGTGCTAGTGGATTGCCTCACAATGATATCGCTCTACAGATTGCTAGACAGGCAAAACTAGTAGGTAGCGATGACGATTTCGTAGTAGTTTTCTGTGCCATGGGGATTACTGCAGAGGAGTATAACTTCTTCGTTCACGATCTTGAAAGAACTGGGGCGCTAGAAAATGCCGCACTTTTCGTAAATCTAGCTGACGACCCGGCTGTAGAGAGGTTGATTACGCCTAGATTGGCCCTAACTGCCGCTGAATACCTAGCCTTCGAGCACGACTATCACGTCCTGGTCATCTACACTGATATGACAAATTACTGTGAGTCCCTGAGGCAGATCGGAGCAGCTAGGGAAGAGGTCCCTGGCAGAAGGGGCTATCCTGGATACATGTACACCGACCTTGCGATGCTATACGAAAGAGCCGGTTTGGTAAAGGGGAAAAAGGGTTCAATCACTCAATTCCCTATCCTGACCATGCCAGGAGACGATATTACGCACCCTATCCCTGATTTGTCAGGATATATCACTGAAGGGCAGATTGTAATTTCCAGAGAGTTGCATCAGAAAGGAATTTATCCCCCAATAAATGTTCTTCCATCACTTAGTAGGCTTATGAATGCAGGAATTGGCCCTGGAAAGACTAGGGAAGATCACAAATCAGTTTCTGATCAGCTCTATGCAGCCTATGCCCAGGGTAGAGAGTTGAGGGGGCTTGTGGCCATAGTTGGAGAAGATGCCCTTAACGAAAGGGATCTTCAGTTGCTAAAATTTTCTGATATTTTCGAAGATCAGTTCCTCAGGCAGAGCAGGGATGAAGATAGGTCTATTCAAGATGGAACTCTTGACTTGGCGTGGAATCTACTCTCCAATATAGATACGAAGTATCTTGTAAGACTAGATCAAAAATGGATAGACAAATACCATCCAACTGATAAGAAAGATGACTGAATAGGTAGTGATTTTATGGCACTTGATATCAAACCGACGAGATCTGAGCTGATCAATCTGAAGCGTAGAATTAAGCAGACCTCGAGCGGGTACAACTTATTGAAAATGAAGAGAGATGGCCTTTTTCATGAGTTTCGAACTCTTTTGTCGGAAATGATCCAAGCCAGGGAAGAGTTAGTGGTAACATATAGGGAGGCTTTGCAGTCAATCAATCTTGCATCGTCAATAGAAGGTGGCTTGGCGGTTAAGAGTGCGGCAATTGCATCTTCCAAGCATCCAGAGGTACAAGTTTCGAAGAGGAACATCATGGGAGTAGTAGTTCCGAAGGTTGAAGGTCAAAATTTGAAGTTGTCCTCAGAGGATAGGGGGCTTGGGATGGTAGGTGGCTCCCCTTACATTGATGAGTCGGCTGATGCTTACTCACTGCTGGTTGAGAAAGTGGTCAAAGCAGCGGAGATGGAAGCTACCCTCAAGAGACTTCTAGAGGAAATTGAAGCTACTAAGAGAAGGGTAAATGCTCTAGAGTTCAAGGTCATTCCCGAAATGGAAGAGGCGCAGACTTTCATCCAATTGAGGCTTGAAGAAATGGAAAGAGAGGAGACTTTTCGTCTTAAGCGCTTCAAAAATAAGTGAGTTTTGAAAGAGCAGGGGTCAAATCCCACCTCCCTCGGGATTGGTTCGGAGGTAATAGCGGATGACGGATCAAATCTTGATCGATAGTGAGACTTGGAGCAGTAGGGAACTAGTGGAAGTCATTGCCTCCAGGTACTTCCTATTAGGAAATGAAGGCTCATTTCCAAACTCCTGGGAAGTTGAAGGAATCGATGATAGTGTTAGCGAACAGCTGTCTAGATTGAATGGACATTTGAAATCTATGGGGATGGTAGGTTCACTTGAGGATAAGAACCCCCCCGTATTGACGATATCACTACTGCCGCCGGGAGAAGAAGTACTAGGTAGGTTTCAGCAAATTGCTCTTTGGGTGGTCATGTTTGGCTTCTTAGCAGTAGTTGGTTCGCATTGGATAAATGAGTATGGCCATGGAAGTAATCCTCTAAACTTTGGAAGTCTGGGCCAGTCTATTTTCTATTTCGCCCTTCCAATAGCATTGAGTATGCTAATGGCAAGTTTTTCCAGAATTTACATTGCCAGATGGTTCAATATTGAAGTTGGGCATATTTCCCCGGTTGTTCTGCCTGTCCCCGCATGGTGGTCATTCGGAATCGTTGGCGCGATTGGTCAACGAAAGCCTGACATGATTCCGATTCCGAATAGGAGGGCTCTTGGCTACATTGAGGTCGTAGTGCCATTCGTGCTTTTTCTATCTGGAAGTTTGCTTACTGTGATAGGGGTGATGATGACACCTAGCAGCCCACCATCCCTTAATGGCGCCCCTACTGTTTTTCAGACTAATTTTCTGACCAATGCATTACTTGATTCATGGATGGGGGAAGAATTAGGCATCAGACTTCAGTGGTTACACCCAATAGGAATTGCAGGTGTCGGCCTATCGATAATAGGTTGGGTGCTAATGATGCCAATTCCCGGTTTGCCGGGTGACAGGATCCTTCATTCGATTTTGGGGCCATCGGAAATGAGAGATGGAAGGTTGCAGACATCGATATTCGTAGCTGTACTACTGGCAATGGTAGTTATTTTTGCTACTTCTCAATGGACTCCGTGGATTTTTCTAGCATTCATTGCTGCATGGCAGAGATTCAATCCAGATAATTATTCACAACCCGTTATCTTGGATGAGTTTGTTGGTTTGGAAGAAAATGTAAGAAGTCGACTAGTGGCCATAGTTGGAGTGATATTAGTTGCCGGACTGCCTGGCTCCATCCCATCATATGAAATGGAGAGTTTCGATTCGGGGATAACCACAGAAGATTGGATAAGTAGATTGGAAATCACACCAGGAGATGATAGTGAGGTAGTTTTGAGTATTGAGCCAGATGGGGTGGTGCCTATATCGGGTTGGATTCAGTACAGAATAGAAGGCCCTGGGGCGAGTGATTGGTCGATCAGCGATTCTTGCCCTCAGAATGAAGGATCGTGTAGATTCGAAAATATTACTCAGAGTAATCCTAGCGAAATCTCTTTCAATATTTTGGCTCCAAACGAAGCCCCTCTTACTCATAACCTACGAATTTTTGTTGAGATACCGGGATTTGAGTTGGAGCATGTAATCATTTTAACAAATTCTTCCCAGGAAGGGCCAATCAATCCATTTTGGAAAATTATTGAAGAGGATCCTCTCTTAATCTGCAGCGAAATTCGTCTAGAGGAAGGAGGGGGTGCAATAGTTGTCGAAGGCCCATACTGGAATCTTGAGAATTCCAATCTTGAGAATTCCAGCAATCTCAGTTCTGGAGTTCAAAACGTATGTGTCCGAGGTCAAGAAGGAGCAATGCAGAGCTCTTTGACTTTCGATGAGCAAGGGAGATTAATGGGGCCAGAAATGAGTCTGATTAGGGATAACTCCACACTAGGGCCTTGGCTATTGGCAATAGATGGATCAATGCCACAAATTGGAGTAGAGAATGGTTCTTGGTCGCTTCCGCAAGGATTTGCAGAAAGTGGCGATGTTTTGTTTCATGCAGATAATGGATCCCCCTATTGCCCGTCTAGTGATGTTTCTGCAAAAATTGATACAGATACAAACTGGTCTGTAGAGATGTCGAACTTCACGTCATTGAGGTTGACTGGAAATCAGATGGCGAATGGGACTCTGGGGCTGGGATCAGGGGGATGGCTTGCTGTTTGTTATGGTGACGGCACATTTGATTCATACCTGATTTCTGATTCTCTTGACGTCTTCGTATCTCCGGGAACATTGAATAGGGGATTGAGTGGAGAGATTTTCTCCTTAACTAATCGAGGAACGAGGGAACTAGGGATTTCTCTAGAAACACATGGAGACTCCCCGCTAGGAGGAATATGGGAATTAGAAATTCCAAGTTTAGTAGGCCCAGGAGAGAGTGTGAATCTTTCAATTTTAGAGAAAGGAGAAGCCCCTCTAGAAAGAGCTGTGTGGATTACTGCGGATGATTCAGGGGTTACTGTACATGTTTCTGCAAGGTGCCCGTCGGGGGGTTGTTGATTGAAGATTGCCATACTGGGAGTGGGATCGATTGGGGGAATCATACTCGGCAGTTTGGCTGATAGTGAAGCAGAACTAGTATGTGTTTCAAGAGGGGTTAGTCATGAATTCTTAGAGAGTGGACTAACCCTCTTCACCCCCCAGGGTTCGATGGAGATGATACCGGGGGAAAGGTACTCACTTTTTGATAGTGAAAATGGCACTTTGCCCAAAGAAGTTCTTGGCTCTTGCGAGGTTGCTATCATCTGTAGTAAAGCTGAATCGACTGCATTCCTGGCATCGATGGCAGAGGACTTGATAGCGGAAAACGGGATTGCAGTAAGTATTCAGAATGGCCTTGGGCATGCTGAAATAATCTCATCAAGAGTTGGCAAAATTAGAGTAGTTGGCGGTTCAACAACACACTCAGCATGGAGGGATAATGATGGTTCGGTTCATTGGACTGGAAGGGGAAAAATAGAGCTAGGGAGATTTGATGGTGGCGAACCTGGAGAGGTTACTGAAAGATTTATCTCAATTCTTGAAGAGTCGGGCCTTTCACCGAGATGGTCATACAATATAGAAGGAGAAATTTGGAGAAAACTGCTGATTAACGTCGCAATAAATCCTGTTTGCGCCATAGCGGGAGTACGTAATGGCGCTCTAACAGAAATTCCCGAACTATGGGAGCAGGCTGTTGAAATCATGAGGGAAGCAGAGTTAGTGGCCTTAGAATTGGGAGTCGATCTAGGGCAAATAGATAATGAGGAATATCTCAAAAGTGTGATAATTTCTACTTCTGAGAATAGAGTTTCGATGCTTCAGGATCTAATGTCTGGAAGAAAAACTGAGATAGAGGCACTATGCGGAGAAATAGCATCTATTGGGGAGAGATTAGGTATTCCAACCCCAAAAAACGGTGTGCTCCTTGCACTTGTTAAGGGGATAGAGATGTCTCAGCATTTTGACTAGTCTTCGATGAATATGAATAAGTAGGCTGCGGAAATCCCTCCGATAAGTTGCGGAGTCAAATGGAGCCAAATATCCCCTAGAGACATCTTTCCCAGAATAATCAGAGAAGTAGTGACTGCTGGATTGAATGAGGCAAGAGATATGCTGCCAACAGTTAGAGCCCCAGCAAGAACTACGAATGAGATGGCGACTCCGAAGTAACCATTACCTTGGTTTCTTTCTGAAGTAGCAACGTTAAGTATAACAAAAACTAAGGCAAAGGTGAATAGCATTTCGCAGATAATTATTGCAGAAGTCTGACTGTTGGTGGGATCGAAGGAATCCAAAGGAAATTCCTCATGATAGCTGCCAGTAATTATCAGGTTAGAAGTAACTAGTGCTGCCAAAGCTCCTCCGAATAATTGTGCAAGAATATACGGAAAAACTTCTGATTTTTCGGATGCTCCTCTAATCCAAATAGATATGGTCACGACAGGATTGTAGTGAGCGCCGGATACATGGGCTCCAGAGTATATCAATACCATCAGAATGGATGCGATGGCGAAGGGGGCTAATTCTCCGGCCAATCCATGGGCAGCAGCGAGACAAATAGTTAGAGAAAGGAAAAATGTACCTATGAATTCAACAGCTAGCTTGGGTTTCATGATATTGGCGCCTCCCATGCCCCAATCCCTGGAATAGGTGCTCATCAACGTTGGCAGAGTGGGCAGTAAAATGTGGATCTGTTTGCCTGTAAGATTCTTTTTATGATACTTGGACATTTCTTGCTGAGGCACTTCTCCCCTTCTCTGCCATAAACCTGGAAGTTATGGATGAAGTATCCGATTGATTCGTCGCCATCTACGCCACGGAAATCCTGAAGGGTGGAACCACCGGCATCTATCGCCTCAATTATTACATCATGTGTAGCTGCAGTGATTCTCTCCACCATTTTAGAAACTCCAGCCTTACCAGCGACACTGCTAGCTCTTCTTCTAGGGGACACTCCAGATCTAAACAAAATCTCACAGACGTATATATTTCCAAGTCCGGCTACTATCCTCTGATCCAGTAAAGCAGATTTTATTGGAGTTTTCTTTCCACGAAGACCATCTGCCAAAATTCTCGGAGTTAGATGATCCGGAGTGGGCTCAGGGCCAATACTATTCAGCATTCTTTGTCCCTCTTGATCTAAGGTTTGGAAACAGTCCATGAATCCAAATCTTCGATGATCGGAATATACTGCCTTGATACCATTATCCATGTATACTACTACCCAGTCATGGGGGCCATCTCCAGTACCCAAGGGTGTCCCATTGGCAAATTTTCCTGGTCTACTCACCAAGGAATCACCCATCAAAGTCCACCTCCCACTCATTCCAAGATGGCAAAGCCAAGTTTTTCCAGAATCGAGTCTGATGAGGAGATACTTCGCTCTTCGATCGACTGAAATGATTTTACAGCCCTCGAGAGATTCGCGAAAATCGTCGGGGAATGGGAACCTGAGATCATTTCTCCGTAGTTCTACTTCCATTATTCTACTACCCAAAAGATGCATTTCCAAACCAATCCTAACTGTCTCGACCTCTGGCAACTCTGGCATAATTCTCCGGAGTAGTTGTCGGACATTACCTTTCTTGGTGAGATATGATTTGAACGACAGAGTTATCAAAAAAATATCTAGAGGAAAATTTCATGGATGCAAATAATATTCCGGATTGGGCAAACTCAAATCCAAATCCTAAGTACCCTGAAGAGGTCACCATCTTCGACGATATCCCGATCATCGAGGGGAGTGGGGGCAAGCAGATTTTCCTTCATACTGGTGAAAAAGGGGATCGAGGGATGTTTCCAGGGACCAACGCAGGTATCGCGTTGATTTTGAGCATTATTGGCTTACTTGTTTGTAACCTCGTTACTGCTATTCCAGCTCTGATCATAGCTTATCAATCACTGAGAATAACGAATCAATATCCCGATCATCCAGAGCACGGAGTAGCTAAAGCAGCAATGGTAATTTCATGGATCACGATTATTATTGGTGCCATAATCGTAGTAATAATTTTGTCTATATGGGGAATTATCGTATCTAGTTATGGCATCTAGTTAAAGGATTATTTTACAGACAAAAACAACATGTTGTTCTTCCAAACCCTTTAGATCGATCCTTTCTATCAACTGTAAATCGGAACTTGTAATAATATCCTCAGCCTTCTTGAACCTGAAATCGATATCCCCCTCGGAATATCTTTCACTGGCAGCCTTAAGACTAAGAAGCCCTATTCCGTCATCAGAAAGGAAATCCATGGTAGAGTTTACGAAAGTCTCAGCCTGATCCGGAATACTCAAATCCTGGTGTATCCAATCGGCCTTACTCCTGATGAAAGGGGCAATTACTTCGGTTTTTCGCGCGTCCCCCATTATCGGGATCAGACCTGAACGATTTACACATAGTGAAGCCAGATCCCGAGTCATTCTTGGGGAAATCTCCACTGCTACGACTTGTCCAGAGTGATGATTTCCGGAACCACAAACGATATCGTGGATGTGACTAACGGTACCTCCTCCAGATGCTCCGAGATATAGGCAAGTTGAGCCCGGATCTGGGATTATTTTTCTCGGATCTTGCTTCGTCCTCAATATTGAAGCAGCAACCTTTGATTTAGTTGGATTCCAAATCCTCCACTCTATTCTGCCATCCTTCTTTCTTCTTTCACCCCTTACCGAAGTTCCCTTGACAGCATTTCGAGTCCATAATGTTCTACCCTCTCTCTTAATTCCCCAACCCAGAGATTCTGATTTTCTGGGCATTTTCTTACTTCCTCTTACTGGGCTTAGAAAACTTGTTTTTGATAGAGTCTATTTCACTATTAATTTCATTTATTTGACTCTCCCCCCAAGGAACTCCGTTGAAATGATCTATTCGGACTGCAATACTGGCCTTCCCTGCCAAGAATCTCGCAATCTTCCCCCTCACCCACCTAGGGGAGCGGCTAACCTGGGGCAAGGAAAATAGGATCGCCCCGTGCTTAGGTGGGGGGGCCCCTCTTCTATGGGCGGCCATTGCTGCGTGGGCACCAAGAACCTGGAGTGAACCAGAGGGCATTCTTGCTAGTCTTTCTCTCCCCCCTGCTAAGGAAACTAATTTTGCGGCTGAGATTGGCCCCATTAAAGCACTGAGAGATGGCAAATAATCCATTGCTGACTCCCTAATTGCACTCTCAATTTTATTCAAAACACTTGAGCATTCAAGAACAAATGTTGCCTGTGATTTCAGGGAGTCCCATTCTAGATCTGATGGGAGATGCTTCGGCGGGATAACTCCTAGAATCTCTGAAGCCTCTTCGATATTGTCGGATTTGGACAGGGCGGTAGGGATTTCCACTCTTTGAGAGTCCAAATCTAGTTCAGTTATGAACAACCCAGCCCACTCAACACATCTCGATTCCGATGTAGTCCACGAAGCACGGGTTTCCACGGCGGCAGAAACTAACATGTCTATTCTCCTATCCATATCTCCCGATGATTCTGCGACCCCCATCTTTGCCAGTTCTACTGTAGCTCTATGGTGGATCTCGACGAAATCCTCATGATTGGGCCATAAAGGATCAGATAATGGCCCTAGGACGTCTATGTCAGCTTCTGGAAATCTTTCAGATAGCGTTTTGACCTCTGGGGGCAACCTACCTTTCTGAATTGAAAATAGCCTCTTTGCCAGACTTGATGGCGTTATATTGCCATCCCATCCTATCTCGTCGATGATATTGCCTACGTCATCGACAACTCTAGCGATTTTCCAGTCAAAGTAGATTTTCACGCCTTATCGGAGAAGGTTTCGGGCTTGAACGGTGCGGAATAATAGGGAAGGAAAAACGAATAGTTGAATAGTCGTAAGGTTCAGCGTAATTTGGTTCGCGCTAATGCGCTAATGGATGTTGATAGGATGTTTTGCCCAGAATGTGGTTCACTGTCGTACCCTGATAATAGAGGTTGGATAAAGTGTCCGGATTACAAATGCGGGTATGAAGGTCCTCTTTCTGGAGAAGATGGGCGAGGTTCGGAGTTCACCGATCCTATGACTGGGGAGGTGATTGATTTAGCCAAAACTACTGCAACAACAGACTCAAAGTCTCTGAAGCACCTTACAGAGGTAGTTGAAGAAGACGGACCCAGAGGAACTCTGAGAGTGGGCGACTATCTTTGTCCCAAGTGTGATGGAGACAGAGCATATGTTGAGCTCAGGCAGACTAGGTCTTCGGATGAGCCTGAAACTAAGATTTGTACATGCGGTGATTGCGGCCATAGGTGGAGGGAATACCAATAGTTTCGAGGGTTTTTACCCCAATAAGCATCAAGAGCCGCCTAATACGTAAGAAGTACGGGTGAGAGTATGTTGAGAATAACTGCTAAGCAGCAACTGATGAGAGAAATTGTCGACATTCTATCTGTTCTGACAACTGAAGCTAAGTTAGTATGGGGTGAAAAGGGGCTAGGAGTGTCTGTTGTTGATGGTTCACATGTGGCTCTTCTTTCTGCTACTATTGCTGACGAGTGCTTTGAGACATATGAGGTAGAACCGGTAGAAATAGGATTAGATCTTGGCAAGATGCGAGATCTACTGACATTGGCTGGACCGAGTGATCTAGTAGAGATGGACTATGATGATGCTGTTGGAGCAATTAATGTTAGAGTTGGAGAGGTTCACATGATTCTTAGAGGAATTGACACAAGTACAATGGACAATCCCAACCAGCCCGGCCTAGAATTCAAATCTAAGGCTACAATTGATTCTGAGAAGCTATCCAGAGCCCTTAGAGCAGCCAAGTTTGTTGGGGGCGAGGTTGATTTGAGCATGGATAAGAATCAGTTATCTGTCTCTGTAACTGTTGAAGCGGGCGAGGGCGTGAATGTAAAATTCGAGTCGGGAGAGTTGACCGAGTTGACTTGTGCTGCACCAACACATTCTACTTATTCTCTTCAATACTTGGGAGAACTGACAAAAAAGCTTGCCAGTGGTTTGACGAATGAGGTTTCCCTAGAGTTTGAAGAAAAATATCCACTCAGACTGACTTGGGTAAGTAATGGCGGTGGAGCAAAGTGGATTTACTTCCTAGCACCCAGAATTGTCAATGACTGACCCGTGAACTCATCAATGGGCTCCCCTCGGGACATCACGTGCCTAACAGAGTATGCGTAATTATCCCGAGTGTAGAAAACTCCGAAGAGCTGGGGATAGTCATCGATGGATTACTAAATCAGACTTATGAGGATCTAGAAATAGTAGTTGTTGGGCCTGAAAATGATCCAGGGAGGGGGATTGCAGAAAGAAAGGGTGTTCGTTTCGTTGATGACGAGGGTTCTAGGAATAGAGCGGATGCTTGCAATGTAGCAATTAGGGAGACGGATTCAGAACTAGTTTTTTTCACGGATGACGATGTCATAGTCCCTTCTAATTGGGTGGAAAGTCTAGAAAGGTGGTTCGAAATGTCTGAAGTCTCAGGAGTAGGTGGTCCCAATTTTGCCCCAGTAGATGAGTCTAGTCTGTGGCAGATGGTGATCGATGTTGCATTCTGTAATAGATTTCTCACTGCTGGAACGAACTACGGAAGACAGACGAAGGGAGATTTGGAGGAAGTGGAGCAGCTGCCGGGCGTGAATTCTGCTTATCGGAGGGATGTTCTTTCTGAGGTGGGAGGTTTCGATTCGGGAGCAATAGGTGCAGAGGACGTAATGCTGGATCACAGAATTAGACTTGCTGGACACAGACTTTGGTCAGATGGTAGCGCAGTAATATGGCATAGGAGAAGGGATTTAGCTAGAGTGAGGAAGCAAATAAGAAATTATGGACAGGTGAGAGCTCTGGCTGGGAGGAGATATCCGAGTCTATGGGGGTGGAGTCATAATTTGGTCTCCTTATTCCCGGCTATAGTGGTATTTTCAACGTTCATTTCGTTATGGGGGGCGATGAATGGTGGAGTTTCATGGCCGGAATTTTGGAATATTTCCCTAGAAGAGGTTCCACTAAGCACTGAGAGAATTGCTGCCCACTTTCTACCAACACTAGCAATTATGTTCAATGTTTTAGCATGGATTGGGGCATCAAAGGGATCATCTCCTAGCAAGAGCATGTCTACTATTTTTCTTTCCCCTATTGTTTCATTTCTACTTCTGTGGGACTATGGGATGGGCGTTTTGAAAGCTAGATGGAGCGTAATTACTGGAAGCCCTACATCCCAAATAGATGATAGAGATAGAGGATAATATTTAGACATAGAAAGCAATTGAAAAAAATTTCCGGTATCTAGATTGAAGGCAGTATTCTTACTATGGCGCCTAGTGCATTGGTTATGAGTCGAGTGATGGTAAATATTGCCGGTTATCGTTTCGTCGATCTTCCTGATAGGGATGATCTGCAGGCTCCAATGCTAGAGAAATGCAACCATCTAGACCTGAAAGGCTCGATATTACTTAGTCACAATGGAATTAACTTCTTTCTTTCGGGGGAGGAAAAACAGATAGGTTCATTCATTCATTTCCTAGAATCGGATACTAGATTTAGTGGAATTCCAATTAAAAAAAGTTTCTCTGAATATCGTCCATTCAGACGAATGCTGGTGAAAAGAAAAAGAGAAATAATCTCACTCGGGATGGATGAAATCAGACCTGCTGATTTCTCAGGAGAGAGGATTTCACCCACAGAATTCAGAAAAATTATCGAGAGCGATGAAGAGATTTTAGTTTTAGATACGAGAAATGACTATGAAATCAGAATTGGATCTTTCGAAGGAGCAATAGATCTGGGAATTCCATCCTTCAGAGATTTTCCCGAAGCATTGGACTCATTGCCTGAAGAATATAAACAAAAAACAGTAGTAATGTATTGTACTGGTGGGATTAGATGTGAGAAGGCATCGGCAGTAATGCTGAATTCGGGATTCGAAGATGTTCGACAACTAAACGGGGGAATTCTTGCCTATTTCGAAGAATGTGGTGGAGAACATTGGAACGGGGAGTGTTTTGTTTTCGATCAGAGGGTTGCATTGGATCATGAATTACGGGAGTCTGAAACTGAGATGTGTTTCAACTGTCGAGAGCCGGTAACAGTAAAAGAGCAAGAGTCTGAGGAATATGTGGTTGGCGAATTCTGTCCGTACTGCGTGACCTATCCGACTGCTTAACTATTATTTTGTGACCATCTTGTCACCTTTTATTATCCAAGTTGGTTGCTTTGGTCTCCAGAAGATCATAGAAAATACCCCGAAGAAAATCCCTCCAAAAATCAAATTCAGCCACCCCTCCCTGATATATCCGGGGCTTGCATTAAAGTATGCCCATCCAAAAGATGGGATTATTCCGAAAAATAATGAGATTAGAGTCTCTTCTAGAATAATTCTGGAAGAATCGATTTTTGATGGCAAAGAAGGGGATCCCCCCGCCCAGTCACATCCATCTCTTATCACTAGCCTAACCTTTGCTTCTAACTCGGTTATATCTGAAAAAAGGATGTTTTTCTTGGCCCTCCCCCTCTGCCAAAGTCTTGAAATTCTTGGGCTTCCTTTGCCGCCGAAATGGGGCCTTCCATCACAAACCTTACCCCAGTAATCCCTTGCAGAATCAGTGATTAACTCAATCTCCCCATCTCTGCCTGAAATTAATCCCCTAGAGTAGGCCAGTTCCCATTCTGATTCCGAGGCCTTCTCGGCAGATGTCTCCCTGATTATTCTGGAAGCTTCCCCAGCCTCAATAGGCCTCTTGGAGATTCGAAATTTGTATCCGATATGTACTTCGTGTCTTGGACCCATTCCTCCGAAAATTACGGACCTTCTATCGGAACCCATTGTGACATTCCCAGATTTTACTACCGACCATTCAAATTGGTCTTCAGTCAAATTTACTCCTCCTCAATCTCCATTTCACCAGTCTGAATAGACCATTGTGAGGAGTAGACATTGCCATTACGAATCAACTGATCATGAGTCCCCCTTTCCACTATGGCCCCATCGACCATTGCAATTATTTCATCGGCCTTCCTGATTGTTGCTAGTCGGTGGGCAACGGCAATAGTGATCCTATCCTTTCCATCATTAGAATTATCGAAAAGAGATTCCTGGATTCTAAGCTCGGTCTCAGCATCTAGGGATGCGCTCGCCTCGTCCAAAATCAATAGATCGGGATCATTGAGGAGAGCCCGGGCCAAACTAATTCTCGCTCTCTGACCTCCTGATAACATAACACCTCTATCCCCCACCATAGTGTCTATACCATCTGGGAGTTGGGAAATGAAATCTAAAGACCCGGCTGCTTCTAGGGCTGCAAGAATCTGCTTTTCTGAATGGTCCCGCGCATACGCGACGTTCTCCTTAATTGTTCCAAAGAAAAGGAACGGATCTTGGGAAACGAATCCGATTCTAGACCTCAAGGACTCTATCTTGAACTCATTGATATCTCTACCATTAACAAGTACTCTGCCACTTTGTGGTTCATAGAATCTCTCTACTAATTTCAGAATAGTGCTCTTTCCGGCTCCAGTATGCCCCATTACTCCTAGAAATCCACCTGAGGATACTGAGAACGAAATCTCGTTTAGGGTATTGGAAACTGAAGAAGGATATGCGAATTTAACATTTTCAAAGCTGATTGATGAAATCCTATCCTCCAATGGGACTGCCCCCTCTGAGTCAAAAATAGAAGGCTCGAGATCAATTATTGCAAAAACTCTCTTCGAAGCTGCCTCACCCTTCTGCAATTGATTTAACAGCATTCCAAGAATGAACATCGGCATCGACATTCGAGTTGAAATCAAAAGAAATGTTACAAATTGGCCAACGGTAATCTCGCCTGACTCCATCACCCAACCACCTGCTGAAACTAGTAATCCAAAGGAAATTCCAGCGACGACATAAATTCCTGGGATGAATCTGTTTCGAATGAATGCTGCCTGTATCGCCATATCCCTATATTCTCCACTCTGGCCCTCGATTCTAGATCCTTCGAATTTCTTCGCATTATATGCCTGAACAACCGTAATTCCAGTGAGAACATTCTCGAGGATTGCTACTATTCCCCCCGTACTTTCTCTCTGCTTTCTGTACTTTCTCTGTACCCTGGTTGAGAACCAAACCACCATCGGGACAATTATCACTAGTGGTGCGAATAGAATCAAAGCCAATTTGGAAGACATCCAGAACATTATCACAAATGCTGTAGAGAATGTTATTGCAATCCTAATCATGCTGGTGCTTGCGTCGGAAATAATATCCTCAAGCTGTGCGACATCTGAAGATAAGACCGACATCAAATTCCCGGTTTGACGACTCTCAAAGTATGATGCTTCCATGTTCAAAAGAGAATGAGTTGCTTCCATCCGAATGTCATGCTGTGCCTTGTATGCAGTAGATTGCCATAATTGATTGCTCAGGCCCTGAAAAAAAGCTAGAAATGTGAATGAAATCAAAATTAGCAAACCAAAGCCAATTTCAATTGAGTCAATGGGGCCAAATTGTGGAATTTGTTCTAATTTCACGAGCCTCTCGATTGAAGAGTTTGTGAATGATTTAGACTGATAGTAGTCAGCTGCCATTCCAATAGCTATGAAGGGAATTAGGTCAAACGCTCTTGCACCAGCATTTGCTAAAATCCCGCCCAATGCTCTCTGCCAGTATCTGGCAATATAGGGAACTATTCGCCAGATCTTTCTTCCAACGACTTGTTTTTCTTCTACTAGATCGGAAAGGTCCTTACTTAATGAGGTGGAAATTTGCGGTTTCTCTTCCTCCGTAGCAGACATATGGTTTCGAAAAGAAAGATGCGTTTCAATGCTTCACTCAAGTAAGTTCGATTACTGAGAAAAAATCCGTATTGGTGCGCCCGCCGGGATTCGAACCCGGGACAAGAGGTTGGAAACCTCTTGTGATAACCCCTTCACTACAGGCGCTCAGCCTAGGCGAACCTATAGCATCTCTAAACCGATTCGGTCTTACAAGGAGTTTGAAAAGAAAGTACTCGCTCGGATAATTATGATGAAGAGGCAAAGACTGGGAGTAATCCTGATGATCTTATTTCTTCCGATAAACGGTCCACTCTGGAGGATGACGATGCAGGAGTTCTGGAGGCCAATTCCTCTTGGTGAGCTAGAGTTTCTTGGGTTATCATTAATCTTGTTCTTAACAGGAGCTATTCTCACTTTTTCTTCTGGAAATATTAGCGCTTCAGAGATTGTAGAGTGATTTTGGCCAATTCTGATGGACATTATAGAGCAGATTCTCCACCTCGGAGTCATCCCACCCAATAGAAAGTAATTTCGAACATAATTCCCCAGTCCTTTTGGGGACAGTCTTCGGACCGAGAACTGCTCCTGGCCTATTCTTATCGTCCAAAAAATCAGTTTCCATGCCCCAATGAGAATTCGTCTTATTGCAGGTTTCCGCTAAAATATCTACACTATTTTTCCCCATACTGACTGTAGTTGAAAGATTATGAGTGAATTCCGAACTGATATTTGCAGGGGCGAAATGTCTGATTGCATTTTCTGGGGATAAGCCGGATTTATTACAAATCTCTAGAATCTCACGATAAGTTCTCTCACCGTTATCTTCTAAGTGTAATTGGACTGAAGTTTTGGAGGAATGGGCCATTTGGAGGATTTGTTCTAGCATTTCATTGGCATATAGCCAAGTGTCCTCTGAAACTGGATAGTGGGGCCTCCCTACCTCTCCAAGACAATTGGCTTTACCGGAATCGATGAAATCTAGTGCTAATCCAACTGCCTCCAAATGAAGTTCTGTAGATCGTTTAATTCCCAATTCATCTATCTGTTTCTCCCAAACAACTGGATGTGGTCCCAAAATAACTCCGACTTCTATTTCATATCTCATCCTAATTTCATCTGCCATAGAAATTGTGTCCACATAAGCCTCCTTGTATCCATCAAGGTTTTGTGGGAGTTTTCTAGAAAATGCTGGTTTGTGGACCAGCATTACCCCTGTCCCACCTGCATATACAAAATCGGAAATAGCGTCCAAAAATCTGTTTGACCTATCTAAATGCATATGTTGATCCAAGATTGGGCCTATCCACTTCTCGTTCTGCAACATTGTCTCACGCCAATGCGCCTTCTTCTTCTAATCTCGAAAGCCAAAATGAGGCGGCCATCTCGGCCACCTTTCTAGATGATTGTCCCATCACAACTCCTCTCCCATTACTAAAAAGTAGTATTGTGCAACCATATCTCTCTGCATTGATTCGCAGGGCATCTATTCGGATATCGTGCTCTGCATCTGAGAACCTCTCGGAGGCCAATCCAATCAATACCGCTCTCCCTGCAGAAAAGCTAGCTAGAACTTCTCCCTGGGAAATTGTGAGTCCCTTATCTGACATCCCCATCCTAAGAAGGGTCTCCTCGGCGATAAGTGTGGCCGCATCTGAATTAGCGATCCCATGAATAATTATTGAACCATCTGAATCAACTAGTATTACCGCCCTCGGATCTTCTCTTTCGATTACGGCGTACTCGCCATTACTTTTCGCCCCTAAGTATCGGATTGCATCTGAAATTTCTATTGGCTGCGACGGAATGATTCTGAAGGACTGGGTTTCGATCGAAACTTCAAATTCATCACTCATTGCTCTCTCCCCAGTTCTTCCACATGCTCACAGTCAATTAGGGTATTCTCTAATGAGGGCATCCGAGGTTGGTGAACTGGCACTAGTAGAACTGGCCCTTCATTGATTTTTGGTTCGAAATCAGATTTTCTCATATCAGCTAATGCCCCCCTAAGTCTCGATGAGATTCTTTGCTCTCTTTCTCTGATTAGTTCTTCGGTAAGACAAAGTGATTCCTCCCGCCACCAGGAATAGCATACTGTAGCTGCTGCACCTAAATCCGAATTGGCCCATTTTGATTCCGTGACATTTGGTATTGAGTCCTTCATTGCCTTTGACCAGCGTCTATTTCTTCCAATGGTAGCTAATAAATTCCTAAACCTAACCTGTTCATCTGCCCACCTGGATTGCCATTCTGCCCAATGTTCATCATCAATTGCGGGCTCTATTGCATAAATTGGCATCCCCCCTCTAGAATTCTCGGCATGTCTTAGAAGTCTAATTTTCTCAGGGTCTGGGATAGAAGGCCCTTCAATATCCAGTTCTGATAAACTTCTTACCAGCATCCCTAGAGTTGTTCCTGAAACAGCTGCTGAATCAACATGAACACCGGGGCTTTCTATTTCTTGGAGTTCCTCTTCCCTCAAAGATAAAATCTCGTCTGAAGAGGAAATTAAGGCTAGTCCGTTCCATTCCCTTGGCCTCATCTTCGATGGCATCCTTACACAAGGCAGGTATGGCCAAAGAATGATCTTCCCCCCCAAAGGATCTTCGAAAATGGATGGTTCCCATCTCAATTCTGGAACAACCATTAGATGGCCCTCCTCAGGTGCTAGAACCCCCCACGATCTTAGTAGCCCACTTACGTCCATGGTGCTCCGAGTATCTCCCTTCGGTTGAAGTCAGCGGTAAACTGCATTTTTTTGATGCCAAACACTGTAGTATTCAAGGGGGGTGATGCTTCGAATGCTACTGATGACTGACAAGGAATCATACTCAGTTGAGCCAGTAGAGCTATTGAATGAGGTTTTTCCAGGGCACACCAACGCTCTGAATACTCTTTTCGGGGGCAGATTGATGGCCATTATGGATACTGCTGCTGGAATGGTTGCATCGAAGTTTGCGCATCGAGTCTTTGTAACGGTTTCAGTAGATGCATTGAAATTCAAGAGGCCGGCATTCCAAGGGGATATAATCAGAACTACTGCTAGAGTGGTTTGGACATCTCCTAGAACCGTTGGGGTTCATGTGACTTCATGTAGACTTTCTAGATCAGAATGGGAGGGGGAGGAAATCTGCTCGGGATTCTTCTTTATGGTCGCAATCGACGAATCAATGAAACCTGTGGAAATTCCACAATTCAAACCTCAAAACAAGCAAGAAAAGGAGTTATGGAGTGAAGCAAATAGGGCTAGAGATGCGATGGGATAGTAAGTATTTGGCGAAAAATTTCTGCATTAGAAAATAGTATCCTGTTAACCAAACTTCCCTATGAGCTTATACGTCATATTGCAAACTCAGCACCGGATGGGAGTAGCCGGGCCTAAGGGCCCGACTAAGGAGAGGAGCTCCGAACTAATCGGAGACCTCTCCTTAGTTGGCGCCAGAGGGAAGTGTTGTGCTGTAATAACAGAGCGGCAGCTTACAATAGAAAGATTTGATGGAAAGGGAGTAAGACTTGATCTGGCAAAAATCGAAAGAATGAGGCACCTAAAGGCGCCTATTCTGCCCTCAGGAGTGGCAGTCCTGGGGTTAGTTTCTGTATATCTGGGAATTACGACAATAGTTTCTCCCATGAGTTGGTTCGCAATAGCAATTGGTTTGACAATGATAATTGCAAACTTCATTTCTAAATATGCCATCTTAGCCATAGAGACCGGGTCTGGAGGAAGACATCTAATTTCAGGAAGCGAGACAAATCTCCTAAAACTGTGTTTAGTTGTAGATAGACTCAGGCACGGTTGTACCATGAGTGAGGCCCTAGTTGGATTAGAGAGTCTGGAGACTGAGCCGCAATTTTTTCCTTCCATTGATAATTCACATAAAATTTATGATAGTTACGAAAAGACGATGCTTCCAATTTCTAAAGATTTAGAATTTTCAATGAATCCTAATACTAGTGAGCAAGATGATTTTACTCTTGAAAACGAGAGGGGGACTGGAATATTCAACTTCGGAGAAGAACTGTTTGAATCGGGAAAAGAAGTAGTTGTGCCAAATACAGAAATTGGGATTTGTGAGGAAAATGCCTCAATGAGACAAAATGCTTACGAGAGGGCGTGGGGAGGTAGAGAAGCACCATCTTGGTATCAGGAAAAAGAAGCCGTACCTGAGAGCGTTGGTCGAATGGGGTCAGCTCTTTCCGAAGCAACTGAAAGTTTGGATATGTTCTCTCCTGGAGGTTTGTTTGATACGGACATTCCTGTTGAAAAAACATATTCTGAATCTACAAGTATCTCCAGTTTAGATGAAGGGGGGGCTACATCATTCCCTCAAGAAAGGAGATTCTCTAGTGCTCAAATGATTAAAAGAGCTCATACAGAATTTGGTCCACCGGATTCTCCATTCTCTAGAAGAATTCTGCCACCCCCTACTGAAGAAGCAGTTAGGGATGAGTGCAGAGCTGGAGTAGTTAAGCAGGCTAGAGCTCAACAAGAGCTCAAAATGAAAAGAGGTAGTTTTAGGAATGTGCATACAGCAAAATTGGGCGATTATCCAGCATTGAACAAACTAGCTTCGACGATGTCGGGCAGTGTAATTTCAGGTCCAAAAAAGAAGAGTGGCTTGTCTACGAGTTGGCTGGGAAGGCTACTTAGTCCCGGAAGTTCTTGGACCAGAATTGGAAGATCTAATCAATCTAGCAGTGGTGAAATAGAGACTGAAAGTTTCCAATCTACTCAACACATGAGGCTTCGGAGTGACCAAGGCCACCAGGCAGAAGTTAGTTCAAGAATTAGGTCGATTAGGATGAATGATGATTCCACTGCGAGAGATAAGCTAGACTTCATAGTAAGGAGGGTATCAGAAGGGGAAGAGGGTTTGCCTAGAATATTCGATAATACTTTTGAGTCCTTGAAATTTAGTCAACTGAATCCAACATCTTCTGAGGATGACCCTCATCCTTTACCGGGATTAAGAAGACTAGGGTGAGTCTCAAATACCAACTATTCTACGATATCGATCCATCCTAGCGTGATAAATTCCCCTTTCTAAAGAACGAAGCTTGTCCGAACCCAATCCTTGTATCGTAAATGAAGAAGTTACAACTGCATGTATCATTGCTGACCTCATAAACTCCAAGTCATTTAGTGCCCCCTTCCTTCCAGAAATATTTGCTAATAGTGCTCCAGCAAAAGAGTCACCACATCCAGTTGGATCGACAAGATCCCTCACAGGATAAGCGGGGAGAGCTATGATTCCACATGGGAGATGCGCAAAGACTCCTGAGGAACCTCTTTTGATTATCACCCCTCTAGGTCCACTTCCGGCTCCTTCTCCCCCATAAAGTGCTGATCCGGACATTATTGGAGAAATTGCTTTTGTGAAAATTTGTTCCCCAGATATAGCACAAATCTCCTCCTCGTTCAGAATAGCTAGATCTGATTTCCTAAGAGCTGAGGAAAGCTTCTCGAACTCTGTTTCGATCCATAGCATGAAAGTATCAATTGCAGTAATCTCTGAATCTGGACATTGGTCGAGAACGGAAATCTGCGATTCTGGATGGGTATTTGCACAAAATAGAACCTTGGGGGATGTCCACATTTCGGGAATTTCTGGAGTGAAATCTCCTAGCACATTTATCTCAGTTGAGATTGTTTCTACGTTGTCCATTGATCCCTCGTACTTTCCTGACCACCTGAATGTCTTTCCAGGGAGGATTGACACTCCAGATAAGTCGATTCCCAAGTCTTTCAAAATTGATTGATCGTCCTTTGAGAAGTCTTTTCCGACTGGCGATACCAATCCAACTCTAGCTTCTAGTCCTGGGACATCAGGAATGTGGAATGCTGCTGAAACGCCAGCGTGAACCGCTGAACCACCAAGTACATCAGAACCACTAACCGACGGAGTCTCGATATCATCGTAACCCATACTTCCTACAATTACTATATCCAAAACTAGGCACCTCCTGACAAAAGTCCCTTATGTTTTTCGAGATAATCAGTAGTGATATTTCTTTCAATGAAATCTATTTCCCCGAGGATCGCTCTATGCAGTGGAATTAGGGTATCTACACCGATAACGATAGTTTCATCCAAAGCAGAATCAAGTCTAATTATTGCCTCATCTCTTGAGGGCGCCCATGCAATTATCTTAGCTAATAGTGAGTCAAATACTCCTGGCATTTCGTATCCGGTAAATCCATGAGTATCTACCCTTATTCCATTTCCATTAGGCCAATGACATTCCCATAACTTTCCCGGGGATGGTTCTAGGCTAGTTGGGCTTTCGGCATTTATTCGAGCTTGAATCGCGTGTCCGTTCAGTTTTACTTCGTCCTGAGAAATAGGGAGAGGCTCTCCCGAACAGACTATTATTCCCATCGAAACTAAGTCAAATCCAGTTAACATCTCTGTAACAGTGTGCTCGACTTGGACTCTAGGATTAACTTCCATAAAGTAGAATTCGCCGCCCTTATTTCTTAGGAATTCAAATGTTGCAAGGCCGCGATAACCGATTGCTTCTGCGCCAGCAACTACTTTTAATCCGATTTCTTTTCTTTCCTCATCAGAAATCCAAGGACCTTCTTCGATAATTTTCTGATGCCTCCGTTGGATGGAACAGAATCTCTCACCGAGATGTATGGCATTTTTACCATCAGCGATTACTTGAAATTCTATATGTTCAGCCGAATCCACATACTCTTCAATGAAAACTCTACTATCCCCGAAAGCTGAGTCGGCTCTTCCCTGGCACAATCTCAATGCTGATGAAAATTCAGAATCATCATGGACCACTTGCATACCAATTCCACCTCCTCCTGAAGCTGCCTTTATCATGATGGGGAATCCTATCTCAGAAGCGATTTTCAATGCCTTATCTGGATCTGACACCGGTTCCTCGGTCCCCCTAGCTACCGGTATGCCTGCTCTGGACATGGCCCCTCTCGCCGCGATCTTATCGCCGAACAGCCTAAGAGACTCCGGAGAGGGCCCAATGAATGTTATTCCCTCCTCAGCAAGTCTCTCAGCAAATGTTGCATTCTCTGACAGGAATCCGTAACCTGGATGGACTGCATCGGCCCCCACCTCTTTTGCAGCTGAAACAATTGCTTCGATATCCAAAAATGTTGCAAGAGGATCTTCTCTTGCGATAAAAAAACCCTCGTCGGCGAGCCTAACGGGTAAAGAAAGTCTATCCTCTCTACCGTAAACTACTACAGATTCTATTCCTAACTCCCTAAGGGAACGAATGATTCTGAGAGCTATTTCGCCTCGGTTAGCAACCAGAACACGTCGGAACACATTAATGCCTAGAAGATGGACCGTATGAGGCAATCGGAGAATCAGTATACATCTCTTAGATATCTTTTCTCGGTCTTCATTAAACCTGTTTCTACGTAATCTTTTGCTTCGACTGGAGACATGTGTCCAAATTTTACACATATTTCTATCAGAGTTGCGTGGACGTCCTTTGCCATGTATTGCTTATCTCCACATACATAGAAATATGCCCCATTTTCTATCCAACTCCAAATTTCCTCGCCATTCTTCTCCATCAGATGTTGGACGTATACTTTCTCATCACCTTGACGGGACCATGCTAAATCTTGTCTTGTAATTATTCCACGTTTCTTCCAGTCTTCCATCTCATCCCTGTATAGATACTCGCCCTCTTCAGTCCAATCTCCGAAGAAAAGCCAGTTTCTCCCAGATGATGAATCAATTTCTCTCTGCTGGAGAAAGGCCCTAAATGGGGCTATGCCGGTTCCAGGACCAACCATGATAATATCCTTTGAGCCGTCCTCGGGTAGAACAAAAGAGCGGGTTGGAGACATGTAAACTCCAACTTGGGAGCTATTTGTTTCGCATCGATCGGCCATGTATCCTGTACAAAGTCCGGTACGTTCTCTATTGTGATGACTGTATCTGACTATTGCAACTGTTAGATGGACTGTTCCTTGTTCAAAATCTGGACTGCTGGCTATTGAATATAACCTGGGCTTCAATCTATTCATTCCTTCGAGGAGTTGTTGTGGAGAGAAGCCAATACTTCCAAAATCTGCAAGGGCATCGACATAATCTCTAGACCAAATGTAATCCTCCATCGAATCTGGATCTGAAATTAGCTCGTGAAGAAGAATTGCCGAGTTGTCACCAAAATCGCCTATCTCCACGTATCCGTCAGGAAAGTCGCCATCTTCTTCAGATTTCCAATCAAGAATTAGTGAGCCGTCTGTGGAAGAGTACCTCCTTCTCCCAACTATCCTAATCTCGGCCTGCCCGGGAGTTTCTCCGGATCTCTCCAATAGGCCCTTTATCCACTTCTTAGATACCCGATGAATCTCATATCTGTTAGTCAATGCCTCCCTAACAGTACATGTACCAAGATGAGTTTCTACTTCCTCCTCTCCTGAAAAAACACAAATGGATAAAATCTCCTCTACTAATTCTGGGGGGCATCTTGGTACTACTCCCAGAGCATCGCCAGATTTGTAATCCAATCCAGAGTCGCCTAAATCGAAAACTATGTGGCGAGTTTCTTTTCTTGAACCTGCCCCATTTAGAACATAGTTATCCGAAATTACAGTAGGAAATGGATTCTTAGCCGACCATTCTGATTTGATACGTTTTTCGGGCATTTCATCTCCATTTATTCCGAGATAACTAGGATATATGAATAGATGTACAAGCAAATCCGGATTTTTCACAAACGATGAGGTAAAGTCATACATCCCATAGCGGACATTATGGCTAGTATCGAAATTCTCGGTACTGGAAATGCTTTTTGCCCGCCTGGGAGAATGCACGCACTAGTTTTGATTGATAACAAAATATTGATCGATGCGCCGCCAACACTAATGCCTCAGTTAAGAAGAGCTGGCATTCAAACAAGTCAAATTGAACATAACCTATTCACTCACTGGCATGCAGATCATACTTTTGGTTTTCCTTTCTTCTTACTAGATAGGAAATATATCTCAGATATTAGAAGAGATTTCCCTCTGTCTGTTTATGTACGCCCGGGAGGAAGAAAGATTCTATCTGAACTTTGTAAGGTCGGATTTCCAGGAAGTCTAGAAGACGCTTTAGAAGGAATCATGTGGATTGAAGAGGAAGAGTCTGAATTAACCAGTACTGACTGGAAATACATTAGATTCCCTGTCTGCCATACTCCAGAAACTGATCCACATGGGTATGAAATGATTCATTCTAGTGGATTTAGGTTGCTACACTGTGGAGACTCAGGGCCTTGTGAAGAAATTGAAAAAAGAGCGAAGAAGGCTGATGCAATTATTCTAGAGATGGGGATGCCAGACATAGGCGAGTTTCCCCACCATCACCGACCATCGGACGTAGAATCATTCAAGCAAAGATTTCCAGATGTGAAGGTGTTTGTTACTCACAATTATGCAAGATCAGAAAGTGAAGAAGGGGGTTTTCCTATGGCTAAACTATCTTCCAAGATTACGCAACTAGAAGACGGGGATAAAATTGAGATTAATGAAAATGGTAATATTTTTGTAATAAAAAAATAGTTTTTTTTAACATTATATATAACAGTGAATATTAGAAGAGTCGTGATGGAGAAAAATAATTTTATTTTTCAGGGGATTTTATTCATTTGTTGAATGATTAAAGAAAGTAGTTCTAGAAAGTTTCTAGATAAAGAAAAATAGTAGTACTAGTGTAAAAAATAAACTAACAATTTGAATATAGAAAATGAAGTACTGCCAGTAAGTTTTCGATAATACTTCATTATGATTATAATATTATTATTTAGGGTTGCAAGTATACATAAATTTGAGTATTGTCCGAACTTATCAAGACACTCTTATTACCTCTTACACTCTCGCTAAGAAAACTCTACGACAGGTTTCAATCCAGATGGGGATGGATCGATCAAATTGTAGTTTATTTTTAGAAGTGAAAAAAAATGGACGGAAATATTTTCGAAAAAATACTTGGGCAAGACCGTCTTTTCACCGATAGGAGGGCTTTTGATCACGCCTTCGAACCCGCTACACTACCACACAGGGAGCATGAGTTAGATTCTCTAGTGAGGAATCTAGTCGATGCGCTAAATGGCCATATTCCATCAAATATGCTACTGTACGGCGTGCCGGGATCTGGTAAGACTGTAGTAACAAGATACGTTCTAAGTCAATTGAGAGAGAAGGGTTCTGAGATGAGTCAAAATGTGAAGACCTATGAAATAAATTGCAGAAATGTGGATACAAAATATAGAGTAGTCCAGTCAATTGCTACACAGCTTGCACAGAGGGGAGATTCGCCAGTACCCTTTACTGGTTGGCCGACTGATAGGGTTCTAGAAACTGTGGTTTCTAGGATGACTAGAATTGGAGGAGTTCACATCGTTGTTTTGGACGAAGTGGACAATCTAGTTGACAAGGGCGGAGATGACCTACTCTATGCTCTGACAAGTTTAAACACGCTTCTAGATAATGGCAGGGGCTCAATCATAGGGATAAGCAACGATCTCCATTTCACACAGCATCTAGACCCAAGAGTAAGTTCCAGATTAAGTCAAGAAGACATAGTTTTTCACCCATATGTTGCTACTGAGATTCAGAATATTCTGAATGAGCGTGCTAGGATGGGCATAAGAGAGGGGGTTTTGGAAGATGGTGTAGTGAAGTTATGCTCGGCTCTGGCGGCTCAAGAGCATGGGGACGCCAGAAGAGCATTGGATTTACTGAGGATATCGGTTCAGAAAGCTGAACAGCGATCCCAAGACATGGTAAACACCAAACATGTCAGAATGGCTCAAAGTCAGCTCGAATATGATCAAGTAACTCCGGTTATCAAGACATTGCCTCTACATCAGAAGTTGGTTCTTTTCTCCATATGTCTTAACGAGGAAAATGGTCTTCGAAATATTTCAACTGGAGAGGTGTACAGAACTTACGCTGAAGCATGCTCCAAAATTAGTACGGAGCCTCTGACAACAAGAAGAGTTTCTTCGTTACTGAATGAGTTAGATACTATCGGACTGATAATGGCAAGGAATGTTAGCAAGGGACGCGGGGGGAGGAGCAAGCAGGTTAATTCCGCTATTCCCAAAGCTATTGATGCAATAGCTTTGATGAGCGAAAGCGAGCCTCTAGTTAGTGAAGCCTCGACGGCGAAGTATAATCTTCAGGGCCATCTATAGCCATCTGCTTGACAACGATTAAACCAAAGGTTCAGTTCGCCGATTCGATGCAAGAAGGAGAAAATGAATGGTCGGAGTCCTTACTTAGGCCAAGCAGCACACTCTCAGTAGGCTCTTTTGTGATTGGTTCTTGGATGGCATTTCTTACAGTAGTCAATATTTTTTTAGGAGCTTATTCCGAAGGTAGGAAGGTGAATTGGATAGACTTCTTCATGAATGGAGATGAAACTAACTCAATACATGAAATAGGAATTGAAATTGGGGATATAGCGTTTGGTATTCTCAGCATAATAGTAATTTCAATTGGTTATCTAGGCATTACTTCATCTACGGAGGACGGGTTTGGAAGTTGGATCAGAAATTTATCCCGAGATGTCAAATTTGCCAGTCTATTCTCTTCGGAAAATGGCGTGGAGAGGACTTTAGCAAGTTGGGTAGTTCTGTTGGGGGTATTATTTTACTTCTTATGGAGCATATTAGAGACAACTTGGGTCGACCCGGGAGTTTACTCGGTTACGATAAGTCTAATTGCGATTGGGATGGGAATTCACTGGATCCAAGATTCGAAAATTAGTTCTGATTGATTTCGAACTGGCTAAGTAGATTTCTGCATCTTTCTTTTGATTCCTCATCACACCATCTGATTACTATTCCTTTTCCGGGTTGGCCATAGAGGATTACAGATCCAATCGGAGAAAGTGGGTGGAGAATTAAAGGGGCGAGATCCTCTTCCCCATCCACAATAATCAAGGATTTGTGGCCACTTTCTTTCCACTCCATAATGGAATATTTGCATGCTTCAAATAAGGAATTAGTCAATTTTCCTGCCGGGCTAGTGCAATGAAGAATGCTTGTAAATCCTGATTGAACTATTTGGTCAGCTTCTGGCCAATTTTCTCTCTTAGTCATTCCATCAATAACCGCTACATCTGGAATAACACCTATTTTCTGCAGTGAAAGCGTTGTAACGTCACCTACAGAAATCAATGGATAGGAGGTTTTTCCGATTAGAGAGTAGGCTTCTGATATTGCGATTTTTGGATTTGCTTCTGAACCACTAATCAATTGACCAAAAGGCTCTTTCAATTGGTTTTCTACGGTTTCAGAAAGTGAAATTTCCCCTACAAATAATGAGTCGGGAATCCATGGTTGCCCCCTCCTGTCAATAACTCCAGATCTTATCCTAGAGCTAGAGATAGGATTACCGTCCCAAGCACCTACATGGCCCACAGAAATTATCTCAAGAGGTTTGAGCCGATTGTTAAGTCTGGAGTTATTAATTGACTCACACTTCTCCAGAGTCTCCTCGGTACAGAAAATTACTGATGCATGTTTGTGCTCTTGAGCTGGTCCAAAATCATCTTCAAGGATATTGATTGAAACGCGATGCTTATTTTCAGAGACAAAGTCAAGTAATTCTCCGGAACGTACATCCCATTTCTTCACTCTAAGGTCCTTAGATTGAGCTTTTTGATCATTTGTAAGCCAAATCTCCAATTTTTTACAATTAGATAGCGCGGTACGAATTAGATACTCGTGGCCGGCATGAAATCTGTCAAAGGTCCCTCCGAGTAATCCAATTTCATGCATCTTCTCACACCTTCTGAGGATAATTGTAGTGTGTGCCCCGAGGCGTAACGGCCACTTTCACTGCTTCGCTCTAGCGCCTGACCCACCTCGGGACGTCTGTCGAACTGCGGGGTAGTCCCTTGATTCATTCTATTCCGTCCTCAGGGGACCTTTCGCAATCCGGCCACCTGATTTGCGTCATCAATCATCCCTCGGAAAGGTCATGATGGTCTTCGTCAGATGGTCACCCAATACGTGGTACCATACTTCACTCTCCACCTCCGGCGAGGGGGTTTTGTCCGCATGGTGTTGCCGTTTGGGCAAAACTCGGCAGACAGGTTTGCTCAAGAACCCAGCGGTTGAGTGTCATCGCCAATAGATACCATACCAGGATGGAAACCGGATTTGCCGATTGTCAGCCTCTCAGAGATATGCAAATCTCCTTGCATTATCATTTCCATTGTGAATTCTGGCCATCTCTCTGGAGGCTGTGCAAGCCAACCTGAGAGATTATGAGATTTTCCAGATTGAGGAGTTCTTCCTTCTCTTAATGACTCTAAGGCATTTTTTATATCTGAAAGTTGATTTAGGCATTCTATGTTGACTGAATCTTCTGAAATAGAACGAAAGAAATTATTCAGAAGAGGGATTATTTCAGGTTTGCAGCCCGAATAAGTTATTGATTCCAGGCCGGGAGACTTGGATTTCTCACCTACAGGGCAAAGAATTACTGCGCACCAAGGAATCTCTATATTCACTAAATGCATAGAAATTGGTTCCTCTAATATAGAAATTAGGAAATCAGAAGAGTATGGAGCCCACCATGAATATGGGAGATTAGTCAGGAATTTTCCTATATCTTCCAAATCCGCATTTCTGATTCCAAGAGCATGATCATAAAGTCTTGACCAAGTATTCAGCTGATGGTCCTCAGGAAGGCTGGAAGAAATATTCCTGACTCTCTTAATCATTAGATCTAATTCCTGGTGAGGCTTATTTAGAGTCCGGAAAAGCCAAGATAACCCCATCAAAGCTCCAAGTGAATCCATTGGGGGCTGAGAAAGCCAAGCCTCAACCGCCCAACCAATTAGGTCAGAGTATGACTCTTCAGGCAGCCATGCACAGTTTTGAATGAAATGAGCTGCCAACCAGGCTGCACCAATATTTGCTTGGTTGGCATCAATTGCGGGCCAAGATCTGAGAAGATTATCCGGATCTTCCCTAAGCTTCGCGGTAATTTTTTCTGAAAATATTCTCCTCACTGATTCTGGAGCTTGATTTGCTATTTCCGAGATTTTCTCAATAGGCAAGTAATCCAGATCTAGTAAAGCTAACCACTCAGGTTCGATTCTAGTTGATACTCGCTGCCACCTCTGCCAACGATTTTTCGATGGGGAAGCAATCCATGAAGCTAGGGGATAGTTTGCCTCCATTTGGTTGGCCCACTCTTCGTCTCCTCGAGGGTATTGGGATAAAGAAGATCTAATGATGGAAACATCATCCCCTTGGATTTCCAATAGATAGTCACCCTTTTCCGGCAACCCCATTATGCCCCATGGCGAGATAGTAAGTGTCTCGGAGTCTGAAGAAATATGGGGGGCCTTTCCCTGCTCCACTAGCCTAACTGGAATTTCTTTAGTTGGACCTATAGAAAATTTCAGCCATGGTAAGGTTCGAATTTTATCGATTTGAATGATGTCAAAATTTGAAAAATGTGGAGTCATCTCCTCTAATATTACCAATCTGAGATTTGGTTTTGTTGCCATACTGGATAGAACGTCTCCCGGCAAATCTGAGCTTGCCTCTAAGACCAAGGGGATATTTTTCTTCTCCAAGGACCATCTAATTAATGACTCAGATGCTGATTTTCCCAAACCTCTTAGATTTATTTGTCTGATTCGAGAATCATCTGGAATGAATTTTGCACCCGACCAGTCTTTGCGAAACTTTCTGATTGTTGAGTCATCTACCTTCACTCTCTTGGATTTAGAAATTCTATCCACTAGTGAGCTCAATCTCCTTTTTCTTTCGGAACTAGTCAATCTTGGGTGGGCACTCTCAATCCAATATTCTAGAGCATTCAAAGGGTATTCATCACTGCCCATATCCAGCCCTCCTAAATCTGCTACAACAAGCGAATTTATCCTAGCTGACCTCAGTAGAACGGATCTTGGAAGTCTTTCCTTAATCATAGCAACAACTGGCTGTGTTGGCCTGATATCTGGAGACTGATTGTGTGGGGATCCCAAAATCCAATCGCCCCTATGGTATGTAGGTTCGTGCAAGGGCGCACTTTGAATTTGAGATGGCTGTAGGAACCATTCACCTGGAGAAATTGTGGACGGAAACTCGGAATCTAGTAGTTTAGCTCTTATGACCCCAACAATCGGTGTTTTTTCGGAGTAAGCTTCAATTCTCCCCGGTTGAACAATTTCTGGAGGGGAATCTAAGATTGTGTGATTTTCTCTATCAAACCATCTCGGTGTGATCTCGGAAAGAACTGCCCAATTCCAAGACACCCCTTGACTTCTAGTGGACTTTTTTCTTTCACCTAGCTCGGGTAAAATTCGATTGGGGATTTGTATCATTGGTTCTAGTGGTGGGGATAGGAAGCACAAAGTTAGATTCTCCTCATCTCTAGAAATTATACAGCAGCTTTCTTTGTTTGTAGGAATATCTTCTATCTTCAATAATCTTGACCACTCGTCATTTTCCAAAGAGATCCATCCTCTTTCGTTGAGGCGTATTCTGGCCCCTCTGGAACCGGGAGGGAGATCGCTAGAAACCAATCCCTCCTCTCTCAAACGTCTAATCTCAGCTGAGACGTGAGGCATTCTAAGTCGGGAGTCATTAGCAAGTTGTGAAACCGTTGCATCTCCTGATGATAACCTGGATATCAATCTCCTCCTATGTTTACTTCTGATTCTCCTTGGGGAGATTCCCGAGTTACTTGGGGAAGCATCTGACATTAAGAAACACCTTCAAAATAAGTCTAATTGAAAGATAGTAATAAAATATTTGTTTTAGTTACATTTTATTACACATTTCCAGTGGAAATAATTGTTTTTCTGAATCAATTTCTTAATTACTGAAGTAAAACTTGTTTAATTATGTCATTATGTGTAACCAATGAGTGGAAATACATACAGAAGCATTATATTACCATCCGCTATCCTGAGTATATCGGCCATTGGGGAGGTACGTAACAGTAGCGTGAACAATATGAGGACTACCAGACTAAGGCAGAAAATCAAGAAATTTTTAGACGATCGCGGAGAGGCAAATACAACAGAGATCCTCGAGCATGTAAATTCTACAATGCGACATGGAACTACACCACAGCAGCTAGGCAATGTCCTATCCAAGGACAAGGATATTTTGAAAGTCTCAACTACAAAAAGAGGTGGTGCACTGTCTGGAAGATATGAGATATGCGTTTGGCAGGTAAGGCCTGGCGCCTTAGAAGAAAAGGTCTAGAATTTCAAATCTCTAGACTATCTTTCCATGCCCCGCTTCTGGCTAATCCATTCATTGAAGCACGGTGAAAGAAAGATTTCCTGCTATTAGAATCGGAGTGTGCGTCTCTTGGTGCCCACTTTCTCAGAGCTTCGGCCTGTAATGCACGCCCATAAGAGTAAGATAGTTGCCACGGCATTTCTACATCCAACTTATTCATCAAATTTAGATGAGCTGTAGCATCCTCATCTGACTGCCCTCCAGAAAGAAACACTATTCCTGGAAGATTATGTGGGACATTTTCCATCAAGCATTGAATAGTCATCCTAGCCACTTCATCTCTGGAAATCTGTTTTTCATTCCCCACTCCTGTGAAGATCATGTTGGGCTTAAGCAGAGATCCCGGGATATGGACGCCTTGTTTTTCACATTCGGAAAAGGTATGTGAAAGAATATTGGCGGTAACTTCGTAGCACCTATCGGCATCATGCACACCTTCCATCAGAACTTCGGGTTCGATAATTGGGACCAAGCCCTGTTCTTGGCATATGGCAGAGTATCTAGCTAAAGCATGTGCATTTGTTGAGATGCATGCTTCCGAAGGGTTTTCTACCCCTATTCCAATTACGGCTCGCCACTTAGCAAATCTAGCCCCCATAGAAAAATATTCGGAACAACGCTCCCTTAAACCGTCAAGTCCCTCGGTAATCTTTTCTCCTTGGTGATTTGCGAGATCTTTTGCTCCAGTATCTACTTTGATTCCAGGCAAAATTCCTCGCTCGTTTAGATAGTCGGGAATTGGGGTCCCATCATCCATTGATTGACGAATAGTCTCGTCGAAGAGGATCACACCACTTATCGATGCCTCATAACCCTCTGTGGACAATAAATTTGTTCTGTAAGCCCTACGAGACTCTTCTGATGGTGAAACTCCCACTGATTCAAGGCGATTAGACATAGTCCCATTACTTTCATCGGCAGCCAGAATTCCTTTTCCGGGGGAAACTAATTGGTTAGCGTTTTTCTCTAGTAACTCTTTGTCCATAGCACTCTCTCGTGTTCGGGAAGGGGTTCAATGAAAAGAATCCATCGTATGAGGGTGATTATTTTCCATTAGTAGATTAGAAATTTATCGTTGAAGATACTACGCTATGCGAAGATGAACGCACATCAATGATCTCAGATTCGACGGAATATTTTCCTTGGCCTAATTTCACCACCCCACTAGTTCTTCCATCGCACACCCCAGATCCAATAAATATCGAATCTTTTGAGTTGCACAAATCATCACGATTCCAAATTCTATCAATATCTCCTTCGATCATTCGTTCCGCCCTCTCTCTATGGCCCTCATTTTTGAATACCAATCTACCCTCGAAGTGGGCCCCTAAACCCCTCAATGCTGTAGCAGTAATTACTCCCTCCGGGGCTGCACCAACCCCCATCAGCAAATCTACTTCTGACTCTGGATCGGCTGCATTTAGAGCTGCAGCAATATCTCCATCACCAATCAAAATCGGCTTTATTCCAAAATTTTTCAAATCACGGATTAGGTCTTCGTGTCTTGGGCGATCCATGGTCACAACCTGTAGATCCTCAGCTTTTTTCTCGAGGCAGGCAGAAACATTCTCTACATTGTAGGCGACATCTGCCTCAAGACTGACTTGCCCGATTATTTCTTTCGGGCCTGCAATTTTATCCATGTAGCAATCGGGGGCATGCAAGAGTGAGCCGCGAGGTCCTGCGGCTAAAACTGCCATTGCATTCGGCTTATCGAACGCCACGTGATTCGTACATTCAAGTGGGTCTACTGCAATGTCAATTGATGGATAATTGGGGTCTCCTTGTCTAGTTCCAAGTTTCTCCCCGATCCAAAGCATTGGGGCGTCGTCCCTCTCACCTTCTCCTATGGCCACCCTTCCATCGAATGGTATTGTATCGAAAACTCCTCTCATTGCCTCAACTGCTGCTCCATCTGCAGCCTTTCCATCACCCAGCCCAATCCACTTTGAAGCTGCTATTGCTGCTACTTCGGTTGCTCTAAGGAAATCGGGTATCAAGTCGCCTGTGGCCATATCTCTTGTGAAGAGGTTATGGGATTCAACTCTGCTGGTCCTGCTTCTTCTTTGAGATTACTCGGATTTCCTGGATTCGAGTTTTAGGGTACTGCCCAAATTCATCCTTTTCAAACGGTTTCAGCATATCCCAGGCACAGAGAAGGCCAGTAGACACTCCAGAAAGTGCCTCCATTTCAACTCCAGTTGTCCAATGGGTTCGGACTGAAACTGTACAGCAGAGTTTCCCATCTCCGAGCTCCCAATCTACAGTACAGCCTTCAATTGGAATCGGATGACAATGAGGTAGGGTACGAGAAGTTTCCTTTACTGCCTGAATAGCTGCAATTGTGGATGCTTCCCTGACATCGCCCTTGGGCGATAGCCGGTCCACAACCGCCTTAATCGAATTCGGACCTAGGAAAATATGGCCGGATGCCACGGCCTCGCGTTCAACTTTAGGTTTTGATCCCACATCTACTATTCCATCTATTGACAACTTCACGGACTCACCCATTATCGGGAGGGGCACTCACTATTCAGGGGCTTGGGCTAGAAAATTGCAATAAAACACCTAGTCAACCTAATCCCGATTTCCAATACTCGCCATCATCTCGGATTTCCTTCTTCCACAATGGTGCCTGTTTCTTCAATTCATCAATCAGCCATGAACACGCAATAAATCCCTCTTTCCTATGTGTTGAACCTACATGGATGCAGACAATCTCCTGACTGGGATCTACTGAACCAATCCTGTGAGCAATGACTATTGATTTGACTTGAAATCTTGAAACCGCATCATTTGCGATTTTCGTCAGAACCTCTGGGAGCTTTTCCTCCCACGCATCGAATTCTAATCTCTTCACTTTATTGCCCTCATCGACCCCCCTAGTCAGTCCGACAAAACTGACTATGCTGCCACATCCTTCTTCCTCAATGTGGCGTCTAAGTTTGTTTGAATCCAGATTTTCATCCACAACTCGAATGTGGACGCCCATGGTTCTCGAGAGACATCCATGGTTTGAAGGCGACGGGTGACCCAACTATTCAAGCCAACTGTATGCCTCGGAATGATATGAGCGAAGAGGTTCATATTCTTGGAGCAGGCCTCTCGGGATTAGCTGCTGCTACAATTCTGGCAAGATCTGGTAAAGAAGTCCACGTTCACGAGCTGAGGAAAGACAGTGGCGCTAGATTTGATGGCGACTTTCAGGGGATTGAGAACTGGACGGGCGATATTGATTTCTTCGATGAATTGGAAGAATGGGGATTCGATAATAAGGAATTCAAGTCCGATTCTTTCGGGATAATTGATTTGATTCATCCAGATGATACCATAACAAATCCGAAAACAGATGGAGTGGCCTTTAGAGTGATTGAAAGGGGTACTGCGAATCATACAATTGACCAGGGCTTCAAAAGAATGGCGCTCGAAAGCGGGGCGACAATACACTATGATACCAAGAGATCTCCAGAGGATTGTCAAATTGTTGCAGCGGGACCGAGGGAATCCAGTGCTGTTGCATTCGGTGAAATCTTCGAAACAGGCCACGAAAATATTGTAGCTTTCCAACTTAATGACAAACTAGCTCCGGGGGCTTACTCATACCTAATCATAATTGATGGAATTGGATTAATCTGTACATGCCTTTGGAGAAAACAACGGAATAGTGGACGTTATCTTGATGAGACGATTGCTTGGTATGAAGAGAATTACTCCCTGGATAGGAGACCAATAAAGAGGGTAGGGGGGAAAGGAGACTTTGGAATACCCACAAAATATGTGCATGAAGGAAGGTATTACGTCGGAGAGGCGGGTGGCCTTCAGGACTTCATGTGGGGCTTTGGGATGAGGTACGCAATAACTAGTGGAGTATTGGCGGCCAAAGCGATTATGGGTGAGTGCGATTATGAGAAAGAGGTTAGAAGAAGATTGGTTCCACTAGTCAAAGCCAGCGCAATAAACCGATTCCTGATGAACAGAGTAGGAAATAGAGGATTCAAGATGGTAGCAAATCAGTGGATGAGGGATCAAAAAAAGAAAGGCGATGGACTAAAATTTATGCAATGGTTGTACAAACCCGGATTAGTTAGGAAGTCTTTGTGGCCAATTGTCAGGATGAGTATGTTGAGGAAAAAGGAGCTCAAAGATGGCAGAATAGTCCACAGGATGCCATTTCGAAGGGCGCTCAAGAGGGATGTGTGGAAAAGAAGTGATCGAGCTGAGGAAATACGCGAACAATGGAAGTCAAATCTTAGAAAAGGCGGGAACATCTCATTCAGAGACTCTGAAACATAGGGAATTAGAACCTCCGTTTGATTGATATGGCTGGACTCCGCCGATAAGTCATGGCATCTTGGCCCGAACTTGAACCCATGAAGAACCGTCTAGTAAACTACGGAGTAACGGAAAATGGCGTAGCCATTATTGAGTTAGTTTCGGATTCGGATGGAGAGCCTTTGGTAGGTGAGAAAACATCGGTTAACACCTACACACGAGAAATGTGGCACGATATAGACGACGCAATATTGAGTGCTAGATTTGATGACGATGTCTCAGTAATCCTACTTACTGGTCACGGTGAGAAATTTTTCTCAGCGGGAGCTAGCATAAAATATCTTAACAAGCTGACTCCTAGATACAAGTATTTCTTCTGCCTTCATGCGAATGAGACATTATCTAGGCTAGAGCAGACTCCAAAGCTAGTAATTGCTGCATTGAATGGGCACACAGTTGGAGGAGGACTTGAAATCGCGATGGCTGCGGATGTAAGGATAGCTAGGAAAGGTAACTTCCAAGTTGGATTACCAGAGGTTTCTCTAGGAGTTTTAGCTGGAACGGGAGGGACGGCACGTCTTTCAAGACTGGTCGGAAAAGCAAAGGCAATGGAAATAATGGTCACAGGAAGAAAATTCTCTTTCGAAGAAGCCAAAGATATGGACCTAGTACATGATATCTATGATAGCATGAGTCTGGACGAGTTCAGACAGGATGTGCTAGACTATTCTGGACGGTTTACTCTTCCTTTCGCAGCTGCTAAGGCTATTGGCAATATTAAGAGAAGCGTGCAGAGTGGTCTTGAAATCCCCCTGGAATATCACTTAGCTCTGGAGAGGGAGCTACAATCAGACTTATTTCAATCTGAAGATGCTAAAGAAGGCATCAAGGCTTACGTAGATAAGCAAACACCTAGATTCGAAGGGAAGTAACAGGCAATTCCACAGAACTAGTGGAAACAATCGCTAAAATACCCGTTAGTTCTGGGGTAATTATGTCAGAGACTGAAGTCGTTCAAAACTACCCCACAAACTTCGAAACATGGATCGAAGAATTTAACGATTGGCAAACTAGGATTGGCTTCGATCCTTCCTGGCTTGGAGACTACAGGTTTGACATCAAGTTTGACTGGGATACTGCCGGTGGAGAAATAGAGTTTGGAGACTTCGAGGGCATGCCTAAGTGGGATAGGAGGATGCAAATCCCGCAACAGAATATCATGGATGCAATAATTACCATGGTCAGCGTCCAGGGAGATACGGAATTTGCGAGTGTTGAGCAGCAAAATCACTTGCTTGCAACGGCTCCAACTGAATACGACAAGAAATCTGCACTCAGGATAATGTGTGAAGAACAGAGGCATGGTTGGCAGATGGCGTACCTTCTGTGTACATTCTTCGGCGAGCAGGGCGTCCGCGAAGCTGCTAAGCTGTTAGAAAGGAATGCCCAAGAAGGAACTAGGATTCTGGGCTCATTCAACGAGCCGATTGATCACTGGTTGGATTTCTTCATGTTTACCCATTTCATTGACAGAGACGGCAAATATCAGCTAAAGATGCTTAGTACATCTTCATTCAAGCCTCTTGCAGCGAGCATGGGGCCGATGCTCAAAGAGGAGTCATTTCACTTGGGAACTGGGGCAAACGGACTTAGGAGGGTAGTGAAGCAGGGAGTAATTCCATGCTCTCTAATCCAGAAATATGTGAACAAATGGGTCAGTACTGGATTGGATCTTTTTGGTACAGATGATTCCACTAGCGCCCAATGGGCATATGTTTACGGCATCAAAGGCAGATATGATGAGAGAGAGTCGGAAGATTCCGCAGACAGAGAGCACCTAAATGAAGCAAGCAGAGATCTATATTTCAATGAACTAAGAGAAGAAATGAGAAGGATTAGTAAAGCAAGAAAGGACGGTGAACCAGAACTATACATCCCTTCGGATAGATTTAGGAGGGGTATTGGTAAGTATGCTGGAAAAAGGTTCACTGTGGAAGGGGATCCATTTACCGGAAGTGATACTGAGTGGGAGAATTACCTCTCTGAGATGCTCCCATCAGAAGAAGACGAGGAGAAATTGATTAATGAGTATATGAATCAGGAATGGATTCAGTACAGAGAATGGAAGGGGCAGTAAGGGATATAGATGCAGCACGTAGCACTTTCTTATTTCGACAAAGATCTTTGTCGTCCTTTCTTCGATAGGCTTACTGAATTATTCTATGAACATCATCACTCTAAAAATCAAGATGCGGAAAGTTACGAGAATCTTCTCTATCGAGTTTACAGACCATACTCTCCTGAAATGCTAGATATGATTGACGATTGGATGGGATTGGAGAAAAGATCATGGAGAGAGGAGACGCAAAGGGAAGTTCTACTTTCGCTTTATGCAATAAAATATCCTGACACACTTCTTATTGAAAGTCTGACGGATAAAGCTAGATCCGATATTAGGCGACTGTCTGCATATCTACACTTCACCCATCACACCTATTCTATTTGGGACGAAGACACGCGGAAGGGACTGAGTAAACTAGGAATTTCTATCCCAAGTATCGATTATGCTGACCCATTTGTCTACGGAGCGTATGTTTCTTCAATCGAATTGCTAAAGGACGTTGCACCGTTTACATGTTTCCTCGAGCATGATGTACCTCGGCAGAGATTGTTTCAATCTGCTCTGGCAGCATACGGACGTGAAGATTAGTACTGCTTATTTCCAAGCAGACTCTCGGCTTGTTATGACAATCCGGGAAGTGGCCATCATTGGTTCTGGAACGATGGGTGCTGGGATAGCACAGATTTGTGCTCAGGTTGGATGGAAAACTCGTCTTTATGATGCCTTTCCAGAGTCTCTCAATCGAGGAATTTCATCTATTCATTCTTTTTGGGAGAGGGGAGTATCGAAAAGGAAAACTACAATCGCAGAAAAAGAGGAATGGTCAGCAAATCTAATTTCGGAATCGGATATTTCTAGAGCGGTAAAAGAAGCAGATTTTGTAATTGAGGCGATACCAGAGAAGATTGATCTCAAGAAGAAAGTTTTCGAGGATTTAGATAGGTTTTCTCCCGAAGGATGTCTGCTAGCAACTAATACTTCCAGTCTGAGTATCAGGGAAATTGCATCTGCAACAAAGAGGCCGGAAAGAGTGGTTGGTATGCACTTCTTCAATCCCGTTCCTTTGATGGATCTTATCGAAATTGTCTGCCATGATGGAGTTTCCGAGGAGACTATTAAAAGAGCAAGAGAAATTGGAAAATTATTGGGGAAAAGTACCATCGAGGTACGTGATTTTCCAGGTTTCGCCACTAGTAGGTTAGGCGTAGTATTGGGTAATGAAGCCATAAGAATGCTAGCAGAAGGAGTAGCGTCTGCAAGTGATATTGATACTGCAATGAAACTTGGATATCGTCATCCAATGGGGCCCCTAGAATTATCTGATTTAGTTGGTTTGGATGTCAGAAGGGACATCTTGAATAGTCTTTCGGAAGCATTCGGGGATGATTCTTACAGACCTCACGAAATGCTAGATAGACTGGTAGAATCTGGCGAATTGGGTAAGAAAACGGGTTTGGGAATCTACGATTGGACTGATGGAAAAAGAGAAGAGCGCTCTTAGTTCACTACCAGTCCCCTTCGAAGATGCAAGAGGGATTGCATAAATCCTCAAGAACTCCGGTTAATAGATATCCGTATGCCATCAATTGCGCTTCCTGAACCTCAAATACAAGGTTGTGAGCAAGGGAATGGTGCCATCCTGGGCCGTTTGTGTTTCCCGTGGGTAATGGCGGAAAGTCTCCATCGAAGTACGCAGCTGCTGACCCGTTAACTGGACCATCGACTACCTCAAGTCCAAATGGATGGTATGCTGACCCGTTAATCACCGGAACATTTCCAGTTCTAGCGGCCCTGTCTGCAGACAGCGTAGATACCTGAGCGTCCATCATAGAACTAAGGTAGAAAACATCGAATGATTTCAATTCGTCTTTCCAACCCGTCTCCCTAAACGGCAGGAATGTCTCGCCATCAGTTGAATCCCAAACTGATTGTAATAATGCGATCATGATGGCTCTATCTAATCTGGAAGGCAGTGAAATTTCGCTTGATAGAAGGGTATAGAAATCCATTGGATATTCCTCGGAGCCGTAGTGAGTAGATCGTTCGACTTGATGGGTGAATGAAGTCCCCCCCACCCATAATACCCCCCAGTCCATCTCTGGGACTAATGATAGCAAAGAAGGTCCTCTCAACCCTCCTAGCGATATTCCCCAATAATTTACTGTTTCAGTATCTATTAAATTCGTTCCATTGAACTTGAAGTTGTCACTGTCGGCGCAGACTCCGGTTATCGTCCTAATCATTGTTATATGGTTGATCACCGCCTGCATTTGACGTTCTTGTTGAAATTGAAATTCTCCGATGTCTAACAGTGCGTAACTCATCGCATCTAAATCTCCGTCTGAGCTCCAACCCTTGAAGTCGGTAGCTAACAATGTAGTTCCATAAGCGTCCCCGTAATATCTGCCCATACTGTCGCTGACATATCCCTTTCCATCTCCAAATAAACCATGTCCGACGACTGTAAGAGGACCTGAAGTATTGTTGTCCGCAAGAGACTGAGGGATCATCATTGTGAATTCTATTTCTCTGTTTTCGACAAAAGCCGGGTCTCCATCGGAGTCCCTCATAAGTGGGGATCTTGCTTCCTTTTCTACCATGTAGTGTGGAGTAGTTACGGTCCCCTCGATGACCCTAAGTGCCCTCTGATCCTCGCCGAATCCTTCGCTGACAGAAGTAAAATTACACGCTATACCATCCTCGCCAATTCTTGTCTCTGCATCATCGCGCATTAATAGCAAGTCACGCAATATGGATTGAGTAGATGCAGTATGAAACCACCAAGCGGATTGAAGATCTTGACGTGGAATTCCTAATGCACCAAATGAATCAAAAATTTCCTCAAAATTTGGACGTTGGTCCTCTATTCCATCGTTATTTGTAGTGATATTGTCCCTTAAGGCTCTAAAACCATCTGATGGGGAAATGAGAGTACCATTATCCGAAAGTCCTGAGATTCCAACTGCATATCTTGCTCCATGATCCAATCCCTCCAGTGTTCTGATGAAAAACAGTGTAGGTTGGCCTTCTTGATTTCTGGCGTCCAGTTCGACCCAATGGGGTAACACCTCTTTTGTATCCAAATTCATCAATATAGTGCCATGACCTAGTTCAGTAGAAACTGAAATGTCAAACTGTGATGCTAGATTAGAGATATCTGGAACTTGTATTCCAAATGAAGTAAAGATTTGAGTAGAAGGACTAAAGCCATCCAGTCTATCTAGAATAATCATATTTCTTGATTTTGCGGAATTGGAATCTGGAATCGAATCCCCTGAAATTGAAAGAGAGAATCCGGTCTCTGTTCGATTATCGGCATTTAGGAATGAACCTGATGGGAAGGGAAGCATGCAATGATCCAAATTTGTATCATCACAGTGAAGATTATTTGGCAATGATATTGTAATATCTTCTTCTACTTCTGTTTCTTGAGAAATATCCGATTCAATTTCTTCCTCCTGCTCTACAACAGATGGTTTTTCTATCTCTGTTTCACTTGAAAGGCAGCCAGATAAGAGGAGAAGTGCCACAATGAGGATTGCTGCCTTCGGCTTTGAATCAAACACTAATTCTTGATTAATGGGAATAAGATTCACCAGCCTTCAGATTCACGCCTTGAAGACCTAGTAAATATCACAAGCATTAGAGTCATTGAAATTAATAAAGCCGAGAATCCCGGAGTGGAATCACCGATATCTTGTGTAGAATCTTCGGCGTCCATGGGCGATTCGAATTTTATGTCTATTGAAATCACACCATCGATTTTGATTTCTGACAAATCCCCGGTATATTCTACCCCATCTATAGAAACTGATAGTTCTCCACCGTCTTGTAATTCCATATCAAAAATTTGTTCAGAAGAAAAATTCTGGCCCCAAATATGGAAAAAATGATTCAGTGTTAGATTATTTTGAATATTTGAAATTACATTTATTGATCTCTCGCCACTATACATAACATGTGTCGATTGTCTGCATACCTCTGTATTGAAACCAATATAGCTCGGAACCGATATATCCTCCCCATCTATGGTAATTGTTAGATACATGTCTCTGTATACTGAATCGGTCCAATCAAAGCATGCCTCTGTGACGTCACCCTCTATTTTGATTTCTTCCTGGGCTCCCTGAGTCATTCCAAAGTCGGCTAAAGAAATTAGCTCATCATCGGAAAGTAACGGATAATCCCCCTCCGGAGAAGGAAATTTTTCATTTATTGCCGACATCATGTAATTTGCTAGAAGCCCCTGCCCTACTGAAGTAGGATGTAGAGAGTCGACCATTATGCAGTTCTTATCGCACATTACCGGAGGAGATATTACTTCATATTCGCCAATAATCCTAGATGATTGGTTTTGTAATAAATCATCTGAAGCTGCCATCAGGTCGAATATCTGTACACTTTCTCCATAAAAATCTGAGATTTCTTCGAGCCTATCTGCCCACAATCTACTCGCTTCAGTGAAATAGGGGTGCTTCTCTGTTGGGAATATCTGAGTCAGGAAGGGGAGAAATGACATATTTGGTAGGTTCCAAACCAAAATATCGATTTCTGATTCGAGCAGGGTTTCAATTATAATCGTAATATTTTCTTCTAATTTGTCTATAAAGGCATATTCGCCATTTACAATATCCACATCAGAATCAATAAAATCCCAGGCTCCCACCATCATTGTTACTAGAGTCCCATTCCCATAATTTTCTGCGATGTCTGTGTGCCTACCGGCATCAATGAGTGTCCAGGATCTATCTCCTCCTACCGCTCCTTCATAGTAATCCACATCCATCAGGTTAGCTGCGTGTAGGCTAGCGAATGGGCCCCTGTAACCTGTAGGATCTGATCCTAATGTACTGTCCCCCAGTGAAGCTATGGTGTGATAATGGAATCCATTAGTCTGTGTAGATTGGTTTTGAGAGGATGCAATGGGCATACATAATGTAGATAGCAAAAATATGACAATCAAGACTGATGAGTATCTCTTAGAGGGGTTCACAGAATCGGCCGGAGAAGTCTTACCTTTTAGGTAGAATGTTTCTATTTTTATTTAAGTTGCAATAATTTAGGATATATTTTCTGTCAGAATTCTATGAAAATGATGTACTCCTGTTTCCCTAGTTGGAGAGTATCTTCCTCGATCATAAGTGCCAGAAGATACGCCGCGATTCACTAACTCCACGATTTCTTGATCTTCCTGCTCAACCTTATCCACATTTCCACCTGCTCCCAATCCTAGCATACTCTTATGCCAAACAAATCCGTGATAAATTATTCTGGTTTTCCTTACGGAAAGAGGGATGACCAGATTCACGGATAACCCCCATGGATAGAAATTTAGCATTAATCCGGGATATATCCAATAGTAGTAAGCAGCGATTTTTTTTCCGAAGTCGGGGGCTCCCTCCGGATGGAGGAATGAGGGTTGGTCGTCATTGGCTACTCCGATCTGTAGAACTCCGCCCTCGAATATTTCAGTTTGATAGTTATCATAATCTAACACAGTGTTTAGATCCTTATGTACAAATGGAATATGAAATCCTTCTAGGTAGTTATCGACATATAGGGCCCAATTAGCTTCGATATCGTAGCTTCTATGTCTTGATTCGTCATATTCAAAATCTTCTATAGGCATCCATCCTATTCTCTCTTCCATCTCATGGATGGCAGGTTCCAAAGATGAGGGGTTAATTCCAGCAAAAACTAATCCCCTCCAAATAAATGTGGAGAAGCTTTTGAGATCGTCATTGGAAGATGGGAAACAGTCGACTTCTTCAAATTCCGGCATTGATCTAAATGATCCGTCTAGAGCGAATATGCGACCATGGTATCCACATTTTATAGCCCTATTGGGGCACTTGTCTTTCACAATCAGCATCCCCCTATGAGTACAAACATTAGACAGACAGCGAATCTTATCACTAGATGTTGCAATCATAGGTTCGCCGATCAAGTCTTGCATATGGTGCAACTCGATGGCTCTATTTTCTCCTAATTGGCTGTGGTGACATGCAAAATGCCAATTTTCCCTAAAACTACTCTTAATTTTGAGTAGAGTATTCGAGCCAGTATAGTATGATGAAGGTAGAGTCTGGGCCTTTCTGATATCCGGATCTATTATGATGCCCAAGTTTAGCCCCGATTAACCCGTGACGCATTCTGATGTAGCCATTTCTACTGCTACTATATGCTTGGTAAAGTCCATAACTCTCTTCGAATTTACTCCGATATCTGAAATTCCTAATCTTGATTTAGAGTATACTTCGAGGACGGTAGTGCCGGCATCGCAGAAACCCCGAACTACAAAGTCATCTGGAAATCTAAAAGTTAAAGATCGAAAAACTGAGTGTGTCTGTTCAGGGTACCAGTTGCCAATTATTTCTGTCCTTGGTTGCGAGTTTATCCAAGAATTGACCTCTTGCATTACTTCTTCTAGACTGGAGTTGAGTCGTATTTCAGTTAAGTCCTCACTTCTGTGTGAGTTTGAAGATATTATTGAGCAATTTAGAGAGTTTTCAGGACACTGATCTGGAAAATCATCAGGTCCAATTACTCTATCGGGTGCAGAAAAATGTATGGCTGATACTGAAAAAAAGTAAATCAATAAAATCCCAAGAGGGATTGTATACTTTCGAGATTTAGTCATGGGTCACCTTCGGCGACGACTACTCTGGACGCTCTTAGTATCCTTTCATGCATCCTATACCCACTCTCTATGACTTCGACTACTGAGCCCGGTTCCTTATCATCAGGACATGGAATTGTGGCTATCGCTTCCATGCAGGTTGGATCGAATACTTTGCCTAGTGCTTCTATCTCACTAATTCCTTCTGCTTCAAAGGACATTCGAAGATTTTCTAAAGTAAGTTTGACGCCCTCAATAATTGAGCCGTTTGCTCCATCTGAATCGGATACCTCGACTGCTTTTTCTAGAAGATCAAAAATCGGAATTATCCTTCTGGCTAGTGAAGAACCGCCATATCTCAGAGATTCAGTCCTATCTCTTGCTGCTCTTTGCCCCACATTTGCTATCTCTGCTTTGGCATACTGTAGTTCATTCTCCAAATCTTTAACCCTTCCTTCAAGGTCTTGTTCTTGCTCTAATGGGTCATCTTGGACTCCTTCGTCTTCCCCTTTCACGTTGATGGGCCGGAACTTCCCCTCAATAATACAATGGTTATTTCAGTCAGAGTAGAAGTATTCGCCAGAGTTTTTCTGTTCTCGATCTTTGCGACTAGATGGTTTGTTTACTCTAGGTCGATGTGACTCTACATCTCTTCGGAAGGTTACATCCGCGTCTGAAAGAAAAAGATTCATACCCTTGCGTAGTGAAAGAGGACCTATGGCCTTTCCTTTCTTCCCGCCTTGTCCTTGGAAAACTAATATTGAGTCGCTTACAATATCAAGAAAGTAAGTATCGTGGTCGATTACCATTGAAGCCTTCTCATTACTCTCCATCGTTCTTCTAATTGCCTTTGCTGCTTCCATTCTAGCATTAGAATCTAGATGAGCACTGGGCTCATCGAATAAGTACAAATCTGCTTCCTTGCCTAAGCAAATAGCTATACATACAGCCTGTAATTCTCCTCCAGAGAGTTTTTTTGCCTGAAGTTCCAGCATTTTATCCACCTGAAGTGCTCTAATCACTTGTGTATTGAACTCACCGCTACTCCACTTGGAGGCAAGTTCCGAGTCGAGCCAATTCCTAACGGTTCCATCGAAGTCTGATCTAACATGTTGGGGCTTGTATGACACCTTGGCGTCCATAGTGCACCAACCTTCGTCTGGATCAATGGAACCTGCAATAATTTTCACAAGAGTTGTCTTTCCAGTTGCATTTGGGCCAACAACCCCTACAACCTCTGCAGACTTTACTTCTCCCTCACCAGTCTCTAATTTGAAATCTCCAAGAGATTTCTCTATTCCACCCCATTTTAGAACGGGATCGCCAACTTCTTCGCCCCTAGTTCTTCCACGAAGAAACTGGATAGGTTTCTCGCGTATCCTGATATTCTCCTCTGGAAGAAATCCTTCCAAATACGTGTTTATTGCTGTCCTGGTGGATCTTGGTGGAGTAAAAATTCCGTACGCAGATCTGTCCCCATAAATAATGTGGATGGAGTCGCAAAGAACATCTAGGATAGCTAAATCGTGCTCTACTACCAATACTCTCTTACCCTTTTCAGCGAGACTCCGAACGACTCCGACCATCCTCATTCTCTCGTAAATGTCCAAGTAAGAAGATGGTTCGTCGAAGAAGTATACATCGGCCTCCTTCAGGAGAGTAGCACAGATCGCAACCCTCTGCAATTCACCGCCAGATAATTCGTCAAGTTTTCTCTCAATTATATGTGCTATGGCCATTAACTCGGAAAGAGGTTTTAGTTCCCCCCTATCATCAACCCTCTCGAGTAAATCTCTCACCTTTCCATCAAAAATCTGAGGTAACTTATCGATATATTGAGGCTTTACAGCAATACTTATTTTTCCTTCGGATACTAATGATAGGTAGTCTCTAAGCTCACCCCTTGGAAATGTAGAAATGATTTCTTCCCAATCTGGTGGAGGTTTTTTCCAATCTCCCAGATTAGGTCTAAATGACCCGGAAAGTAGGTTTATTGCAGTAGATTTACCTATTCCATTTGGACCTAATATTCCTATGATTTTATCCTGTCGAGGAGATGGCAGTCTGAAAAGCCTGAATGAATTCTCCCCGAAGCTATGAGTCAAATCTGTATCGAGTTCTTCAGGGAGATTGATTATCTTGACCGCTCCATCGGGACAGTGTTTCACCCTCGTTAAGCATACTGGACAGGCGGACTCAAGGATTTTGCATTTGTTCCCCTCAATTTGGATACATTCTCTTTCGCACATCTTAGAATACTTCTGCAAATATGCAAATGCATTGCTGTTAGGTTTGCAACGTTCTTGTATGAGAACTGGTACTCTCATATCTTTTCCCCTACATTATTGAATTATACATCTTCCGTAAAATCATGAGTATGACTCTTTTATTCAGAAGCCGAAAAATCTGTACCTCACGTAGACGTACGCAGCTAAGAGAATCTTCTCGGTCTTAGTAAGTTGTATTCTTTCAGTGAAAACATCCCCATTTTTCTTGATAATTTTCGCCATTATTGACTGGTAAAATGAGGCCATTGCTGCCGGGGAATATCTTGCAGATTTATCTAGATGAGAAAGTAGCTTGAAGGCTCTTTGCCTGTATCCATCTGCTCTCTCCAAATATTCTTCTACAAATGGGGCCCATCCTGGGTGGTTGAGCAATTCCTTTCCACTCTTCAAATCTTGCTCGGTAATACCCCATCTGGCCAAATCATCAAGTGGCAGGTATATCCTATCCCTGTCCGCATCTTCTGCGACATCTCTGATTATATTGATCAGTTGCATGAAAACGCCCCAAGATTCAGCATATTCTTTAGCACGAGGATCGTCATATCCGTATATTTCTATACAAACTAGTCCGACTGTAGAGGCTACTCTATAGCAGTAAGAGTACAGTTCTTCGAATGTTTGGTAACGATTCTTATGAAAGTCATTCTCCATCCCACTGATCATATCATCTAGCAATTGACGTTGAATTCCGTATTTTCTGACAGTATCTTTTAGTGCAATGAAAATAGGATCAGTGGATGTTACGGTTCCAAATGCAGTAGAAAGTTTCTTTCTGTAGTAAAAAAGTTGTGACATTTTGTCATTATAAGTGGATCTATCCAACACTGGAACTCCTGGACTTAATCTTTCGATTTTTGATCTATAATTTACTGATTCTGGATCATCAGAAGATCCGCCGGGGAAAGTATCTACAAAATCGCCATCTGCAATATCATCTGCTCTCCTGCAAAATGCATAGTATGCCATAATCGATCTGCGTTTTTCTTCTGGCAGATACTTGAAAGAATGATAGAAGTTTCCTGCCTCCCTTCTTGTTAATTCCTCACAGAAATCATATGATGCATCGATCATATTCTTTGGTATTTCTGGCTCGGTCCAAATAGCTGCATCTATGTGACTGAATGGGTCCAAGAGTTCACCTCTTGAGCCGATGACGCCCATGAATAGAGCACTTTCACGCACAGCTTCCAGAGCAGTGATACTGATTGCACGTGCTGCTTCTTTGGTAGTATCCACAGTGGCTCTAACAATATCTATCTGCTCTTCGTGTTCCCCAATACTCTGGTTAACATAACCTTCCATTTGCTCTTCGAGAGCAATTCCGTGGCCTGAATCTCCCGTATGCACCATGTGATTATCGAATTAGGCGGCATAGCTTTCCTATTCAATGTCTCCCGAAGACGATTGGCCGGTTATTCGAAAAAATCGAATTGGGCTCGAAACCGTGATTTTCGTTTAATTGCGGAGAAGTTTCTGGCTTGAGTTCCTAAATGGAACTGCCATGACAACATTCTTGACAGTTTTTTTGATTTCTGATCTATCGATTTTTATCCTATTTTCTGAGTCTAGAACATTACCTTCTCTAAGTAAAGAAGAGGTTCTCTTCCCAATGATTACTGGCAGCATGCACGCACCTCTAAATCGGAACTGACGATGAGGAATTTTTTCGATGTATTCCACTGCTGATTCAAAATACAAATCAGTTAAATCCAGATATTTATTGTATAGGGGTCTAAAAATATCCATATTCCTCTTATCCAATAAATCTACGGAATTTAATCCTAAATCTGCCAAGGAAGAAGCTGGAATGTAGCATCGTCCTAAAGAAAGATCGGCGGGGATATCGCGTAGAATGTTAATCATCTGCAGCGCTTTTCCAAATTTTATTCCTGTATCAAACAATAATTGCTCAGACTTTTCATCGATCTCGAAAAGGTGTTGCAATGCCATTGTTGTCCAGAATTCACCTACACTGCCTGCAACTCTGTATGCATAATCATCCAACTCTTTCTCTGTATCTATAGAAATGATGTTGCCCCTCTTAGATGAAAATCTTTCGAGATCTAGAATTTGACCACTAATTATAATTTTCAGGCATTTCCTAATGTCCTCAACATCTGATTCAGAGAATTCTTCTAATATAGATACAATTTGCTCGATCTTTTCTAATAATAAACGTTCAGATTCGTTTCTTTGGAGAATAGAAATATCCTTCAGAACTGGAAGATTATCTGATTTGTTCATACAGAAATCGTTGAATGACTCCAAGGCATCCAATCTACTGCTGGTAGATCCTCTTTCTGAATCTGCAATTGTATCAGAGGTTCTTGCTAGCAAGTAAAGCAGGCTTACTTGTTTTCTTATTGGCCTTGGAAGCTCCTTTAGGGAGAGGTAGAATGAGCGAGAGGTTCCCTCAAGAATTGCATCGATTTCTGAGTTGAAAATCCTCGACATTTTAATCCGACCACTCTTTCTGAGGAATTAGCCCCCTAAGTCTCTCGGATTCCCGCTTCAATCAAAGCACTTACCAGAGCTTCACCAATCATTGAGGGATCTCTTGCAATGTGGATTCCTGCGTCCTCAAATGCTGCAAACTTCTCCTCTGCAGTACCCTTTCCCCCAGAAATTATTGCTCCCGCATGCCCCATCCTCTTTCCGGGAGGAGCAGTAGCACCGGCTACAAAACCAACAATTGGCTTGGAGAAATTATCCTTTGACCATTCAGCAGCTTCTTCTTCGGCCGTACCTCCGATTTCACCAATCATCACTACTGCCTCGGTGTCGGGATCATTCTGAAATGCCTCTAAACACTCTATGAAACCGGTCCCATTTACTGGATCCCCCCCTATTCCAACGCATGTCGTTTGTCCCTCTCCCACACTCATTGTTTGGGCTACCGCTTCGTAAGTGAGAGTTCCTGACTTTGATATAATGCCTATTCTACCTTTGGAATGGATGTCACCCGGCATTATTCCAATCTTGCACCCTCCTATTTCGCCAGGTGAAATTATACCTGGACAATTTGGTCCAATTAGTCTAACACCAGAGCATTTCTCCATGTGGGAAACTACTCTAACCATATCCAGAATAGGTATTCCCTCTGTAATACAAACGATTAATCCCCTACCTTTCAGACTGTGAAAGGCATCAGCTGCTTCGATAATAGCTGGAGAAGCAAATCGTGCTGGGACATAGATTACTGTAGCATCGGCTCCTGTAGATGAGACAGCCTCTTTCATAGTATTGAAAACAGGGACTGATCGGCCTGAGAATTCTACAGATTGGCCTCCCTTTCCTGGTGTGACTCCTCCAACGATATCTGTACCGTATTCAACCATCCTAGTTCCATGAAAAGTTCCCTGGCTACCTGTGATTCCCTGGATCAAAACCTTGGTATTCTCATTAATCCATATGCTCATTGCGAATTTCCCCCCATTGCGTTAACTATAGCCTCACCTGCATCCCCAAGGGTACTAACCGTGATTACGTTTAGTTCGGATTCCTCGAGAACTTGTCTTCCCTCCTCATGGTTTGTTCCAGAGAACCTAACTACAAGAGGTATGCTCAGTCCAGTCTCTTCTGAAGCCTCGATGATACTCCTAGCTACCATATCACATCTAATAATTCCTCCAAATATATTTACCAAAATTCCCTCTAAACGAGGATCCTCCAGAATAATACTGAAAGCAGCTGTTATCGACTTGCTATCTGCTCCCCCCCCTATATCTAGGAAGTTTGCTGGCTCTCCCCCGTAGAGTTTGATAACATCCATAGTAGCCATAGCCAAACCTGCTCCGTTTACTAAACATCCAATATTTCCATCTAGGTCAACATACGAAAGATCGTATTCCTTAGCTCTGACTTCTACATCTGACTCCTCTGAGAGATCACGGAAATCTTCTATCCATTGTTGTCTGAATGAGGCATTCTCATCTAAGCTTACCTTGGCATCCAATGCGACCATGAGATTATCTTCTGTTCTTACAAGTGGGTTGATTTCTATCATAGAACAGTCCTTTTCTACAAACATTGTTGCCAGATTACGGATCATTTCAATGAAAGAGAGCTGTGATGAATCTTCTAAACCCAAAGAAGAAGCTAGAGCCTCCGCACTATCCGAATCAATTCCCTCTGAGGGATCGAACCATACTTTGTGGATTGCTTCAGGAGAAATCTCTGCTATCTCTTCGATATCGACGCCTCCCTCGGTGGAGGCCATAACGAGAAGAGAGTCCTTCTCTCTGTCAACAAGAAGGGCCAGATAGTACTCATGCGCTATTCTACATCCTGCTTCTACATACAGATTATTAACAATCTTACCCGATTGTCCGGTCTGTTTGGTGACTAGCTTTCGACCAAGAATATTTGATGAGAAATCAAGCACTTCATCCCTGGATGAAGCTATCTTCACCCCTCCATTCATCACCAAATCTCCTGATTCTGTACTGAAAAGATCCCCCTTCCCTCTTCCTCCGGCATGAATCTGGCTTTTTACTGCTACAATTTTTGAACCAAGGGAGTCGTAAGCTGATAGTGCCTGATCCACTGAAGTACAGTGAAAACCTTGCTGGACCGAAACTCCATACTCCTTGAACATAGTTTTAGCTTGGTACTCGTGAATGTTCATTGGTTATTCGAACAGAGGTTTGCCCTTGAAAGATGCGGCAGCTAGGTTTCGATACTTTGGGCGAAGCGATGAAATGTCATTTGTAATGCGGAAGCTGTGGATGTGATTGTCCTTGCTGGGGGATTCGGGACCAGGCTAAGGCCTTGGACAGAGAGAATTCCCAAACCACTACTGCCAATTCTAGATAAATCTATGATTGAGCACGTTGTCGATGTCCTACCTGATTCTCAGGTTGAAAGGGTGATTGTAGCGGCAGGATATGGAGTTGAGAAAATGAGGGAGCATTTCAACGGCATGTCACTCCCATACGAACTGAAAATTGTTGAAGAGACTGAACCGTTGGGGACGGGAGGGGCGATTGTCAACTGTAAATCTTATTTGTCCGGCGATACCTTTTGTGTGATCAATGGTGACTTGGTGACAAGCCTAGGAGTAGAGGAGATGCTTGAATTCCATAGAACCAATGGAGGTGTAGCAACGATATCACTTTGGGAAGTAGAGGACCCTTCACGATTTGGAGTAGCCGATTATAGGCAAGAATCAGGGAAAATAATGAGGTTTCAAGAAAAGCCCCCTAAAGAGGAAGCTTATTCCAACCTAATCAATGCTGGAACGTATATTTTGGAGCCAGAAATCTTTCAACTTATGCCTCAAGGGGCACATAGTATCGAAAGGGACGTTTATGAGGACCTAGCCACAACTGGTGGCCTTAATGGGTTCCCCTTCAAGGGTTGGTTTGTAGATGCGGGAACTCCGAATTCATTTGTTGAGGCTACAAAAGTTTGTATTGCAGAAGGGAGATTCTCCAGAGGCAAAGTGTTCGGAGACTCTTGGTTCGGAGAGGGCTCGGAAAACAGAGGAGAGGTTAGAGGGAGTTCAGTAGGGCCTTCTGCAGTTGTCGAAGAAGGAGTAGTCGTATCCAGTAGCGTAATTCTTGAGGATGCGATAATTGGTGCTGGCAGTGTACTTGAAAATTGTTTAATCGGGATTGGTGCAAGAATTCCGGAGGGAACTGAGTTATTTGGAGAAATAGTTGATCATTCGTTGCTTTGAGATTATTATCTGGATTTTATATTAGTATTCTAGAGTTAGATTTCCGTTATCGTCAAAGAGGCGGAATAGCTCGGAGCATCGTGGGCGACCCCCTAATAGTTGTGAACTTCAAGACATACCAGACTGCTCATGGGGCATCTGCAGTGAGGCTGGCTCAAGTTATGTCCAATATTGAGGCCCAATGCAGGATGATAGCCGTGGTATCGCCATTTGACCTGTCCTCGGTAGTATCTGCGGCCCCCCAACTGGAAGTATGGTGTCAACACCTTGACCCCATTGGATTCGGGTCTAACACCGGATGGCTGCATCCAGAAACTGCGATCGAAAGGGGAGCAAGTGGGACACTGATCAATCATGCGGAGCATAAGGTAAGTATCGAGCATGTTACAATACTATTAGAGCAGGTTCCTGATGAATTCGTAGTTTGTGCTTGCGCGGCAGACGTGGAAGAGGCTAAAGCATTGGCCTCTTTGAAACCGGAATACATTGCTGTAGAACCTCCAGAACTGATTGGAGGAGAAATTTCTGTAACAAGTGCCGATCCCGAGATTATCAGTAGTACTCTGCAGGCAGTAAAGGAAATCGCAGATTCCGTGGGAGTCCTATGCGGAGCAGGCGTCAAAGATAGGAATGATGTTTCCAAGGCAATTCAGCTGGGTACCGAAGGAGTGCTCCTGGCCAGCGGAGTGACAAAGGCTGAAGACCCTCGGGAATCTTTGGAAGGACTGGTGCGAAATCTATAGCCTATTGATAATATCTAAAGTAATTTTCACCACAGTGCTTTTGTCAGTTCCTGCAATCGGAGAGGCATTGGCAAGGACAAGGTAGGTGAAAAATATGGAAAGAATTGGTAAGAAGAAGTATAATGCGGAGTTGTTCAGACTTCAACTTGAGCTGATTAAGCTCCAGGAATGGGTGAAGGCAAAGGGACTGAAGGTAGTAGTTGTTTTCGAAGGAAGAGACGCTGCAGGAAAAGGTGGCGTCATAAAGAGGATTGCGCAATATCTCAATCCAAGAGTAGTGAGAGTAGCAGCTTTGCCTGCTCCGACCGAGAGACAGAAGACGGAGTGGTACTTTCAAAGATATGTCAACCATCTTCCGGCTGCTGGAGAGATCGTGATGTTTGACAGAAGCTGGTACAATAGATCAGGAGTGGAAAGAGTCATGGGATTCTGCGATGAAGAAGAGTATGAAGAATTCATGAGATCTTGTCCAATGTTTGAGAGGATGCTGATGAGGTCGGGTACTATTCTAATCAAGTACTGGTTCTCGGTTTCAGATGACGAGCAGTTGAAGAGGTTCAAGGCAAGGTTGGACGAACCCCATAAGAGATGGAAGCTAAGTCCAATGGACCTAGAGTCACTAACTAGATGGGAGGACTATTCCGAGGCCAAGGATATTATGTTCGCACACACGGACACTAAACAATCTCCATGGTTCGTAGTTAACTCGGAGATTAAGAGGCATGCACATCTCAATTGCATTAGCCATCTACTCTCGATGATAGAGTATGAGGATCTGACTCCAGAACCAATCGAGCTGCCAGATAGGAAGAGTGCAAGAGGCTATGTAAGGCCTCCAATGAACGAACAGACTTTCGTCCCGAATCATCATGAGAGTATAATAGATTGAAGGGAAATTTTCTCGAAGGGGGGTAGAGAATGAAGAGTTTTCCCGGATATCCTCTATTTGTTGCTCTTGTATTAATATCTGGATGCATGTCTGATATTGAGCCTGATTTAGATGAGGATGGCATTCCTGACACAGAAGATTGGGATTCCGATGGCGATGGATGGGGTAATTCTGACGAAGAAATGTGTGGAAATGACCCCATGGATTCTCTCTCTATTCCTGCTGATCTTGATGCAGATGGAATATGTGATAATTTGGACGATGACTTGGACGGGGACGGACTGCCGAATGAATGGGAAGCAGAGAGGGGCTTTGACCCCATGGATCCGCAAGACTTCCTAAGCTGTCATGGGAAATCGATTTTCTGCCTATCAAGCTATGATAGCTTCATCTTTCCTCAAACTCACAACTCTTTTGCCACCTCAGATGCTCAGTTTGCACTTGCAGTTAGTCATCTAACAGGACTAGAGGAACAGTGGGGCGGAGGAATCAGGGCGTTCATGCTTGACACCCACCATAGAAATGAAGTGAACACTACCTCAGAAGATGTTCGGCTGTGTCATGATACTGGGGTCCTTTGGCCGTGCGCTTTGGGAGAGGATGATGCTACAGAGTGGTTGAGTAATCTAAAAAATCTGATGGACAATTCAACTGGAGATGTTGTTACATTAAAATTCGAGAGTTACGTTCCATCACCCCATCTAGAGTATCTTTTCAATATCAGTGGACTAAAGGATAGGGCATATTCACATGTTCTTGGTGAGCCTTGGCCTAGCATAGGAGATCTAGTCCTACAAGGAAAGAATCTCGTAGTTTTTCAACAGAGCCATGATGACGATTATCCCTGGTTACATGGTTCATGGTCTCACACCTGGGAGACGAGATATGAGATGGAAGATGAGAATGATATGAACTGTCGAGTCGACAGAGGAGACGGAGAGCAAACAGTTTGGGTTCTGAATCACTTCTTCAAGAATGAGTTTGGGACTCCAGACCCAATGAAGTCGATATGGGCTAATGACTACGAGACAATTATCAATAGAACGTTAGAATGCTGGGAAGAAGTTGGGAATAAACCGACTTTATTCGCAATCGACTTCTGGGAAGAGGGAGAGTTAGTTAATGCAACAATTACTCTTAACCAGATGTCTCATTGGACCGATGAAATTCCTGAGAGGGCTTAATCCTGCAAATCTTTGGGCCTAATGACGTCTTCCAACTCCCAAGTAGAGTCAGACTCTACAAGTAATGCTGCTGAAGCAGTGGGTAATCTAGTCCATTTTCCTGAAAGACTATTGATTAGAAGTTCAGATCCTGGATTATGCCCTAAGATCATAGTAGTCCCGTTTTTGACCATGTCCTCCAATTCATTCAGCAGGTCGTATAGGGACGCATGGTAAATGCCCGGTCTAACTTCTGATGGCAAATCTCCGAATCTATTTTTCATCATCTCAAGAGTCTGCATGGTTCTTCGGGAACTACTCACCAGTATCAGATGAGGAATCCATCCCCTGGAATAGAGCTCTTCAGCTATCCTTGGGGCGTCTTTGATCCCTCTTTTATTCAATGGACGGGCGTGATCTTCAAGATTCGGTTCTTTCCAACTACTTTTTGCGTGACGCATTACTATCAGTCTTCGATACATTCTATTCTTCCTCTGGCTTCCTGAAGAGAGGATCCCTATTATCGAAAAATGCTCTGACTCCCTCTTCAAAATCTTCGCTCATAGAAGATGAAATCATCAGCGATTGTTCAAATTGTAATTGCGTCTCGAAAAACGTCGAGGTGGATGCATCAAGAAGTTGCTTGGTCCCCCTCCTACTATTCTCGGACCAGCCCCCCCACAATCTTGCAATTTCAATAGCCCTTTCGATGAGATTTACTTCCTCTATAATTTCATCTACTGCTCCCGATTTTAGAGCCTTCTCAGCGGACCAAATTTCTGAGTTGAAGAAGAATCTCTTTGCTTCTTGATTTCCAACGAGTCTGGGAAGAAGCCAAGTCATCCCTCCGTCTGGAGAGAGTCCGAGTCTGAAGAATGCCGATGCAAGTTTGGCATCCGGAGTGCATATCCTATAGTCACATGAAAGTGCAAGTCCCAGGCCTCCGCCTGCTGCAGATCCATTTATGGCGCAAATGAATATAGTTTCTGAAGTTCTAATCTTCTGCAGAAGTGGATGTAGCTTATCTGTCATTTCTTTGACAACGTGCCCAATGTTTCCTTCTTCGATTCCTTTTGAGAAATCATCTATATTACCCCCAGCTGAAAAGAATCTGCCTGAACCTGTGAGTACTACTGAACTACATTTCTCATTTGCCATGAGTTCCTCCAAGGTTACTAAAATAGCAGTAAAATTTTGTTTTGAAAAGGTATTTCTCGATGCTTCGGGGGACAAGGTTACCAATCCCACCCCCCCATCTAGTATCTCCATAGAAACGGGCATGACTACCGAGAAGGGGTTTTACTATTGAAATGCATGAACATCTTAAGACAATACAGTTTGGGTAGCTCGTGGACGACAGAAAGCGGAATTACATCGACGGCGAGTGGATAGATGCCAGTAGTAAAGAGGTGATAGATGTAATCAACCCGACATCAGAGGAGAAGATTGGTTCAGTCCCAGTAAGTAAAGAAGAGGACATTGATTTAGCTGTAAATGCTGCTCGCAGGGCCTTCCTGGGATGGTCTGAAGCATCGGTTGAGGAAAGATCTGGCTATCTAAATAGTCTCTCATTAGCTATCAAAGATCGGACGGAGGATCTTGCCAAGCTAATTACCGAAGAGGTTGGGACTCCCATTGAGTACTCAAGGATGGCAATGGTTGGTACGCCAAGAGTTGTTGCTAGATCTTATGCGAAAATACTCGAAGATTTCGATTGGGAGGAGCGAAACAGGAATTCGTTAATCGTAAAGGAACCGATTGGAGTTGTAGCTATGATTACACCCTGGAATTTTCCTCTTCATCAAATAATTGGAAAGGTTGCTCCGGCGATTGCAGCTGGGTGCACTATGGTCCTAAAACCATCAAAAGAGGCTCCTCTAAACGCCTTTGCTCTAGCTGACATCTTGGATGATATCGGGCTTCCGAAAGGAGTTTTCAATCTAGTTTCAGGGCATGGCAGAGAGATCGGAGAGTCTCTTGCTAGACACTCGGAAGTAGACATGGTTAGTTTCACTGGTTCTACGAATGCTGGCGTGAGAGTGTCAGAACTGGCAGCTCCAAGTGTGAAGAGAGTGTCACTTGAACTAGGGGGGAAAAGCGCTAACATCATTCTGGAAGATGCTGATATCGCACGAGCTTCTGCCTCGGCAATCTACTCATGTTTTGGAAACTCTGGACAGGAGTGCTCTGCATTAACTAGGCTTCTAATTCCAGAAAATAAAAGAGATGAAGTGTTGGAAATAATTACGAATAAGATTTCCAGATATTCCGTTGGAGATCCTATGGAGGAAGGAATTCGATGTGGCCCTATGGTCTCAAAGAGACAACAGCAGAGTGTTTCCTCGTTTATCATTGGTGCGATGGAGGAAGGGGCCACCCTCGTAGCTGGTGGGGAAGGGATGCCTGATGGGCTAGACAAGGGGTTCTTCGTCAGGCCCACCGTATTTGCTGACGTAACTCCTGATATGACTATTTTCAGAGAAGAAGTGTTTGGGCCTGTATTATCTGTAACAACATATGCTGATGAGGAGGAGGCTGTGTCACTTGCAAATGATTCTGAATACGGACTTTCTGGGGGAGTCTGGTCCGAAGATCTGGATAGGGCTATGAGAGTCGCTCGAAAGATGAGAACTGGGCAGATTAGTATCAATGGTGGAGCATTCAATGTCACTGCTCCTTTCGGAGGATACAAGAAATCTGGACTAGGAAGGGAGTTGGGGATTCACGGATTAGAAGAGTTTCTCGAGACAAAATCTATTCAGAGCTGAGGTTGAGATAATGGTTGTTCCCAGACTAATTATCATAACTGGTACAAGCGGAGTTGGCAAATCTACGATGTCGGCCAAATTGGCATCTAGTCTTGGATTCAGTAAGACTGCTGCAACGGATACTATTAGGGAGGTTCTGAGAATGAGTTTCTCAAACGAAGAGAGGCCTTCTCTGCATAGATCTTCATTTGAGGATGCAGGTAATTCTGCTAAAGAAGATTGGTTGGAGACAATCGAGGCGGTCTCTGAGGGTATTGATGCAGTAATTAATAGGGCTAAAACAAAAGGTACTGATTTACTTCTTGAAGGAGTGCATTATTTCCCAAACAATGAGATAATTGAGGCTTGGAAGAAGTCCGGTGGTGTTGCAGTAGGGGTCGTCCTATACATTACAAGTGAGGACAGGCATAGAGGAATGATTGCAAATAGAGAGAAGCACAACGGAAAGAGGATTGATCACTATTTGGAAAATCTGGCCAGGATCAGGGAAATTCAGGATGAGCTAGTGATTGCAGGATCAAAATCGGATTGGATATTGGTTGATCCGACAAGGGAAAGTGATGCTATGGGCACAATAGGAAATGGATTGTAACCCAAATTACCGCCCTAGCCAATTCGCTTCATTTCTATTGAGGAAAGCCGAAACTCCGATTTCTTTATCCTCGGTGTCAAACAGGGCAACAAACTCAGATCTCTCCATTAGGATTCCTTCGGAGAATGGTAGGTCCAAAGCCCCTCTTACTGCCCTTTTGGCTACTCTAATTGTATATGGTGACTTTCGAGAAATTTCCTCTGCCAAATTCATTGTTACTTCCTCAAGTTCTTGGAAAGGCACGATTCTATTCACGATGCCGGAAGATAATGCTTCATCTGAGGATACCATACCACCAGAAAGTACAATTTCCATAGTTTTTCCATAACCGATCAATCTGCATAGTCTCTGCGTCCCGCCCCCGCCCGGAATCAGGCCTAGATTAATTTCAGGCTGACCGAATGTTGATCTGTCTGATGCTATTCTAATATCGCAAGAAAGTGCTAGCTCAGTACCGCCTCCAAGTGCAAAACCATCCACCATTGCTATAGTTGGCTTTGTAAGGTTCCAGACTGCCTCCCAAGCATTATCATCAAAGAAGGGTCGAACATCTTCTGATCCCTTTTCCGAGAATTCTGAGATATCGGCCCCCGCTGCAAATGCTGGAGGTTTCTGTTTCGCACCCCCTTCAGGAATAGGCGGAGGTGATCCTCTTATCACTACACATCGAATATTATCATCGGACTCAACTCGTAAGCATTGCTCTTTGATCGCTATGTGAGAATCGGAATTTAGAGCGTTTAGCTTATCGGGACGGTTGAGTGTCCAAAGGGAAATAGCCCCTCCATTCGGGCTAGAACCCTGTACAGGAAGATCCTCAACAATTAGTACTCCTTCTGACATACTACTGCGAGTAGGGGATACCGCTTGAACGTATCATTATCTATTTTCTTTTCCAGTAACTGGGGGGGGCATGTCAGGAAGAGGTAGTGGCGGCATTTGAGAATCTATTGGACTTGGGGGCGGAGGATCCCCCATGAGCTCGGGGATGTTTCCCGAAACTATGGAGGTATCCAAATCCTGTGGGAAATCCAGAGAAATCCTAATTTTTAGAACTCTCTCGTCATCAATTCTAACATATGTTATGCCTTGGGGGATTGTTGGATCCGGATTTTCGGGCTCATACATTACTGCTAAGCCGTGCCCAGGAATTCCTACCAGGGTTGAAAGATCCTCACCGTCTTCTATATCGCCCCATTCCCTCACCTTTTCTGCCAACCTATTTGCCATCTCTTGGCGCCGTTCTTTGTGTAATCTATCTCTGAAGATTGATCTTCTCTCCCTCTGTTGGGCTAGATAACGGTCGACCTCTGCTTCAGCCTCTAGCTCAGGATCAACCTTAGCCACGTGAACCTTTGCCACTCCTTCGATTGATTCAACGGACGATGAGTCGGGCGGAGTAGCATTTTCCAGTGATACAGCGTTATCAGATATGGGCAAAGGAGGTAGATTTTCAGCAGGGTTAGATTCCTGGATTGCACTTCTCCTACGGCTTCTTCTGACTTTAGATTCTCTGGATTGGCTTACAGAATCATCTGAAATTACGGGTGGGGGAAGTTCAACATCTGCAAAGACTGTATCTTCCTTGATTTCTACTGTTTCCTTCTTTCGATTCGGGATCGAAGGTCTTCCCGTAAAGAGTATCAATGAGATCAATAGAAGTATTACTACTGCGCCTGCAATCTGAATCAGGAGATCTTCAGGAAGAATGAATACGAAGTAAAGTGGGACTGATGCGACTGTCATAGTAATCAAAAGTAGTCGGGTTGCGGTGACCATTATGCACTGTACACGGAAGAGCCCTTCTATTCACTTTGACGGGAGATTAGGAGTTTGGCGACCTCCTTTAGAGCCATACTCCTGTGAGAGATAAGGGATTTTTCTTCGTTTGAGAGCTCCCCGCAAGTTCTGCCATCTCCTATATTTGGGATGAAAATAGGATCGTATCCGAATCCATCTGTGCCCTTGATGTGGGAAGATATCGTGCCCTTGCATGTTCCTACTGCAAATGTGGTTTTTCCATCATAATTAATTGCTGCAGCGGCCATAAATTGAGCTTCTCTGGAAGAGCTGTTTCTCAATAGTTGTAAAATCCCGCTTAGACCGATTTTTTCCTTGATGTACGAAGAATAGGGACCGGGGAATCCTCCGAGTGAGTCTATGAAAAGTCCCGAATCCTCAACCAAAATTGTTGATCCCTCGAATCTTGTCCCGACGATAATTTCTCTAACTTGCTTAATCTTTGATTTTGAGACCTCTTCAATACTATCTGTCTGCGGTTCGATAAGCTGTGGAATTTTTCCATTTATGATTAGCTGGGAAACTCTAAGATCGAAGTTAGAAAAAATTTCTTTTGCCTCTTCTATCTTATGCTTATTTCCAGTTGCGAACAATAACTCCATCTGATCGCTATCCATGGTATCTTACCCTACTGGTGATTTTTTTGAAGCGATCTATGACGATATCAGCGCTCTCAGAATTACTGAAACCTCCTTCGCTTAGATATCCCTCACAAACTGTTTCAATCCCATTAAATATGGTAGAATGGCTGGCTCCGAGACATTCGTTTAGAACCTGCAGATCGAGACCCATGTGTTCCAGTTCTGGTGACTGTCTAGAAAGTCCAAAATCAATGAGAAATAGAATACCATCTTCTGAGATCATGACATTGTGGGTAGTCAAATCGCCATGTGAAACTCCATGGATATGCAGCCTTCTAATCAGAGAGCCCAAATCCCTGAGTTCATTGGAACTAGCATCACCTGACTTTAGTGAATCGTATAATGGCATCCCATCTACCTTGGTCATAAGAATAAGTGAGTTTTGTTGATCTAGATGGATAATAGAAGGGCACGGGAATCCCGATATAGAAAGTTTTGAGAGAACTCGGGCCTCTACAGACAATCTTTGTTTTGTTAGTCTCCTATCCAAGTCTGGATGCCTATAACTTCGAGGCCTACGAGATTTGAGTACTGCTTTCCTGCCCAACCAAAAACCCTCAGTTACAGTGGCCTCTGCCCCCTCATGCAGTACTTCTCCGGGTTCCCACATTAGTGTCGTCGCATCGGCCATGGAGCTCCGAAGCTAGATGACTTGAAAGCGGTTGCACCTCGAGGATAGGATGTTCACATGGTCATAGACCTGCCAGCTGCTCCTCTGCCGCGTGGATTAGTCGGGACTTTTGGCTACTCTGAAAAGGAGATTGAGAAAGAAGCACAGAGACTTCAATTTGCAATTAAGCAGCCTATGAGGTGGAGTATTGAAGTCTGTAGATCGCTAGCTCCTATGACAATGGAAATTAATCGATTGAAAAGAGAGAATGACGTTTTCCTTATTGCGCACTCTTACCAGACTCCCGATATCACCTATGGCGTGGCGGATTCCGTGGCAGACAGCTATGCTCTATCCAAAGAAGCCAGAGACGCTCCGCAACAAACAATTCTATTCTCTAGCGTCAGATTCATGGCCGAGACAGCAAAAATTGTTAGCCCCAATAAAACAATTCTTCACCCTTCTCCTGATGCAGGTTGCTCACTTAGTGACAGTATTGATGCTGAAGATGTGATTGCTTTGAAAGAAAAATATCCGGGAGTTCCTGTTGTATGCTACATCAATACAAGTGCTGCTGTTAAGGCTGAGTGTGATGTTTGCGTTACTAGTAGCAATTACCAAAGAATATGTGAAAAATTACCTGGTGATCAACTGATATTTGTTCCTGATCGGTTCATGGGAAAGCACCTTCAGAATTCACTTGAGGGAAAGAAAGAGGTTATAGTCTACGATGGAGAGTGCGAAGTTCACGCAGAATTCACCGGTCGAAAAATTAAAACCTGGAAGAAGAATATGCATGACAATGGATTAGATCTAGTAGTTCTCAGTCATCCAGAATGCGATGCTGATGTTCTTGCAGAAAGCGATTTTATTGGCAGTAGTGAGTTATTGATGAACGAGGCAATTAGTTTAGCTAGAAAGGGGAAGAGAAACCTGATGCTGATAACCGAGTGCGGGACAGCTGATAGAGTTCTAGCTGAAGCGGAGGACCATCTGAACCTAATGGGGACCTGCGTGATGTGTAGACACATGAAGAAAACGCAATTGGAAGATATTCTGCAGGCACTAATAAATCCTAGACCGAACCAGATTGTAGAAATAGATGAGGTCACATTGGATAGAGCCTCTAGGAGCCTAGATGAGATGTTCAGACTCGCTGAGTGACTCTTTGCCCGGTTCCATAAGACTGTAGAGCCCATAAGAACAACAAGGGTATTAGAGCCAATATTGAGGCTTGTAAAAGGATTGAGTTTCGGGGTTCGATAGTATCGGTTAGTGAGTAAAGTTGCAGTTCTTTGGCACCTTGTTCATTGATCTGAATGTAAGCCAATTTATCATACAGAATCTGAGGTTGAGATTGATCGATATTTTCATCGAAGGTATACTGCTGAGTTTCTCCTGATGATAAGTCATGGATGTAAACATCATTATTTCTATCGGAGTTCTGACCTACTAAGAATAAGTCATCCCTTGTCACCTGAAGGAATGCAACCTTTCCATCCCCTATAGTTGGAGAGGATGAGTCCCAACGTGGATTCGAAATTAGTGTCTGATTTATTGAGAGGGTGTCGACAAGAATTGTACGATTAAACGGCCCTAGATCTACAGTGGCGACTAGCCAATTATTCTCCATTTCCAGTTCAACTACTGTGGAGTTATGGAAATCTAAAACTACTCCTGAATCAACAATAGACTGCTCAATTCTGCTTGAAGTAGTAGAGTCGAGAGAGATTGAAATGGTCAGATTGGATTCTATGGAGGTCAGATTCACGTAAGGTCCATGTTCGGAATTTTCCGAAAAGCCGACAAGTGAACCAGAAGAAGCAACTACCGTTGAGTTGGCTTCTATGATTTGGGTGTTGCTGGAGTTTACCGCTGTGCTAATGATTCTAAGTTCATTTTCGAAAAGTACAGCTAATTTCTTTTCTCCATTCGAATCTGTAGTTATTGCTAGATCCGTTATAGGAAAATCTGAGTCGTACCTAAAGACCGGATTTAGCAGGCCTGTGTCCTGATTATGCTCGAAGTAATCGGCACGGAAATCACCGAATAAAACGAAGCAACCTCCTGATGATACTATCCTTGGGGCGACTCCCCATCCCTGGCCACCAATGCTCCTGTTTTCTCCCGAGCTTACGTTGCTAGAGGTTATGTCCACGCCTCTTTCAGATTCTTCCACCCAGACAAGCCAGTCTCCAGATCCAGATGCTGAGGTAGGAGATTCTGCCTCTTCTATTGAGATCCTTTGATGAGTTACGTCCCACAGGAGGACTGAGCCGGTGAGGATTAACAGCCCCATTATCAAAGCTCCAGTCTGTTTCTTTCCTGGTTCCCTGATTGGGTCGAAAACTGACACTACGGATTCTCTTACGTATCTCATTGCTCCCTTGGGATTATCCAATGTCCTTGCTAGTCTTCTGGTGAACAGCCTCTCATCAGCAAATTTCCAGACTGGCTTATGAGTTCTTGAAGTCAGATTGACTGCTAGTATCCCCACTACCATTCCTCCAATTATATCTACAAACCAGTGTATTCCAAGGTAAACAATTGCAATTGAGGTCAGCAAAATGAATGAGATCAGAAATCCTCGGAATTTTTTCCACCTTCCATCTTCATCCCATCTATGCATAGTAAGCCAGATGGCAAATGGGAGGCCGATGTGTAAGCTCGGCATCCCATTGGTGAATGGATCTATCCTGTTGAACCAGTTATGTATCTCTGGAGTCAGGTCATATGCGATAGTCTCCATTCCCTCGATGTAATTTCCAGTGACCTTCACATTCAAGAATAGGTAGAATGGTATGGCAAGTATGTAGACCCAGAACATCGAAAGAGATACTCTATCCGCCATATGTCTATCATCAAAATAAATAGTGAAAATGAATGAGGAGAATGTTGCTGTCATGAATCCCATGACGTAGAAATGGGTCATTGCTACATCCAATAGATCATTCCTAAGCGCCTCCTGTACCCAAAGGACTGCATCTCCCTCTATTGCATAAACTAGGAAGGTCGTATCTAGCTGGGTATTAGCCATAAGAATTCTATCCAGGCCATCAAGTAAATCCTTCCAGAGATATACAGAAAATACCACTAACATGTGTGCCCAGTATCTTCTGAACATGTCTATGAAACCATCAGAGCTAATCTTGGCAAATGGGGGTTTGAGGAATGGCATCATTGCTAGAGTAATAAGAATAGCGCCAGAAATCCACGTGATGTAAATGCTGGTTTCGGCCACCATTGTTCTTAATGGGGAAGAGTCTATTTCATCAAATCGACGCTGAAGCAGCAGCTCAAATTATCCTTAATGTACGTTCTGTACCGCTATCAAGTTGTTCGAGTGTGTTATCCACAATTGTTTGGAATGCCTGCGCGGTTTCACCTTCTGGATCTGCCACTATCCTATGTACGCCATCATCTCCGCCCCTAACAATCCCTGGATCGAATGGAAGAGTTCCCAGAAATGGCACTCCCATCTCAACTGATGCCTCCTTACCGCCGCCTGACTTGAAGACATCCAGAGTAATCTCCCAGTTTCCATCTTTGTCTGCTTTACATTCTTCATGAATGCCGTTTGGACTCAATAACGAAACAATTGAGTTTGGCTCTGACTTTCCTCGCAACTTGTAACCACTCATATTTTCTACAACTCCCAAAACTGGTACTGAGATGGTCTTTGCAAAATTTATCGACTTCCTACTGTCAAGAAGAGCGACCTCCTGGGGAGTGGTTACTATCACAACTCCATTAATCCCAGGAAGACTCTGACTAACAGTAAGTGGCTCATCGCTTGTACCGGGGGGGAAGTCGATAATTAGAGCATCCAATTCTCCCCAAGCCACATCTCCAATGAATTGCTGTATTGCTCCCAACTTTATCGGTCCTCTCCAGATAACGGGTTTATCGGGATCCTCCAAGAGAAATGCCATGGAGATAACCTTCAGGCCGTAGGGCCCATCTGCAGGATGAATCTGACCCTCCTCAACATTCAAGTCTGCTTCCTCTAGACCTAGCATCTTTGGGACATTCGGGCCGGTGATGTCTATGTCCATTAGGCCGACTTTTTTTCCCATCTTGGCTAAAGACAGAGCTAAACCAGTTGCTACAGTGGACTTTCCAACCCCTCCCTTGCCGGAAAGTACCATGATTTTGTGCTTAATCTGTTCATCCATCTTACTAATTCGCATCTTTCTCTGCATCTGCTGATATGCCTGTTCCATCTGTGCTCTTTGCTCATTAGAAGCATTTTCCTCGTTTTGTTGGCTCGTCCCAGAAGGGTGATGCGATACAGGTGACTCTGCCATTGTATTGCGGTAAATGGATTCGCTATTGAATTGTTGTTATGCCAAATATTGAAAATATTCTCAATTGGTTCGATTAATTAATCTGTACACATTGGGATATCTATGCGTATCCTTTTCGTTTGCGTGGGGAACACATGCAGGAGTCAGATGGCAGAGGCGATAGCTAGGGAAATGGGACATGATGCTTCCTCTGCTGGGACTCACCCGCCAGAGGACAGGGGGGTTGCAGAAAATGCCCTAACTGTGTTGGAGGAAATTGGTATCGAAACATTAGGATTGCATCCCAAATCAATTGATTCTATAGAATCTGAGGAGTTTGATAAGATAATCAGCATGGGATGCGGGGTAAGTTGTCCAAACTTGCCGATAGACAAGGACTTGGGCCTTCAAGACCCGATAGGAGAGGATATCCAGATTTACAGGGAAACTAGAGATTTGATTACTGAACTCTTGTCTGAACTATTGTTCGTCCCTACCGACGCTTAGAAAAACAAAAGTTGACTGCAAGTATCAGCGCGAGTGTAGTGTAGCGGTTATCACCCCACGTTGCCAACGTGGGAACCCGGGTTCAAATCCCGGCACTCGCACCAATTACTACTCAAGCTCGGAATTTCTGATAATGTAGAATAGTGAGCCTACTCCGATAAGCAATAGAATTGAGATAGATGCCAGTAGAAACTCAGTCGAGTTCTCTGCGAACCAAGAAGGACCAGAAGATGACTGTTGTGACTTTTCAATGGAGACTTGTCTGATTTGGTCCCCTTCCTCGGTAATTGACTGGAAAACATCGGTTGCTCTGATCATTATGCTCATTTCTCCCTCACTCAATGACTGTCTAGCTGAGAATGAGAGTGAAAATACGCCATCATTCGCATGTCTATCAGAACCGACTCCATCATCAAACATGAGAATCCAATCTTCCGATTGCCCAATTGGGGCGAGCCGACCAATTTTAGCTTGCACGGAAGAAATGCCATCGTAATCTGAAACTGATACCTCCAACGTATGCTCGATTGGGGCCCCAGAAAATGGAGAGACAATATACTCGGACTCAAAACCATCTACCATTATTGAAAGATTAGAAATCGAAGGAGGCAAATTTCCGATGGTTAACTTCTCTGCCATGCGTGAATGAGATCCCGGGGGGACACCTGCAAGGAAGTGGGTGGAAACCGAACCTCCCTCATTATCCTCCAAAATGATGGGGATACTCTGTCTCCCGGGAGATATGGAAGAGGGTATGGAGAAGGCCCCGTGCCAAGCTTCTACCGTACTAGTTATGGAAATCCCTTCCTGTTCCCAATTCCAGATTAAGTCCCCTTCCCTTTGAAGATTAATTAGTCCGCCACCGAATCCTTGGAGATCTACAGAGACAGATCTGAGGCCATGCCCATCGAAGGCAATCAGATCTAGATTTACTATTTCATCTCTGAACGAGCTATCTGGAGAGAATTCGAGCTGAAGCATTCTCGGAGGTGCGTTTGAAATCACAATAGTAGATTCCTCTTCCACTGTTACCCAATAGTCTTGCATTGTCACAGTAATGGGAAAGTTGCCAAATTCCAATCCATCGTGAGAAACTCTGGTAGTCCAGATATCATCATGGATTACTTGGTCACCATACAGTCCGGAGTCGGAAAGTGGTACGATTCCAAGGCCAATAAAGGATAAGTCTACGTTAACTGACTTTGTATCGGTATCATGATCATATATGGTCACCTCAAGATGTGCAGTTCCGCCCTCATTTGTCAGAATTCCTTCGCGGAACCTAACTGATGATTCGGCATCTACAGAAAGTGCGGGAGGCGTGTTTTCGTCGAAAGTTACGATTGTGGGGTAGAGTATTCTATCCACCCTCTGATTCTCCACAAATGAAACTTGATCGTCGCTTCCAAACCCTACATTGACGGTCCTGCTGACCTCATGAAGCAAACCAGAAAGTGGACCCTCATTTATTATGGTCCCATTTGCTGCACTATCGTCACCATAGTTTCCAAACCACTCAGACACAGAAACTTGATGGCCATCAATTGTTTCTGTCCTAAATCCATCTACTGAGACGTCAAGAATCATTTCCATATTTCCAAGAAGTGAGAATGAGTCACCCCCAGTTAGAATCTGAGGACAAGCGCCTGTTTCACGTGAAATATGATTAGAGAAAATCGCAGTAGATTCTGGAGCTTCTGCATTGTAAATTATGGGGGAGTTTTCTGGGTATTCCTCTTCCACAGTTCCATTATCCTCGACGTATGTGTAACGAATCGTCCTATTGAGCCAGTCTTCCTGGGGTACTACATATTCGTAAGTCAAATTGTGCTCAGCCCCAAATTCCTGATCAATTGGGCCAAATGGTAAGGCGGAAACATTCAGCCAGAACTCATTCCTAATCTTGTCTGCCTCAAAAGGCACCCCAGTGTCATTCTCAAAAATTCCTGATTCCTCAATCTTCCTTACAAGCCCGAAGGTGCCTTCGACGTCGCCACTGTAGGTGCCATCGACAATCGTAGTATCTGAGACTGCCTCTCCACCTTCTGATTGGATATGAATCACTGGAATGGTTCCATTCATCACAATATACGGAGATTCGGATGCAATAAAGTCGAATTCGCCACTACCGAAGATTCTGTAGAGCTGGTCAGTCCGTACTCCTTCTTCCCACTTTTCGTTTAGAATTAGATCATCGAGTTCGAAGGAGAAGGATTCGCCGGGACCGGAAATTCTTGCTGAGGCATTAGCCTCTATTTGGATATCCTGAAGCCTTCTGAAACCATCGTCGTCCCACGTCTCGAAATATAGCTTGAATACTTCGCCATAGACTCCATCAGAGCTTTCGTTGTCTCCACCATTAATTGAAATCCAACCATTTCCATCAAATCTCATTCTCTCCGAGATCTTTCCATCTCTGAATGATCTTAGAATATATGCATCGCTTACTAATGCATCAATTACTGCTCCTTCTGAGCCTTCGTCGATAAATATCGAAAGTTCTCCGAATCCTTTCATCTCAAAGTCTTGACTAATTAATTCCATACCGTCGTATGATTCATTCAGCCAAATTCTATCAAGTTCTAGGTCAGCAACTGCTCCCTGGGAATTGTCAGTTAAATTGATTGAAAGGGAGCCATTTCCCAGTTCGCTTGATTGCAAAATACTTCCTGTTCTTTTCTGCCACCCTCGTCCATCGAAAGTAATTCCTTGCATTTCATCGTCAACTCCCAATGTTGCCCAACTGGTCTCCCTAGTTACCTCATGATCAGAAATAGGTTGATTCCAGTTTGTCACATTAATTGTTCTAGAACAGTGAGTATCTGCACTAGAAAAAGAGATTGAAATAGAGTCTCCGAAAATTGGTTTTTCTGGTAGAATAAATTCGACTTCCCCTCCAGCAATGAAAATCGAGTAGTCCCCTTCAGAAACCTCTGTTTCACCTCTGAAATGCTGAATTGTAGAGTTGACAATAGTGGGAGTGGATCCGTTTGTGAATTCGGGCTCAAAAACTACCCTATATCTATGGAGAATAGAAGGTTCTAGTTCACCAGATTCTCCCTCTTGCCAATCCTGACCCCAATCCACGAGAACCTGGCAACTATTTGGCTGACCACCATCACCCCAGACCATAGAAGAAGAGCTGCTAATAGTTAGCAATGAGAAGACAACAAAAACTGCGAAACTTCTGCCCATGATACTCTCTCGACACTCGAGCATTTCAAATAATTCCCGACTTTATTGACACCATCAGAATAGCGGTTCCTCATAGTCATCATCAACACCAGATCTCTCTCTCCAAAGTCCCGCGGGCATTCCATCATAGATGTCTGCATAGGGGTCATCATCCTTCTTATCTCTGTCACCAGATGCCAAATTAGCAAAGTTCTCTGCGTTAGGTTTGAACTTCCAATAATGAATTCGCCATTCTCTACCGTCCCAGAGAGTGGTTTCTTCTGATTCGGTGGTAAGTAGATCATAATCCTGAAGCTGATAGAACAGGTTTCTATCGGTTGGTTCTAGGGCATTGTCGATTATCCTGTTTGAGAAGCCGAAGAAGCCGAGCGCATGCTCGGCTATTGACTCGGCGACGGTTGTCTCCATCGAAATATCCACCTTACTCTTAATGGCTTGAGTAAGCTGTGCTAATGTTAGTCCCATCTCCCCACCATATCTCCATGCATGCCGAGGTTATTTCAAACATCTTGAGAAATGATCAAAAAATGTCGAAAAAACTCCCGAAGTGGTTAATCTATACCATCTACTCGAATTGACATGGAGGAACAGGGGCCATCCAACTTTCTAGGACTTGAAGAGTCCCTCTCCGGGCCATGGGATGTGATCGTTCTACAGATTCCACTAGAGCTGACTTCTAGCTATGGCGAGGGTACCCAATTAGGTCCAAGAGCATGTATAGATGCTAGTTCGCAGGTAGAGTTGAATGATCCGATTCTGGATGAGGACCTACCCTGCGGTTTCAATATCCATACTGCTGAGCCGTGGTCGTCCAATGCTCCCACTCTGAGGGAGCAACTGGACTCAATTAGAGGATATGTAGGAAAGTGGATGATAGATGGGAGTTTTCCCCTAGTACTTGGGGGGGAGCACGGAATTCTGCTACCAATCGTGGAAGCTATCGAGGAGAGAAAGTTGGTTCCGAATCTTTCTGATCTGACAATTGTTCAGATTGACGCTCATGCCGATCTTAGGGATGAGTTGAACGGAGAGCGATTTTCTCATGGGACTGTAATCAGGAGATGTCTAGATTTGGGAGTAGGCAGGGTAATTCAAATCGGCGTAAGAGCATACAGTACTGAAGAAGAAAATATCATTAGAAATGATGGAAGAATCCAGACATGGTTCGCAAGGGACCTGTTCAATTTTAGCCGTGGAACCTCAAACTGGCAGGATCTTTTGGTTGAGATTTCTGAAATTGAAGGTCCGGTTTGGATAACCTTTGATGTGGATGGTCTCGATGGTTCGATTGTACCCTCAACAGGGACTCCTGTCCCTGGCGGACTTAGTCACTGGGGGTCAGTGGAGATACTGGAGCAGGTTTTCTCTTCCGTAAAAGGCAAAGTAATCGGGGCGGATGTAAATGAGATTGTGCCAGATAGAGAAGGAACATTGACGCAGTTCAGTGCGGCCATGATTGCAGCGAAGATTGTCGCGTGTCACTTCTCTGATCTTTCGATCAGCAAGGGAGAATCGTTGTAGTATATGACTTCCTCAGCGGCGCTATGCGCCGCTTACTGGTGATGGCTTTGGTGTCTTCTCTGACGATATTGTCGGCATCGCCAATCGTCAGTTCCCAAATCAGTCAACCGGATATTGTCCAAGAACATTGGTATCACTCCTATGCAACTCTTACTCTCGATCTGAATGCTTGGGCAGATGAACATCCGGACATAGTAAATCTCCTAGTTGTAGGGCAAACAGAGCTTGGAAGAAATCTCTGGATGCTTCAGATTTCTGATTGGAGTACTGGCGATCTCAAGCCAGATGGGACAAACAAGGAAGTGGTGTATATCGATGGAGGACATCACGGGAATGAGCATCTTGGAACAGAATTAGCATTCCTTACTGCGGAGTATTACATCGAGGGTTGGGCTGATGGAGAACAGGGCATCATCGATTTTCTCGCAAATACAGAGCTGCATATTCTAATAATGCTGAATGCGGATGGGAATGATTTCGATACGAGGTGGAACGTCAATCAAGTAGATCTTAACCGTAATTACGACCACTATTGGAATACATGCCCTACAACTCAGCCAGGCTCTAGTGCATTCAGTGAATCAGAAACTCTTGCGAACTCGATATACATGAATGCAGAAGTTCCCGATGCCGACCTTTACGTCACGATGCATACAGGGGTTTGGATTATCCTATACCCTTGGGGAAAATGGCCTGAGCAACCATCGGACTGGGAACTATATCATTCAATTAGGGACGATGTGAATTCAAATATCTCAGAAATACCGATTAGAAATGCAAATCAGGGCCTTTACCCAAACTGCGGGACTAGCAGAGATTATGGGTATGGGGTGATGGGTTACCCTACGTTCACTTTCGAGACTGATGATGAGCAGTTTCTTCTAGGCACAATTGAGCCATTATCACAAAGATTGGATGAAGAGCTTGAGGTGATGAAGTACCTGATCGATAATGTCTGGTTTTGGAGGGCTAGGTTGGTAGTGAACTCACTCGTGGTTGATGGCAAATCAGTAGAAATCGACATATCGAATCTTGGTCGAGCAAGTACTTCCAATGTAACGCTGAATTATATTTCTGAGGATGGGGAGGTTTGGATGCCAAGAGTTGATCGTCCCGACGGAATTTCTTGCCAGGGTGATGATTTGGGGTTCAACTACTCCATACCAGGATGTGGCTTTGGAGTAAATGCAACGAATAGCACTAATGTGATCCTGAATTTCGGGAATGCTCCGATCTCTTCTGGAAATGGAGACTTCATTCTTGTATATCAGAAAAGAGTCATTGATTCATCGACTTGGGTTTCAGAACCGGTTAACGAAACAAGTATTGAATTCATGAGTACCGATAAAAGAGCTTTGTCCTCGCCTACTGTGATTCTAAGTATGGTTAGCATTCTCTTTGCTGCATTCAAAGGTAGAGAAGATACAAAGTAACGATCTTGTAAATTAAGTCTGAAATGGTGATTTTCAATAGGAATTGTTTGTAAACTATCTATTAATCGGACTTTTAGGTATAAATATGGAAATAAGCGTTAGTGAATTCTTAGAGCCTGGTTCTCAGTTGATTCTACCATTGTTTGAAGGAAACGAGAAGGCGCCTAACAACTCCCTCTCTGGATTAGAGAGGAGTCAGAGAAGATTGGTCAGGGAGGCGATATCATCAGGAGATTTTGATGCAAAGAAAGGGAAGAGGTTATCCATTTGGACGCCTGGATGTAATATAATTCTAGTCGGCATGGGTGAGAAGGAAACAATAGGCCATAAGAGGGCCAGAAACATCGGAGCTAGACTAATCTCGGCTATTTCAAAAAAGAAGGGGGCGGATATCACTGTTAGATTCACTTCTGGATGGAATAGCGAACGGATGAATGACTTCGCGGAGGGAATGATGCTTCGGGATTATGAGTTCCTCGAACACCAAGAGGTTCCGGAGGATTATATCGACGATCCATGGTCAGTGAACTTTCAGGCTAATTCAAGATATCAGACCTCATTGAAGAAAGACTTGTCAGAATCACTAGCGATAGTAGGTGGAGTTCATATTGCGAGAGATTTGGGTAACGAACCAGCAAACGTACTCTACCCCATGGAGTATGCCAGAAGAGCCCAAGAGTGGGCCAAGAACAAGAATAATGTCGCCGTCGATATCTATGACTGGGAAAAGTTGCACGAATTAGGGATGGGCGGATTGATCAATGTGGGCAAGGGCAGTGAAAGAAAGCCATGCATGGTACTTTTTACTTTGAATCCTAATGAAGATCAAGACATCAGAAGACCGTGCATCGTAGGAAAGGGGATTACCTTCGATACTGGAGGTATTTCCATCAAGCCCACCAGTGGCATGTGGGACATGAAGTATGATATGTGCGGAGCTGCCACTGTTTTCGGCCTGATGGAAGCTCTACATTCTACGGGATATGAGAGAAGAGTGAATGGAATCGCATGTCTGGCAGAGAATATGCCAGGATCGGGCGCTTACCGACCTGGTGACGTCTTCAAAACATACTCTGGTAAAACTATCGAGGTCTTCAGCACAGATGCTGAGGGGCGAAACGTACTATCTGATGGTCTTTGGAAGGCTGGAGAGTTCGATCCAGAGTACATCATTGACTTAGCAACTCTCACTGGAGCAGTAGTGACCGCACTCGGAAACCAGATCTCAGGGATGTGGGCTAATGATGACGATATCGCCAGAAGGCTGAAGAAGGCTGCTAGCAGAAGTGGCGAATCTGTATGGAGGATGCCACTTAATGCTCAGTTTCGGAAATACATGACTGACTCTGCATTCGCCGATATCAGAAACGGGTCTATAGGGGGGAGGGCGGGATCTTCCAATACTGCAGCCTCGTTCCTAGAGTTCTTCGTCCCGCACAGGAACTTTGACAAGGAAGAAGAGAAGATTCCTTGGGCCCATCTCGACATAGCTGGAACGGCATGGGGACCTGGTTCGAAGGCACGCTCCGAAGGTGCCAATCCCCTCTTCCAATTCGGAACTTCCGGAATCCATGTCAGAACTCTGCATAGACTAATTACTTCTGGGTAATCAAGACTCATCGTCTTCGGAGTCAACTACTTCGAAGTCCGCGTCAACAACGTCATCTCCGTCGTCGTCTTCCTGTTGTTCTGCCATTTCTGCCGCTGCGGCCTCGTACAACTTAGTGGAAATGGCATGCATCGATTGCTCTAACTCGCCCATCTTAGTCTGTATCGCAGCTTCATCAAGTTCATCCATAGGAATTGGCTCGTCCTCTCTGACGATAAGGGACTCCAGCTCGTCCAACTTTTCCAGAACTGGTTTTGTATCCTCTTCTGAAAGTTTTTCTTCGTTTTCGTCGATCATCTTTCGGGTCTGGTAGACTACACTATCTGCAGTATTCCTCATCTCTACCTTCGCCTTTCTCCTCTTATCCTCTTCAGCAAATTTTTCTGCGTCCTCTACCTTCTGCTTGATTTCCTCATCGGAAAGGGAAGTCTGACTCTCAATCTTGATTGATTGCTCCTTGCCAGTTCCTAGGTCTTTTGCTGAAACACTCACGATTCCGTTTGCATCGATATCGAAGGTAACTTCTACCTGGGGGATTCCTCTTGGAGCTGGAGGAATTCCCATTAGATGAAATCTACCAAGAGTTATGTTATCTTTCGCGAATTCTCTCTCACCCTGAAGGACGTGAATCTCTACTGCAGGCTGATTGTCTGCAGCAGTAGAGAATGTCTCCGATCTCCTGGATGGGATTGTCGTATTCCTCTCGATCATTGTTGTGGTAACGCCTCCAAGGGTCTCTATTCCTAGGGTCAGGGGGGTCACGTCCAGGAGTAAGACATCAGTTACGCCTTCGTCTCCAACAATGATTCCTGCCTGAAGAGCTGCCCCCATGGCAACTGCCTCATCGGGATTAATTCCCTTGAATGGTGCCTTACCCACCTCTTTCTCGATAGTCTGCTGGACGGAAGGAACTCTGGTCGATCCACCAACTAGCAGAACTTTATCGACATCGCCCTTCTTGATTCCTGCATCCTTCATTGCTTGCCTGGTTGGTCCCATTGTCCTCTCTACAAGTGGTGCGATTAACTTCTCAAACTTCGATCTTGATAACGACATGTCAAGATGCTCTGGCTGCCCTTCATTCACAGTGATGAATGGGAGATTGATTTGAGTTGATGGCGTTCCAGAGAGTTCTATTTTAGCCTTCTCTGCGGCTTCTCTAATCCTGCTTATCGCGGTAAGATCCTTCTCCAAATCAATTCCTGTAGACTTTTTGAATTCTGAAATCACCCAATCCATGACCACCTCATCGAAGTCATCACCGCCCAGTCGATTATCGCCGCTTGTAGCCTTAACCTCTATCTGGGGCTGCCCATCTACCTGGTAAATCTCCAGTATTGAGACATCGAAAGTACCCCCTCCTAGATCATAAACAAGAACTGTTTGATCCTCCTCCTTGTCGACTCCATATGCCAGTGCGGCAGCTGTTGGTTCGTTTATGATCCTTAGAACTTCCAATCCGGCTATTTTTCCAGCGTCTTTGGTGGCCTTCCTCTGTGAGTCTGAGAAATAAGCTGGACAAGTCACCACCGCCTGCTTAACTTCAGTCCCTAGGTATTCCTCTGCATCCGCCTTAAGCTTCTGCAACACGAAGGCAGAAATTTCTTGAGGGGAAAACTTGTCTTCATCTATATCCTTAGTCCAATCTGTCCCCATCTCTCTTTTGACCGAAATAATTGTTCTCTGAGAGTTGGTGACAGCCTGTCTTTTGGCAGTAACGCCGACGAGCCTCTCTCCATCCTTATTGAATGCCACAACACTCGGAGTTGTCCTGGAACCCTCTGAATTCGGTATAACTACTGGCTTACCTCCTTCAATTGTTGCCACACAACTGTTTGTCGTTCCTAAGTCAATTCCAATCACTGCTGATCCCATTTTTTTCCCTCATTTATTTTTTCGAGCTAATTTAGATCGAATGTTATATCCAAAATACCATTGTTAATTTCCCATTTTGGCTGGCCTATTGAGACTCTAGGCAGAACAAAGGTTCTGAAAGGTCTGATTTGATTCTTCCTCAACAACTGAAGTACCTCTCCTCCACCGGTTAGGCTCAATTCGAGACTCTCCGTGCTAATGTCGCTATGCTTCGAGACGTCGATCGTAACTAGCATCTTTCCTCCACCAATATAGATGTCTTCGTCTGGAATTAAGTTGTCTTCCTTGGACTGCTCACTTTCGTCTACATCCACCGTTACTTCGGGATCCGAGGGCTTGATATGTAGATCAATACCCATTTTTTTCAGAAATTCTCCAAGACCCTGGGGTCCGTTGATCATAGTTTCGAAGTTCTTCATGAAGTCCTCTGGATCTGAGTTAAGTCCGAACTTTACCTCGCTCATAGACATCTTTTCTGGATCAATACCCATTTCTTCGAATTGGTTCCTGACCTGCTCCATCATTGACTTCAGAGTTTTGACATCCAATGGCATACCCATTTGTTCAAACATTCGAGCCATCTCCTCTATGGCTTCCTCTTCATCGAATTTATCCCGATTTTCATCAACCATTATACCACTAATCAACCTGAAGTTGTATAGTGCGAGATACTGGTGGTATATGAATCAAACGGAGTGTTTGCATCGAGAATAGTCCTAATTAGCCATGAGCGAATTGAAAACGAAAGCATTCGTGGACGTACTTGCATGACCGAGTCGGATGACGATGTAGTTCTGGAGGACACAGACAGAATTCATGGAAGGACCGCTTTGGTGAATAACGTCAGAGCTGCAACCTCCCTAGCGGGGGCTATTAGATCCACTTTGGGACCAAGGGGCCTGGATAAGATGCTTGTAGAGGGAGATGGTGATGCATTGGTGACCAATGACGGAGTAACTGTACTGGAAACGGCTAATGTCGAGCACCCTACCGCCAGATTACTTATCGATGCCTCTTCATCTCAAGACAGAGCTGCCAGAGATGGGACCACCAGCACAGTTCTATTGGTATCGGAAATGCTCCAAAATGCTCTTGAATTAGTGAGAATGGGAGTTCATCCCTCGGTAATAGTAAAAGGCTACTCGATTGCACTAGAGGAGTCTCTTAAAGAAGTCATCAGAGTTTCACTGGAGTCTAAAGAAGAGCAAAAGATTCAGGTCGTAAATACCTCATTACAGGGAAAGGGAGACTCGGCCCTATGCGGATTGATCGCTGGGTTAGCAATCGAGGCGGCGAACGGACTGGTTGGAGAAGGCGAAGAAGTTGACTTGGAGAGATTCAGAGTAAAGCGATTGCAGGTTAGGCAGGGGGGCGTTATGGATACCTCACTTGTGAGGGGGCTGATGCTCCTTAAGTCGAGAGTGGACCTCAACATCTCTCATGATAGCGAAGGAGGGAAAGTAGCGATAATTGACGGGGGCCTAGAGAAATCAAAACTCCAGACAAGTGCCTCCATAGAAGTAGGGGATCTTGGCGTTTTGCAGGGTTTCCATGATAGAGAAATACAAGTCCTTGGCAATCAAGTTGAGCATCTCTCATCATTGGGAGTTGACTTGCTAGTGGCTAGGGGTGGAATTGCTGATGAGGCCGTTCCAATCCTTACAGACGCAGGGATTACCGCTTACAGGAGATTCGAAAAGAACGATATCGACTTACTTAGCATAATCACGGGCGCAAATCCAATGAGAAGCGTTAGTTCATTGAAAGAATCTGATGTAGGAAAATACTCTAAGAGGTCTGAGGAGAGTATTGCAGATGTCAAACATACACTTATCGAGGGCAAGGGGATGGGTATGACTCTGGTTGTAAGAGGCTCGACTCCAAACATTCGTGAAGAGTCGGTTAGGATTTTCGATGATGCAATTGGTGTTGCTCATAGGATGAACTCATCTCCGGGTGTTCTGCCTGGAGGGGGGGCTATTCAGGCTCATTTGGCGAGACATCTCCGTACTTTCTCCAAGACCCAGTCAGGTAGAGAGCAACTAGCGATTGAGGCGTATGCTTCTGCTCTTGAGTCCATCCCTAGAATTCTAGCTGAGAATGCAGGAAGGGACCCAGTTGATGTCATTTTATCCCTATCAGCTGATCAGGAACAGTCGGGGCCATGGATTGGATTCGACATAATGACTGGAGAAAATTCTGATATGAGATCTAGAGGAGTTTTGGATCCTGAATTCGTAATCAGGCACTCTCTTTCGGGTGCTACTGAAGCTGCAATTACAGTCCTGAGGATTGATGATGTTCTTTGGGCGAGAACTGACCCAAGTACACCGGACTGGGGAGAGGGGGAGATGGAAGACTAGCTCTCGGAAATTCCTTTCAGCATTGAGTCGACTATTCCTTCCAGATCAAAATCTGGAGTCCATCCCCATTCCCTTGTCGCTACCCCCCCATCTACTGAATTGGGCCATGAATCAGCATAATCCTGTCTAATGTCTGGTACGAAATCGCAAGTGAATCCCTCCACTCTATCGGAAATTGCGTCTGCAAGTTCCTTTGCTGTGAAAGATAGGCATGGAATGTTGTAACCAGCTCTGAATTCCCCTAATGATTCATGCGGAGCATCCATCAGAGATATTGTAGCATTGATTGCATCTTCCATGTAAAGCATTGGAAGTCGGGTATCGGAACGGACGAAGCACTCGTAGTGGCCAGAATTTAGAGCGGCATGAAAAATCTCCACAGCGTAGTCCGTTGTACCTCCTCCTGCTGGTGCTTTGTAAGAAATTAGTCCAGGGTAGCGGATCCCTCTTGTATCAATCCCTAACTCAGAGAGATATTCTCGAGCGAGAGCTTCACCCGCGACCTTTGTTTCCCCATAAACAGTAGTTGGGTTTAGATCTGCATCTTGCGGTGCATGTTTGGGAGAATCGGGGCCAAAAACTGCAATTGAGGATGGTGAGTAAACCCTCAATGAGCATTCCTTTGCGGCTTCAAGAACAGAAATTGTCCCCCCTACGTTGACTTTTCGACATAGTTCTGGATCCTTTTCCCCTGTAGCTGAAAGTATGGCTGCTAAGTGATAAATGGAACCTATCTCATTCTCTCTACACGTGCTGATAATCGAGTCGGTATCTAGGACATCGAGTGCGATAAACGGGCCTTTGGTAGCAGAAGTGTGCCCCTTCTGGTAGCGAATATCAGATGAAAATACGTTTTCATTACCGAATTTCTGTCTAAGTGCCTCGACCAAATCTGTGCCAATCTGTCCTAGAGCTCCGGTAACCAAGATCCGGCTCCCCGGCACGTCCGACATGTCCGACCCTAATTCTGACGATACTTGAAATTAAAGAAGGTCGGAGTAGAGAAAAATTGCCAATGTTCATAGGCGAGGGTCTGTGGATTCTAACCCCGTTGATGTCATGAAGTATGTCATTGTGACGGGCGGGGTCCTATCTGGACTAGGCAAGGGAGTAACTGCTAGCAGCATAGGTGTTCTACTGAAAAGCGCTGGACTGAGAGTAACCGCAGTGAAGATTGATCCCTATCTGAATAGTGATGCAGGGACTATGTCACCCTTCGAACACGGAGAAGTTTTCGTTTTGGATGATGGTGGAGAAGTTGATTTAGACTTGGGTAACTATGAGAGATTCCTAGACGTTTGCCTGAAAAGGGAGAATAATATCACCACTGGGAAGGTGTATGGCAACGTAATCCAGAAGGAGAGGAAGGGGGATTATCTAGGAAAGACTGTCCAAGTTATTCCTCACATTACGAACGAGATCCAAGACTGGATCGAAAGAGTTGCACATACGCCAAGTGATGGAAATGGGAAAGAGCCCGATGCTTGCGTAATCGAGCTTGGAGGTACCGTAGGAGATATCGAAAGTGCACCCTTTGTGGAAGCCTTGCGACAGTTTCAGTTCAGAGTCGGTCAGGAAAATGTTTGCTTCGTTCATGTAAGTCTAATTCCCGTTATGGGGCCGGTTGGGGAGCAGAAGACGAAGCCGACTCAGCATACAGTGAAGGAGCTAAGAGGTCTAGGCATAAATCCGCATATGCTAGTTTGCAGATCCAAGAATCCCCTGGTAGAAGAGACTCGCGAGAAGATTTCCGCATTCTGCCACGTCACCCCGGAAGCAGTAGTTTCGGCACATGATGTTTCGAACATCTACCAAGTTCCTATTATGCTAGAGGAGCAAGGCGTAACTAAGATGCTCTCCGAGAGATTCGGTTTCAGTCTGGCCCAGAATAGGAAGGTACTAGATGACTGGAAGGATTTGGCAGATCACGTGGACTCCCTGGATGATGCGGAGGAGGTACATATTGCTGTGGCTGGCAAATATACAGATCTTGCTGATTCATACTTGAGCGTAATCAAGGCACTTCAGCATGCATCATTCAAGGTCGATAGGAAACTTGTCATTGACTGGATTGAATCATCGGATCTAGATGATGATGCGAAGAGTTCTGATCGGGAGTCCTACGAGTCAGCATGGAAGCTTCTCAGAGAGGCGGACGGGATTCTAGTTCCTGGGGGATTCGGAATAAGGGGCATTGAGGGGAAGATCAAGGCAGCAGAGTATGCCAGAGTAAACAAGATCCCATACCTAGGGGTGTGCCTAGGACTTCAGGTCGCAACCATTGAGTTTTGCAGAAACGTCCTGGAGCTAGAAGGGGCCAATTCAACGGAGTTCGAAGAAGAGGCAAAGCACCATGCAGTGATTTTCATGCCAGAAATTTCGAAGACCCATATGGGGGGAACAATGAGGCTGGGTGCCAAACCGACCCCTTTCCTAGTTGATGATTGCAAGATTAGACGTTTGTACGGAGGGACTGCTCACGTAGATGAGCGTCATCGGCACAGATACGAAGTGAATCCTGAACTGATAAGTGAAATAGAAGAAGCAGGGCTGGTTTTCGTTGGTAAGGACGAGACGGGCAAGAGATGCGAAATCATGGAACTAGAAGGACACCCGTACTACGTGGGCACTCAGTATCACCCGGAGTTCAAATCCAGGCCCGACAGGCCTAGCCCACCATTCCTAGGCCTACTAATGGCATCCTCAGGAATGGAAATCTAGTCCACTGAAACGGGCAGGACCCTAGTAGTCCTGTATCCCTGTAAAATCTTCATGTACTTCTTGGATGCAAATTCAGAATCTAGGTCATCGTCTCCCGTCTCAATTCTCAGAGCCCTAACTGTGAGTAGTTTTGCCGGAGTAACTACGCCAAGTACATTTTCCGATCCAACTTCTCTTAGTACTGAGGGAGAGAGTTGTAAATTTCCCCGTCCAATGAGGAAACCCTGTCCCCCCATTGGAGATAGGAGTAGTGTTCTTGGGCCGGAATGAGATTTCAACAATTGAAGTATCCCGGACTCATCTAGATCAGTTCCGACTTGTTTGTTGCCGACAGTTACGTCGATCCCCAAAGTTGTAAGCTCGAATCCGATTTGCCCCCCAATGGTTCTGAGGGTCCCTCCAGACCCCCATACAATCATCCTATCTTCAGAAACGAAAGTCTCTGCAATATAATCTGAGAGGCCTGCGAGGATTTCGTCCTCCGATTCCGCCTGAATAAGCTCCTTCGAGCCTTGCATCCATCTAGGTGAGCTTGGTGAAAAGGCCTCGGCATAGAGCCTGACGACCCACTTACCTTCTCGGTATAGTTCCTCATCCAGATCTAGGACCTCTGTGCTTGAGACAAGTAGGTCGCCTTGAATCCAAGCTGATAGGACCTCGGCAGCGGCTTTAGGTGAACTGGCAAAGCATCCTGAATGCATCTTCACTCCAGATGGGATTCCGATTATCGGGAGCTCAGGACTTCCTGCCTGCCCTAGGGCGGCAACGACGTCTCTGGTAGTTCCATCTCCTCCGGAATAAAGTAGGAGATCTATTCCTTTCTCGATCATGTTGAGTATCGCATCCTGGGTATCTGATGCCGAAGTATCGCCCTCTGACTCGTGAACGACTACTGCTTCGCCAATCTCTAAATCTTCTGGAATCCAGTCTGATCCCATCCTCCCCTTGCTGATCATCCACTCGATTTCCTTAGCTTCTCTGTTATGTATAGCTGAGAAGTGTTTTAGCATATTCTTCATCCTTGGGCCTGACCTATCCTCAGCACCCTTGGAACGTGCGAATTCTGCCTGTCCATCCGATCCCTTTAGCCCCAGTCGACCACCCAACCCAGCATCTGGATTCGCAAGAAGGCCCAGTCGCACCATGCATACCCCACAGGGATCGTGTTCTTATCGGTTCACGCTCGGGAGGATGCCATGAGGATCGTGGTCGCACTAGGCGGAAATGCACTTCTCAGGAGGGGTGAGCCCCTTACTGCGAATAATCAAAGGAGGAACGTTAGAGAGGCCTGTAAGGCACTTGCTCCCCTTGCCGAGGAACATCAAATCGTAATCACCCACGGAAACGGCCCACAAGTCGGCCTTCTAGCTCTTCAATCTGCATCCTATGAAGGGGTCGAGGAATATCCACTGGATGTCTTAGGAGCCCAGACTGAAGGAATGATTGGGTATATGATCCAACAAGAAATGGGGAATCTGATGCCTATGGAGACGGCTTTTGCGACTATCCTTACAATGGTTGAAGTGGATCCAGATGACCCTGCTTTCCAAAACCCAACCAAACCAATTGGCCCAATGTATGGAGAAGAGGAGGCTAAGAGGATAGCTGCTGAGAAAGGGTGGTCGGTAGCTATAGATGGCAAAGGTTGGAGAAGAATCGTCCCCTCTCCTGAGCCACATAGAATTTTCGAGTTACGCCCCATACACTGGCTTCTCGAGAAGGGTACAGTAGTAATCTGTGCTGGAGGCGGGGGAATACCCACTGCTTACAATCCAGATGGGCATCTAGAGGGAGTAGAAGTTGTGATCGATAAAGATAGAGCTAGTGCCTTGCTGGCAAGACAGCTTGATGCGAGACTGCTGATTCTTGCTACGGATACTGACGGAGTTTACGAGGACTGGGGAGAGGAGAACCAAGAGAAGATATCTAGGGCGACACCCGAGCAAATGGAGGGGAGAGAGTTTGACGTGGGATCAATGGGGCCCAAGGTTGAGGCAGCTTGTGACTTTGTTCTTCGAACCGGCGAGAGGGCAGTCATCGGGGCCCTTTCTGATATGGAAAGTATGGTCAAGGGAGATTCAGGCACTCAATTCACTATAGAATGAGCATCCTATTCCCTTGTTGTGGCCAAGGCCTTCATATCGGCGATGCTTCGGCGTAACTGCTAGGGGTGCCAGTGACAATGATCTCTGTGGACGTTGGAGACGGCGAGCTCCATGAGTATGTATCTGGTATTTCTGCCGGAGAAATTCTAGAAAATACCCATGGAAGGAAGTCTGGAGCAGTGGCTGCTCTGGTAGACGGCGAGCAGAAGGATATGTCGTTCGCCGTAGATGAAGATTGCAAGGTTGAGCCCATCATGGGAGATTCCGAAGACGGACTATACATTCTCAGGCACAGCTGTGCCCACTTACTCGCTCAGGCTGTGACTGAGATATACCCGGAGGCAAAACCAACTATCGGGCCTCCGATAGAGCATGGCTTCTACTATGACTTCCATATGGATCCGATAGGTGAAGATGATCTAAGGAAGATTGAGAAGAGGATGAAGGAACTAGTAAGGCAGAACATTCCGATATCCCGAGAAGAGCTAGGCAACGATTCTCTGAGGGAGATGTTCGCCTCAAACCCATTCAAACTAGAAATAATGGACGAAAGGATCGGTCATGACCTCGGCTCATCCGCCTATCGGCAGGGGGATTTCGTTGATCTGTGTAAAGGTCCACACGTATCCTCTACCTCAAAAATTAGGTGGTTCAAACTGACAAGCACAAGCCAAGCATACTGGAGAGCAGACAGGAAAAGAGAGTCTTTAGTGAGGATTTACGGAATGTGCTACTCATCAAAGGATGGTCTGAAGGAAAGAGAGAGACAGATCGTGGAGGCCGCAAAGAGGGATCATAAGAAGATCGGCAAGGAGATGGGGCTCTACATGATTGACGAGATGATCGGCAAGGGACTGCCAGTCTGGCTTCCTAATGGAGAGATTCTGAAATCAGAGATTGAGAAATTCGCTATCGAGACCGAGGATGCCTACGGGTACGTTAGAGTGACAACGCCTGCCTTGGGCAAGAAGGAATTATTCGAAACAAGCGGACACCTCCCCCACTACTCCGATGGGATGTACCCCCCGATGAAAATGGATGATGGAGAGTACTACCTTAAGGCTATGAATTGCCCAATGCACCACCTAGTATTCACCAGCAGTAAGAGGTCATACAGGGAGCTTCCAATGCGAATTGCAGAATACGGAACTGTGTATAGGAACGAGCTTTCTGGAACTCTAGCAGGACTGCTCAGAGTCAGGATGCTTTCGATGAATGACGCACACGTATACTGCACTCTGGAACAGGTTGCCCAGGAAGTCGGGAGCAACGTGAAGATGGCCAGGGACTACTACGAAATATTTGGATTCGAAGACTTCGACTTCAGGCTATCCCTATGGGATCCAGAGAATAAAGACAAATACATCGATCAACCAGAAAACTGGGAGGCTACCCAAGACCATCTTAGAAGGATTCTTGATGACCTGGATGTGGAATACGTCGAGGCCGTGGGCGAGGCCGCATTCTACGGGCCCAAGATAGACATACAATTCAGGACCGCCCTGGGTAGAGAAGAGTCACTAGCAACGATTCAACTAGACTTCGCAGCAAAGGAGAGGTTCGGACTCTCATTCATGGACGAAACAGGTGTAGAGAACGGTGAGGTCTTCGTCATTCACAGAGCGCCCCTGTCCACTCACGAGAGGTTCGTCGCTTTCCTACTGGAGCACTGGAAGGGCGATCTGCCTACATGGCTATCGCCAATACAGGTACAGATCATCACCATCTCAGAGAAGCACAAAGAGTATGCCAGAGAGGTAGCTGATGCGTTAAAAATGGCAGGAGTAAGGGTCCAAGTAGATGATTCCGACAATACTATCGGAAAAAAGATCAGGACACACAGGAAGAGTCGCCCCGCATACATGATCATTCTAGGCGATGACGAGATGGGGAGCAAGTCTGTCTCGATAAGAGGAAGATCCGGCGAGCAGAAGAATGGAGTTGACATGGCTATCTTCGTTTCTGACCTGTTCGCAGAAATCTCAAACCGTTCCATAGACCAAACACTGGTCTAGTGAAGTATCAATACCATGCCCCATCTAGGATAGCTCCCCATGACTGCAAGTGATGGCACTGGAGTGGCCGGCAACTCGGAGGAGCTACTGTCGACTGCACGTTCAGTGGTTCGGACCTGCCTGCAAGTTAGGAGGGAGGAGGACGTTCTAGTCATCACTGACCCAGAGACCTCAGAAGTGGGTCAAGCGATATACGAAGAGGCAGCCAGAGTAACGGACAGAATCCTTCTCGTGATGATGCCTCCGACACAGAAGCCCGGGAAGGAGCCACCTCTACCTGTAGCCGATATAATGAGGAAGAACAGGGTGATCATAATCGCGACAAAGGACTCTCTGACCCATACCCGAGCTAGGCAACAGGCATCGAAGGAGGGGGCCAGGATAGTGTCAATGCCCGGAATCGGAAGGAAGTCTTTCGAAGCAGGTGGGATGACTGCTGACTACAACGCACTGCAGAGAGAAATCAGCGGAATGAGCGTGATTTTCCGCAGGAAGAGGAGAGTGCAGGTAAGAACCCCAGCCGGGACTGATGTCGAGTTCATGACAGGTAGCAGATGGGTCCTGGAGGATACTGGGATCTGCAACAGACCAAGTCAAGTCTCGAACCTTCCCGCAGGAAAAGTCTTCGTCCTACCCAAGGAAGGGAGTATGAACGGGACTATTGTCATGGATGGATCATGGGAGGGGAGGGTTCTAGATGAGCCCCTGTCATTAGAGGTTCGAGACGGAATGGTGAAGCAGTTTTCCGGGGGAGAGCTGGCAGATGAGATCACCACCCTGTTCGAGCTGGCGAAGACTGGAATCAGGGGTTCGAAGAAGGACCTGGTGTGGACAGTGGCGGAATTCGGCTTCGGGATGAATCCTAGAGCAAAGGAGATTGTAGGAAATCGAGTAGAGGATCTAGTAGTTAGAGGGGGGTGCTACTTCGGAATCGGGGACAATACCCACATTGGGGGGAAATCCAGAGTCGGCATACACCTGAGGGGAACTCTGCTGGAACCAGACCTGATCCTGGAGGAAATACCGATTATTTCCTCGGGGAAGCTGGATTTGAGGTAGTAATTCTATGCGGGCCATACTATGGTGTAACGGCGCGCCTCCCTCAAAAGAAGTGATTGAATCTGTTATTTCCACTGAAACGCCGATTTTTGGAGTCGATGGAGGGGCGGACAAGGCCTCTGAAGCAGGAGTAGACGTGGAGGGAGTATTGGGGGATCTTGACTCCTGCAATAAAGAGCATTGGAAAGGGAAGGCAATAGAGATTAGCGACCAGACAAAGAGTGACCTGGCAAAATCGATTTCGCACTTGGTAGAAAGGGGGTACGAGCAAATCGAAATCGTCGGTGCTGATGGTGGCTCTCCAGAGCATATTCTAGGTAATTGGGGCGCCCTGATAGAGTCCCCGAGAGGTCCGAGCTTGAGAATACACCACGAAAACAGCATTTCTACCAGGCTTGCTCCGGGTGATTTCTTCAAGATGCGAGTAGGAATCGGTGAGGTCTTCTCGATTTTCTCATTCTGTCCCGGCAGGGTTTGGGCATCTGGCGGGAGATGGGCCCTCTCTGGAGATGAGGTTTCCTTTTCTACCAGAGGTTTGCACAATGAGGGCACTGGAGAGGAAGTATCGATTAAATCGGATGTTGCACTAGTGATCATCCACCCTAGGGATCATTCTTCCTCATGAGCTTGTTTTGCAAGCATAAGCGCGATTGGCCTGGTCCTCTCGTCCTCCTCCAGGGCTATTCTAGCGATTATCATAATTGGTACTCCAATTATTGCTCCAGAAATCCCCCAAACTGAAGCGGAGACCATGACTGTTAGTAGTAGTACTAGAGGCGAGATTCCCAGCCTCTGTCCAGACAGATTAGGCTCAATGATCGAGCCGAAAAGCTGTTGGTTTGCTATCATGCCAAACCCAAGAAGGATTGCTTGCAGGGGTTCGAGAACAATTAGCGCTATCATCATCGGGGGAATGGTTGCTAGGATGGCCCCGAGTATTGGGATGAAGTCTAGCAAGAAGCATAGGACTCCGAATAGGAACCATCCCGGGATTCCCATTAGCCAAAGCATCGCTGCCAGAACGATTGCCTGTCCTGCGCTGCAAGTCGCCTTGGAGATAACATATGTCGAGATTGACTCTGAGGAATTGGCTACTATTTTCTCGAATCTTGAGAAAGAGTTTGGGAATGCTGCCTTGAATCTACCAGGAAGGCTCTTTTCCTCGAGAATAAGGAAAACAAGGAATATTGCTACGGTGAGCATTGTTGTCATGAATGAAGCTACGTCTGCAAGGATCGAAGTGGCGAAAACCTGAATCGTCTCTGGGTTCAGTACGTTCTCTATTGCATCTTGGCTGGTCAATACTTCCTCGAATCCGTATAGGTTAGTCTCCGATAGGCTTACCCACTTCTCATCGAATTTGTCGATAAGCCCTCCTTCTTTGTCCATCTCCTCAATGAATTGATCTATGTTCCTGTAAAGGAGTATGGAAACCGCATAGGAAATCAGGGATCCAATAGCAATAATTACCCCATAAGCTAGCATTGGAACTCTCTGAACAATTTCGAAGTTGGCGATAAGATACTGCTCTGGGGCCCTAATCAAGAAATAGATCAAGATCGCAATGGCAAGAGGCATCAGAATCGCCTTTAGATTGACTAGAACGAGATAGCCAACAAGAGTGATGATCGCGAAATTTGCGGCTGTTGAGCTGTTTGACCTCCTCGAACCGGAAGCTACATCCATAACCCTCGGAACAAGGATTAGCAATCAAGAGTTTCCCCGGATCAAGAGTTTGATATTGCTCGTTTGTAGACCTCTAGGAATTCATTTGCGTTATGTTCAAGAGTGAACCTTTCCATTACCCTTGACCTTCCTCTTTCACCCTTTTCCAGCAGTGCAGAGTTAGAAGAGCACTCAGAGACTATTGCTTCTGAGAATGATTCCACGGAACCCATCTCGAATAGTGCGCCTACGGCCTCATCGACCATCTCTGGGAGGGGGCCATGGTCCACGGTTACAACCGGAGTTCCGGAACTCATGGCCTCTAGAGGGATTAGCCCCTGACCCTCGTAATATGAGGGATATACAACCAGATCTGCGACCCTGTACATCTCAGCTACCTCCTGAAAGTTCATGCTTGACTCTATTGAGACCCGCTCTCTGATTCCCAATCTGGAAGCCATTTTAATCAGCTTCCTCCTGAGACTGCCCCTGCCAATAATTACCAAGTTGGCATCGGTTGATTCGACCACCTTTGCAAATGATTTCAGCAGGAAGCCGTTTCCCTTCCTAGCTGCAAGTCTACCTACTGCAAGAATGAGTAGAGAATCTTGGGGAATCGAGTATCTGCTCCTTATCTCGCCATGTCGATGTACGACATCTTCGCTGTCTCTATGTGGTGGAACGAACATTCCGGTGTCGACGCCCCAATGAATAACCTGACAGTCCCAATCATCTGGAGCGTCGTACCTAGAGGTTAAGTCCTCCATAGTCGCTACAGAGTTAGGTACCACGACTTTTGAGAAATTGATTGCCGATTTCTCATATTCAGAATACCTCCTCGCCAAGAAGCGAATTGCTATGTCATTCGGGTTGGACCAAACTGCAGGCTCCCCATACTTTGCAGCCAGTAGAAGGCCGTCCCTCTCCCCCAACCAGGTCCCGTGCATGGAGGACACCACAGGTGCAATATCTCTCTGACAGGTTTTGAACTGATTCTCATCCCATGAAACCATTGGACAGTGGAGATGGACGACGTCTATCCTATCTTCTTGGTGGACCCTCCGCAATTCCTTCAGAGCATTCTTTCCATACGACCTAGTAAAAGACATGGGAATCTTCATCCATGGGACTCCCAAGACCCTGACTCCATCGATATGAGGGGTTTCCTCTTTTGATTCGCGGGTAATGACGGAAACCCTATGCCCTAGCTGCGCTAGTTTAGATGACAGGTGGTAAACTGTCGACCCCATGCCACCCCATCTTGGTGGGTACTCTCCAGAGATCATCGCTATGTGCATTAACTCCCCATCAGAGCGGTCAGGGCGTTCCTATTGAAGAGAACGGGCGGAATGATACCTCTACAATGGTTCAAAAATAAACCCCTGATGGAACAATCCCCATGAGCGATACTCTGCCTGTTCACGTGACTGTGGTAATTCCCACTAGAAACGAGGAAGCCGCCATAGTTGACACCATCAGGAGCGTGCCAACCGGTTGGTGCGATTCTCTAGACTTCCTCATAGTTGACGGCAACTCCAAGGACAGGACGCGCGAGTTGGCCGAACAAGAGGGGGCGACTGTGTATAACGAGCCTCGAAAGGGGTATGGTCGCGCATACAGGACTGGATTCGCCATGGCCC